>Ga0209236_1001456_pt1 | contig 14219 bp, 12 predicted proteins | sample GraSoi013_1_40cm_FD_185819 | JGI IMG/M metagenome (GOLD analysis project Ga0209236, IMG submission 185819) | Grasslands soil microbial communities from the Angelo Coastal Reserve, California, USA - Sample 09_27_2013_1_40cm (SPAdes) (version 2) | ecosystem: Environmental > Terrestrial > Soil >... | reverse complement strand
CGCCGCCTCGACTATGTACCACTTGGTCAGATCAACAGGAGCATGGACTATGCCCTCAGCAAGATCAACGAACTACTTGCTGCACTCTTCTCTGAGAAGGAGAAATGTAAGCGCCTAGAAACCGCAATAGATATCCTTACCGAGAAGGCTAACAGAACCAAGCAGGAACTACAATCAGAGTCTTAGAGCGGATGGCCAAGTAGACTCATTCCATCGCCTTGGAGCCGGGGGTGGGAGTTGAACCCACCTTAGCCATCCGTTGTGGGATGTTTACTACGGGTTGCTACGAGCTGCGTCTGCAGCCCGTCGCCTTATCCGATCGGCCTTCGGTGGACAAGCCAACCCCGGCCTAGTTTGGCCCCCGGCAAAAACAGAGACCCGATCGTCGTTCGTATAAGCTTGATGAAGCAGGCTTCCCAACAGTAACCATCCAATCTCAAGATCAACTCGCATCCTTCAATATTGACCGTATTGATCGGAGAGTTTGACCCCACAGTTTTATAGGCCCATTCCCGGTTTCTCCGAAACGAACAATAGGATTTCTCGGGAGAACCCACGGAGCTTGTCCGGAATAGACGCGGTCAAAAAGATCGTCGAGACCGAAGCACAAGCACGCAGAATCGTCGACGAAGCATCATCAAAAGCCCAGCAGATAATTTCCCAGACCCGCGAACAGGCGGAGCGGATCAGGCAAGAAGCCATCGGGCGCGCTCAACAACAGAGGGAGGAGATACTCCGCGAGGCGAAGAGCAAGGCCGAAGCCGAGGCTCTGCAATCAGACAAGGAGACGGAACAGATCCTGAAAACTTACCGAAAGCTCTCTGAGGAGAGAAAGTCCGCCGCGGTCAGCAAGGCCGTGGAATTGATTCTGAACGCGTGAACACAATGTCAGAATCCCTAGAGAAGTTACAGAATCGAATCCTCTCTGATGCCAAGCATCAGTCCGAGGAGACCATAAAGGAGGCCCAAGCAAAGTCCCAGCAGATTCTTGAAGAGGCAAGGCAGAGAGCCCAGAGAGAATCTGAGGACATCATAGCCAAGGCGAATGTGGAGGCGGAGTCCATTCGAAGAAGCATCCTTAGCTCAAAGGTCCGCGTGAACCGGCTCAGAATTCTCGACGAGAAGAACCGAATCGTCGAAGACATAATTCATAGTGTTGAAGACCAGCTTTCAAGCATCTCAAAGTCAGAACAGTTCGAAGAGACCGCCCAGCGCTTCGTGACCGAGGCGGTGAAAGCAGTAGATACTGACCAGCCGGTTGTCAGAATCGGATTCAGAGACATGAGCAAGAGGAATCTAGATGAAGTATCGAAAGTCCTTCCTAAAGGAGGGAAACTTGTTATCGACGAGAAGCCCATCGACAACTTGGGCGGAGTAGTGGCAACAGATCCTGAAGGCAAGGTCGTCTTCAACAACACATTCAAGTCTCGCCTCGAGAGACTCGACAACCAGCTCCTTACTCTGATATCCTCTACGGTTTTTGGCGAGTAGCCTCTCAGATGCTAAAGCCTGAACGCATGCAGCAAGTCAGCATCATAGTGGCGAAGGATCAGCTGCCCAACCTTCTGGGATATGCGGGTTCCAAGAGACTCTTCCATCTCACAGAGATTGAGGATGACAGTATTCCTGAGGGAGCAAAACGCTACGAAGCACTTGAACTCCAAGCCAAGTCCTCCACGATAAAGAGCCGACTAACAATTCTCACCACAGCCCTCAACGTCTCCGAGGCGACCTTCGAGAATCTCGATGCTCCAGTCAATAACATCGATGCACTCACGAGATTTCTGGACGAGGAGACAGGAAAGCTCGAACACTTGGTCCGAGAACTCGAGGCCGCCGAAGGGAAGCTTCAGACAGAGAAAGAACAAGCCTCAGAACTCTCACGATTCCTCTCAGGCCTAGAAAACGTCGGAGTCTCACTAGACGCCATAGCGGGCCGAGGATTCCTCACAAGCCTCGTCGGAGAAGCCGGCCCCGAGACAATCCCCACACTCCAGAAGGATCTCGACCGGATCACCCAAGGCAATCTGATCTTCGCGATTACCAACACATCAGAGGAAACCCAGACCTTCCTCGCAATCTTCCCAGCGGACTTCCAAGACGATGCCAAACAGGTGACTACTGCACTAGGCGCGAAACTCGGCCCACCCTGGACTGGTCTACCCTCAGACCCCAAGAAGGCAAAGGAAGCAATCGACCTCAAACTAGCAGACCTCGAGAAAGAATCGAAGAACCTTGAGGAGACGAGAACGAGAATCGCAAGAGAGCAAGGTTCGAGAATCATAGCCTTGGGCACACTATCCGAGATCCTTGACGCCAGGACGAAAGCCCTTTCTGGAGCATCTACCACCGAAGCGACTCTCCTTCTTCAGGCATGGATCCCGGAGGCCAAATCGAGTGAGATCGCTCAAGAAATCTCGAAAGCAAGCGGTGGACTTGCCAACATGTTCGTAGAAAGAAAGAACCGGAACCATTCTACTGAAGAGTCGGCCCATGCCAAGGGTTCCGAGCCCCCCACTTTGGTCAAGGCTCCGGGATGGACCCAACCTCTACAATCGATTGTCGACAACTTCGGCATCCCGTCATATTCCGAGACTAACCCGACACCGTTCATGATCCTCACATTCCCATTGATCTACGGCCTTATGTTCGGCGACATCGGCGAGGGACTTCTCTTCCTCGCCTTCGGATTCTTCCTGCTATACCTAAAGAGGAAGAAAGTCAAGGTCTTCGAGATAGGCCAGATATTCGTCAACGGCGCCGAGCTCGTGATCATGCTTGGGATAGGCGCGACAATCTTCGGATTCGTCTTCGGAGACATCTTCGGGTTCGAGGCGCGACAAGTTCTAGGAATCAACCCAATCTTCAGTCCCACCGCAGGCGCATTTCCTACCAATCCGAGTGTCCTGCCAAGCACGGCCAACCTCATAATCTACATGGTATTCATTCTGTTTTTTGGTGTCGCCCACTATCTTTCAGGTCTCGCGATAAGCGCATACAACAAAATTCGCAACAAGGAATACAGACACGCCCTCCTCGGTCCGATCGCTTGGGCATGGTTCTATGCCGCCTTCATAACCGCAGCCGTGCTCGTCGTTCAGGCCAACTTCAAATTCTCAGTCTTGCTCAAGAATCCACTCGTGATAGCATCTGTCTTCATCCCAATGGCACTTATGGGATACGGCGAAGGAGGCCTCCACGTCATGGAGGCTTTCATCGGTGCCGGAAGCAATACTCTGTCATATCTCCGAATCTGGGCGCTGAACCTGGCAGACTTTGCCGTAAAATTTGCCTTTTTCACATCCTTCGGCATCGTCGGAGCAGTATTCGGTAATATCCTTGTTATGATTCTCGAGGGCTTGATTGTTTTCGTTCAGACGCTGAGGCTTCACTGGGTTGAATGGTTTGGTAAGTTTTATGAAGGGACCGGCCACCCATTCGCGCCCTATCAAGAACCAATGAGCTGGATTGTACCAAACTAATGGCCGTTGACTGTTCAACACTCTCCTCCGTAACCCTCTGCCCCACATTTTGGGCAGGCTTGGGCGCTGGGCTCAGCGTTCTTCTATCCGCAATCGGAGCAGGCCTGGGAATCGGAATATCCGGGCCCGCGATTGCAGGCGCCGGAGTCGAAAGACCCGAAGTCATGCTGAAAACATTCATCGCAACCATCCTCGCAGAGGCGCTCGCTATCTACGGCCTCGTCGTAGGACTACTGTCCGTCTTTGCGATCACTCCTACTCTAACCATTGAGAAGGGCGTCAGAATATTCGCTGCCGGCCTGACCATGGGCGCAGCTGCTCTGGGTTCAGGATTCGGTATTGGGGCTGCAGGTAGCGCTATGGCCTCGGCGACCGCTGAGAAGCCGGAAATCTTCTCCAGAGCCGTCATATCACTGATCTTGGCTGAGGCTCTCGCCATCTACGCGCTAGTTACCGGGCTACTTTTGCTATTCACTGGTTAAGCGAACCAGCGTGCCCTCAGACACTCTCTCCCATCTAGTACGGGACAACTATCTTATCGCACGACTACGCGGCAAACGCAGTCATCTGTTAGGACGCCAACAACTGGTTGCCCTCTCAGAATCGAAGTCTCAAACGGAAATTATCGGACTGCTCGCAGAGGGTCCCTATGGACCTGAACTGTCAAAGTTGGGAAGCGAGTCTTCAACCATCGAGACAGAGAGGGCGGTTCGGCTCGGATACGCCGACTCGGTGATGAGCCTAATCAGAGCGTCGGGAGGAGATACTCACGAGTTCCTGATTCAGTACCGACGAAGATCCGACGCTTATGGGATCGCAGGTCTGGTCGTGTTCAAAGCCCAAGGGAAGACATGGGAGGAGTATTTGGCAACTCGACAGCCGCTTGCATTGATGAACGAACAACAGCTCCATCGGCTCTACTCTCTTGATGACCTCTCAACAATAGCACGTGAAGCTGGCGATAGACATCTGGTCGAGAGGGTGAAAGGACTCTCAATGACCGACATTGAAGGCGAGAAAGCCTCCTTCCTTCGCGACGTCATCAATAGCTGGGGAGAAGAGAGATTCTACAAGTACATCAACAAGAAATTGTCGGGTCCAGACCGGGAGAACTGTCTCCCCATCGCAGGGTCCGCCATCGACATCGCAAATCTCACTATTATCGTTAGAAGCAAGATTATCGGAGCATCGGGGATAAAGGACCACCTGATCCCATCTCACTGGAAGCTCAACCAGAGGGCTATCGACCAACTTCTAGCTGCTACGGATGTGACACAAGCTCTGGACGTCGCCGCGAGCCATGAATACTACAGTCGAATACTAAGCGGCGCACGCCAGAAATATGAAGAATCAAAGTCCCTATCCTTCATAGAAGTCGCCCTCAGACGATACCAGTTGGATCTAAGCCGACGCGTCTTCCTCGGCTTCCCCTACTCTGTTGGGATAGTGCTCGCCTTTCTTATCCTCAAAGAGAACGAGGCCAGAAATCTCGCCGCGGTCCTCGCGGGAGTAGCTGCCGGATTGCCCGCAGATGAACTTCGTCCCCTCTTGGCCCTTCAAGAATAGGTCAACAACTCTCTGATCCACGTCAGAATGTTGCGGAAGGTTTCATCCTAACGCAATGACTGCTAGCGTTCTCCTCGAAGGATTATCACGAAACCCGCAGCACTGACCGCCCCTCCAAAGGAATCCGAGGAGAAATCCCAGAGCGCCCCCGAAGACTAAGCTCACGATGGCAACTCCAAAGCGACTTACAGTTTCTTTACGAAATAGTAGTACGTGTATCCGATGCCTCCGATCGCGCTCATCACTAGACCGATTATCGAACCACTGCAAGGAATGAGCGCAGGCGGAGAGATGGATACTCCCGTGCACGATGGTTGTCCCAGAAGTGGCGAAAGCGCTATGCCTCCCAGAAAGTAGCCAAGGATCAGAAACGCGACGGTGTTTGCACTGAACCCGACTAGCCGGAACGTCGTCTTCTCATAGAGCGGACCTGGAGATTTCCCCTCGTCTTTCAACCGTCGGAACTGGCTTCTACTGATGGATTTTGCAATCATCCTCGGTGGAGCTGGCTTGCCGGTGGATGGGATCCGGATTGTCGATCCTTTCAGGCACTCAGTTACGCTCGAATGGTTGGGATTTGGATCATTGTGGCTCTTGTTCATCTGACAAGCTAGTGTCACAAGTCCGACACATACGTATTCATCGTCACCGTTGAGAATGGTTTGAAGGCGCTGATCGTCAATTTCGGCCGTCGCCAAAAATTCTCTTAGCCCGACCTTTTCCACGGCCGCTTTGAAGGCTTCCGCGATTTTCGGTGTTACCTTCGCTTCTAGGTCAGGTTTGCTCAGCTCTCTGCACCGCCCGACTAGTCGAGTTCCATGACGCCTTTTTTTTCCTTTACATTTCGTTAGTACGGTCTCGATCTGAGATTCGCCTACCTGAAGGTTGCTAGTGGAAGATTATGATTGCCGAGAGAAAGAGAGGGATGAACACGAGAGATATCGTGTTCAGAAGCTTGATGAGGATGTGTAGACTGGGACCCGCAGTATCCTTCCAAGGATCACCGACAGTGTCTCCAACTACTGTAGCCGCGTGTGTTTCAGTGTTCTTTCCTCCAAAGTGTCCCATCTCTACGTATTTTTTCGCGTTGTCCATTGCTGCTCCACCCCACATCATCATGATGGCGAGGGGTATGGCCGAGATTGTGGCCCCAACCACAAGAGCGCCGACTGCGGCCCATCCCAAGAATATCCCAACAACTATTGGTGCAACCACGGGGATCGCGCCCGGGACAACCATCAACCGTAGGGCCGTCTTAGTGGAAATGTCCACCGCAGCTGCATAGTTTGGCTTGGCGGTTCCTTCTCTAAGCCCTGGAATTTCTCTCAATTGTCTTCTAACTTCCTCGACCATCCGATATGCACCCACGCTCACCGCGTTAATAGCAGTCCCTGAAAAAACGAAAGGCAGCATTGCTCCGATTAGAGCGCCTATAACAACATCTGGATGGTTGAGAGCGAGCAATGCTCCCAGGGACGATAGCTTGGTTGCAAGAGTAGCAGCGCATGACGACGTTATTGTTGGAACGCAAAGATTCCCTGCTTGATAACGTGCAACTTCAAGGACGAAGGCTTGAAAGAGCAACAGAGATGCTAGAGCCGCAGACCCCATCGCGTATCCTTTTGTAAGAGCTTTTGTCGTGTTTCCCAAAGCGTCCAGAGGCTCTATTCGTTCCCGAATTACTTCAGGTGCGCCAGACATCTCTGCGATTCCCCCTGCATTGTCGACGATAGGGCCCAATCCATCCATAGTCAGGACTATTCCAGCTGTCGAAAGCATTCCCATAGTCGCCATAGTTGTCCCGTAAACTCCACCAAGGAACGGGTTGCCATTGAGAGCCGGGATGAGGCCCGCAAACTGCTCTCCAAGTCCAAATGAAATGAGTAGAGCCACTGCTACTGTGATGACGGGCAATCCGCTAGATATCAAGCCCACTGCATTACCGGACATCACTGTCAAAGCAGGTCCAGATTTGGACCTCTCGGCAATGGTGATCACAGGCTTAGCGTTGGACCCTGTGTAAAATTCGGTGTAAACGACGATTAGCAAGCCGGCCGCGAGTCCAGAGACCATGCACCCGTAGAGCGCATACACGGCGAGCGCGCTCCCACTTGCGGAGGGTCCAAAAACATACCATGTAGCGACGAACATCAGGATCGCCGCAATAACCGATGCCACAAGCAGCCCGTCTCGAGTGGGTTTGATTGGATTCTTGAACTTCTTCTCGAAAACTGCGACGGCCAGACCCACGAAAGTTGCGATAATGCCCAGCGACCGGACTATCAGGGGCATTGTAACGTAATACGGATTGATGACTCCATTGAATATTATGATGGAAACGATCAAACCGATAATCATGCCTCCAAGATTCTCGGCCGTAAGAGACTCAAACAAGTCAGCGCCCCTTCCAGCTTCGTCACCCACGTTGTCTCCGACATTATCAGCTATAGCCGCTGGATTCCTGGGGTCGTCTTCAGGGAAGTTCTCTTCCACTTTCCCGACCAAATCTGCGCCTACATCCGCTGACTTCGTGAATATTCCCCCTCCTAACTGGGCGAACAATGCGGCGAGCGAAGCTCCGAATCCGAATCCAGCCAAAACCCCCGGATCACCGAACGCGGCATAGAGAAGTGATAGTCCCAGGAGACTCATGCTAATGACGACTAGCCCGAGTGCTCCCCCTCCAAGTGTGGCCACTTTCAACGCTTCGTAGGTTGACTTTTCCGCGGCTGCGGTGGACCGGACGTTCGCGTTCGTGGCAGAGTAGAGGGCTACGTATGCGGCAAAGAGGGAGAAGACTACTCCCAGTAAGAAGCTGAGGGCGATTTCGCCTCCGTAGGTGAAGTTGATTGTCGCGCCGAAAGCGGCCAAGATGACGAGTGAGATGATAATCGCGATTATCGCGATGGTCCGGAATTGTCTCTTCAAGTACGCGTTTGAGCCTTCCCTTATGGCTGTCCAGATCGCGATCATCTTCTCGTTCCCCTTCGGGTATTTTCGGACGGAGAGGACGAGGAAGATTGCTGCGACCACGCCAGCGACCGCTAGTGAGGTTGTAAGAATTAACGGGTCAAACGCCAAGCGTGGGTTCCTGCTGTCCTCGAGTTATGAAATTTCCATCGAACCGCCTCGGCCTTTATTATAAACATGTTCACTTTCGTCGATTTTCTACTTTGCCAAACCCATAAATCGCGTCATCGCCCGCTCGAGATAGAATTCAAAAGCTGATCTGCACACTTGTCCGGTCGCAAGTACGATGTTATCGTTGTAGGAGGTGGCCCTGGCGGCCTGTCCGCGGCCGTCCATCTTGCGGAGAAGGGTCTGAAGGTGAAGGTCTTCGAGAAGAAGAAGCTCCTTGGCAAACCGGTTCGCTGCGGCGAGTACTTCCCTGTAAAAGAGGAAATGGTGAAGCTGCTTCCTCGCGTCAAATGCATCGATATCATCGATTCGCCGGAGGATGCGATCGATTCAAAGTGCAAGTCGATCAGAATGGTAAGCCCTAGAGGACACGAATTCGAATTTCCCTTTGAGGCCTACATCCTCGATAGGCACGTGTTCGAAACCCACCTGGGGGACGTTGCTCGGGGCAACGGAGCCGACATAGACGTTGGGGTCCAAGCTCACTACTATCCTGAGGACGAGGGTGGCTGGGTCGGACCAACTCGCGAGACTGCAGACTACGGAGAGATCATTGTTGCGGCAGATGGCTATCCTAGCGAGACGGCTGAGAGGGCGGGACTTCCAGAACGGGAATATGCTGGCCCATATGCTGTTGCGACCAACATCGAGTACTTGATGACAGATCTGGGTGTGGAGCAGGACGTAGCAGAATTGTACATGGACCCGAGATACTCGCCCGGAGGCTACGGCTGGATCATTCCGAAAGGACATGGCAGAGCAAATGTCGGCATAGGAATCAGGGAACCATATGTTCGTCGTGAGTGGCAGATTCGTGACTTGTTGACGGGTTTCATCGAGAAGAACAAGGTTGCCGCGAAACGACTGAAGGGGGGAAAGACCGCCTCACTCATCGGAGATAGCCTTCCAGTCGATGGACCCCTTACACGGACTTACACTGACCGGGTGATGGCTGTGGGTGATGCGGCGGGGATGGTGATGCCCACGAACGGGGGCGGGATACAGACTGCGATGATAACCGGACGCTTAGCTGCAGAGGCCGCAGTCCGGTATTTCGAGGATAAGACTCCGCTCTCAAGCTACGAGGATGCTTGGAAGGATCAGATTGGCGCGGAGATGGAGAACTCGAAGAAAATGCGCCAAGCCTCTGACAGGTTGATGGGTCACGAATTCATATTCGATACGCTGCTAAGGCTGATGGGCACACGCAGAATTGCGGACGTGATAATGTGCCAAGTCCCAAGTGGGATGGGAACTTTCGTGCACTTACTTGCCTAGTGCTTCAGAGCTGCGTCGATTATCATTACGGCGAAGAGAAGCGAGAGATACGGGCTTGTCACTTTGAACATACGCCATGCGTTCGTCTCAGTCGGCTTGTAGAGGACCCAGATGCTGCCCGCTAGAATCGCCAGCCCGCTGACCAGCGCAACCGCGCCGTAGATCTGGCCGAACGGGCCTAGGAAATAGAGTGCGAGCGAGAAGGGCACCATAATCATAGAAAAAATGGTGATCAGACGCAAGGCTGTAGTGGACCCTACTACCACAGGCAACATTGGCACTCCGGCGTTAGAATAGTCCGAGCGGTAAGATACAGCTAGGAACCAGATGTGGACCGGAATCCAAACAAAGACTAGACCCGCCATTAGGAGAGGAAAAATGGGATTCGGCAAACTACCTACGGGTCCAGCGGTTACCGCGGACCAGCCGAACAACACTGGGAGTCCACCGCTGAAACCTCCCAAGAGAATGTTCAGCGAGCTACGTCGCTTCAAGAGTAGACTATACACCCCTACGTTGTCCAAAATTCCTAGCGCCATCCACAGAAGTGAGAAGAAATTCAGTAGAGCTGCCAGGATGAGTGAGATTGAGATTAGTCCGAGCCCAAATCTGAGTGCAGCCCTAGGTGTAATTCGTCCTGATGGGAGGGGACGATGACGTGTTCGCATCATCACAGCATCGATGTCGCGGTCGTGGTAGTTTGTGAGAGCGTTACATCCAGCGGTTCCCGCTACAATAGCAATGCCTGTCGTCAACCAGCCTAAGGGGTTGAGGGACATTGAGAGTACTCTAGTGGCAACGAAGGTCGCGGCAAGAGAAGTGAAAACTAGGAGATACCAAATCTTCGGCTTCGTATACTCGTAGTATGTCAGAACCTGAGTCTTGGCAGAAGTTGCCCTTTGATTCTGAATTTGCAGGTGAGCCGCCTTATGTTACGACGATCTGGCCGTTCATGTTTCCGTGAAGTGGACTGCAAACGATACTACACAGGTATGTGTAGCTCCCCCCCGAGTTGAAGGTAACAGTCACACTATACCACTTGCCGAACGGGATCGCAGGGTTCGCCGGATTTGTTCCTCCCAGGATGCCGGGACTATTAGCTGAAGTGTTGACAGTGAATGAACCGCTCCCCACTATGTCGAAACCATGGCCCGTAGAGACGTGAAGGGCGGGATCTGAACTGGTGGCGTTCTCGCCTAATATGTAAAATGTAATCATGTCGCCCACGTGGGCGTCAATCGTTCTGTTGTCAGATTCACCCCGATAATTTGTAGAGTTCACGCCTGTCATGCTGGCACCGCTCGTCGAGTTGAATTTGGGGAGGTTGCTCTGGTTGAGAAAGGCGGTGTTGGTGATGTGGAACCCACCTTCCTCCTGAACTATCGCGGTCATGAAGACGAGGCGATGCGAAGGAAGATAGGTGACCGTCGCATGCGAGAGGACGAACTGATAGTAATAGACTCCTCCACCAGCGGCTGCGACCACTACTAGACCAATGAGTCCGACGATAGGAAAGTGTTTCTTAGGCACTTGCATGATTATTTCACTTGAGCGCCGACTCTGTATATATGAACAGTCGCGGCGAACGCGACCAGAACCATTCCGATCTCAAGGAGCGCAAAGTTGTTGAGAGTATCGAGGAATGCGCGGAAGATGGCCACATCAAGAAATGCCTGCAAGAGTAGGAGACCACCTAGAAGAGCATAGACTTCTCCTTTTGTCAAGAGGTACGGTTGGACCTTTCGGTAAGGAATCGGTTTCTTAGCGGCTCGAAGGGCATCGAGCTTTGCCCTTCTCCATCTCACGAATGCGTAGACGAAACCGTAGGAAAGTGCTGTTGCGATGAGCAGAGAACCGGCGAAAAGGACTGGATCGATAAGCAACTGACCCTCGGTGAGAAGTGGTTGGAATGGGTTGCTTGCTCGGAATCCCCACACAGTGACGATCGCTATCTGTCCGAGCGCCGCAACTCCCAGTGCGACCCAGAATGGTCTATCGATCATGGCGATTTTTCTTCCCCTGTCGAAGAAGGGCACTACTGTGAAGATGAGCACGAAGACTCCCGGGATTATAGCCCCCGCTATGAAGGGCTGCAAGCCTTGGGTCCGGATGAATGCGTAGAGACTGGTGAAGTACCACTCTGGAAAAGTAATCTGCGTCAGTTGGTTGGGATCATAACGCACTCCCACTTCGACAGGGAAGAGCCCACCAAGAATCAGAATCATCCCTGTTATCGCTGAGGCTACTGGAATGTCCAAGACGAGGTTCTTGGGAAGATGAATGGACATTATCGCCAGCATTATTATTGGGATTATGAAAACGTGGAACGCGTAGAACCTGATTGTCAAGTCGTTGAAACTAAAACCGAAGATTATCTGTGCAAGGTTGGCACCCAAGACTGGAGTGTAATACGTAAGGGTCTGCCCGATGTTGATTGCCAACTGTCCGCGGATGTTGAAGATCAGGTCATATCCGGTATACGCCTCGATTATCGTGACGACGCCGAGAATAATCCCGGTGACCCAGAGAATCTCGTAACGGAGCTTGTATCGGCCCGCGAAGTACTGATAGAACATGTGCATGACGGCAAGAAGCACCATGGCGTTGGATGCTTGGTAGTGAATGTTCCTGATCAGGAATCCCCAGTTCACTTGATTGTTTATTGACGATACACTATTGAACGCCGAATTGCAAGTCGCAGCGGGCACATACGTGGTATTGGGTGCCGCCGGGGGGCAATCCCCAAAGATTGGTTGGAAGTGAAATAGGAGAAGAGCTCCTGTGACTCCAAGAATTAGGAACACTATCACAGTAAGCATTCCTAGGAATCCGAGGGGGCTGATGAACCGAGAAGGGAAGACGAGCTTTATTGCGAGAAGAAGGGTCCTTTCGAGCCTGTCCCATATCCATCTGAGAAGCGCGATGATTGGGTCTAAGACCCCTTTCTTCGCGCTAGTCTGGCCGGCCAACTCCGGCTGTCCCGTCCAAATCCGTAGCTGTTATGTTCCCCGTGGCCGAGTCGTAAGCAAGCTTGACTCGTGGCAAAGGGAGAAGTCCCAAGTCAAATGCCGGTCCGGCCACAGGTAAAGCATCGGTCAATCTGTATTGACTTCCGTGACAGGGACACTGAAGCCTGAATTCTCCGGATCCGTAGCCAGGGTTCACAATGCAACGAAGATGAACACAAGTTAAGTTGAACGCGGCGACCTTCTTGAGTATCGGATCGTTTGGATAAAACGGATTCACGAGATCGGTTGGGACATCCGGCGGCCCAGGCAGACGGGTGATCACGTTCTTGTAATATGGACTAGCGGTGACGGGGTAAGGAAAATAGAAGAATTCCGAATATTCAGAAGGAGAGTAGAGATTACCTTTTGAAACGGCGGTCTGATATTTTGAATCCAACGTCTTCCATGTAGTGACTAGAGTAGGACCCTCTTTGGTTGGAGGCAGAGGGTTGAGAATATTCCATGATGGCATGGATGGCGGAGCGAAAGCTCCAATGGCCAACAGAGTCGAGGCGCCTAGAGCACCTACAACGAATGCCCTTCGCGAGATTGCAGGCTTTGCAGTTGCCGGTTTCGCGGGTTGCGCTGAAACAGTCGGTGGCTTTACGGAGGGCGAGGGACTAGTGCTGGGTTGAGGGGTTGGCTTCTTCTCGTCCGACATGTCCTCTATCGCTCTACAGCAATAATTTTGGTCGAACCGCCCAAATCGTATTAAAGACTTGTCTATACGTTACGACCCGTTCAGCGGCTTTCTGATTTAGGAAACGATATAACCATCAAAGAACCGAGAGTCCCAATCGATTATCTGGACGACCAAGTGAGAATCAGTGAATCGAGTAATAGCCTCACTTACATTGCTTGTGGGGCTGGCAGCAATGATGGTCGGAGTCTACGGTGGCCAATCGGTTGTCCTTCTACAGCTTGTCCGACCGTTCGTCCCCTTCTTTGGATAGGTCTAATCAAATGGAGAAACAGCGGGTTCCGGAAGTGAAGACTGAGCCGACGGGTGGTCTGCGTGCTCGGCTCGGGCGAATCAAGGTCCGAGGATATTACTGGCCGGTAAGAACAATCGTTCAGCTCGGCTTCTTCGTGCTCTTCAGCGGGATCGGCATCATGAGCCTCGTTCCAGCGTTCAACGGAACGCGTTCTTGGGTTGTTCTCCCAATCGTGTCGAGTGTAAAGTCGCAAGCGCAAGTAACCAGCACAATGGACGCCATCACACTCTTTCTCGAGAACGGACTCTTCCCGTGGCTCCCTATTGGGATAATGCTCGTAGTAGGCGCGATTCTCGGGCGTTTCATGTGCGGATGGATCTGCCCCGTCGGCTTTCTCCAAGACGTGATCACCACCGTCAAGGGGCGAGTTGATTCGGTGGAGAAGAGAACGCATCTTCAATGGATTCGACTAAAGTACTACCTTGTGGTCTTCGCGTTCTTGATCAGCGGGTCGTTGGGACTCGCTGTCTACTACGGCGTAGGAAATGATTACAGGACAAGCCTTGGGCCCCTCGCCGACGGTCTATTCGTCGCAATAACCCCTGACGGAACCCTATTCGGAACTCTCCCCGCGATCCTCGCGGGCTCTTGGAGATTTCTCGGAACTGCTCAGAGTTCCGACTTGACCTTCGGAAACCTGTCATCATGGTTCGGCCACATTTCTGCTCTGACGTGGCTCAATGTTGTCGTCCTAGTTGGATTCGTGTACGCTGCATGGAGGATTCCTCGATTCTGGTGTCGCTACGTATGTC
>Ga0209236_1001450_pt1 | contig 14230 bp, 13 predicted proteins | sample GraSoi013_1_40cm_FD_185819 | JGI IMG/M metagenome (GOLD analysis project Ga0209236, IMG submission 185819) | Grasslands soil microbial communities from the Angelo Coastal Reserve, California, USA - Sample 09_27_2013_1_40cm (SPAdes) (version 2) | ecosystem: Environmental > Terrestrial > Soil >... | reverse complement strand
TCGCGATCGCGGTTTCCATCGACCGGGGCTTGGGGCCGGGATACACGAAATCATCGGGGTTCCGTGCCTGACCGCCGTCGATCTTCTTCGCTTTATCGAGGAAGTAGGTGATTTCGCTTGTGCCGTGGTGCTCGGGGATGAAGGCGGCCACCGAGTCCGGCAACTGCGCTTCGGCCGCCAATGCCAGTCCGTCGATCACGTGCGCTTTGATGATCTGCGCCGATTGCACCGGCTTCAGCCGGTCGTGAGGATTGTTGCCCGGGATCTGATTCTCCACGAAGTACAGCGGATTCTTCACCTTCCCGATGTCGTGATAGTAGCAGCCCACACGCCCCAGGAGTCCATTGGCCCCGATGCGGTTGCAGGCGGCTTCGACGAGGTTCGCCATCGCCACGCTATGGGCGTACGTCCCCGGTGCCTCGAGTGACAGGCGCCGGAGCAGCGGCCGGCTGGGGTCGGATAGCTCGAGCAGCGTGAGATCGGTGGTGATGTGCGTGACCGATTCCGCGACGGGGAGCAGGAAGAACGTCAGCCCGGCGGAGACCAGTCCATTCAGCGCGCCCAGCAATCCGCGTAGGCCAATCTCCGCGATCGGCCAGCCGCCGGAGAGGCCTAGTGCCAGTGCGCCCATGAGGTAGCCTGCCGCGATGATCAGGACCGGCGCGTAAAAATTGCTGCGGCTCCGCAGGGCGCGTACTGACAGCGCCGCCGTCACGCCGCCGATGAGACACAAGAACAGCGCCGGTACATCGTGGAAGACCGGTTGTAGACCGATCACGACGGCCAGGATCATCGCCGCGATCATGGAGACGCGGCCGTTAAAGAGCACGGTCATCATCATGGCCACAAAGGGCATGAAAATGATGGTGGGATGCTCCGGATAGGACCGCGCCACGATCCCCGCTTGCAGCAACAGGATCGCGAACAGTCCGCCGATCAACGCGACCTGGCGCAAGTCCGTGTACGTTTCGCGCCGGTAGAAGACCAGCAAGACCCAGAAGATCGACAGCAGCAGCGTGTCCCGGAGCAGCGGACCCACGACGCCGCGAATCGAGTACGTCGTGGCTGCGCCGCGGCGCAGCAGCTCCTGATGCAGCGCGACGAGCCGCTCATGTGCTTCATTCGTGACGACTTCGTGCGGCGCGACGATGCGGTCGCCCGCGCGCACGATGTATTTGCTGGGATCGACGCTGCCACGCAGCTCGTTGCGGCGCCGTTCCGTCTCGAGCTGTTTGGGAATCAACGTGGGCCGGAAGAACTGCCGGACCAGTTTCAGGTACAGGACGTCGCCGACGCTCGAGCCGGCGTCGGGGTGCAGCTGCTTCGCGCGACTCAAGTAGTGCGCGAACGTGAGCACTTGATCGCGCGAGACGGATGATTCCGTCGACCCACGCCGCACGATCAGCTCGCGGGATTGCTCGACCTGCAGGACGCCGGGCCCGGTGACCCCCTGCGCCAGCGTGCGGTCGAACAGCTTCTGGAGCGCCTGCTGCAGCGCGCGACGCTTGCCGCCCTTGCTCAGGTACGCAGCCTCCTGCGGGGTGACGGGTACCCCGAACTCCCCCGCGGCGCTGATGATCGCCTGCTGCCCCTGGTCGGCCGCGGCATCCACGGCGGTGAAGAATGCCGCCATCGTCGTCGCCGTGCTGTCGTAGGCGCGTTGCCGGAACTCGTAGATCGGTTTCGCGGATGCGGCGAGCTCCTCTGCTTCCCGTTGCAGCTCGTCCTCCGACTTGTTCACCACGAAGTTGAAGGGCGCGACGATCTCTTTGTCGGAGCGCGCGCCGGGCTCCAGGAGCGGCGCGACGTCGGCGGCACCGGATGGGAAGGACACGTGCGCGACGAGTGCCAGGAACGGCACCCACACCCAGCGCGTCGCGTGATAGCGAATCGTCTCGCGGGTCGGGAGTTTCATCTAACCCTGCGCATCCTCGGCGTAGGCGCGGATGATGTCACGCACCAGGCGATGGCGCACGACGTCCGCGTCGCTCAGGTAGCAGAAGCCGATCCCTTCGATGCCGGGAAGGATGCGCTCGACCTGCAGCAGCCCCGAGTCCTCGCGGTTCGGCAGATCGATCTGCGTCTTATCGCCGGTGATGACGGCGCGCGAGTTCACGCCCAGACGAGTCAGGAACATCTTCATCTGCATGCCGGTCGCGTTCTGGGCTTCGTCCAGGATCACGAACGCGTCGTTGAGCGTGCGGCCGCGCATGTAGGCCAGCGGCGCAATCTCGATGGTTCGGGTTTCGAGCGCCTTCTGCACGCGCTCGCGCGGCATCATGTCTTCAAGGGCGTCGTACAGCGGCCGCAGGTACGGGTCGACCTTCTCCTGAAGATCTCCGGGCAGAAATCCGAGATTCTCCCCGGCTTCCACCGCCGGCCGCGCCAGGATGATGCGCCGGACGCGCTTGCGGGCGAGCGCATCCACCGCCGCCGCCACCGCGAGATAGGTCTTGCCGGTGCCGGCCGGCCCGATGCCGATGACGATGTCGTGATCGGCGATCGCGCGGAGGTACTCGCGCTGGCCGGCGGTTTTCGGCTGAATCACCCGCCGCAAGCCCGGCAGAATGATCTTCACGAGGTCCGGCGGGGCCGCCTGGCGACCTTCCGCGAGCTCGCCCTGCGCTTCGTCTGCCACCACGCGTTCCACGTCGTGAACGTCGAGGTTTTCGCCCATGCGCGCGAGATCGATCAACGCCTGGGCCACGGTGCCCGCTCGCTCGGTCGCCGCGGCGGATCCCGCGATGGACAGCGTATCCCCGCGCAACGAGACACGTACGCCGAGCCGGCGCGCGAGCTCGAGCAGATTGGCATCGTTCACACCGGCCAGCGCCAGCGGGTCCACACCCTCGACCGACAGCCGCTGGATGACGTCGTCACTCATGGGGAGGCACCACCTTTATATGAAGTGCGGCCAGGTCTTCGGTGCGGGCCGGAGCCGGCGCACCCTCGAAGAGCGCTCGCGCCGCGGTCGTTTTCGGAAACGCGATCACGTCGCGCAGCGAACCTGCTCCGGCAAGGAGCATGGCCGTGCGGTCGAACCCGACTGCGAAGCCGCCATGCGGCGGGGCCCCTGCCGCCAACGCGGTCAACAGAAAGCCGAAACGCGCGTCGACATCCGCGGGTGACAGACCGAGGTGCGCAAAGACTTTGCGCTGAATGGCCGGGTCGGTGATACGGATCGAGCCAGACCCCAGCTCGTTGCCGTTGTACACGGCGTCGTAGTGGAGCGCGCGACAGGCGAACGGATCGGTGTCGAGCTTGCGCACATCCTCCGGATGCGGCGCTGTGAACGGATGATGGGCGAACACCGGCTTTCCTGTCTCGGGATCGGGCTCGAACAGCGGAAAGTCCACGACCCAGCAGAAGGCATGCGCGCTTTTGGGCGCCGGCGCGAGCCGCCGGATGACTTCCTGCCGCACTTTGTCGAGCGCGGGTGACGTCACGCGGTCGGGACCGACGGTCATGAGCGCCACGTCTCCGTCGCCCACGCCGAGCCGGCCGAGCGCCTCGGCCGTGAAGTGTTTGCCGACGGAGCCGGAGACCTGTTCACCCTGTCGCTTCACCCAGGCGAGCCCGGGCGCGCCGTGCGTTTTCGCCGTCTCGGCAAGCTGATCGACGTCTTTACGCGAAAGCGTGCCGCCGCCCTTGACGGCGATGCCACGCACGCGCGCTCCGTTGGTGAGCGCCCCCTGGAAGAACGGTACCGCGAGCGGCCGCACCTGCGCGGTCCAATCCGCGATCGTGAATTCGAAACGAAGATCCGGCTTGTCGGTGCCGAATCGCTCCATCGCCTCACGCCACGTGAGCCGCGGAAACGGCCGGCCGATCCGGTGACCCGCTTCGTCCCACAGCGCGACGAGCACGGTCTCGACGAACCCCATCACATCCTCCTGGCCGACGAAGGATGCCTCGATATCGATCTGCGAAAACTCCGGCTGCCGATCGTACCGCAGATCCTCGTCGCGGAAGCAGCGCGCGATCTGGAAATAGCGGTCGAAACCGGACACCATGAGCAGCTGCTTGTAGATCTGCGGCGACTGCGGCAGCGCGTAGAACTCGCCAGGGTGTACCCGTGACGGCACGAGGTAGTCACGCGCGCCTTCGGGCGTGGGCTTGGTGAGGATCGGCGTTTCGATCTCGAGAAAGTCCAGCTCGCTCAACGCGCGACGCGCGCGCTGCAGCAAGCGATGGCGCAGAATGAGATTCGCCTGGAGCTCCGGCCGCCGCAGATCGAGATGGCGGTACTTGAGACGCAGCTCTTCGGCCGGGAGCTCTTCGCCTTTCCCGCGCGCGACGGGAATCGCGGGCGTCTCCGCCGGTCCCACGATCTCCAGGACCGTGGCGTGGACCTCCACATCCCCGGTCGCGAGCTCCGCATTCCGCATCGCGGGCGGCCGCGCGGTGACTTCCCCTTCGACGAGGACGACCGTCTCAGTCCCGACGGTTTGGGCACGGGATACGAGATCGGGAGCCGCCCACCCCGGACCGAGCGCGACCTGAACGAGACCGTCGCGGTCGCGGAGATCGAGGAAGACGATGCCGCCCAGGTCACGGCGGCGGTGGACCCAGCCCCCCAATCGCACCCGCTGTCCAATGTGCTCCTTTCGCAGCGACCCGCAGCGATGCGTGCGCCAGGTGGTCCGAGTCTCTATGCGCCCCCCCTCTCCGCTTCACAGAGGATTTGGAAGAACTCTTCCGGTGTCTGCGCGCCCACGAGGCGGGCGCGGATCGGTTCGCGCCGCACGAGCCGCGAGATACGGCTCAGCGCCTTGACATGTGCTCCCGCCTGCGACTCCGGGCCGGCCAGCAAAAAAAAGAGGCGAACAGGTTCGCCATCGACCGTTTCATAGGGCACCGGCGCTAGTGTCGTCCCGGCGACCGCCAGGAGATTCGTCAGAGCCGGGGTCTTGCCGTGCGGTACGGCGACTCCATAGCCGATGCCCGTCGGGAATTGCCGCTCGCGCTCGAGTATCGCCTGAAAGACATCATCCGAGGCTCCGTTGCCTCCCACGAGCAGATCGACCAATTCCCGGAGCACGCCTTCCTTGCTCTGGGCCCGTAATGGTACCCGGATTCGGTCGGGCGTCAGGAGTTCTGAGAGCCGCAATGGAGTATGTCCAAGTGCCGTAACCGGTTGAAGATAGTTGACTTGAGTTGACGGCGCCACAGCCCTGAGTAAACGTTCGGCATGCAACGCATTGGCCTGCTGGTCCTAGGACTCTTTTTCGCGGCGTCAGGAGCAGCCGCAGGACAGCAGGCGCCGGCGGGATCGACGCTTTGGCGCGTCGCCGCGACGACGTTGCCGATACCCACTGCCTTGGCAACCGGCGCCGCGGCCGCGTTCTGGAATCCGGCGCAAGTCCCCGACAGCGCACCAGCGAGATTACAGCTCGCCTTCGAAGCGATTCAGACACCCTCAGCCGTGGATGCCACCGGCATGATCGCTACAGTCCGCGCGTCGGCTGGGCGCTTCGGACAAGTTGGGCTACTGTACGGACGCGTTGGGCTGAGCGACCTGACGCAGACGATCGACAGTCCCGATCCCACGGGCGCCACGATCCCCGTCTACACATTTGCATTCGGCGCAACCTGGGCACGCAGGATCGCCGGGACAAACCTTGGCGCCACGATCGCCTCGCAAGAGACACGCCTCGACACGTCGCGCTCAGATCGCTGGACGTTCGATGTCGGCGCGAGTCGCAATTTCGCGGGCGACCGGCTGCGCGTCGCGCTGGCCACACACTTCTTCTCCTCGCTCAAGTTCAATGATCCTGCGCACGATCTGTACGCTGGAATCGAAGCACGTCTTTGGCAGGGATCGGTCTCGGGTGGACGCGATCGCGTCGTGGTCCGAGGCCGTTACGGTCTCGCGTTTGGACACGGCTTTGCCGCCGATCATCAGCTTGGCGTCGGAGCGGAGCTCGTGCGCAAGGTTTCGTTCGATCTGATGGTGGCCCGTGAAGGCGGCTACTCCAGCGGCGCCAGCTGGCGTCCGGTGGCCGGGCTCGGTTTGATGATTGGGAAGTATCGCGTCACACTCGCGCGCGATACCGGCGTGAACGAGGTCGGTTCGGCGTATCGCGTGGGTGTCGAAGCCACCTTCAAGTGACCATCGATCTCCTCAGCCTCACTCCGGAGGCGGCGCGCAGTACGCTTGCCGACTGGCTCAGTGCGCGCGGTGAGCCTGCCTATCGCATTCGTCAGATCCTGCCGCGCCTGTGGCAGCGTCCCGTCGGGCGCTGGAGCGACGCGACCGATCTGCCCGCACCGTTGAGAACGGCGCTCGACGCAGCGCTCCCCTTACAGCGTTTGACGCTGCGCACCCATCAGGTTTCGAGCGACGGCACCGTGAAGTTTCTGTGGGCGCTTGCCGACGGCGAAGCGATCGAGTCGGTGCTCATCCCTGAAGGCAAGCGACGCACGCTGTGCATCTCGTCGCAGGCCGGGTGCGCGCTGGGTTGTGTCTTCTGCGCCACCGGACGCATGGGATTTCGGCGCAATCTCTCGGCTGGAGAAATCGCGGGCCAGGTTCGCGAGATGGTGTTGCGCGATCCAGCGCAGCAGCCCACCAATGTCGTGTTCATGGGAATGGGCGAGCCGCTGCTCAACTGGGACGCCGTGGACACCACGTTGACGATTCTGAACCAGCCGGAGGGATTCGGGATCGGGGCGCGGCACATCACGGTCTCGACCGTCGGTATTCTGCCCAATCTCACGAAGTTCGCGAAGCGCGGCGAGCAATTCCGGTTGGCGGTTTCGTTGCACGCGCCGTCGCCCGCGCTGCGTCGCGAGCTCATGCCGATCGAGAAGAAGTACACGCTCCCAGAGCTGACCGCGGCCCTGAAGCAGTTCCGCCGGCGGGTGACACTCGAATACGTCCTCATCGGCGGCAAGAACGATTCGCCCGAGATCGCCGATCAGTTGGCGAAGATCGCGCAGCCCCTCGACGCGCTCGTGAATCTGTTGCCACTGCATCCCGGCGGGGCGCCCGACCTCACGCCCAGCACGCGGGCACAGATGCTCGCCTTCGAGCGGCGTCTGAAGCAGCGCGGCGTCGAGGCTGTGTTGCGGCGGAGCCGCGGCCTCGACATCAGCGCGGCCTGCGGTCAGCTACGGGTGGAAGTCGACGCTCCGCTTCGCGCCCCCCCCCGCCCGGGGCGGAAAGTCGGCGCCGAGGAGCACGCTCACATCGAGTAAGCGCGCGCTGTCGAGCCGAACCTCGATGCGCCCCACCCCCAGCGCCGCGCGCACGCGCTCGCCCGCTTTCGCGGGACCGCGGCGGACGATGATCCGGGTCGAGTCAAGCCCAGAGAGTGGGTCGGTGGAGGGGGCATTCCCGAAATACACGACGTCGATACCCGCTCGCCGCAGCAGGCGCGTGCCAACTTTGGCGTCGCCCGCGCGTCCACTCGCGTTGAGGACTTCCACGGTGAGCGCCGGTCCACGATCACCGGGGATGGTATTTGCGGGTGTCCCACCGCCGCACGCCCAGAGGATTAGAACGGCCGCCGGGACGAATCGAGAAGTCATCGGGAGTTGGCTACCAGCGTATTCCAGAAAGCCACCGTTGCCGCCGGCAACGGCCATCCCGAACGCAACACCCAATCGAGGCGACGGCTGGCGACTTCGCGTAACACCGCATCACGCTCGGTGGGGACGCGACGCGCCAGCGTCTCGCGATCGTTGTCGACCGAGCCGCGCTGACGCCCCGGTTCGAGGAAATCCGCGAGATACAGCATCTTCCCCACGTCGTCCCAGTCCGCGGAGCCGATCGTGTGGTAGCGAACGGCGTCGAGCACGCCCTGGTCGCGCTCGCCCGTCTCGACGGCCCGCACGGCGGCCGCAGGCCCGTGAGCAGTGGGATCGGTGAACGGCGAGTCCCGCAGCGCGTCGTGCAGCCAGCCGGCGCGCAGCCAGCGGTCGCGCTCGGCCGCGGAGACGTGCATGGCGTTCGCCCATTCGTTGAGCAGCGCGACGACCCGTTCGATGTGCGCGCGTCGCTCCGGCGTCACCTGCGCCCAGTCCGGCAGACTCATGGTGCGACTCGCGGATCCGCGCCGATGCCCTCGCCCAGCACCACGTTATCGATGAGCCGCGTCGTGCCGACGCGCGCCGCCACGACGGCGACGGTGTGCGCGGTCAACCGCTTCACCGGTTCCAGATTCTCGTCGATGAGCGCGCAGTATTCAGGCGTGACGCCGGGAACGCGCAGCGACTCCATGCCGATCCGCTGGAGCTTCGCGGGATCGGCTTCGCCGCCGCGCCACGTTTGCTCGAGCATCCGCAGGGTGCGCGACAGCGCGAGGGCGGAGCGCCGCTCGTCGGGCGAGAGGTACGTGTTGCGCGAGGACAGCGCGAGCCCATCGAGCTCCCGCACGGTGGGGGCGACGTCGATCGTCAGGGGAAAATCGAGGTCCTGCACCAGCCGTTTCACGAGTATCGCTTGCTGAAAATCCTTGCGACCGAACACGGCGACGTCAGGACCGACGATATGAAAGAGCTTGGCGACGACGGTGAGAACGCCCGTGAAGTGGCCGGGCCGTGCAGCGCCCTCGAGCGTGTCGGCCACCGGTCCGGCCACGATGCGCGCCAGCGGCTCGCTCGCCCCGGCCCCCCCGGGATACATGACGCTTGCCTCCGGCACGAACAGACAATCGACTCCCCTCGTGGTCGCGAGTTTGCGGTCGCGCTCGAGGTCCCGGGGATAGCGCGCCAGGTCCTCGTTGGGGCCGAATTGAAGTGGATTGACGAAAATGCTGACGACGACACGCTCGGCGAGCGCACGGGCGCGGTCCACGAGGCGCAAATGGCCCTCGTGCAGGTATCCCATGGTGGGAACGAAACCGATCGTATGGGATCGAGAGCGCTCAGCGGCCGACCACGAGCGCATCTCGGCAAGGCCGGAGAGCTCGCGCAACTAGAACTCGCGCTTCTTCATCTCCGAAAAGAAGTCGCGACGCTCGATATCGTCATCCGTGCTCTCAGGCGGCAGCGTCGGGTCATAGCGGCGCCGCGCTTTGGGCTTGGCCTTCGCCGCCTTGGCAATGTTTTTCTTGATCAGCTTGGCGAGCTTTTCGTCGTCCGTCTTCGACATTGCGCCTCAATCCTCCGAGAAGGTGCACCCCAATTTAATATCACTTGCCGAAAGAATGCTCCGGTCCCGGGTAGCGGCCCTCGCGCACCTCCGCCGCGAATACCCGTGCGGCTTCCCGCACGTCTTCCGCCAGCGCCGCGTACTTCTTGATGAACTTGGCGGAGAACTGATCATTCAGGCCCAACATGTCGTGGAGCACGAGTACCTGCCCGTCGCACGCGGGACCGGCGCCAATGCCGATCGTCGGGATCGTGAGCGACTTCGTGATCTGCGACGCGAGCGGTGCGGGCACGAGCTCCAGCACCACCGCGAAAGCACCGGCGTCCTGGAGTGCGATCGCATCCGCCTTCAATCGCCCTGCCGACGCCTCATCGCGACCCTGGACCCGATGGCCGCCGAGGGCGTGCACCGATTGGGGCGTGAGGCCGAGGTGCCCCATGACCGGTATCCCTACGTCTACCAGTCGCCGCACCGTAGCGGCCATCGGTTGCCCGCCTTCGATCTTCACCGCATGGCAATTGGTCTCTTTCATCGCGCGACCGCAGTTGCGCACCGCATCTTCGGGCGAGACCTGATAGGTGAGAAACGGCATGTCACAGATCACCATCGCGTGCTCGCTGCCGCGGCGCACCATGGTGGTGTGGTAAATCATCTGTTCGAGCGTCGCGGAGAGCGTGGATGGCGCGCCGGCCAGAACCTGGTTGAGCGAATCACCGACGAGGAGGATGTCGATGCCGCTCGCGTCGAGGAGCCTGGCAAACAGCGCGTCGTAGCAGGTCAGCGCCACGATCCGCTCGCCTCTTTCCTTCATCTCGAGCAAGCTGAAGGTGGTGATGTTAGGCAAGGCTCACCGCCTCGAGCTCGGCGATCTCCCGGCGCCAGAAGTCACGATGGGGCAGCTCCGGATGGGGAATCGTGAGGTTCGGCTCCCGGATCGTGCGCGATCCGTAGCGGACGATATCGAGGTCGAGCGTGCGCGGCCCCCAGCGTTCGCGCCTCTCCCGCCCCCGCTCCGCCTCGATTTTACGGCACTGGGCGAGGAGCTCTTCCGGGGACAGCGACGTTTCGACCAGCACCATCTGATTGAGATATGGCCCCTGCGCCACGGGACCGATGGGCGTGGTTTCCTCGACACGCGACGTGGCAATCACGCGCGTTCCCGGAAGCGCGTTCAGACGCGCGCGCGCGTGCGCGAGGTGTGCCGCGCGATCGCCGACATTCGACCCCAGGGCTATGTAGACACGCTCGGAAGTCACAACCGCTACGCTACGTTGGCGAAACCGCGAGTCAAGTCACGGAGCATCGTCGCCACCTGCTCGAGATCGCGCGTCGCGCGCTCGAGATCGGTCAGCCCTTGCGCGGCCTGCGTGGCCCGGGTCGCGACGTCGTCCGCCTCGGCGCGGTTTTGTCCGGCGATACTCGCCACGGCGTTGATGCGCTCGCGCAACCGGTCGAAGGCCTGGTTCTGCTCGCCGGCAGCCGCCGTGATGCGAGCGGCGTGGGCCGTCGCTTCGGCCGTTGCGGCGACGATCGCGTCGAGGGCTTCGAGCGCGGCCGCGGACAGCTCCTCGACGCCGCCGACGTTCACTTGGCCGCGACGCATCTGCTCGACCACCTCGCCGACCTGCGTATGAATGTCCTGTACCAGATCGCCCGCTTCCGCCGCCGCAGTCGCGCTCTGCTCGGCGAGGCGGCGGACTTCATCGGCAACGACGCCGAAACCCTTGCCATGCTTTCCGGCGCGTGCCGCTTCGATCGCGGCGTTCAACGCGAGCAGGTTCGTCATGTCGGCCAGCTCGCGAATGGATGCGATGAACCCGGTAATCCGACGGCTCATCTGGCCGAGCTGCTGCACCTTGGTCGAGCTTTCGCCGACGAACGCTTTGAGCGCGACCAGCCGTTGGATCGCCTCGCGGATCTGCGTGCGGTTGCGGCTCGCCACGTCGCTCGCGGCGGTGGACGCGCGCGCTGCCCCAGCCCCGTCGTCCGACACGCGGCGCGAGACCTGAGCCAGGCTCTCGGTTGCCTCCAGGCCTCCCGAGACTTCACCTTCTTCGCGACGCACCCCCTCGCGGATCACGCCGGTCGACGCCGCCACGGCGGACGCGGCACCCTTCAGCGCCTCGGCGGTCTGGGCGATCGTCGCGAGCTGTCTCGTCATGCGCTCGACGGTCTCGACGAGCGGTCGTCGCAGATCGGTGATGTGAACCGCCGTGGCCAGCTGGCTCGCGAAGGTGGTGATCGTGAGAATGTCCTGGCGCCGGTAGCAGTGCTTCTTGTGATGCTCGAGCTCCAACGTCCCGATGATCTGATCGCCGAATCTGAGCGGCACGATCACCAGGCTCTGCACGTCGAGCGGAGCGTCTGCGACGCGCTTGTCGCGCGTGACATCGTCGATGACCACCGTCTCACCGCGGGTCGCGACTTCGTTGCGCAGGGCCGTCGTGTCCTCCGACGGTTCCCCCCGCCCTTCCCGTCCCCGTGCCGAGCGGTGCACGAGGGACATCTGACCGTCGTGCAGGCGATAAATGCGGAAGTCACCCCAATCCACGAGCCGATTGGCCAGGCGTTCGATGCGCTGGAAAGAATCCTCGAGACTGATGTTCGCGGTGATCACGGCTTCCATCGCGTGGATCTTGTTGAGCTCCTCGGCGGAAATCGCTTCCTCGATCATCTGCTTGAGGAGCAGACCGAGGAACGTGAGGACCAGACCCACGAGGAGCCACGCCCCGAACGACCAGGCGACGACCGCGCCGACGAAGATCGTCGCCGCGAGCAGTGTTGCCGCGTACGCGATGACCTCGTAGCGAACGATCATCAGCCGTTCGGCGGGCTCGAGCTTCGCGCGAATGATCAAGCTGAAGTAGAACAGCACGCGACCGAACAGAAAGTAGGCGACGGCATACCCAGCGAGCGCCGGTAGCAGCTCGATGTTGAGGACCGGTGCACCCGGCATGTCCAGCCAATAGAGGCCGGTCGCGTACACGCCGTAGGCCGCGACGATCGTGATGACTTCGCGTCCCAGATTGATCCAGGAAACCCGCAGCGGCTTGCGTTGCCAGAGCGAATCCGTCACCACGGTCGCGGCGGCGACGGCGAGCGCAGTCGCGGGAACGCCAACCAGCAGGCTTCCGGCGAGACCGACGAGCGCGGTCTGCGTCAGATACGAGTACTTGCTCAAGGGGACGGACAGCCCGCGCAACGCGACCCCGGCGCCGAACAACACCACGATCTCGGGGATCTGACCGAGCCAACGAGGATCGGCGACGAGCACGGCAATCAGGAGCGCCGCGCCGAGCAAGGCAAGCGCCTGGCTGTAGATCGTGACGAACCGGGAGATGCTCACGCGTGTACCGCCGCCGCGAGCTCGCGGGCCAGCTGCTCCGCCGCCCTGACACCGCCTTGCGCGAGCGCGTCCATGAGCGCGCTGCCCACGACGACCCCGTCGGCGTAGCGCGCAGCGGTAGCGGCCTGCGCAGGCGAGCCGATACCGAATCCCACGGCGATCGGCAGTTGGGTCACGGCGCGGATGCGAGCCACTTGAGCCTCGAGGTCCGGCGGGACGGCTTCGCGAGCCCCCGTCACTCCGAGGCGCGAGATGAGATAGATGAACCCCGAGGCATTGTTCACGGCCGAGGCGAATCAGGGCGAGCGCGCTCCGCGTGACCGCTGCTTCGATTTTGGAATCGGCGCCCGCGGGAAGATCGGTCAGCAGCACGCCCGCCACTCCCGCCGCAGGCGCTTCGGCCACGAAGCGATCGATGCCAAACGCCATCACGGGATTCAGGTACGTCATGATGATGACCGGCACCGCCAGCGCGGCTTCTCGGACCAGGGCGAGCACCCGCGAAACGTTCATTCCCTGCTCCAGCGCGGTTTGGGTGGTGCGCTGGATCGTTGGTCCATCGGCCAGCGGATCGGAAAACGGGACGCCGACCTCGATGAAGTCGGCGCCCGCGGCTGCAACGCGACGCAGCGCGTCGAGCGATACGTCTCGGTTCGGGAATCCCGCGGTCAGGTAGAGTACCAGCGCCCGGCGCCGGCCGAGCGAGCGCCACCGTGCGCCGATGGCATCAGACAAAGTAGTCGCTGATGTTGATGCCGTATTTGACCGGGTCGGTGACCTTGACGATGGTGCGCGGGAAATTGCCGTTCGCATCCTTCTGGGAAAGATCGACGACCGTGCCGGGGTTCAAGAGGGCGCCGTCAGGCGTTGTCACGACACGCACGACCGGCCGGTGCACATGCGCGACGTCGGGATTGGCGCTGTGGACGAGGGCGACTTCGTAGGTATCGAGGATGACGCACGTTCCGACCGGGTAAATCCCGATCAGATTGATAAACGCCTTCACAACCACGGGATCATAGCCGCGGCGCGGGTTCTCCCACATTTCCTTGAGCACCTGGTCGGGTTGAATCGGCACGGTCTGATAGACACGTCGACTCGTGGCCGCATCGAAGCCATCCGCGACCGAGATCACTTTGGAGTAGATCGACAGCGTGCGAGCGCGAATCGATTTCGGATAACCGGTAAGATCGACCTTCATGTGGTGCTCGTAGGCCACCACCATGCCGCGGTAGGGAATTTCCCCGTACCCGCGCAATCCGAAGAGCGTCAGTACACCCAGCCACGGGTGGGCCTGCATGATGCGCCACTCTTCCTCGGTGAGGCCCCCTTCCTTATTCAGGACCTCGAGCGGCACGCGCGACTTCCCGACGTCGTGGAAGAGCGCCGCCATACCGAGATCGTACAGCTGCAGCTTGGTGAGGCCGAGCTTGCGGCCCAGCGCGACGGAGAAGATGCAGACGTTGACCGAGTGCGTGAACGTGTATTCGTCGTAATCGCGGAGCGTGGTCAGGCCGACGAGCGAGGATTCGTTATTGAGCACCTGATCGACGATCGCCTGCACGGCGCGCTTCACCTTCTTCACGTTCGCGGTGCGGCCCATGCGAATGCTGTTGATGACCTCCTTCGTCACGGCCACCGACCGCGCATAGGTCCGTTTCGCCGCCTCCTTTTGACGCTCCTCTTCCTCGACATCCTCTTCCGCTTCGAGCGGCGGCTCGACACTGATGAATGACACGCCGCCGTCGGTCAGTTTTTGCGATAGCTCGAACAGCTTGTTCGGGTTC
>Ga0209236_1001449_pt1 | contig 14236 bp, 13 predicted proteins | sample GraSoi013_1_40cm_FD_185819 | JGI IMG/M metagenome (GOLD analysis project Ga0209236, IMG submission 185819) | Grasslands soil microbial communities from the Angelo Coastal Reserve, California, USA - Sample 09_27_2013_1_40cm (SPAdes) (version 2) | ecosystem: Environmental > Terrestrial > Soil >... | reverse complement strand
GCGCCACCGCGCGATTGAGCTCCACCACCGGGGACGGCAGCAATTGCCCGAGCGCGTCATACAAGGCGACGATGCGGGTCCAGTCGGTTTCGTCGGGCGTGTGCGCTCGCGCATGACAGGCGGCGACGGCTGCCTGAAGCGCGTAGATCCCATATGCGCCACCCAGCGCTTCCACACGCTCCAGTGCCGCAAGGCCTCGACCAATCAAGAGATGATCCCACCGGCCGCGGTCCTGCTGTAGCAACAGGATCGCCTCACCCTGCGGCCCCACGCGCGCCCGTATCCGCGACGCCTGAATCTCCATCAGCGCGACGAGGCCGTGCACCTCCGGCTCTGTCGGCGCGAGCTCGGCGAGGATGCGGCCCAACCGCAGCGCGTCTTCGCAGAGGGCCGGCCGCACCCAGTCCTCACCCGCTGTCGCCGAGTAACCTTCATTGAAGATGAGATAGATGACTTCGAGCACCGAGCCAAGCCGCGCAGTCAGCTCAGGTCCGCGCGGAACTTCGAAGGGCACGTGCGCCGCGGCGAGGGTCCGCTTTGCCCGCACGATCCGTTGCTGAATCGTCGCCTTGGGCACTAGAAAGGCGCGCGCGATTTCTTCTGTCGTCAGTCCGCCCAGGAGGCGTAGTGTCAGGGCCACGCGCGCCTCGGTGGAAAGCACCGGGTGACACGCGGTAAAGATGAGGCTCAGCAGATCATCACCCACGTCATCATCGATCGCCGCCGCGAGGTCGGGCTCGGGACTGACTTGCCTGGCTTCGAGCTCGCGGGCCACGTGCGCGTGCTTCTGGTCCTGCATCTTGCGGCGGCGCAGCAGGTCGATGGCGCGATGTTTCGCGGTCGCCATGAGCCACGCGCCCGGATTCTCCGGCACGCCCGTCTTCGGCCATTGCTCCAGCGCGATGACGAGCGCGTCCTGCGCGAGATCTTCCGCGATGCCGACGTCGCCGACGAGCCGCGCCAGGCCGGCGATGAGTCTGGCGGATTCGATCCGCCAGACTGCATCGATCGCTTCAGCAGCCTTGTTCGGGGGCATCCATCATCTGGCGCACTTCCACTTCCAGCTCCTGATTCCAGAGTCCGATGTGAGCCTCCAGGAACTTCCGCGTCCACTCGATGGCCTCTTTCTTCGACGCGACATCGTAGACGGCAAACCCACCGATGACTTCCTTGGCCTCGGAAAATGGCCCATCCGTCACCGTGATCTTCCCGTTGGCGAGTCGCGCCCGCGCTCCCGCGGCGGTCGGCAACAGGCCCCCCATCTCGACCATCACGCCCTTCTTCGATGCTTCTTCGCCGAGTTTCACGATCGCCTGAATAAGCGCCGGCGACGGCTGCTCGGCGTTCTCGCGCGTCTTCACTATCGTCATGAATCGCATGGTCATTTCCCCGAGCGCTGTTTGTTCTTTTCTATCGCTGCCCGCTGCCGCTCTTCCTGTTTGCGGAGCTCAGGCGTGAATGCTTCGCCGAAATCTTCAGCCTCGAAGACCTGGCGGATCTCCACTTCCTCGCCCTGGGTAAAGGGAATGCGCTTGGCCCATTCCAGCGCTTCTTGCCGCGACTTCACCTGCCAAATCCAGAATCCTGCGACCAGCTCCTTCGTCTCCGTGAACGGCCCGTCGCGAACCGTCCGTTTGCTCCCTGAGTAGCTGATGCGCGTGCCCTTGGACGACGGCTGCAGCCCCTCGCCCGCGAGCATCACTCCTGCCTTCACCAGCTCGTCGTTGAACTTCCCCATTTCCGTGAGCATGCGCTCGTCGGGCATCACGCCCGCTTCAGAGTCTTTGTTGGCCTTGACCATCACGAGGAACCGCATGGCAGTCTCACTTTCTCATCTGAGGTATGGACCGGTTCGTCTCTGCACTCCATGCACACGACGAATGACACCGGGGGAAATCGACAAGCGCAAATCTTATTGTGGTAGGCCCAGTTAGGTTCACAGGCTAAAGCCTGTGCTCCCTTTAGGGTGGGTTCGTCCCGGGCACGGGACGCGCATTGCCACCGGGTATATTTGATCTCTTCATCTGTTTCACACTGGAGAGATCGATGTGCAGAAATATCAAGACGCTGGCGAACTTCGCGCCGCCGGCCACTGACGATGAGATTCGCGCGTCGGCGGTGCAATTCGTCCGGAAGCTGAGCGGCACGACGCACCCGTCGCACGCCAATGAGGCGGCGTTCAACGCTGCGGTGGACGACGTGACGGCGATCGCGCGACGGCTGATCGATTCGCTCACGACCAAGGCCGCACCGCGCAACCGGGAAGAGGAGGCTCGCAAGGCGCGAGAACGCGCCGCGAGACGATTTGGCTAACACGACCGCGGAGTGAATTGGAGTACGGAGAAGTGATGCCCTGGCTCGGATTCGAACCGAGACGCCTCGCGGCACTGCCCCCTCAAGACAGCGTGTCTACCAGTTCCACCACCAGGGCGGGCAAAGAAACGTAGGGAGGCTCCCCCCGATGATCAAGCACTACCGTGATGGGAGTCGCTCACCCACTGTGATACGGCGCTGCTCGCGCAAACCCGCGCCGCGCATAGTTTTCCCGCATGGGCCTATGGGTTGCGTTCGGCTTCGGCGCGGCTGTGGGAGCGCTGATCGGGTACCTGCTCGGAAGATGGAAGCAGCAGGCCCGCCTGCCTCCCCCGGCGCGCGCGGCCCTTCCGCCCAAGGCTCGCCCTACACCATCTGAGGTCAAACCTGTCGTCCTCGATGAGGGGGCGGCCAACGTACTCAACGCGCTGAATAACCGATTGGCCGCCATCGGGGCGCTGGCTGATCTGCTCCACGGCAGCCCGCTCGATCCTGAACGAGCCCGCGCGCTGGTCCTCTTGCACGGCGAGGTGCGCCGCGCCGCCGAAATCACGAGTCACTTCCTCGAGCTCGCCGCACATCCCGCCGGCGCGGCGGAACCGTGCGATGCGGCCGTGGTGATCAACGGCGTTCTTGCCGAGCGCGAGTCGACCTTCCGCGAGCTCGGCGTCAAGATGATCCGCGCGGTCCCTGGTGACCTGCCGATGGTTGCGTGCCCGATGGCCCAGCTCACGGAGATGCTGACGAAGCTGCTCGACTTCTCACTGCGCCGGTTGCGCGCGGCTCACCCGCCGCGCGAGCTGCGGCTGGAAGCAATCGCGACTGGTCCGTCCGTGGTGGTTTCCCTCTGGGATTCCGGCACCCCGCTGGCGGTCGAAGCCGAGCAGCGGCTTGTGTCACCGTTCCGGTTTACGCAGTCAGGCGGCGGCGGTGAGGTCGAATTCGCGCTGGCCCGGGCGCTGGCGCAGTCGGCGGGGGGAAGCCTCCGGCTACGGCCGCGCGGTGGTAGCACCGGCGCCGAAGTGGTGGTCACCCTGCCCCGCAGTCTGCTTGGAGCCCAAACGCCGCTCGCCACGCCCGCGGAGAGCCTGCCGCGCATGCGGATTCTCGTCGTCGACGACGACGCGGTGAACCGCCAGGCGATGGTGTTGCTGCTCGAGCGGGAAGGTCATCAGGTGGTCGCGGTCGAAAACGGCCTCGAAGCGATGGAGCGCCTCGGCGACCGGGACAACATGTTCGACGCCATCGTCACCGATCTCCAGATGCCGCGCCTCGGTGGTCGCGCGATGTACGAGCAGTTGGTGAACGGCCGGCCGCTCATCGCGAAGCGTTTTGTTTTTGTGACTGGCGATCAGGCGCGCGGGGAAACGCGGTCCTTCCTGGAGAACTGCGGGCAGCCGTCGGTGACGAAGCCCTACGACTTGAGCGATTTGATCAAAGCGATCGGGACGGTTTCCCGAAAAAAGTAGACCTGTTGCGCCAGCTGCGTCTGCTGCGTCTATCAGTTCGGTGCATGGACGCGCGGCCCGCCGTATTCGCGGTCCCGGCCCAATGTCGGACCATTCAGCTCGAGCCCACCGCGGTCGTTACTCATCCGCGCGATGAACTGCCGAATGGATCCAGGGAACGGCTGTGTTTGCCCGTGCTTTCCGAACGGGTCCGTGAACCACACCTCAGGGCCGTCGGCGTTGCTTACGAAGTTGGAGTTGATGTCCACCACCCGGTCCGTTCCGTCAAAGACCGAGCGCGGATCGTCGAATGTGATTCCGAGGACCGTCCCGTTGCTCGTCGAGGCAGCGCACGCTCCTCCGCTCGCCCGGTTTCCCGCCGGCGTGACTTCGTAGCACACGTCTATCGGCCGGCCGACGATTCCCGGCAACGCTGGGTCGTAGAACCGGCTCGGCAGCGACACCTGGAAATAGGGATTGAAGAACGCCAGCGTATGGCCGTCCTCACGGCGAACCGAGTTCGACGTCTGCCAGCTTTCGTGGAGCGTGCCGAAATCGGAGAACTGCCCCGCCGGCACGAGGATGTCCCGGTCCACGCAGGTGCGATCCGCAATGATCCGCTGTCCGCCACCGTCCGGCGAATTCGCTGGCGTCGCTGGACCCACGGCGATCGTGGCACCGTCGCAGCTGCGCGTGAACTGCCCCGGCGTCCCGATCGCCGCGAGCATCGTGATGTGCATCTCGGTCCCGTCGGTGCAGCGGATGTGATAGACCAGCTCGTGCAGGTTGTTGGTGAACGCGTCCTTGGAATGCGTGCCCTGGTGCAGCTTGACCAGCACGTCGCAGTGCACGTCGAACATCGCGTCCGCGGCGTTGCTGCCGAAATGCATGGGCACGTTGTTCTGCCACTCGATCTTGTGCCCGAAGTGGTCCTCGTGACGTGTCGTCAGCGGATCGTAGACATCGAGTTGTTCGTTCGCGTATCCGAAGGGAATCGGTCCGACTTCCCGGTATAGGGCCGAGCCACGCGGATCGCGCCCGTGATCGTGGCCGAAGGAGCAGCCAGTGACCGGATCAATCGGCGGATGCCACGTCGGGTAGCGCTTGTGATCGGGGCCGACGACCGAGTAGGCGTCGTGTTGCGCCGCCGTACAGTCATCGCGCGCCCCGGGCGTCCAGATGCCGAAGGACACGGCATTGCCGGTGGCGGGACCGTAGTCGGGCGCCGCCGGGAAGGTTTCGCATCCGACGACGAACACGCTCAGCAGGAGTAACGAAAGTGCCTGTTTCATCGACCGTCCCCTCGCTGTCACGTTCGCCCGCGTCCTGTGGCCTCAGCCGTGACCGCGGTCACCCCCAAATGGGCCAGTGTGATTGAGTTATAGTGCGATATGCTGCGAATCGGCGTGCTCGCATTGACGGTCGCGCTTGGCAGCACGAGCGGCGCGATAGCCCAGCGCGGCGATCCGATGTCGCGCGACGGGTCCTCCAGATTGTGGTACGGTTTCGGCCTGGCGCCCGGCTGGGCTCGCGTTTCCTGCACGATCTGCGCCGCCAATCGTCCGGCGGGGATTTCGGCCTTTGCCGCAATCGGAGCGAGCACGAGTCGGGTGCTGCGGATCGCGGGAGAGCTCGCCGCGTGGCGCGAGCGCGACGGTACAGTCAGACAGACGTTGATGTCGGTCGGCGCCGCCGCCTACTGGTATCCGAACACCCGTCGCCGGTTCTACCTCAAGGGCGGCGTCACCTACGTCATGCACCGCGCCAGCGACGGGACCGTCGTCATCACGTCATCGGGAATCGGGCCGCAGATGGGCGTGGGCTATCAATACCCGTTCAGCCGAGACTGGCTCGTAGGGCCATTCTTCCATTATTCGGTGGGTGTGGTCGGCGGCGACGTGAAGTACAACGGGGGACAGGCGGCCAGTAGCGCGCGCGTGAGCTTCCTTCAGGTGGGGCTGAGCCTGACGCGGCGCTAGGGAGATCACCGCCGCCGCTCCGGAGTCGGCACCCCCACCCCGACCCCGACGATCACCGAGTCGGTTGCCCCGTTCACGAGCATAGCGACCAGGTCCCGATGGTAGTACGGATCGGCGGGGTCGAGCGCGGGCCATTCCCGGTAATGGTCCGGGGCGAACAGACCGACCATGTGCGCCATCGCGCCGTACGACGTGTCGCGAGTGGGATTCTCGAACACCCCCACCACGCGGTAGCGATGCCCGGCCTTGAGGTGCAGGCCTTCGCCGCGGATCGCGAGCGCCTTGCGCGGTATCGACAGCACGTGCCCGAGGGAGTCGCGCTTCGCGTTGACCTGCACGAGTGTCTTGCCGCTCGCGGCATCGACGAGCTTCACCAGCACGCCGTAGTCGTGCAGGTGACCGGTTACCACCAGGAGATGCCCCGAGAGCGGGGGGCTGAACTCGTAGCCGATCTCGAAGTGACCCGGGGGAACGTTGAAGCGGTTCTCCTCCGGGTTCGTCTGGATGTTCACGTCCATGTAGGCGGGGAGCACGTCGATGGGCCGGGGCCTGAGGCTCGGGTTTGCCATATACAGCACTATGCGCCAGTAGGCGGCGGGAATCTCGGGCCCCGAGTCGTTGTGCCACATCGCGTACACGCCCAGGTCCTGACCGGCCCGCATGGGCACACCGATGGTGCGCGGGATGCGTACATCACCGGTGTCGCTCTCCTCGGCGATGCCCAGCAGACGCTCGAGAGCCGGGTAGAGGAACTGGCGGCGCGAGAAGTTCACCATGATCAGGTGATGCACCAGACGGTGAGACAGCACATGGCCGTGATCATCGAACAGGTCAATGCGGAAACCCTGGAGCCAGCCGTCCACCGGAAACGCGAACTTCTGCACCGGGGTGGCGGCCATGTCCATCATCATCCCGGGCATTTCCGGGCTCACGGGCACGCGGTAGGGACCGCCCGTGATCAGGACGCGGCGGTGCGCCGAGTCGACCTGCACATGCAACGGCGGCGGGAGGGGAGGCGCGGGCTGCTGGGCAGCCGCGAGGAGAGGGATCAGCGGGGCGAGGAGCACGGACACGCGCATCAGAGACAGCCTCCAGATGATTTTGGTAGTGGGCCGACTCGGAATCGAACCGAGAACCTACTGATTAAGAGTCAGTTGCTCTGCCAGTTGAGCTATCGGCCCGGCGCCCCGCCACCGCTTGGCGCGGGCCCGGAAAACTCATCAGGGCTCGCCGTCGAAGCAAGAGAACGACTCGGCAAACCGATCTTTGCACCCCATTCATCCGTCAGCTTGAACGTCTCACTCATCGGAAACCGCAGCACCCAAAGTCGCCGCGCCAAATCCTTGAGCGACCAGATGACGGTTCGCTGAACCTCGACGGACGACCACTGGCCGAATTCGTTGTGGGCCAGGTCGAGGCGTAGCGCCTCGGCGATGCCGTTGGCGAGCTCGCGATGGTGCTGTAGTTCCGTAACTGGGACCTTTTTGGTTCCCTTTTGGGGACCGCGCCCTTCCCCCCACAGGACCCACTCCAGGCTAACGTCAGGGATCCCAAGCTCTTTCGCCTTCGTGACGATCAAGCGTGCCACGTCCGCCGGGAATTTCTTCCGATGCGGCCATTTCTTTATGGCAGCTTCAGTTACGGAGCCGCCGAGCGCCGCGGCGAACTGTCGATAGCTCAAGGAGATGCCGTCCCAGGGGCTGAAAACATCGAGGAGAACCGCCAGCCGGTCCCCCACAGGGACCCGCTTCGGTCCACTTTCGGTCTTGACAGGTGCCAAAGAATGCCTACTTTCGGTGTCGTAAACAGGGGGCACACGGGCCTGAACAGGTCCAAAACTGCCGCCTGCGCTCGCTGCCGTCAAGTCGCCCTACTCGGAGCCCGCGGAGAAAACATGTTCGTTCGTCGTTCCCTCATCGTGCTGGCGCTGACGCTCGCCGTCGTGCGCTGCACGGATCAGCCCACAGCGCTGCAGCGATCGCCCCACGTGCCGCAGTTCGTCCGGTGGGCGGCGAACGTCGCGCCGCAGTTCACCGCGATCTCCCCCCAGTCCAATCAGCACGGACGCCCAGGATTCCGGACACCTCCCCTCAGCCTCGATACGTACTCGGTGTCGTTCTGGGCCGTCCGTGGTGAATCCCGCAGCGTGCAGATCAACTATTCAAGCGCCATCGACACGCTGACGCATCCGTTCATGCAGCTGACGGTCACCGACCCCACATTCGCGCCGGGACAGGGCGACATCGCGGTCGGCGATTCCGTACTCGTTACGGTCAACATCGACACCACGAAAATCGGCCTGACGCTCGAGCCCACCGGCTTGCAGTTCGGTGAGCGCGCGCAGCTGCGGATCTGGTACGGCGGCGCCCTCGGCGATCTCAACGGCGATGGCGTCGTCGACAGCCTCGATACGGGCATCGAGAACCAGCTGTTGGGGCTCGCCTACCGTGAATCGAGCAACGACGCGTGGGCGCGAGTCCCCGCGTCGCAGTCGCTCGATGATCACTCGTTCACGAGCGCCTTGCCGCATTTCTGCGATTTCGCGATCGATTTAGACATCACATTGCTCGATTGGACGGTCTCCTGGTAGGCCATGAGCCTCCAGATGACTCCCGACGGTTCACGCGGACAACGGTCTGACGGCAAGGGGACGCCTACGTTAGAAGCCATTGCTTCCGTCATCGATAAAGCCCGAGCACTCGCTGCAGCCGGTCATCACGCGGCCGTAGTCGAGTTCCTCGGAGGTCGCGAGCGCGCGGAGCTCAGCGACTCGCCAACCCTGGCGCTGCTCTACGGCATCGCGCAGGCGCGGCTGGGCCGCCACGAGCAAGCGTTGCAGTGGCTCGAGCTCGCATTGGTGCAAGCCCGCCGGCTCGGCGAGCCCGCGGTCGAGCGCCATGCGCTGAACGCGCGTGGTGCCTTCGCCCTCGTCAACGGCCATCTGACGGAATCCGCCGATTTCTGCACGCAGGCGCTCATGGCGGCGAGCCGCGACGGCGATCATGCCACGACCGGTCGCGCCTCCAATAACCTCGGCATCATCAGTCACTTGCGTGGCCGTCATGCCGAAGCGATTTCCTCGTGGGAAATCGCCGCAGCCGCGTTCCACCGTGTCGGCCAGCAGGTGGGCGTCGCGGAGTGCCACAACAACCTGGCAAACGCGTATCGCGAGCAAGGTGCACTCGATAAAGCGCTCGCCGTCGCCGATCAGGCGGTCGGAACCGCCGAGGCGGCCGGGGACGAGGCGCTGTTCGCCGCGACGTTGCGTGGCCGGGCTGAGATTCGCGTTGCCCGCAGCGAGCCGGACTTGGCGCGCCGCGAGCTCGACCGCATCCGCGAAATCCGTAGCCGCCTCCCCGACCCCGTCGGCGAAGCCGAGGACCTCCGTGTCACCGCGCTGGTGCTGGCGCTGGAGAACCAAGAGAAGCGGGCGGAGAAGGCGCTGCGCGAGGTCATGGGCCGTGCCGAGCTGCACGGACGTCTCCAGCTGCAAGCCGATGCGACCCGCGATCTCGCCCTCCTGCTGCGCAAGGCGGGACGGCTCCAGGAAGCGGTCGGTGCGGCCCAGGCCGCCAAGGCGATCTTCAGCCGGATCGGCGCCGAAAGCGACATCCGCAAGCTGGCCGAGCAGGGGTGGGAGGAGTCGGTGGCCGCCGGGTTGCGCGGCAACCTCGCGCCCGTGCACGTCGCCCAGCAATACGCCGACGCCGGACGCTACGCCGAGCTCCTGACGTACCTCGAGCAGCGCTCCCGCGACGAGCTCGAAGAGTCCGCCATGCTCACCCTGCTCTACGGCATCGCACACAGCCGCCTCGGCCGTCTCGAGGTTGGCCAGCAGTGGGCGATGGTCGCGCAGCTGCGGGCGCGCTCGCTCAAAGACCGGATGATGGAAGTCCGTGCCTTGAACGTCTGCGGCGCCATCGCGCTGGAGCGCGGCGGCATCGACGAAGCGACCTACTTCTTCTCGCGCGCCCAGGAGGAGGCCACGGACGACAGCGACATGGCCACCGTCGGGCGCTGCGCCAACAATCTCGGCATCATCGCGAACATGCAGGGCGACTACCGCCGGGCCGTCATCGCGTACACCCGCGCGATCGCCGCCTACGAGCAGGCGCACTTCCACCGCGGCGTCGCGGAAGCGCGCCACAATCTTGGCATCGTGTGCCGGGCGCAGGGACAGCTGGATCGGGCGCTCGAGATCGCCAACCAGGCGATTCAGGAAGCCGAGCGGCTCGGCGACCGGCAGCTGACGGCCCAGGCAATTGCAGGACTGGCCGAAGTCCGCGTGGCGCGCGGCGAGAGCGAGCTCGCGAAGCAGGAAGTCGAGCGCGCGATCGCGGTGCATCGCGAGCTCAAGGACCCCGTGCGCGAAGCGGAAGACCTCCGCATTCTCGCCGGCGCGCTCGCGCTGACGGAGAAGACAAATGACGCTGAAACCATGCTGCGCGACGTGATCGATCGCGCCACGCAGCATGGCCGCCCACTGCTCCTGGCGAGCGCGGAGCGCGACTTGGCGCACCTCCTCATTCGCAGTGGTGACGTAACGGCAGGCAAAGCGGCGGCCCAGCGGGCACGCGCGACGTTCCAACGGCTGTCGGCGCGCGCGGAAATCGATCGGCTCGATGCATTGTTGGAGGCTCCGTGAACCTGAACTTGAACCTGAACTTTGCGATTGGCTGGTAACGAGATGCGCAAGGAAGAGCAACACTCCCAGACCTTACAGCGCGTCTTTCCGCACGCACGCTTCAGCGAGCGGGAGGCGGCGGACCGCGCTCAGGCGATCGAAGCGCATCGCCGGGACCTCGGCTCGCGGCTGGGGCGGAATGTCGGCGCGGTCGTTGCGGCCGTCGATTACATGCTGAATATCAGCGGCGACCTCGTAGCACCCACGATCGTGGAGCACGAGGAGCTGGAGCAGCTCGAGCACCGATCCATCACGGATCCGTTGACCGGGCTGTACAACCGCTATCACTTCGACGCCGCGCTACAACGCGAAATTGCCCGGTGCCGCCGCTACGGCGTGACGTTGTCCCTGCTGCTCGTGGACATCGACCGGCTGAAGCCGCTCAACGACCGCTGGGGCCACCAGGCAGGCGACCGCGCGTTGAGCCGCGTGTCGGCGGCGATTCAGAAGGGCCTGCGCGGCACCGACATCGCCGCGCGCATCGGCGGTGACGAGTTCGCCATCATTCTGCCTGATACCGACGCCGTCGCGGGGCTGATCGTCGCCGCGCGCATGCGCCGGCACCTGGTCGAAGACGGATCGACGATGGTCACGGTGAGCGGCGGGTTGGTCGAGCTGCCGCGCGAAGTCGTGCAAGGCTCGGGGACTCAGCTGATGGCCACCGCCGACGTGGCCCTTTACGCTGCGAAGAAGTCAGGCGGCAACTGCGTCGTGCAGGGAGAGTATCCCGCCGCCTGAAGTGCCTCCAAGGGGAATCGAACCCCTGTTCCCACCTTGAAAGAGTGGTGTCCTAGCCGTTAGACGATGGAGGCGGGGCTCGACATAGCGGTAACGGGATTCGAACCCGTGTTTGAGCCTTGAGAGGGCTCCGTCCTAGTCCCCTAGACGATACCGCCCTGGGGCGGTGAATATCGCCACCCCGCGTAATCTCGGTCAACCCGGCGCGCCCGCTCCGCAGTTGACCTTCCGGCCGCGACACGTACCGTTACTGGCCCGATGAAACGCGTCTTCTCTCTGCTCGTTCCCGAAGTCCCGATTCTCATCGGTGCGGCGCTGCTCCTCGATCTTCCGGCGCTGCGCGGCACCGTTTCCGGCCTCGCAAACGTCTTCCCCTTTACCGTTCTTGCCGCGGCCCTGCTCCTGGGCTGGCGCTTCAACCGCTCGCGTCTCGTTTTCGCGATCGCGCTGCTCGCGCTGACCGAATATGTGCTGCTCAGTGGCGGCACCGCGCCGCGCGACCGCGTGTTGCTGCACGCCTCCATGTTTCTGCTGCCGATCAATCTCGCCCTCGTCGCCTTGCTGCCCGAGCGCGGGACGGTAACACCCGCGGGCCTGCTGCGCTGGGTTCTGCTGGTGGTGCAAGTGATCATCGTCGTCTTTCTCGCACAAACCTTCCCTCAGGAATCCCTCAAGTACCTCACGGCGCACGTGCTTCCGGCCAAGCTGACGGCGTGGACGCCGGTCCAGCAGCCTGCAATCATCGCGTTCGTCGCGATCGAAGCCTTGCTCGTAATGGCGTGGTTCCGCGAACCGCAGTCGCCGGTGCGCGGATACGTCTATGGATTGGTGGCCGTTTTTGCCGCACTCTCATGGCCCGCCGCCGGCCCCGGCCAGGAAATCTGGCTGGCTACCGCCGGTCTGATTCTCGTCGTCGCGGTCGTCGAGGCCTCGTATATGATGGCGTATCGCGATGGCTTGACGGAGCTGCCCGGGCGCCGGGCGCTCAACGAGGCGTTGCCGCGCCTGAGTGGTCAGTTCAGTGTCGCGATGGTGGACGTCGATCACTTCAAGCGATTCAACGACACCTACGGCCACGACGCCGGCGACCACGTGCTGAGACTCGTCGCCGCGCGGCTCGCCCAGGCGTCGGGCGGCGGCACCGCGTACCGCTACGGCGGTGAGGAGTTCGCCCTCGTTTTCGCGGGCAAAGGCGCCGAAGAATGCCTACCCCACCTGGAAGAGTTGCGGGAGACTGTGGAGACCAGCCGGTTCACCATGCGGCGGCGGTTCCGCCCACGTGTGGCCAAAGCCAAGGCCGACAAGGGGCGCAAGACGCGGCCCGCGATCACCATCACGGTTAGCATCGGCGTCGCGGAGCGGAACCACCGCAACGCCAATCCCGACCAGGTTGTGCAGGCGGCTGATAAGGCGCTCTATCGGGCCAAGGAAGCAGGCCGAAATCGGGTCAGTACATGAAAGCGGCGCTCATTCTCCTGTTATGCGTCTTCCAGAGCGCGGTCGCCCAAAGCGACGCCATCCGCAGCTTACGTCGGACGGTTGAGGTCCCATCCGGACGTATCACAACCGTCTACGCGGAGAATGGTCACTTCGAGGCTCCGAACTGCGCCGCTGACAAGGTCAACAACGATCACGGCATCTCACCGGACGGTCAATTGCTGGTCCTGAGTCATGAAGCCGGGCAGGACTGGCTCTCGTCGAGCATCTACATCCTCCCGATCGACGGAGCTGCAGTGCCGCGACGGGTCGCGTTCGTCGCATACGTAGTGCCCTGGCAGTTCCCTGCCGCATTCCCGACCCTCGATGCAGCAAAAACGCCCTAAGAGCATGCACCGCCGTCGCGTATGATGTGTCCCACCCCGTCGTAGGCAGACGCTGACAGGTCGATTCACAGGAGAATGCTTAAAGTGGACGCAGCCAGGAGACGGTGCATGAACGCGAGAAGCCATCCGACGTCCCTGCTCCTCCTTGCCGTCGCGTTGACCATTACGGCATCCCCCGCTTTGGGGCAACAGCGTGACTCGCTTCAAGCCCTGAAACGGCTGACACTGGATCAGCTGATGAATATCGAGGTGACGTCAGTATCCCGACGGGCCGAACGACTGGCCCAGACAGCCTCGGCGATCCAGGTGATTACGCAAGAGGACATTCGTCAGTCGGGTGCCACCAGTCTACCGGAGGCACTCCGCCTCGCCGCGAATCTGCAGGTCGCACAGATCAATTCGCGTGAGTGGGCCATCAGCGCCCGCGGCTTCAACAGCACCAGCGCCAACAAACTGCTGGTGCTCATTGATGGACGGACGGTCTACACACCGCTGTTTTCGGGCGTCTTTTGGGACGTGCAAGATCTCCTTCTCTCGGATGTTGACCGGATCGAGGTCATCAGCGGACCAGGGGCGACCCTGTGGGGCGCGAACGCAGTCAATGGCGTGATCAACGTCATCACCAAGGAAGCGAAGGACACCCCGGGACTCACGCTGGTGGGTGGGGGCGGATCAGAGCTGCAGTGGTTTGGGACAGCCCGCTACGGCGGCACCCTTGGCCCCCGCGCCAATTATCGGATCTACGGTAAGGGCTTTGCTCGCGACCGGACCCTGCTCCCCAATGGTCAGGGTGCCCCGGATGACTGGCACATGGGACAGGGCGGGTTTCGCATCGATTGGGACGCGTCGACGAGCAACCGCCTGACCCTCCAGGGCGATCTTTACGACGGCCGGAGCAACCAGGTGAACCCGGGCGAGATCGCCATCAGCGGGAAGAACCTGATCGCAAAATGGGGGCACACGGTCTCCGCGCATTCCGATGTCGGGGCCCAGATGTACTACGACCGGACGCACCGGGACATTCCGGGCACCTTCGGTGAAGATCTCGACATCTACGACGTCGATCTCCAACACCGCGCACTGCTGGCACGGCACGACGTGGTATGGGGCGTCGGCTATCGGCTCATCAATGACCGTGTCGCGAATTCCCCCGGCCTGGCCTTCTTGCCGCCCCACGTCGCGCGCCAGTGGTTCACGGCGTTCGTCCAGGACGAGCTCGCCCTCGTCGCCGAGCGGCTACACGTAACCCTC
>Ga0209236_1001446_pt1 | contig 14244 bp, 13 predicted proteins | sample GraSoi013_1_40cm_FD_185819 | JGI IMG/M metagenome (GOLD analysis project Ga0209236, IMG submission 185819) | Grasslands soil microbial communities from the Angelo Coastal Reserve, California, USA - Sample 09_27_2013_1_40cm (SPAdes) (version 2) | ecosystem: Environmental > Terrestrial > Soil >... | reverse complement strand
CGGACCCCGACCGTTGCCGTTGCCATTGTGGTTTGCAAGAAAAAAGGCGAGGTAGTCAAGGCGCTATACGACAAAACGTTTCTGCTCGCGTTGTGTAAAGATTGCTCAGAACAGCACGATTTCAATACACTCATTAACAAGATGGCTTGCCCCAATCCGCCATGTCACCTATCAGCTTCTACAAATTGACAACCGTGATCTTGATCATTATTACCGCTGGAACAACGTCTGCTACAGCACTGTATTACCAACAGCAGAACACAACTCTAACCAACAGAATAGCTACCCTCAACGATGACCTAAACAGCACCCAGCACCAACTCGACACTCAGACAACGCAAATCGACCAGCTCCAAAACACCAACAGTCAACTGCTAACCACCAATGCACAACTTACCTCAATACTCCAGCAACTTCAAAGACAAATCAACGGTCTCCAAGGTCAACTTGCCAACCTTACAAAAACGATTCCAAAGACAAACTACACTCTGGTCAGCAATGGCTCCATCGCCATATACGAATACGGTCCAGCGCAATTTATTCCATTCACCTCTACGCTATCACAAACCAAGTTGAATATTACATTCTCAGGAGGACTCACCATTGCAATGCTCCTCAACCAGAGTCAATATGACACCTTCCTCACATGCAACTGCTACAACTACGACAATTACACCTCATCAACATGGTCATCACCCGCATCGACATTCTACAATACCATCGTTGCCATTCCAGCACCCAACTCTTGGTATGTCGCATTCGTAGAACCAGCCAACAATCCCAACCGAGGCTACTTCACTGACACCGAGACTCTGCAACTCATATCCACGTAAAGCGCTTCGAAAGATCGATACCTCGACCCGAAGGCACTTCCTGTTTGCCATTCTTTTGTGCCACCATCATAATGAAGCCGACCGCATGCCTGGACGTAGAAGGCTACATACAAGTTCGCATATGAGCGGATACGCGTGGGTGGGTATTCGTGAGAGACCGTGCTAAGATCCTCACCTTCTTCGGCTTGCTAATCCTTGCTGGGCTGTTCGCGAGCGGCTTAATCGCTGGGCTCTGGGCTGGAATTGTTTTTTTATTGGCAGCGGGTATCGTCTGGGTTCTATCCGAGCACGCAAGCCGCTCCTCATAACGATGAACTATGTCGGGAACTCTCGGTGGGCATGACTGGGTTCTGTCCTGGCTATTGCATTACAACGAGCGTGGGGTATGCCGTCAAAGCCGTTGGTGAACCGCCCTTCCGACTCGCTTTGTGTAAAGCATGCTCAGAGAACCACGAGCCGCGGAAGCGTTGGTGAGTTTACCCAAGCCGCCTACGCTCAATCGAGCAATTTCTCCAAGAGAGTTTTCTGGTCGAATAGTAATGGCTCCAAGATGTAGACGTCCTCAAGATTCTGACCTTTCCTAAGCCTAAGCCTTTCAAGTATCACCGCTCTAATTATCGGGTAGACTTTCGTGGAATAGGGTTCTCGGACCTTGCGGAAGAAGTAGTCGGAAAGAGCTTCGCTGATTCGCTCAGTCAACGTGGTATGGACATATTCCATTGCGAACGAGCCTGAGGCGATGACGAGGGCGATCAGTGCCACGCCGAGAGCTACCTTGTCAGCAGGCGGTGCGGTTACGAAGGAAGCCACGAAGACAAAAGCAAACACCAAGACGAGAATAAGTAGCATTGCTTGGAACGTCGCCAGAATCCTGAGACCGTAGCGTAGACCGACAGCCTCGTAGACTCGATCAAGACTTTGAATCAACTTGAGCATTTCCTGACCTTTCAAATCCTCAATCTTACCGGGGGTTAGAGGGCATCTGGGATAGAAGAGATAGAACAGTCCGGCTACGAGCATAACGATTGCAGGGGGAATGCCATAGATTTGATCGGAAAAGGGAGAGATTCCCCGAAAGAACACAAGGTACAAGGTTTGGACACCGTATGCCCATAAGTAGGCGGAGATTCCTACCCAGAGAACTGAGTAGACACTTGGCTTTCTTTCCTTAGCGAGGGAAGAACTCTTTCCTTCTGCTGATTCCATAGTGATGTGCAGGAGAATGGTACCTTTATCCCTGACCCGCGCGAGAGTCGTTGGTGAAGCATGATCAGTTGGACCAAGAAATCCTACGGAGTGTCTTTGTCCTAATCACTAGACAGCCGGCAAGATGTGATAGTTTCGAGCAAATAGCGTGGCACTACCGAGCGTTCTCTTAATTACGACCTCGACCCTTTTAGGGTTAGACCCGCCTTGGGCGGCAACAAAGTAGACCTGTCCGTTGAGATTGCGGGTACGAACAAGGGTTCGAAAAAAGCCACCTGTCAAGACCTTTCATATTCCCTGTAGTCTCCTCATCTCCACGGATGAGTTGAACTCGACTAGTATCACGGGGACACACGGGACTTTGTATTACCATCGCACCGTTAGGTGGAACGAAATTATCAAAAAAAAGGGAGGAGTTTATCCGATGATTTTGATGCGCTAGCCGCAATTGCAGTAGTAGTAATGTATAGTCAGCGGTACGCTGCCGAAGTTTCCGGAGCTTCCTGCTTGGATAGTCCAGGTCCAGTATCCGAGATGGCTCCACGCTGATGCAGTCAATGAAGCGGTATTGCTGCCACCGGCTGGAACGTAAATAGACGTGGGTCCGGTCAGAGAATTGCCGTAATTCCCACTCGGCGGGACGTAGTACAGATTTACGTTGCCACTGAATCCACCGACACTATTCACAGTAAGAGTGACAGGGACGCTGCGGCTCGGGGGAGAGCAACCGCCATAAAATGTGCAATAGATGAACACAGTCGTTGGGTTACCGCTACAGTAGGTGGGGTCGCAAGATGTCGACATGGTTACTCCCGCGTTGATCGCGTTAATGGCATTGACCACCCCGTAACCGATGTTGTTGTTGGGGCAAGGCGGCTGGACACAGTTGGCGGTGTTCTCAACGAGTTGGCGGATCTCTGTCGGACTAAGGTTTGGATGCTTCTGAAGTACCAAGGCTATTTCACCGGACACCATCGGTGCTGCGAAAGATGTCCCTGAGATGCCAATGACCACTAGATTACCAGGGTATGTCGATGTCAGGTTGAATGCTGGCGCGGTGACACCATGGTTTGCTAAGGCTGGGCCGCTGGCGGCACCATTCCACCACTGATTGGTGTTATCCACCCCGCCTACGGCCAGTACGCTGCTATAACAAGCTGGGAGGGCGATAATTCCTTGAGTGAGAGGGGGAACGTTTCCGGCTGCTGCCACCAGTGTTACACCTGCCGCAACGGCATTGTTAACTGCGTTCAAATAGTTCGTACTGTCGGCATCACAGTTTGCCTGGGCATCGTTTGGTGTTTCTCGGCCGAAGCTCATACTTATGACCCGTGCGCCGTTGTTGACTGCCCAGCCTATTCCCGCTATGATGGCACCATCGGTCGCCATACCGGTTGCCGGATCAAATACTTTGTCGCTCAAGAGGAGCGCGGCCGGAGCAACTCCCTTGTCTCGGGAATCGACTCCCTGCGCCAAAGCCATTCCTGCTACAGCGGTCCCGTGCCAGCCACCTTGAGGTAAGGGGTTCGGGTTGCAGTCTACCCCCACAATCTCACTGTGGCATGCGACTATTCTTCCCTGAAATTCCACGTGTGCTTGGTCGATTCCGGTGTCAAGTACAGCAACACGGATTCCAGTGCCTGTGAATCCTGCAGCCCAGGCCTGATCGGCGTGGATTTGTATGTCGGCGGCTGTACTGAGCAGATGAGATTGCAGGTTCAGGTCTACGGCGACTATGAGAGGATTTCGCTTTAGGCCTTGGATTGCTGACATGGGAATTGTTGCTTCTACGCCATTGACAATCGTAAGCTGTCTCGTCACAAATGCGCCCACGGTTGCCAATAGTCCCCCTTTCTCCTCGGCGGTTGCGGTCGGAACAAATCCTATTATGACGGATACAAGTCCGTTGCCACTAACGGCTACTATAGGACGCCCGTAAACTGGCGCGGTAAGAAATGTAGCACTTGATATGCAGAGAATTGCAAGAACTGCTACGGTGACCTGGCCAACCTTTCTATTCCTGAAACAATCTATGGTTGTTGACATTTTTCGTAAAGACGTCGCCATGTGCAGTTATAGTATCCACGTTTGCACCACACATCACGTGCGATAATCTGTGTTCAATTGTGTCACGCTGCATTCTACATCACAATTTGGTTTCGCTAGTTTCCGGTTGATCGTCTCCTTTGTAATGAAGTGTGGTCAAACAAATTGACTATATGCTTGTGTCATATTATCGAAACGGGACCGAACGAACGAGTCGTAGTCGCGCAAATCTTGACGCATTATGTTGACCGGCCTCTCTCGCACCCGTATGTGCACGACCGGATCGTATATGGGGCCCCAAGAGAACTAATCGCCATTCGACCGAAGGATGGACTCGGCTCAGCTGCCCGAGAAATTGAGATGGCGAGGCAGACCATAAGAATAATTGACCATATGTTGGTTTCGCATTACTCCCGCCGGCCCACCTAAACAAGCCATAGCGCTGTGAGAAAAAATAAAGCCACATTCGGTCACACCAGAATGGCTTTACCATTTTGGGCAGAACCGATACACACGAATAGCGTTTTGGCCTGCATCAATCACGCAGGACCTTGGAATGAGATTGCGTCAACTACAATGGACATTGGCTCTGTCGCAGTGCAAGAAAACAAGACCTTGCCCGCGCTTTTGCTCACTATCATATAGTCTACTTCGAAATAGCCAGTATCTTTTACTATAGTAAAGCCTGAAGTGACATTACAAGCTGGGTCGTCATTTATCGTTAGACTTGCCATTACGAAGTCCTGAGTAGAAGTTTCTATTGAAGAAGAGCACGGTGAGACTCCAAGGGGAAGAGTACACGAAATATTCACCGGCGATGACAGGTTGGGATCAAATATTCCCCTGCTTGCTCCCTTGATAGCAAAAACCTGTATCATCTTTAGGGTCCAACTCTCAGAGAATACCACTGTGATGTTGTCTGATGTCACCGGTGACTTGGTTCTGGCATAATATTCCCAATAGGTAACGCTGGGAAAGTACGCTCGCTGAACGTAGGTCAAACCACTCTTGTCCATGATGGATGATATGTTTAATGAACAATTAGACCAGCACTGGACAATTAGGATGATTATGTCATTGCCCTTTGTTGTTGTCAATGATTGCGCTGCACAGTTTTGCAGCTCAACTGTTTCCCCACAACTCGTGTTCCTCCCTATCCCGTCTAGGGCTATCGACGATGCAGCATGAACTGCCTGAGGCCCTGAGATGCCTCCAAGGACCGTGAACATCACAATCACAAGACCAATTTTTAGTCGCATTCTGTAAGAACATCCACTTGTATGCTCGAATCCTACCCACTCTTTAGCCTATTGGAAATCTGTAATGAACCCCAGTAGGTAGTTAGTACATCCCTCAGGTACTATGCAATTTCAACATCAGATATTGGGATTCGAGAATCTTCAGTGTCGCGTATGAGCTTGTGGCATGACTGGCAGTCAATTCCTTTCTCTCGAAAATCTGGAGCCATGTCCGCCAAGCTTACACGAGTCATGTATCGCATGTGAATAGATTTCACGGACGCTTGTTTGTAAATCGACCGGAATGTTCTTAGCTAGCCAAGCACAATTACCTAGGTGGTCACCATGTCCAACGAAAATAGAAATTTGAATGAAGACATCGGGGTTGGCGCCGGAGGCGCCGACGTGGGTTCAAATCCCACCCCCCGCACCAAGACATCAACTCCTATCCTTCGCGAACTACTTCGTCTGCATTCCGTGAAAAAATCGACAAAGGAATAAAAGAGACACAACGAGAAACGATCGGTGTGAGAGAAAGAATTGCCCTTTTCCTGATGACCTTGCCGTTAGCATCAATCGGCTTCTTTCTTCCACTCGTCTCCGGTATTACCTACGCGCCGGGAGTCAGCTCAAGACAATTTGTCAAGTTCGGGATCTCAGAATCCTACACTTCTGCTGATCCGAGTATGAAAGCAAAACCACAATTTCTCGCAGATATTGACAATACGGCCTTCTACAGGGCGGACGTTGAGAACGTTTCCGGGACTAGCATACGATACAGAATGACTCGGGCCTTCACCAATGGTACAGCAGATGAGGTCTTGAACCTCATCGAGGATGTTAACACGGGCGGAGGCAACGCGACGAGCGGAGGTTTCCACTATCTGTTCATCGCAGCAGGACTGCAAGCAGGATTTCCAGTGGCCAACAACGCGAACGCCCCCATCATCGATCAGACGGCGGCTGCAAATTACGCAGAAGCATCACGGGACGTTAACGTCTACATTGCAACCGGTCCAATCAATGCTAATTCTTCGCTTACAATCAACCAATACTGGGATATTGCGTCCGGGGTCCTCACTCAGCTCGCTTTTTCTGCGACTCAGAAGTCAGGATCTTCGGGACAATATACAACCACATGGTCTGATCTTCTTATCATCTCAGAGACAAACATCTGGTCCCCTTCAACCTTCGGATTCGCGCAGATACTTTTCTATGGACTTCTAGGAGCAATATGCTTGACGGCAGCAATAGCCGCGGTCATCGTCGCCACGAGAAAGAGGAAATCAGACAGAGAACCGAAGATCTTAGGCTCATCCCAGGGCGGCGGCCCTCCCAACCTCTCGCAGATGCCTGTATGCAGGAACTGCAACGGGTACAACCTTCCCGGCACGTTGACCTGCCGTCATTGCGGCGCGAAACTGTCTTAGCCCTAACGAGAGTCAACGCGACTCGCTTCCTCAATGCCGGTATCACGCCGAGCGGAACTTGGGAACACGATCGCTGGGTATCAGACTGAAGATAGGACGCATCTCGCAAGTTACTATCATGAAGAGCCATGGCCACGAAGAACATCGAGGCAACAACCAGCCACTACTCACTCCAACCTAGCAACCATCCCAACCTCTCAATTATGGTCCAGTGCAAGCACTGCAACGGCTTCAACCTACCGGGAACATCCATCTGCCGCCACTGCGGCACAAAACTCTCCTAGACCTCCATAAGGGACAGAGGAGGGCTGGGCGCAGAACTTTGACCATGAAGTTAGGATTTCTAAGACTGATGGATCACGCATGTGTTCGCTCTATGGAAGGCTAGCCGATGGATATCAGAGGTATGCGAAGGTCTTTGCTAGAGTAGTGGATAACATCATGGGTCTGCCGAGGGGATTTGAACCCTAGTTCGTTCCACCTTCTTCAGATGAGGACTTTGAGGCCCTTTACTTGATAGATGGCAAGTAGTGAGAATTTAGAGATGAAATTAACCTACCATTGTCCCAGTCCAGAGGCGGAAAAAGACTACTTCCACCGCATCACAACGGAATCAAGCCTGAGAACACTCCTCAGTAACTGCGCTTTTCTGGAATTAGCTCTGTGATGGCATTAGTGAGACTGCGTCCATTTCGAACATTGCCACACTATTGTATGGAGGACAGGCGAGATTGACGGTGGTGTTTGGTACTGGGACTATTCTGTAATAAAACTCAAAGCCCAAGTCTACAGGGTTCATGATTGTCTGGACTGTGGTGAATCCAGGTTCAGTGAAGCATCCACCACTGTCACCATCAATTGCTGTGGCTGCTACGACAAAGTCAGGTGTGCTTGTCTGAATTGACAGTTGAAGGATGTGCCGTGAGCAAAGGAATGGTCTTTGGCAGCCGATTATTGGTATCGAAGGGTCTGCGTCAAATATGCCCCTGCTTGCACCATGGATAGCAACTGCCTGCAGTCCAACGAACGCAAAGCCATCATAATAGGAGTTCAAGGGAACCACTGCAGTAATGTTGTCTGACCTCAGGGGTCCCTCAGCCACAGCATAGAATTCTGATAGGTATAGTAGGCAGTCTCCCCGACCACAAGGGCTGATCCAAGAAGAAACTCTCTGGGTGAACCTAAGGCCGGCACTGTCGTTTACATAGAGTCCACTGCCTCCATACGCTAGCACTACTATCACATCATGACCCCTAGCTGTAGTAGCGCCTGTGAGTCGGGGCCAATGGGAACTCCCAAACCATCGAGTGAAGATGTTGGTGATGCTGCGTGAGTAACCTGGATGGGCATATAGACAAAGGCTGCCATTAGTAGAAGTACTAGGCCTCTTAGGGTCTTATGGGAAACCAAATCTTTAGTTCTGAGACCTCGGATGTACCGATCTGTCAATAAGGTGTTGTGCATTTTGGGAAACGGAGCCTTTAGTTGGAGCTCCTCTTTTTCGGACAAGAAGTCCTTTTCCACAATTACCTTCAAAGTGTGGCGAAATCTGCCGAAGCTAGCCTCTGTTACCCGCAGCACCGCAACATTATAGGAATGACGAGCTTGTATGCCCAGCGTTAGATAGTCCAATAAGTACAGCATCCCCACTATTCCAAAGAACCACAGGAACGTAGGAAGAGGGCGATAGAGGATATAGTCCAAGCAAAATATTGCCAACCGGATAAGGCTCTGAGAAATAGGCGTTGAGAAGCTGCCATGCGACAAAAAATCCAAGCGCAGGAATAACGACGGAGCAAAGAACGAGGGCAATGACACGAACAGAGTTGGCTCGATTTGATATGACAAGAAGACGCAGGTTACTTGGCCTGACTTCAAGGACATCAGTCCAATGAATGATTTGGTGAGCCATCCGTTCTCAGCGCCGACCTTTGCACGAAAGAGGGGGACGTGTTGCTTGTCCTTCAATCTCAGTTCCGCAGCGCAGTCAACTGTGTAGCAATGGATATACGCCCCCAAACTCTAGATGCCATGAGGTCTCACCAAGAAAGGAATTGGGCGATGCGGTAGAGACCAGGATCTTCCGACCGGTGAAGGTCTTGACAGCACTTTGAGTCGGAGAAATCCAGATGCTGCGCCACGCGTCAATTCTCTGATCGTAAAACCTGACTGTGGTCCCCACTGGAACCGGAAGTTGCGTCTCTTCGTCGATTGTCATCCAGACATCCTGTAGTGCTCTCCCATCGAGGATCCACCTCCAGTGCACCTCGCCTCTCACTGTGGCCCAAGTTCCATCGGGTAGCAGGTAGCGGCATTCCAGAATATCCCAATCGCCAACGAACTGGCCGAAAAGTGCAAGTTTCTATTCCATGCCGGCTAGAGGCCCATTCGCCGATAACCCGATAATTTTCCATTCACGTTCCGACAAACCCCGCCTTCCCAGCTGCTCTGTCATGCTGATTATGGTATCACTATCTCGTCATACGTCCATAAGAGTGCGTGTCAGTCCTGAGTCTAGTTACGAGTTGATATCCGCCGCAACTGCCTAGTATAGGCCCGGCTATCCTTGGGGTGTAACAAGAAAACCCAATTCTCTCCTTTTAAGAGAGACCGTCCGCTCTCAACCAAATCCCTCGCGGGTATCTAAGAAGGCTTCTCGGGCTCTATAGCTTCGGATAACTTGGCTAGACTATTCATATCCACTGATGGCTACCGATTGCCTCTCACGTGGACGTCACGCGCCAAAGCTAAATATCACCTTAAGTTTGGCAAGCCGACGAAGAACTGATTTATTCATTGAATAGACGTCTAGTACTCGTACTTCCGCTCGTTCTAATCATCGCACTTCTCTTAGTTCCACCTTCTGTTCCCTCGGCCCACGGTAACCCCGCTACGGGTCTGGTCTGTATTACAACGTCTACTTCTGCTACCAGCTGTCCGAGCGGTGGGCCTACGATTGGTCCCTTGACCGCGGGTTCTACTCTTACCGTCGGTGTATTTGTCCAGAACTCTGACCCCATGGGCGGCTTCGACATCTATGTCGCTTCCAACCCTGCATATGTGAGTCCTCAGAGCGCTGCTCTCGGTACTCTGATTCATAGCCCAAATTTGACCTCTGTCTGCATCAACGGTTTAGCCACAACTGGCTCGTGTACTGTTGGAGGTGCGAATGGTCGCGGCGTTGTTGAAGTCACGACTCTGGACAGCTCGGGGGGCAATGAATGCGGCGGTATTGGTCCATGCTCTGGTATAGCATTCACCATAACCTATACCGTGGTGGGCTCGACACAAAGCACTTCCCTCTTCTATCCAACCGCACCTGGCTGCTCCAACAGCAGTGTGTCTTCGCCTCCGAACGTGTGTGTTCTCGTTGCTGACGCGTTTGGAACCACTCTCGCTGAAAATATTCAAGGCACAACCGTTGTCGGAATGGCGCCAACGTTCGACTATTCTTTGTCGAATAATGGTCCTGTGAGTATTGTCCAAGGTGGGTCTGGCACCGTCACTATTAGAGCGACTCTGACTGCTGGTACTGGTCAGCCCGTGGCATTATCATGCGTGAGTCCTTTTCCGACCGGTATCACGTGTGGCAGTTTCAGCGTCAATCCAGTGACTCCTACAGCAAGCGGGGCGATTAGCAACTTGCCGATCAGCGTCGCTTCTTCTGTGTTTCCGGGTTCCTACACTCTCCAAGTGACCGGTACGCCTGCAGGTACGACGGTTTCTGCAGCTACGACGACTGTAAGTGTCACTGTTGTCACTGTTACTGCTGGTCCTGACTTTGCTCTCGCTGCTAGTCCGACGAGTGTGACTTTCAGTGTTGGTGTTGCTGGTACTTCGACTATCATTGTTGATCCCTTGAACGGATTTACAGGTGATGTCTCGTTGACCAGTGACAATGCTTCGTGCAGTCTTACTCCTGCGACTGTGTCTGGTGGTTCTGGCACTTCGACTCTGTCTTGCACCTTCTCGACCACTGGCAGTTTCGTTGTGACTGTTACCGGTACGAGTGGTTCGCTGGTTCACACTGCGACTGTGAACTTCACTGTGACTTCAGCTGTTTCAGCTGCAGGTTTCAATCTGTCCTGGCAGGGTTATGATTGGGACGGTGGCCATGAAGCGACTCTCTACCTCAACGGGCAGTTCTTGACATCTCTTCCTCCGGTTGATACTCCGTCCAACGGCGGCGTCTGGGCGTCCTTCAGCTTCGACATAACATCCTACGTCGTGAAGGGGACGAATACGCTGACCTTCACACACGCAAACTGGGACTGCAGCGTCTCTGACACCGTTGGGAACTTGCAGGTAACAAGCGGAGCAACAGTCGTCTACAGCAACTCAACAAGCCTACCATTGACCTGTACACAATGGTTGACTTACGCTTTCATGGTCGGAACAGCGCCGCCACCCCCGCCTCCGCCAGAGCTCTCTATCAGCGCGGGCCAGTCGACGGCGTTCCCTGTTGTAGGCGAGACTCTCACCTTCGGCGCGTTGTCTGGTGGTGGGGTTCCGCCTTACATGTTCACATGGAACTTTGGCGATGGAGCGACGGGTGTTGGGAGCACTGTCAACCACGAATACGCCGCGCCAGGGACGTATACAGCCCGCGCGACTGTCGCGGACTCTGCGTCACCGCCGGACACCAATTTTGTCGACATTATTGTGACGGTCTCGGCTCCTTCCTCGTCTCCAGGAATTTACACTCTCTCTTGGCAGGGTTACGACTGGGATGGCGGTCAAGAAGAGACGCTCGCAATCAATGGACAGCTGGTCGCGACTCTTCCTCCGGTTGATACTCCGTCCAACGGCGGCGTCTGGGCGTCCTTCAGCTTCGACATAACATCCTACGTCGTGAAGGGGACGAATACGCTGACCTTCACACACGCAAACTGGGACTGCAGCGTCTCTGACAGTGTCAGAAACCTACAACTCACTAATGGAACAACGGTCGTCTACGGCAACGCGACCGTATCCCCCCTGGCCTGTAGCCAGCCGCTCACCTACACCTTTTCAGTCTAGACCCTCGAGAGACGAGTGTCTCGTTCACCAGTCCACGATTCGACGGGCAATGCGTTCGGGTAAGACTGAACTAGTAACCAACTTTGATTTGTTGAATATTGCTAAAGAGATGCGTCCGTCAACAATCGAATCGCTTGTGATGGCAAATGACTATGTCAGGTACAGCAATCAGAGTGGGCTTTACTATCAAGTGAAGGAATACATCGATTAGAACAGCTAACCAATGATTTGGCTCAGGAAAAATAGGCATGTTGAAACGATTTCGTGAACGTACGCTAGCCAGATCTGGCTTAAACCCCACCCGATCTGAACCTCGAACTTTGTTCAAGGCATTATTGGCGTTACCAGCTTGTATGTACTAGTAAACCGGTGCTGAAATCCCACCCCCCGCAACTTTAGCAAACCCCCCCCGCTCCGAGTTTGATTATTGCGCATTCATTCTGGATGAAGAAGGAAGGCTACAAACCATCCACCGTAGAGCGACGAGATAAGATCTGGCAGATGTTTGATTGTTCCACTCAGTCGCTTGCGCAAGATGGACTCACGCATAGCGCAACCACAGAAGGCAATCCCGTTATGAACACCTCTTTAGCAGAGACAGCGATGCCAACGGGCGAATCCTCTTCTTCAAGAGGAAGTGCCCAAACCTTGTTGCCCTTGTGGTCCACGTGAACTACTAGCCCCGAATTTTTCTGGCAAATGCCGCACACAATGGATCCAACCGCGTAAATTTCATCTGGGCCCTGAGATAGCCACCCAAGGTTGGTGTAGCTGTCCGAAAATCCGAATGTTCGCGTCCAGACTTCATTCCCGTTGAAATCGTACCTGCGAATGAAAGTGTCGACAATACCATAGCCCTGTCCCGGCGCGTTCAAGCGTTCGCCCGAAACGTAAACTCCCGCAGGCCCGGCAGACACAGCCGAGGGATAATCCGGCGAGAGATCACGAGTCCAAATTTCGTTGCCATTAGTATCAATCGCCATCACAAAACCGTAAGAGTGTGGGCAGTAACGGAGAATAAAGCAAGCAGTTCCCACAACATAGACGCCTTTTGGTCCGGCAGAGACTCCGCCAACATAACCGAAAGTGAATTGGTGTGTCCAAAGCCTGTTTCCTGCAGCGTCAAACTTCACGACGAGACCGTCCTCGGGTCCTAGACCAGACGCATAGATGGCATTGGGACCAACTGAAACGTCGTTGCTGGAAACTGACTCGCCGGACACATCGATGTGTCGTTGCCAAATCAGATTTCCATCAAAATCATACTTTTCTAGGAAACCATTTGCATCCCTTCCGACCAGGTAAAGCGCATCAGGTCCCGATGCAATTGCAGCCAGATAACCGGCGTTAGGAGCGCGTGTATGGGTCCAGAGTAAATTGCCATCAAAGTCATACTTACTGACTTGATTTGGGAGGCCAATCGTGCCAGCTGAAACTACGTATAGTGCAGAATTAGTTACAGAAACGCCTGTGCTATAGTTTCCAACTTGTCTTACCCAGACCATATGAGCTGGCACCATAAGAGGCCCGATCCCGGTTAAAGCCAACGTTGCAAGGGCTAGCGCGAGCAGCAAGGCGTCCCATCAACCGCATGTTGCCGCCAAATTAAACATGGTGGTTGTGCGTTCGAACCGCGTTAGCCGTTAACACAAGAACTTCTCTCCCTCCTCATGACCCTACTAGCTGAATGGGAAGAGAGCGCCGTCAGCAAATGGGTCCCGCATGATGGTCGTTTGTTTCCGGAATTTCTTACTTACTCCACCGAACTACAGCATAAGCAAATGCGTTCGCTGTCGCTCTCAAGACAGCAGGTAAGTGAACATCACTGAGGATTTGTAAGGTTTGGCGTCGAACGCCTGGGTTGTTTATCACCGGATTTTTCGGTTATCAAAGAATGACATTTTTGTGCACGTTACAATGGAGACTAGATTCGGAAACCGGCAGCGGGCCGCGTTATTTGAAAGATAAGCGAAAAAAAAAGGAGGGGTCGGGGCCCGGGTCTGCTTGTCTATGTGAAATTAGTCTTCCCGGTATAGGTTCCAGCGCTGGTCAAAGGCCCGGTAGCGGTGCCCGAGAACGATCCTTCGCCTCTGAGGCTTGCAAGGTCACCAGTCCCACCAGCAAGTAGCGTAAAGTGTCCCTGGAAGGACGACCCCTTGCCTTGAGCTCTAATGAGGAACATGGCCGTGCCTGACTTATCCCCGACCGTCCCAATGAAAGTGCATGTTGCCTTGGTATTCGCAGTGCCATCAGAGTGTGTCAGGGTAATGGCCTGCCCTGAACAGGTTCCAACAAAGGTCCCAGTAGACGTGAAGGCGGAGTCATAGGTGAGAATCATGTTCCCGCCCGCGGCCCGAGCCGTAGGTGGTGAGTTGCTCACTGTGAAGCTCCCACTGGCAGAAGTAGGCGCAGCATAAGCTACTGGGAGTAGTAGAAGTAGTAGTGGCGATAATAGCGCTAGGAGGATCCTCA
>Ga0209236_1001445_pt1 | contig 14246 bp, 15 predicted proteins | sample GraSoi013_1_40cm_FD_185819 | JGI IMG/M metagenome (GOLD analysis project Ga0209236, IMG submission 185819) | Grasslands soil microbial communities from the Angelo Coastal Reserve, California, USA - Sample 09_27_2013_1_40cm (SPAdes) (version 2) | ecosystem: Environmental > Terrestrial > Soil >... | reverse complement strand
CACTACACGTATGAAATTATCGAGAAAGCCTTAGAAATCATTTGAGACGACATTGTTGGAGAAACGTTGGAAACCCTTTGAAACTCTCTTAGGCCGCTTTTGATACAGAATCAAGTTCCTGACATGCCCGCTGCAGATCGGAAAACTGCCGGTTGAGCATAGCTCTGGTGTGTGAGGTGAGTCGGCTGTTGAACGCCGCCTGATAGCAATCCAGCATGTGATCGAGAGCGAGGGTCCCTGAGTATCCTTGAATCGATTCAAACCGGAATATAACGAAATCTTCGTGCTGGCCGAGCCGGCGAGTTTCGTTCCGAAGTTCGATTCCGAATTGTTCCAGCTTCTGCGAGATCCTATCTGAGGCATTTCTGTGAGTAGGGTTCGTTAATGAGCCAGCCCAAGCATGGAAGATTTGCCTGCATTGCGTACAGGCATCTATCAACTTAAAAAGACTATGAGTGGTTTCGGCTTTGTCCAACATTGCGTTTACTCCGTATTTCAACGAATCGGAAAAGCAACCGGCAGCTTGAGCTGCAGCTTCAGTTCCGCTTTAGTGGTTGAGACGGTGCAAACAAGACGGTAAGCGAGTACCCCTGTCCATCATGAACGATGAATTGAACCCGAAGGAAGATCGGAAAGGCAGAGATCGCCCTTCTTAAGATCGGTGCCGCCCTAAGGAATCCTTGACTTCTCGATCCAGTGTCTCACTAGCTGCGCACAACCTCATCGATTGCACCCTTAGCACAAAAAAGCTCAGGGTGTCACTCCCTGAGCTTTCAAGTTGCTGAATCTAAACGGGGCCGACGAGACTCGAACTCGCGACCTCCGGCGTGACAGGCCGGCGTTCTAGCCAACTGAACTACGACCCCGAGGGCAAAGAGAAAATGATACACCAGTTTGGGAGACAAAAAAATCGGGGCGTGTTTAGGAACGCCCCGGTGCGGATTGTTTGGTTTATTGAATGCGGGTTAATTGCGCCGCTTTAATGTTGGCCGATCATCGTCGGCAGGTTCTTTGTTATCCGGCTTGCTGGAATCCGCCTGGGCGTCCTTGTCTTTATCCTTTTTGTTTTTGGAACTCGTGTCCTTCGCATTTCCGCCTTTATTGTCATCGCCGTTGACATCTGGACGCTGAGTCTTGCGTCGCAAGCTCGGTTTATTGGCCTCTTCCTGGGATGGACGCCGATTCTCGAGCTGGGCCAAGAGCGTTCTGACCTTGTTGAATTCGGAAGTCGTAACGACGTACTGATCCTTGTCGGGAAGGATCAGTTCGATGTTCTTCTTCGTCATCTCGATGCGATCGCCGGTGGGTGGATGGGTGCTGAACATCTTCGAGACGCTTCCCGGTCGTGCGCTTTCCTTTGCCTGGAGTTTTTCGAAGAAGCTGACTGCAGCGCCCGGATCGTAGCCGGTTTTGTACAGATACTGCAATCCGAGATAGTCGGCCTCGGCCTCATCGCCGCGCGAGAATTGGAGGAATTGCAGCGGGATGAGGAATCCCGCAGCCTGCCGAATAGCAAACCCGCCGACTCCACCCATAAAGATCAACGGAATTGACGCGAAGTTGATAAGTTCGGCTTTGGATGCCTGTCTCGTTCCATGCCGGGCGGCAACGTGGGCGATTTCATGCGACATGACTGCGGCCAACTCGGATTCATCATCGGCCGCGAGGATCAAGCCGCTGTTCACATAGAAGAAACCGCCGGGCAGGGCGAATGCGTTGATCTCATCCGACTCGACGACCTTGATCGTGAACGGAACCTTCGCATCCGAGTTTCGAACGAGGTTTTGGCCGACGCGGTTGACATACTCGTTGATGGTCGGATCTTCAACAAGCTTCACCTGGCGCTCGATTTCCGCAGCGAGCTGGCGTCCCATCTGAATTTCTTTCTCCAGCGAGAAGAAATTCAAACTGCCCTTGTTGATGTTCCGGTTACCGATGTTCTCCACATCGGAATTCTTCTTTTTACTTTTCTGCTTGGATTTGGATTTGTCCTTATCCTGATCCTTATCCTTGCTCGAGGTGTTGGTCTGGTCGCTATTGTCGTTTTGGGCAAACAGCGGCACAGGAATCGCGACCACGAACGCCAGGAAAAGCATAAGCCCTGTTCGGGCAATCTTATGACTCATGTGGTTTCTCCGCAGCAAACTAGGTTCATCCTAAATACCACCCCAAACGGTGTCAAGGCTTTTGACGGCCAAATTCGCGGTTGGGAACCGTCTTTCTTTAACGCCTGGACAATATTTTACAAATGCACGTTATTTTACAAGGGCACGTTGGTACCCAAATGATTGTAGCCCGCACTAAATTGAGGGTACGGCGAGCGTGACGATGTCGTCCACGGCCATCAATTCCTTAACGACGAATGGTTCGGCGTAGTTGACGCCAATGAGATGGCCGAAGTACTTGCACTGGGTTGTGATCCGGTCGATCAGCTTTCCCCAGGCCGGGTAAAGTTCTGTAACATCACGTAGATCGCCCGCAAATTGCGAGGCAAAACAGTTGATTGCCTGTATCTTGCGCGCAAAGTAGGGACTGATGTCGATAAGAAACGACGGCCGGACTTCCCAATACATCGAAGCGTAAAGAATTTTTTTGGGACGGTGCGGCTCCCCCCCCGCAATAGGCAACCGCTTGAGCCCGGCCGCATAACAGGCTTCATAGCCCAGCGTTGCGGCCGTGTAGTGATCCGGGTGGCGCCCTTCCCAATACGGAAGAATGACGGTTTTCGGCCGGGCCAGCCGGATTTTTTCAGCTAGCGCAAACCGATTCTCAATCGAGGCAGTCAGACGCGAATCGCCCAAGTTGAGACGTTCCCGAAAGCGTGCGCCGATAACGGCCCGCGCCGCTTCGGCCTCCTGAGCACGGATTTCCTGAGTGCCTCGTGTACCCATCTCACCCTGGGTGAGGTCGAGAATTCCTAAGGAGTACCCCCTATCGAGCATTTTCATTAGCGTGCCGGAGCACGTCAGTTCGATGTCATCCGGATGCGCGGCGATCGTCAGGATGTCGATGGATTCCATAGCTTCCTCACCTTTTTCTCGAGTTCAGCTTCATCCACATGGTACTTGAATGCCTTCTTTCCATTGATGAAAACGACGGGGATCTGCTCACCGTAAGTTTTCTCAAGCTCGGGATCGGTTTCAATATTGACGATCTGAACGGAGAAGGGGACACGCTGGCGCACCCGTTCGATGACTCCCTCGGCTTGGTGGCAGAGGTGGCAGTTGGGACGGGAATAAATTTCAATTTGGATGGGATTGTCCGGCATTGAGACCCTCACCCCACCGGCTTTTCTCGAGGCTGCGCCCTATCGGGCTCGCGCTTCGCGGGCGGCGGGCCTCCCGCAGGGGGAGAGGCGAGGATTCGGAAGAATCGTTGGGCGCGGGTGACATCTAGGACGATTTGCTCCCGGAGCGCCTCGGGCGAGGGGAACTTCATTTCGTCTCTGAGCCGGTGTAACAGTTGCAGGCGCGCCCGGCCGGCAGCGGGTGGGGCCGCGTTGAGAAGGAAAGTTTCGATTGTGAGATTCGATTCGTTGAATGTGGGGCGAACGCCAATGTTTGTCACGGCATCCATGAACGGACTCCCATCCAGCGAAATGCGGGAAACGTAAACGCCGATCTTCGGAATCAGCTCGTTTTCGGGTTCCAGGTTCAGCGTCGGTACCCGCATCGTTCGGCCACGTCCAGCCCCGGCAACGATTCTCCCTTCAACTTCGATCCATCGTCCCAAAAGACGACAAGCTCGCGATACAGCGCCATCCGATACCAGTTGCCGAATAGAGGAGCTACTGACGAGCGTCCCCCGCACGCGAACGGGCGGGACTTCGATAATTTCAAAATACCGGCGAAACTCTCGAAGCGTGCTGATTGTCCCGCTCCCGCGATACCCAAAATTGAAGTTTCCGCCAACGCACACCGAGTGCGCCTTGAACGTCTGAATCAGATACTTCTGAATGAACTCTCCAGGCGACAACCGGGAAAAAGCCAGGTCAAACTGCGCGACGAATACCATATCGATGCCGGCCTTTTCGATTAAACGGAGCTTTTGCTCAAGCGTGCTGATCAGGCGCAGCGGGCGGTCCGGCGCGAGAACGCGAATCGGATGCGGCGAAAATGTCATGGCGAGCGATTGCAAGCCGAGTTCTTTAGACCGCTTGAGAACCATTTTCAGGATTTCCTGATGGCCGAGGTGAAGGCCATCAAAGTTGCCGATGCTGACGATTGTAGGATGCGAGATATCGGCATCGGCCAGTGAGGTCGCGACTTTCATCAGGCTATGAATTTAACACGATATAATCGGGCTATGGCGCGTCTACCCAACAGCACCGGTGAAAAATTTGAGCGGCTCGTTGAGATCATGGATACACTGCGCGGTCCGAATGGCTGCCCGTGGGACAAGCAGCAAGATTTTAACTCGCTGAAGCCGATGTTGGTTGAGGAAGTCTATGAGGTGCTGGAGGCCGTCGAAAACAGCGATTTTGAAGGCATGTCCGAGGAACTTGGTGACCTTCTCCTCCACATTGTGTTCCACGCCTATCTTGGAAAGGAAGCCGGACACTTCGATATCAATACGGTGATCGACAAAATCTCGGAGAAACTGGTCCGCCGTCATCCGCACGTCTTTGGCGAGGAATCGGCTTCTACGGCCGATGAGGTGATCAAGAATTGGGAAGCCATCAAAGCGCAGGAAAAAGCGCAAAAACTCAAAAGCCGCACGCCGGACCAGCGGTCGCTCCTGGAAGGCATTCCGAGTAAGCTGCCCGCCATCCATGAGGCACACCAGATTTCTTCTCGCGCCGCTCGCGTCGGTTTTGATTGGCCCGACGTCGAAGGCATTTTCGATAAGCTTCAAGAGGAAGTCGCGGAACTCAAAGAGGTGATTTCCACCGGTGACGACGCCGGTCGCCGCGAACGTCTCGAGGACGAAATCGGGGACATGCTATTCGTCATCGTCAATATCGCGCGCTATTTGAAAATCGATTCGGAGGCTGCTCTCAAGCGTTCGAATCGAAAGTTCAAGTCCCGATTTCGATACATGGAAAGCGAATTGGCAAAACAAGGAAAGACTCTGGAGCAGGCGTCTCTGGAAGAGATGGAAGCACTGTGGCAAAAGTCCAAATCCGAAGCGATTCCCACATGACTATCCGCCCGCTTAGCGAGATCGCCGAATTCCAGGCCTGTGTGGAACTGCAGCGCGAGACTTGGGGATCGGCGGATATCGACATCATGCCCGCGCGTTACTTCGTGACAAGCACCCACATCGGTGGACTGGTGCTTGGTGCGTTCGATGGCGACCGGTTCGTCGGGTTTGTGAATGCGACACCGGCGCTGCGAAATGGAATGGTGTATTGGCGCTCGCACATGTTGGCCATCTCTGGCGATTATTGGAATTCCGGAATTGGCGCCGAACTCAAGCTCACTCAACGCGAGCACGCCCTCGAGCGGGGAATTCACCTCATCGAGTGGACGTACGATCCGCTCGAGGCGAAGAACGCGCATCTCAACATTCGAAAATTGGGCGCTATAGTCCGCCGTTACTACGTCAACCTGTACGGTCGAACGACTTCAGCCTTACAAAAAGGGCTCGACAGTGATCGCGTTATTGCCGAATGGTGGCTCGATAAGCCGCGGCTAAAGGTCGCGGGTGACATTCGTCGTGTCTTCATTCCGGCCGATCTTCAAGCCCTCAAGAAACAAAGCCTCAAATCGGCCCAGGATGTGCAACAGCGTGTGCGCGAACAGTTCCTCAAGAATTTTGCGGAAGACTACTTCGTCGCAGGCTTCGAGCGGAAGGACGAGTGGAGTGAATATCTCTTTATGCCTGGAGCATCGCGTGTTTATCAAACAAATTGAGATGCGCGAGTTGCGGATGCGGCTGCTCCATCCCTTCGAAACCAGCTTTGGATCCACACAAGACCGCCATGTCATTGTCGTCAAGGTGAGGGATGGGAAAGAAGCCGGCTGGGGCGAGGTCACAGCCGCCGAGGGGCCTTTCTATAGCTACGAAACTTGGGAGACAGCCTGGCACCTTCTGCGCGATTTCATTTCGCCGCGAGTAGTCGGAAAGGAGTTCGAAGAGCCCACCGATTTCGCCTCGCTGGTGCGCGGCATACGCGGACACAATATGGCAAGAGCCGGCCTGGAAACGGCCGTATGGGATCTTGAAGCGAAAATAAAAAACGTTCCGCTGTGGAAAAGGCTTGGCGGATCACGCCAGCGGATCGAGTGCGGTGTTTCAATTGGCATTCATCAATCGATCGACACGTTGCTAGCGAAGATCGATACAGAGTTGAAGGCCGGTTATCGCCGGATCAAGATTAAGATCAAACCCGGCTGGGACGTGGAGGTCCTCCGCGAAGTGCGAGCCGCATTTCCCGATATTCGGCTGATGGGCGATGCGAATTCGGCCTACACGCTGGCGGACATTGAGATCTTCAAAAAAATGGACCGCTACAACGTGATGATGTTCGAGCAACCTTTGCATCACGAAGACATCATCGATCATGCCGAGCTTCAGAAACATATCGAGACGCCGATCTGCCTCGATGAATCGATCCATTCCGCCGAGGATGCCCGCAAAGCGATAAAGATCGGTGCTTGCAAAATCATCAACATCAAGCTCGGCCGCGTTGGCGGGTACGGGGAGGCCCGGGCCGTGCATGACGTTTGCCGCGATCACGGAATTCCGGTCTGGTGTGGCGGCATGCTGGAATCGGGCATCGGGCGCGCACATAACGTCGCTCTTTCCAGTCTCGTGAATTTTGCATTGCCGGGCGATGTCTCGGCGAGTAAGCGTTATTGGCCGGAGGACATCATCGATCCTCCTGTCGAAGTCTCTGCGGATGGACAGATTAGCCAGAGCGGCCGTCCTGGCATTGGATATTCGATCAAAGAGGATCTCATCGAACGCCTGACTGTCCGTTCCCAGGTCTTCACCGCATGACAATTTACGAAGCGGATTGGGTCTGTCCCATATCCTCTTATCCGATCCGCAATGGGAAGCTTGCTGTCGATAACGGAAAGATTGTCCCTCTCCCTCTGGGAGAGGGCGGGCGCGCCCGCGAAGCGCGAGCCCGCCAGGGCGAATCCTTAATAAAAGGCGCGCCCGCTGAGGGTCACAATCTTGTAACATTTCCCGGCTGCGCTATCATTCCCGGCTTCGTCAATGCCCATTCGCACCTCGAACTCACTATTCTTCGAGGCTTTCTCGAGGATCTTTCCTTCACCGATTGGGTCCCCAAGCTCACCAGGACTAAGTATCAGCACCTCACTCGCGACGAACTGCTGGCATCGGCGAGTCTCGGCTGCGTCGAAATGATTCGCGCTGGAGTCACATGCCTCGGCGAAGTGATGGACCTCGGCACAGCGTGGCAGGCAATGCGGCAGTTTGGGTTGCAGGGCATTGCCTATCAGGAAGTCTTCGGTCCCGCAGAAAGTCAGGCCGACGAGGCGATCGCCGATTTGCAGAAAAAAATCGACGCTTATCGTCCGGCTCAAACGGACACTCTGCGCCTTGGCGTGTCGCCGCACGCTCCCTACACGGTTTCTCCAAAGCTTTTTCAGGCCGTGAACCGGTTTGCCGAGCAAGAGAGTCTCCGCATGACCACGCATATCGCGGAATCCGAGGATGAGGGAATGTTTGTGAGGTGGAGCGCTGGCGTATTTGCGAAGAGATGGGCTGAGCGAGGCATTGCATTGGTTCCCGCAGGTTGTAGCCCGCTTGCCTACCTCAATGGGTTGGGGTTGCTCCGGCCCGAAATGCTTCTTGTTCATGCGATCAATCTCGAAGACACGGATTTCGACCTTCTTCGAAGCAAACAACCGGCCCTTGTACATTGTCCAAAATCGAATGCAAAGCTCGCGCACGGCGTCGCGCGCATGCCCGAGATTCGCGATACCGGAATCACAATTGGACTGGGTACAGACAGTGTTGCCAGCAATAACGTTGTCGACATGTTCGAAGAGATGCGTGCCGCGATTTTCCAACAGCGCGCCCGGACCAAGCAGCTCGACGCTATCAATGCGGAGTCCGCATTCCGGATGGCCACTCTTGGCGGTGCAGAGTGCCTGGGATTATCGAAATTATTGGGGAGCCTCGATCCCGGAAAGCGTGCTGACTTCGTCGTGATCGATCTGACTGATCCCGCCGTACAGCCGGTGTACGACCCGATTACGGCAATGGTCTATTCCGCATCGCGGCATAATGTTCGCGCCACGTTCATCGGCGGGCGGGAGATGAGGGTGGATTCAAAGGATCTGATTGAAGAATGTGCGGCGATCGCGGAGCGGTTGATGGGTTTGCACAAAAAGTAGTGCTTGAGTACTGTAGCGGCGGTCTATGACTTAAGGCTGCGCGCTGTCGCGCTTGCGCTTCGCGGACCGCCGCTACAGTTCTAAACGTTCGAGAGCAGGTGTCCCAACTTGGCTTTCTTGGTTTTGAGATACTCTTTTGTGCCGTCGGATGGCGGGATCTCAATTGGAACGCGTTCGACAACGTGGATACCGGCCGCTTCCAGTGCATCGAATTTCTGCGGATTGTTCGTCATCAGACGGACGCGGGTGATTCCGAGATGACGGAGAACGCCGGCACATAAATCGTAATTCCGGTGGTCGGCTTCGAATCCTAGGTGTTCGTTCGCCTCCACCGTATCGTGGCCGGAATCTTGAAGCTCATAGGCCAGCAGTTTGTTCATGAGGCCGATGCCGCGGCCTTCCTGCAACTGATAAATCAACAAACCACTGCCACTCTCGGCGATCGTGCTGAGCGCGAAATGAAGTTGGTCACCGCAATCGCACCGCTCGGATCCAAAGACGTCGCCGGTCAGGCATTGCGAGTGAATGCGTACGAGTGCTGCTTCGTCCGGGTTGGGCTTACCCATCACCAGAGCAAGTACGTTTTCCGTCTTCGGTTCGGATTGAAAACCGAATAGCCGGAACGTGCCCAACGGCGTTGGAAGGCTGGTTTCCGCAACCTTGGTAGTTTTCATCAGGCGATAATTATATCACTGGCCGGCTGTTGAGCCTGAACTCACGACGATGTCGTCGCGCGTCCCAGGTAGGGCATCAGCCCCGTGCGAAACGAGGCGGAAAGCGGAGGGGCCAGTGACCGCATAAATGATGGGGTTACCCCATCCGTCTTCCCGGACGAGATCACTCATGTATTTCGGGTGCAAAATATCCGTCAGACCGACAATGTCGGTTGCCTTGGGAAGCGAACCGTTACTGCTCCGGTACTTCTCGACGGCCTCCGCCAGTTTCCGCATCGCATCCGTGGTCGTACGGCGGCGGCCTTCGTTGATGCCGGCGAGGATTTCGTCCAGACTGATCCAGTCGCGATCCCCGAGCCGGACGGCTTGAATCCGCCATTCTGCGTTAGGGGCGTCGCGTTTGAACTGAAACGCCAAAGTAATTGTGGCTTCAGCGATAGCTTGCGTATCGGTTTGAGAAACAATACGCCGGATTTCGATGGCGTCGGGAACCAGATTCGACCGTCCGATCTCGGCGATCTTCTTTCGCGCTTCATCATGGGAAAGACGTGCTGAGGTGCAGGCGCAGAGGACGAGACAGCCGAGCACGAGAACGTGTTTCATCTTCTGTAGCGGCGGTCCGGGAAGCGCACCACCGCTCCAGTTTACCATCTGTGTTAACATCCAACAAAATGCAGGTCAAACTCCTCTTTTTCGCTTCTTTGAAAGACATTGTCGGCTCGCGGCAGTTGCTACTCGACCTGCCGCATGGCGCGACGATTGAGGACGTCCTGGCACGGCTCGAGGCCAGTTACCCTCGTATTCGAGATTATCGGCCGGTGGTACTTACAGCCATCAACGAAGAATACGTCGATCAACAGACGCCGATTCACGATGGCGACGAGGTGGCCATTTTCCCGCCGGTTAGCGGCGGAGAGGTGGACTCCGTTCCCACCGCTATTAGCCGGCGGGGGGAACTCTATCAGATCACACGACACGTCATCGATACACAAAATATCTCGAAGCAACTTCTGCGAGGCGAGGACGGCGCGGTTTGTGTATTCGAAGGTGTCGTGCGCAACAATTCGAAGGGAAAACGGACGCTGCATCTCGTCTACGAGGCGTATGAAACGATGGCTCTGAAAAAGTTGGAAGAGATTGGAATTTTCGTCCGGCAGGCCTGGGACATCGACTCCATCGCTATGATTCACCGCCTCGGCCATCTCAATATTGGAGAGACTAGTGTGGCTGTGATCGTCACATCCGCCCACCGCCGTGCCGCCTTCGATGCCTGCCATTACGCGATTGATAAACTCAAAAAGATCGTTCCGATCTGGAAAAAAGAATTCTTTGAAGACGGCGAGATCTGGATCGAAGGGCAGTAAAGAATAGCCTCAAAAAGGCACAAGATTCACATGAAAATCTTTTGATTTTTTGTGCTTTTTGCGCCGATGCCGTTCAGCCCGCGCGCCAGCGGAGGATCGGCCTTCGAGCAGCGGCGGCCTCGTCGATGCGGCCGACGCGAGTCGTATGTGGCGCAGATTTGACGATCTCTGGATTCTGCTCCGCTTCTGTATCGATGGCCAGCATGGCCTGAACAAACGCGTCCAACTCTTGTCTACTTTCGGATTCTGTGGGCTCGATCATGATCGCGCCAGGAACAATGAGCGGAAATGAGACCGTCGGCGGATGGAAGCCGTAGTCCATGAGACGCTTGGCAATATCCCAAACGTGCACATCCTTTCGGGCTTGAAGACGATCTGAAAAAACAACCTCGTGAAGCGATGCCGAATCATACGCCAGGGCGTACGCCGACTTTAATTTGGAGCGGATATAGTTTGCGTTGAGGACCGCCACTTCCGAGACTTCTTTCAACCCTTCGGCTCCGTTCGCAAGGATGTAACATAGCGCGCGTACGTGCATCCCAAACTGCCCGTTGTAGGCCTTGATCCTGCCGATCGAATGCGGACGGTCGTAATTGAAACTGTAAGTGCCGTCGGTTTTGCTTTCGATAACCGGATACGGCAAAAACGGCTCGAGAACCTTCTTTACCGCCACCGGCCCGGCACCCGGGCCTCCTCCTCCGTGCGGCGTGGTAAAGGTCTTGTGCAGGTTGATATGAAGCACGTCGATCCCGAAGTCCCCCGGCCGCGTCATTCCCATCAGCGCATTCAGATTCGCGCCATCCATATAGACGAGCGCCCCCTGCCGATGAAGGAGCTCCGTAATCTCGGCGATCTCGCTTTCAAAAATTCCAAGAGTATTCGGATTCGTGATCATGATCGCCGCCACTTCGTGGTTTACGATTTTTTGTAGTGCGCCGATGTCAATAGTGCCGCGTTTGTTTGAAGGAACGCTTTCGACAACGTAACCCGCGATCGCTGCGCTTGCGGGGTTGGTTCCGTGAGCCGAATCCGGGATGAGGATGCTCCTTCGCGGATTTCCGCGGGACTCGTGGTAAGCGCGAACCATCAGTATGCCGGTCAACTCTCCGTGCGCTCCAGCCGCAGGCTGTAGAGTGATCGCATCCATGCCGCTAATCTCCGCCAAACAATCTTCGAGGGTCTTTTGCACCTCCAATGCGCCCTGAATCATCTGGGCCGGTAAATACGGATGCGCAAATGCGAAACCTTCCAGGCGTGCCACTCTCTCGTTGATCTTGGGGTTGTATTTCATCGTGCACGAGCCAAGCGGATACAGACCCAGGTCGATGTGGTAGTTCCAGGTCGAGAGCCGGGTGAAATGGCGGATCACATCCACCTCACTCAGCTCCGGCATGCCGTCGATCTCGCCGCGCAAAAGCTCTGGGTCCATCAGAGCGCCCATCTGCTTAAGGGGCACGTCCAACGGAGAAAGATCGAACGCACGGCGCCCGGGCGATCCCTCCTCGAAGAGCAGCGATTCATTTATCGAGAAATGCCCTGCGGCGCGCTCTTGCTTGCTCATGAAGCGAGTCCTTGGACCATGCGATCGATTTGCTCACGGGAGTTGATCTCTGTCACACAGAGAAGACGGGCGTTGCCGAGCTCCGGGTAGAAGCGCCAGAGGGGCAGGCCGGGAGAACTGAAACCCTCACCCGGGGCGCTGGGGGCGCGCCGGCCCTCTCCCAAAGGGAGAGGGTTTTGAATCACAAACTCGTTGAATCGCGGAGCGGAGAAGAGCACACGAAATTTCGTGCGTTCTCGAATCTGAGTTACCGCGTAATCGGTTTTGAAAACATTGTGTTCGCAGATCTCGCGCAAGCCTTTCGGGCCAACGACGGCGAGATAGATCGTCGCCATCAGTGCGCAGAGAGATTGATTCGTACAAATATTCGAGGTCGCCTTCTCGCGCCGAATATGTTGCTCGCGAGTAGATAATGTCAGCACAAAGCCGCGGCGTCCGGAAAAATCTTTTCCCATACCCACCAGGCGTCCAGGCATTTGCCGGACATACTTCTCACGAGTGGCGAGAAAACCCACATGCGGCCCGCCAAAGCTGGGTGGAATGCCGAAAGATTGCGCCTCTCCGACGACGATATCGGCCCTTCGCTTCTCCGATTGGTCCTCACCAGCCGGCTTGAGTATGCCGAGAGAGATTGCCTCGCAGACATTCGTGATAGACATTGCATCATGCTTGTGCGCCATCTCCGCGACGTCGTGGGTTCGCTCGATTGTTCCAAAGAAATTGGGCGATTGCACGACTACGGCGGCCGTGTTCGAATCCAATTTGCTAGCGAGTTGTTCCAAGTTCAATCGTCCGTCAGGCGCATACCCGATAAGCTCGATTTGGATGCCGAGATTTTTAGCGTAAGTATCGACGACAGCTCGATACTCGGGATGCACGCTCCGAGCCACGAGGAACTTGTTTTTTCGAGTGACACGCTGGGCCATCAGTATGGCTTCGGCCAGGCCAGTGCTGCCGTCATAGAGCGACGCATTCGCAACTTCCATTCCCGTCAACTGCGCGATATAAGTTTGAAACTCGAAGATCGCCTGCAAGGTGCCCTGCGCGATTTCGGCCTGATACGGCGTGTAGGCGGTATAGAACTCCGATCGCGATATCAACGCGTCGATGACGATCGGAATGTAATGGCGATAAATGCCGGCTCCAATAAACGCTGCCGGCTCGATTTCATTTTTGGACGCCCTTTTCCGGAAGTATTCCAGCAGTTCCGACTCGCTGAGGGCTTTCGGGAGGTCCAGAAGCCGGCGAAGCCGCAATTTTTCCGGAATACCTGCGAAAAGCTGTTCCGTCGAATCGACGCCAATCTCCGCCAGCATCTGTTGGCGGTCGGCTTGCGAGTTCGGGATGTATCTCATTTATGGGGCGGTACTATTTTCCTTCGCTGGTGTACTCGTCGTATTCCTCAGCGGACATGAGGTCTTCCGTCTCGCTTTTGTTGAGCAGCCGAATGCGGATCATCCATCCGGTTCCGTAAGGATCTTCGTTGATATTCTCGGGTGCTGAACCGAGATCTTCGTTCACCTCGATGACCTCGCCGGATACCGGGATGTATAGTTCCGAAACGGCTTTGACCGATTCCACGCTGCCGAATGTCTCGCCGGAATTGAATTTTGTTCCGGTCTTAGGCAATTCGACGTAGACGATATCGCCAAGTTCTTTCTGTGCGTGATCGGTAATGCCGACGGTTCCGCCGTTATCCGCAATCCGGAGCCACTCGTGCTCTTTGGTATAGAGCAAATCATCTGGACTCATTTGGTCTCTTTCACTGCGCGGCGGTTTTTGGCCACCGGCTGTTCTTGTTTCGGGCGTCAGGGGCGCTCATAACCGCCCCTAGACTGATCCTCCCGTACGTTTATAGAACGGCGTTCGCACGGCTTTTGCTTCTGACATCTTGCTGCGCACCAGGACATGAAACCTGATCCCGATCGCGGCACGCTCGGCGGGCAGGTATGCCAGGCCGATGTTCTTCTTTAAGGTAATCGAGGGCGCTCCGCTGGTGACATGCCCGGCTTCCTGTCCATCGAGGAAAACGGGATAGTGATCGCGTGCAATCTCGCGTCCCACCATTTCAAAGCCGACCAGCCGGCGTTTCACGCCCTCCTGTCTTTGTTTCAGCAAGGCATCGCGGCCGATGAACTCTTCCTTTTCGAACTTCACAATAGAACCCAGGCCCGCCTCGAGTAACGTCGTGGTCCCGTCCATATCGTTGCCGTAAAGAAGCATTCTCGCTTCGAGCCGCAATGTATTGCGCGCGCCAAGCCCGGCGGGAAGCAATCCGTATGGGCTTCCGGCTTGCAGTATGCCATTCCAAACGGGTTCGGAGTGTTTTTGC
>Ga0209236_1001444_pt1 | contig 14247 bp, 15 predicted proteins | sample GraSoi013_1_40cm_FD_185819 | JGI IMG/M metagenome (GOLD analysis project Ga0209236, IMG submission 185819) | Grasslands soil microbial communities from the Angelo Coastal Reserve, California, USA - Sample 09_27_2013_1_40cm (SPAdes) (version 2) | ecosystem: Environmental > Terrestrial > Soil >... | reverse complement strand
TATCTCGAATCAGATCGTGTGGCTGGACAACGGTCACGAGCCTTCCGGTATGATGTGTTTCCAGCCGGATGACAAAGTGGGCGGATTCCCGATCAAGATGCCTTAGTATGTCGCGAAACTCGAAATCTTCAACTTCCCCTGACAAGGTCGACCTCACTGTTATAGAATGGTCGGCGTGTCTCTTCTACCTTACCCCTAGCCTTCCTTGTGTTCCTCGATGCGCTTCTCAGACCATTCATGTTCACAATGCGTGCACTTGTAATCATACAGAAATTCTTCAACGTCGATAATTACTGGACCTCCTCGACCCACATATACTACACCGTGGCCGCCCCTCGCCTGGATACCCGGTGGTTCTCTGCCTTCCTCTCTTTCCAAATGTACAGGTTTCTTGCCTTCAAGTTTGACGTGAGATCGGTGCCCACAACCTGGACAGAATCTGAAGAACTCCATTTCAGGTCCATCTTTGATAGGCGGACCATAACTAATCTGGTTTTTGAGGCCGATCGGAGACGTTGAGGTCACAGTGGAACGTTTACCATCGAGGACCCCTCTGATCTCATGATGCCAAGGTTGGAATCGTTAATTGCGACCCGTACGAAAGCTACCTCCAAGAGCATATTCGGCGGCTACTCACCCCTTGAATTTGAATTTCGATGAGGACCCTTGGCTTGGGACACTTGAACGCTTCCCAACAGTTTACCACGCGCGGGCATCATGGTTATACGACATCAATACTGAGAGTTTGCAGAAGGCAATCTTCGCAGGCCTTCGATCACTTTCTCAAGCGAAAAAATCTCTCGACATCACAGTGGCAGACATTCCTGGGTACCAGTCTGGAGGGGTCGCGTTCAAGTTTGGAGTTGGCAACAAGGACGGGTTCGACATTCTCGACGACAGTGAGGTGAAGAGGGTAGTTCAACGGATAGAGGAGAAAGGACCGTTCAGAATCTTAGATCTAGTCTTTCATCTCCACTACTCAGTCGATGATGGTAAGAGACACAAGGTCCACCAGGACCAGTACTTGGCACGGCTAGCCTTCCAACCCGGCCGGGTCGAACTCCTGCTTCACCATTTGAAAGGGGTCAGAAGGATTTCCCCGGATGAGCTCGTTCGTATCATGCTCTCAGCGATCAATCATCAATTGGATCGAGAGAAATATCCTGAATTGGAACTGGAAAGCCTAACCAGCAATTAGTTGACGACGGGCAGGAATCTGTCTTCGCTGACTGACGAGCTGAGCTGGCCGAATATTGGCAGTTGATATCCGCAGCTTGTGCATCTGTTCTTTTCGTCTAGGTTCCATCCAGTGATGTCGAATCCGTATCTTTTGATTGCTATAGACTTGCATTCTGGGCAGTACGTATGTTCCCATCGGTGTCCGGGAACATTCCCAACGTAGACGTATCGCAGACCTTCCTCCCTGGCTACTCTGCAGTGCTCTTCAAGAGTTTTCACCGGAGTACTTGGTAAATGCATGAGCTTGTAGTCAGGGTGGAATCGGAGGAAGTGGACTGGTACGTCAGGTCCTAGGTTGTCATAGAGCCAGCGGCTCAGCTTCCGCGCCTCGTCAAGATTGTCGCCGATCTCCGGCACAATCAGGTCCGTGATCTCGATGTGCGTCTTGCCCCGGTTCTTGATCTCCTGTATCGTTTGGAAAATTGGTTGCGCATCCGGTATTCCGATATGCTTTCTGACAAAGCTCGTCTCCGCGCTTCCTTTGAAGTCAACCGTTATGCAATCTAGAAAATCATCCATCATCGCGACAGTGTCTGGTGTATCGAATCCGTTGGAGACGAAGATGTTGATGAGCCCGTTCTTCCGCGCCTCAACCCCGATGTCCCTGGCAAACTCCATGAAAATCGTAGGCTGATTGTATGTGTACGCAATCCCCTGACAACCGTGGCTTACTGCCAAGCCAACAACGTCAGGAGGCATGAGATCAGTACCCTCCACCTTCCTCCGCTGGCTGATATCGGCGTTCTGACAGTAGCCACAGTTGTGGAGAATTACACCATCACCAACATAGTTGTGGTTGGGGATACATTCGAAGCTGTATACCGGTTCAAAATGAACCGTCGACTTTACGCTTGTTACCTCTACCCATGTTCGCTTGTTTAGCATTAAGGGAGCCCCAAGATGTTGTACGATTAGCGCCTTCACCTCTTCAGGATGATTATACACGTGCCTGCCCGATATTCTGAGAACTTGCCACCCATTCGCGTGAAGTGTTTGATCCCTAACAAGGTCTCTCTCGCGAGTTGCCTCGTGCTTGTAGTGCCACCAGCCATCTACCTCGATGTCCAGTTTTGAATCGGGAAATGCCGCGTCGGCGATATGTGTAGCTCGGGAATTCGGAAGACGAAGATCCGGGTGAATTCCATACTCTTGATCGTATTCCAAGCCCATTTCGTCAAGAAGTTCATATAGCCTCTTCTGGCCTTCAGAAGGATGGCGGTGCAGCCAGGTCCTGACCCTCTCGGTATTTCTGTGCCAGCCGTGATTCGGGTCTCGAAGGAATCTCTCCTTGCTCGAGCCTATTGCGCGCCTAGCAACGTCGGGGTCTCTCATCGGGTTGTCGCTTATCATTCTCTGCCGATGATGCTCCCGGACCTCTGGAGACATGCCCATTCCCTCGGTGTAACATCGTCCCCGATGCCGATTCCAGTTGTCAATTCCTTTCACCGACTCTCCGCATTTTGTGCAGTTGAATACAGCTCGCTGAATCGAGCCCGGCCTCTTACGTTTCCAGTCTTTTGTATTCTGATACCAGACTTTCAGAATCTTTTCCCCCGGCACAACCTTCTCTACAGATTTCCATCCGGAGCCAGTCATAACCGGATGCTCGGCAGTGAGGGAGAGATGTCCAGCACCCCTGGCTCCGTATCTCAGCTCCCAGATCCGGGCAAGACGTGACCCTGTACGTGTGACGACGTTTGGATGAATACTCATCCCATTGTCTATGTCATAAGACCAGAGAGAATCTCCGGGCAGCAATTCCTCTACTGGCTTCTTATCGCCGTTTGATAGTAGGATCTCCGCGCCAGCGGGATGGCAGAGCCAGTTACAACCGGTTGTTGCGATTGAGAATATTTTGGATCCGGGCATGTAGTGGACTACAGGCTTCTTCTCGATAGGATCGATATGTCCGGTGATCACTTTTCCATAGACCAGGAGTTGGAGTTTTCCGCCGATATTCTGGCGGACCCCGCAAAGGCCTACCTTTCCTTCGGGAATGTTGCAGTATCGGGCGCATGCTGTGCATCGGACCCTTGAATCGGCCAGTGGCTGGTAGAGGAGTGCTTCTTTGATCGTTGATTTTCACCAGAACCGGCGGGAAACGGGTGGCTAGGTATAGGACGATCCTGGCCGACTTGAAATTGTTTTCCTTACCTGGCAGGCGATAAGATTGCAGGAGACACTCTACCGGCCACCACGAAGCGAACAGAGCCACGAGGTATCATGTGAGATCTGCAAAGGAAACCGGCTAGTTTGCGTCCAGAACGCCTCCCGCTGCCCTGTTTTCCTCAGGGCGAAGAGTCTAGTCGATATCGAGAAGGTGGTTGGGAAGACCGAGTTTTTCGGAGCCTCTCCCCCGGGCGTCTTTCTGGGCAGCTACGGCTATCCCAACCTCCTGGCAGGTCCCCTCGTCCCAGTGTTGCAGGAGCCGGACCCCTCCTTGCTTGATGCTCCGGATCGGTGGCTTGACAAATCGATAGACGAACTGCTACGATACAGGTTCGGTCTGGTTCGAGGAAAATCTACGGTAAGGGTCCAAGACGCTCGAAACCCGGACAAGACATTGTCGTTAGTCCAGGAGATCGTGATGTCAGAGACTCCAACCGACACTGAACTCGTCCTAAAGAAGAAACCGTACGTAAGAATCAACTTGCTAACAAGAAGCTCGCCCCACGGGCCTTCAGGAGTTGTAGAACGGCTCAGCCTGGCAAGTAACCCGGACGTCCCGCGACAAATCGACAAAGTCGTATCCGACACCGACCTTCCTGCCAACGAGGGTGCTCAATTCCTTTACCAGAATGGGATATCTCAGCAGCACATTGTCAGAATGTTCTCTATCGGTCTCCTTGGATCCAGCAGGACACGTAGGCTAGTCCCGACGGAATGGAGCATTACGGCAATTGACGATATTCTGGCGAAGGACCTTCGAAGAAAGGTCTCAGAGTATCCTCGACTCGACGAGTTCCGCTTGTTCAGCGCCCGCTCTGTGGGCAACAACGTGCACGTTCTCCTCTTCCCGACCAGCTGGATGTTCGAAGCTTTGGAAGGCTGGTTGACTGGGCCGAGGCCGGAGGTGTTTGGTGATTACGAACTCAACAGGGGAAGGAAAGACTATCCCACCAACATCGCAGGTGCCTACCACGCCTCAAGGCTTCCTGTCCTGGAGTATCTTGACAAGAGTAGGCGACAAGCCGGAGCAATCGTCTTCCTCGAAGTAACAAAGGAATGGGTTCCCCTCGGAGTATGGAGATTCAGGGAACTTGCAAGGAGAGCGCTTACAGGAGACCCGTCGAGGTTCACGAGTCTTGAGGATGCTCTTTCGGAGGCGCGGATGAGACTACTAATCCCCTACAGAAACTGGGCAGAGGCGAGCCGATTGCTAAGCTACCATAGGACCCAGAAACATCTGTCTAATTGGCTGTAGAAGCTCATGTTCCATCAGATGGGCTGATACCATAGCGCTCACCGATTGACCTAGCGCCACCAGAACGACTCTGGCCAAACTTTCCTCCCAGCGTCGATGGGATAATGTCCGCTCTCCCTATATTGCCTGACTGCCTCCGGAAAAATACCCCTAAGGTTTTTCTCGAGGTTCGCGAGCGAGTCAGTGGCCTTTGTAGACAAAGACAGTTTCATGGCTCTTAGCAACTCTAATGTGTAGCCAATATCGTCCATTGGATCTTGGATCCAACTATCGAACTCCGTCTGATCCCATGATTCGGCGAGGGTTATGCTCTTTCAGTAATTGGTTGGCCCTGCTTATCCAGTGTTGGATCTTTTCAATGACGTTGATCATTTCATCCTCAAGTCGAACGAGCAATATCGAAGTCTTGGCATGTGGAACTGTATAACGAACGACCGCTTCCGACAACTGCTCTTGAAGTTTCTGGGCACTTGCGCCCAGTACGTCAGACTCTTCCTTCGACAACGTCTTGGACCAAATGTGAAACCTTAGGTATCCAAGCTCGGACCAAAGGTGAAAACACTCTTCTGAAGTTAGCGTTCTTTTTCGGGGCTGTAAGCGAGAAATCCAGTAATTGCAGTCCTCAAGCATGCTTTGTGAGGAAGACCTAGCTGCTTCGCGCCATTCAGGCTAACTTCTTCATGATTCATCTGGTTCTCCTGCTTTCAGTTTGATTGGTGGCTCATGAGACACCCAGGGAGCGACAAATAATTCTGTAATTCATGAGTAATTCAGGAGACAGCAAGGCTCACTCAGTGGACAGAACTCCACCTAAGCTACTATAAGCAACAATCCGTTCTGAATCGTTACGTGGACTCCCAGGCTTGATGAAAGGATACACCCGGACTGGCGACAGGGGAGAGACGGGTCTCTATGGCGGGACCCGGGTTGGAAAGGAGAATCCGAGGGTGGAAGCGTACGGAGCGGTTGACGAGCTGAACTCGCAGATAGGATTGGCACGGGCGATTGCAAAGGACGCAAAGACAAAGAAGGTTCTGAAGACTGTTCAGGAGGATCTCTTCACGCTTGGGGGAGACCTTGCTTCTGAGCTTGTCAGCGCGAATGTTCCACGCATTAGCAAATCCCATGTTGACAATTTGGAGAAGACGATTGACGCGATTCATGTCAAGCTGAAGCCGTTGCGAAGATTCATTCTTCCAACAGGAAGCGTTGCCGGCGCCCAGCTTCACGTCGCAAGAGCTGTTTGTCGGCGAGCTGAGAGACGGGTCACGGCACTGGCCAAGATAGAGGCGATTAATCCGGAGGCCATTCCTTACGTGAACCGGTTGTCAAGCCTCCTATTCGATCTTGCCCGGTGGGCAAACCAGCGAGACAAGGTCAGGGAAGAGGAATGGACTCATGAATGAGGATTGCATCTTCTGCAAGATCGTCTCGAAAAAAGCAGGAGCCGTAATCGTCTTTGAAGACGAACATTCGCTGGGTTTCCTAGATATTCACCCGTTGAATCCCGGACACACTCTAGTAATTCCGAAAAAGCACTATCCGAGCATGGTTGAGATGCCACCCGGTGAGGTGGGAAGAGTGTTCGTCTCTGTAGCCAAGGTTATGCGAGGGGTGATGAAAGCCTCCAAGGCTGACGGGATCAATATCGGCCAGTCAAACGGTCGAGCCGCGTCCCAGGAAGTATTCCATATGCATGTACACGTTATTCCACGCTACATTCACGAATTGCCTGGCGGTTTCCCGGAACGAAAGAACGCGAGCGACGCAGATCTAGAACAGATTGGTAGAAAGATCAAAGCTGCAATCGAGGGATAGAGTCACATATTGATACCGGGAAGACGCCAAAGGAACCAAACATCACCTAGGCTTGAGTGACTTGGGCAAGATTTCAGATCCTGAAATGGAACTCCTGGCGGCGAATTGGAAAGCGCATCTTCATCCATTTCCGAGCCTTTCGAAACTTGTGCCCGGCGAAATTGAAGACGAGGAACTCGAGGAAATCAGCGACTTTCATGCCAATCTCGTCGAGTGGGACGGATACAATGCTGGCCTTGTATCTAGAGTAATGAAAGGGCAGAGCCTTAAACTATCAGGTTTCAGTCTGAACCCCGAACCATCCCTCGGTGCCAAGATAGATCAATTGCTCTCACGTTATCCGAAGCATTCAGCGCTATTCCTTGCCTACAAGAAGGAATACAATGAGATGCTGGAGATGGTTGAATTGGCATCCAAGATCAACGAAAGAAGATAGCTAGAAACGGCCTATACCCACCACCCCGATTGGCCCATGGCCCAACTAGACTAGACATGACTGGAAACGATCGAGCCTCTATCCATAGGGTGCCTTAACGTCCGGCTGTCGAACCGGAGCCTTGACTGATCTCAGGACCTGGTCGGAAACCTTGAACCTGACGAGGGGCTGACTTGTATTGACAAGATACACAGGGTCGCCATCGCCTTGATACTTGTCTATTCTCGACACGTTAGACAGTTCGAGCCTCGCCTTCAGAACCGTTCCATCAGTAAGATGATACTCGTTCCACTTCTCATCCCCAACTCGGTCAAAATCAAGGCTTGCAACGACCTTGTAGGATGAAGGGTCCGCCAGGTTAAGCTGGGTCGTCGTGGGCTGACCTCTAAGGTTCGGGGCACCATGAGTTGCAATAATGTTCTGCGCGTTCATATTGTAGGAAGGTTGTCCCTGCTCATTCAGTCCCCTGACAACCTTGACCACTACAAGTTTCACGAAGAGCTTGGTCTGATCTTCCAGTTTGTACTTAGTCCACGGTTCGGAAATTACTGTGAACTCCATTGGGGTCATACTCGTAAGATCGATTGCTGACTGAGACGGCTTCTGACTAGAACCTGATTCGGTTGACATTATCGATCTATAGAGTGAGCAGCTTTCCTATCAACATTTACTGGAAACTATCCTCCATGAGAAAATGACCTCGAGGGAGGAAATATGACTCAAGAATGAAACGAGAAAAATTGACCCTGGCTTGGGGCCAGAGTCTTGGGTTTGCTTACTCTTCTGCTTCGGTTGGGGTTATCGTCAGCTGTGTGAGCTTTTCTCCGCGAAGCACCGATATGTTGACGTGTCTTCCGATGGCTTTGTCGTCGAGTAGTCCGCGAAGCTCCATGAGGCTCTCAACCGGTTTCCCGTCGAGCTTCACAATAACATCGCCTATTGCTAGGCCTGCTTTCTTCGCAGAGCTGTCCTGGTCTACGCCGTAGACGATCAGTCCAGCGTCTTGGCCGATACTGGCTTGCTCGGATAGGTTGTCTGGTAGGTTGATACTGTCTGCGGTGATGCCCATGTATGCGCGCTTGATCTTTCCATCGTGCATTAGCTTGTCGATGACGCTCTTGACGGTGTTGACTGGTACTGAGATTCCGCGGTTGTTGGCGTATGCAGCGTTGATTCCGATAAGTCTACCCCTAGCGTCGACCAATGGTCCGCCGGAGTATCCTGGGTTGAGACGTGCGTCTGAGACTACGACCTTGTCCATTGATGCTCCCCACCATCCACGTACATTGTATGCTGGGTTGGTTACGATTCCTGATGTGGCGCTTGGTTGTCTGCCGAAGGGGTTGCTTACTGCGAGGACGAACTGTCCGACTTTTAGATTGTCGGAGTTTCCTTGATCAACTGGTGTGAGGTTGTTCGAGTCGATCTTCAACAGTGCAATGTCCGAGTATGGGTCTCGTCCCACTACTTTGGCTGTGTGTTTCGTTCCGTCGCTGAAGCCTACTTCGACTTCGCGCATATCACCGATGACGTGGTTGCTTGTGACGATGTGTCCGTCTTTGCTCCAGACGGTTCCTGTTCCGCCTCTCCATCTTCCGGCTCCTACCCGGACGACGGATTGAGAGACTTTCTCTGTAACATCGACTATTGCGTCGGAGATTGATTCAAGTATCGCTGACGAATTTGTTTGTTTACTCATTTTTTCACCTTACCCACTAAGAGTGGGTGGAGCTATTTGTTGACCGAGGAGTGCTAACCCGGGTCACAAGGCTAGGCGAAAGACATGTCCGGAAAGAACGCAACCGGCGTTAACATGTTCCGGCCACGTCTGGGTCCGCCGTAGAGTCGTGAAATGTGACCCATAAGCTGGTGCGACGCTTTCACTGCTTGACTAGTGTCTCTTTCCCCTCCTACCTTGGCGTCGATGCTGAGGTAGTTCTCGGTGAACTTCGCATCTATCTGGATGCTGTCCTCCTCAGTGATCCATTTCAGAACGAGGCCCTCCTCGTTCTGTGAGTATCCTAGCCAGCGTAGACTTCCGAACCAGCGCCCCTTGAGTCCTGCGATTATCCTCTGAACATCAATATCATGCGGGAGTAGGGATTGGACAATTGGGATCCGTGGTTGAGTCGAGCTTAGAGGACGAGGGGCCTGTTGGTTGCCTCTCACTGTCAACCTATACCCTTCGGACACCTTCTCTACAAGACCTTCATCCTCCAATCTGTCGAGAACCCTAGACAACATCTCCTGATGAACGCCGAGAAGGCGCTTCAATCCGTCGAATGCAAAGACAGTCAAGCCTTCTTCTTGGATTGCTTGGAGGATGTTACTATCCCTCGGCGTGAGCTCGATCTCACCAGATTCGACGAGCTCTGGGAATCCGAGAGGGTTCTCTTTCGTAGTGACCATCTATGGTTCTAGCCTTGTGACCTGATTATAAACCTGGTAGTAGACGGCTACCAAGTAGGTTGCCCCAAGCGTATCAAGTAAGCCTGGCTTGACCAGGAAAAAGCGGGGCGCATAAATATCGCAAATCCATCGTTCAGACAACATGTCTCCGAGGAGCATGAAACCACCGAAGGACGACGCTGAGTATTTCGAACGACTGACCAAGTCTGTTTTCACAGCAGGACTCAACTGGACCGTGGTCGAGAACAAGTGGCTTGATTTCCAGAAGGCATTCGCACAATTCTCCCTTCCCAAAGTCGCCAAGTTCACCGAGAAAGACATCAAGAGGTTGATGGGCAACGCAGGAATCGTCCGTAATGAGAAGAAGATACGGGCAACGATCCATAACGCAGGCGAGTTCCTGAAACTGGAGAAAGAGTTCGGTTCAGTCAAGAAGTACATCGACTCCTATGGTAAAGACGAGGAGCGTTTGCAGACAAATGTCCAAGATAGATTTCAGCACGTAGGTCCATCGACAGCCAGAACCTTCCTCTGGTCTTCCGGATGCCAGCTCACTCCGAATAAGGAAGAGAAGAAATGGATGGCCGGCCACAAGTAGGGTATCTACAGACCCGGAAGAACAATCCCTGCGAGCTCGACCGTTATTTCGGTCCTCTACAGTATTGACTAGTACCCTTCATACTTCAGGGTAAGGCAGCTCCCCAGAGAATTTTCCAAGAGGCCTAGGAGAATGGACAACAAGAGCGGCTCCTTCACGAGTCGTGACCTAGCACTCGTCGCGGGAATGTCCGCCTTGTATCTTGGCTATAGTTACGTGTCTGGTGTAACGCTCGGACATACAATCAGAGAAGTGGACCTGTTCTTTCTGATATCGGCAATCTTCACGATCCTGGTCTCGCTGACACGCAAACCCTGGTCCGCAACCATTCTAGGAACAGTCACCGGTCTTATCCTCATAACAACACCAGGGGCGCCACTGGCAGTTACCCTCGCCCTAATTCCCAATGGGCTTGTATTCGACCTCACTTTGCGCGCGGGAGATCACATCTTCGACAGCTTATCGAGGAAGCGATTCGTCGTTGCCGGAGCCCTGGGCAATCTTGCGATGGCTGTCTTCGGTCTAGCCATGCTTCAGTTGTTTGGATTCTTCCATGGCTTCGGAGTTCCAACACTTTTAGTCATATGGGTCACGGCTCTTGTCGGGGATACTCTCGTGGGCGCCTTGGGAGCGCTGTTCGGGACTGCTGTTGTGAGGCGTCTAGGGGAACGTGTAAGGTCCCCTCTGATTCGTTAGGCCGACAACAAACACTTACGTACGCGATCTAAAGGGAATTGGCTACTGCGCAAGTACCAGGCTTTCGAATAGTAATTCCTTCGAAAGATTAGCTAGGTTCACGACGGACTTTCCGTCGCTCTTGCCGATTTGTTGTTTTGCAGGCGGTTCTTTCATGTAGCTGGGGATTCTTTCACTGATTCGTTCCTCGTAAATCGGCACCGTCTCGTTCTGGTAGAAGATGCCTATCGGGATCTTGTCTCCCCATTCTCTCGATTTCTCTATGACCTGCACAAGGTTCTTGTCAATCTCGTCTTGGCTCATATCTGCAGTGATCGTACCATTGTACCCGGTGCTTTCTAGATCGTAGGTTCGGGGCATCGGTCTCTTCGCTGTTGGATCGATTCGGTCCTCGCCGCCGTACCACTCTTTCGTGTTGATGTCGTTGTATGTTGGACATGGTTGAAGCGCATCTATCAGGGCGAAGCCTTTGTGGGCGACGGCCTTCTTGATCATCTCTTTGAGATGTCTCGTATTGTACGCGTAGCTACGGGCGATGAAGGTGAACCCTGATGCGAGCGCGAGCATTATCGGGTTGATATTACTGTTAATGTTCGGCTCAGGAAGAGATTTCGTCTGCATTCCCAGATGCAATGTCGGAGAGGCCTGTCCCTTGGTCAAGCCGTAGACGCCGTTGTCGTGTATGATGTAGGCCATGTCTATGTTCCGCCTTCCAGCGTGTACGAAGTGTCCCACTCCGATTCCGAGCCCGTCACCGTCGCCTCCAACCGCTATCACTTCGAGATCCGGATTGGCGAGTTTAGCGCCCTGGGCGTAACCTAGTACCCTTCCGTGTAGCGTGTGGATTCCGAAGGCATTAGTGAAATGGACAAGTTTGCTGGAACATCCGATTCCGGAGAATAGTGCAACCTTGTTGATATCAACCGGCATCTCTGTCAGGGCCATTTTCAATGAAGCCTCGATACCAAAATCTCCGCAGTTTCCCGAGGTTGTGACGCTTGTTACGAAAGTGTGGGCCGGGTCGTTGATGGTAAGGTCGTAGACATTCCCGTCAAAAGGAAAAGTCTCAATTTGAGAAACGGGAAGATATAGTCTGCTGTTTCTAATTACGGAGGAGCGCTTGTCTCTGCTAGTATCTTTGCGAGCTGGAACACCAACAATTTCAGCTAACTTGTTGTAGTCCCTCGAGTAGCTGACATACAGTCTATAGGCACTCTTGTGATTTTGGTGTGCATGCTCAACAGAGGTTATTGGAACGATGCCCTGACGTAGAAGTAGAAGCTTCATTTGTTCAGCAAGCACGACAGAGGTTGTGCTGTATCTAGCCTTCGCATCTCTAAAGTCTCCATCACCTCGCCACAAACCCTTGATGAGCTCTTTTTGTTTTGAGGGCGGTAGTAACATGAGTTCGTGCGGGATGTGCTTGTTCCAAGCTCTGTTTCCGAATAACGCCTCAAATGCTTTCGCAAGGTATGAAGAATTGAAGACTACGTCGATACCGTTCTTTCTAGCCTCCGCGAGCTTGCCCCTTAGTCTGAATATTCTCTCCATCAACGCTTTTGTATCGTGGATCAGGTATGCTTCCGCTTGGCTGAAACTGAAAATCAGCGACCTCCCGTGTGCAGACCCCTCTGCGATGTAATAGCCAGCTAATCGCAGGAGATCCGCATCAATGTTCACTACCGAGGGCGGTAGCCCATGTCGGGTGTCCTTTGCTTTCTCTTCGTAATTGAATGGAAATGTTCCGGCGTCTTCGACCTTCTGCATCACTGGGAAGACGAAGTAGTCTCCTACTCTGAGATCTGAAGCCTGCACTCTTTCCTCCACAAAGTCACTATTATGATAGTGTCTGCCTGATGTTCTCCTAACAACAACAAAGGGATGTTCTGGCGTCGCTTTGATTTCTCCAAAACACTTGGCTCGAACACGATACATTGGACCACTGTAGTGATGCTGAATTCTTGCAACAACTTCTCTATACTCTCCTGCAGCGGTGAGGACCCGCTCACCTGGTCGGACATCTTGGATTGCTTTGACCGCTGGGTTCGAAAGTACAAGTGTATCTCCTGTTAAGCATCCTGGACACCAGTCGTTGTGGACGTCTGTCTTGAGGTCGGTGAGCTTAAGCGCCATCTAATTTGTGACCTCTGAGAACCTCTTATATCTCTCACTCCGAGACCGCCTAAATTTCTCCACCTGCAGGCGCTTCTTCAAGGTCAGAATGTAGGGTTCAACTTCTTGTATGACTCTTTCGATATCCTTGATCCGATACACTGTAAGTGCCAACACACCCGTCCTCTGGTTTTGGCATAGGTAGGGATGGGAGATCCCTGACTTGATCAGGAAATCGCGCAGAAACTCCATGACCTCCCTTTCGTCCTGATAGACAGCTAACTCGTCGTCTCTACGCTGACCCACCCTGTCCCCTTTTTTCATCCTAGTTATGACAGAGGATAAGCTACCTTCAGTATCAAGCCAAACTCCAGACATTTTCCAGTCGAGAACTTGAGTTGTTAGTTTTGACAATAGCGATATTGTCAAGTCCTATGCGCCTGCCCTCAATACCACTCTCCTATTTTGTGCAGGGTTTGACAAGACCTGTTTAACTGATTGGTAGATCTCGTCCTGTGACATCGGTCTGCCATTGAATTTCACGATCTTATTCTTGACATCTATCATTGTCTTTTCCGCTATCACGGCTGCCATCTGGCCTGAATAGTTCTGTTCGATATCTACCAATAGTTTGGCTCCCGCCAGTTTTTGCTTGACAGTCTCCGTTGGGAAGGGGCTTACGAGTCTTATCTGGAGAAACTCTACTCCGATCCCGTCTCTTTCCAGCAGCTTCATGGCGTCTAGTATGGGTCCCTTGGTGGATCCCCAGCTTACGATTGTGACGTCGGCTTGTTTCTTGGAGGAGCGGAAGAAGTTCATCTTCTCCTCTTCTGGAATCTCCTTCGCGGCCGTGTCCAGCTTTGTCATCCTCTTCGTCATCATTTTCACCCTGTTGTCCGGGTCTTCCTCGATGTGTCCCACCTCGTCATGCTCATCTCCGGTGTTCCAGAAACGATAGCCTGGCATTCCGAGAACCGCTCTCGGCGAGACCCCGTCCTCAGTGAAAGCAAATCTTCTGTAAGGTTCCGCATCACCATTTCCCTGATGACCTCCCTGGATCAGTTTTCCCCGCTGAATTGGGACTAGATCCCCTTTTGGTGGCGAAATGGTCATGCTGTTGTTCGCTAATCCCTTGTCGATCAGGTGGATGCTCGGCATCTGGAATCGTTCTGCATAGTTGAAAATCCTGATCGCGTCATAGAAGCTTTCTTCCATGTCCCCCGAGCATAGAACGATCCTCGGAAACTCTCCGTGCGCGGCGCTGAGTACGAACTTCAGATCTCCCTGCTCGTGTCTCGTTGGTTGTCCCGTCGCTGGGCCACCTCTCTGGTAATGGGTTATGACGAGCGGAACCTCGTTCATTCCCGCCCATCCCAATCCCTCGACCATCAAGGAAAAGCCCGGACCCGACGTGGACGTTGCAGCTCTCGCTCCTGTCAACGCAGCTCCCGTCGCCATGGTTATGGCCGCGATCTCATCCTCTGTCTGTGTCACTAGAATCGAGCCTCTTTGGCT
>Ga0209236_1001443_pt1 | contig 14252 bp, 6 predicted proteins | sample GraSoi013_1_40cm_FD_185819 | JGI IMG/M metagenome (GOLD analysis project Ga0209236, IMG submission 185819) | Grasslands soil microbial communities from the Angelo Coastal Reserve, California, USA - Sample 09_27_2013_1_40cm (SPAdes) (version 2) | ecosystem: Environmental > Terrestrial > Soil >... | reverse complement strand
AGTTTTGAGAAAGGCGAAAAGTGAATCTCGAGATCATACTTCTTTTGGTTATGGGACCAAATGCCGACTGCGTGGCCGTCAACAAGAATTGTAGGAGAGACCCGTCGTTGGTTTCGATAGACTTTCTTTGATTCTTCTGGTCGACAATATTCCTGTGAGACCTGTGTCCTAAGAGAAACGAGTCGAAATAGGGCAATAGGCGAACAATCGGCTCGTCAACATCCGCCTTCTCCAATTCCGAGAGATCAGATCTTAGAATGCAACTCCTCTTTTTCGAAGCTCTGTGCACGAGGGCTAGCCTGCGGCACCTGATTACTCGGGAGCCTAGCCAGTGCAAACTGTCGAGAAAATCTACGTTATCCCAAATAGCTGCAATTATCGCGATGAAGCCAGTTGCGAGCCCTATTCCAGACTGTACAAACCACTGGTGCTAGCTGTTCTCTAGCGGCGCTACATTTTGTAGATGGGGTCGAGGTATCCGTCGGCAAAGTATGGTACCGATGCGATGATGTCGTACATCACATGGTTCCCCGCCGGGGCGAACTCTATACTTGTTACTGGAACCCAGCCATTCTGAGTCCAGAGGTCGTCGCCAGCTTTGATCTGCGTAACCGGCATCCATCCAATTGTACCGGTTGCTGTCTTGACCCAGAGGGTCTGCCGCGGGTTCGCATCTACTCTGAACGGTGTTCCATCGCTGGTGTGAATGATCAGCATGTTGGTTGTGTCCACGACGGTTATCGAGTTAACTACGGAGATAGTGTACGTGCCAGTCGCGGTATCGTAGCCCAACATTTCGTCTCCGACCTCCAGGTTTTGAACCGGAACCTTGGACCCGTCTCCCATCGTGATCAGCGACCCATGGGCAATACTCCCGCCCCCACCGCAGCCGCAGCTGATGCCAACATAGACTGATGCGGAGTGTGACTGTGGCGGCGAGATGCACATACCTGATGCGCATGAGCCTGTGACAGTCATCGTACCGCTACCGCTCCCGCCAGTTATGGTAACAGTTACGGTTCCTTGGCCGCCAGAGGAGAGTGATACGCTCGACGAGCTCAAGGACACCGTCTGGCCACCGGCTGACACAGAGAGGTTAACGGTCCCCCAGAAGCCTCCTAGACTCGTCACCGTGAGCGTGTCTTGAACTGTGGTACCTTGGGTGAGACTGTAGCTGCAACCTGGAGAGCCGCAGCTGAGTGAGACGCTGAAGTCATAGAACAGGACGGTAATGGTCGCAGAAGTATGACTCAGGGGACCGCTCGTGCCTGTGACTGTGAAGGTGTAGGTACCGCCTGTATTTGCAGAGACGCCCGGGCTCGAGGTGGCAGAGGTTGTAGACGAGCTTAGGGCGAGGGATGAAGGGTTCAGTGTTACGCTGAGACCTGGCGACGCGTTCGCTGTCAGCGTCACGGTGCCGGTGAACCCGTTCACACCATTTACGGTCACGCTGCCGAGATAACAAGTGGTTCCCACCATTACCGGACAGGCATAGGTTATCGGACTACTCGGACTGATAGAGAAGTCTCCAGGATAGGAGAGCGCTATGGTCGTTGGGTGCGAGAGTGAGCCTGAGGAGCCTGTGACTGTGACAGGGTAAGTGCCTGGCGACAACGAAGACGGCACGGTGATAGTTGCCATGGAAGTACCTGTACCGCCTGATACCACTGGGACTGTCGACGGATTGAATGCCACAGTTATGCCAGCTGGAGCGGAGTATGTGAGTGGAACGTTCGCGGAAAATTGGTTGAGACTCGCCAAGGAGATCGTAGACGCTACCGAATTTCCCGGTATGACATTGATGGAGTTCGGATTCGCAGAGATGCTGAAGTCTGCAAAGACCGTGATCGGGATCGTTTTGGAGTGTGTAAGTACGCCTGTCGGGTCTCCCCCCGTGATAGCGACTGAGTAAGTGTTAGCCGGGGTGGAACTGGTGGTCTGGATTGTCATGATGGATGATGCTGATCCACCGGCAGGGAGCGAAACGCTTGTAGAACTGAACGATACGCTGGGACCGTTCTGGACAATTGGTGTTACTGTCCCTGACAGGGATATGGTGGTTGCCAAGTTGTTGATGCTGTTCAGCGTGATCGTGGAAGTTGCTGAATAGACGCCTCCTCCAAGACTAGATGGGGAAGCTGGAGTTGCAGATATGCTGAAGTCGCCTGCGTCAACACTTAGATCAACACTGGTTGAGCGCCACGGACCGTTCGAGCCGAGCTGAACTTGATACGTGATGGAGAGATGGTGGGTGGAAGGATCACCTGTTGGGACTGACCATTGAATCACGTCAAATATCATCGAGTCCGCGGCCCAGCAGCACTGCGGAGGGTTTTCTGTTGAGACAGGTACCTCAATATATCCGGTTTGCTGCGAGGTCGATAATATGTTTTGAACTGTATACTTTGGCGGGTTAGGCTGCGGGTGAAAATATTGAACCACACTGCCCAGAACGATGCCTCCAGTCTCGAGCGCAAGGCAACCAAGTCCCCCTACGCCAACGACAAAGCAGACGGCTGCTATCGTGACGGCTTCGGTAACCCTTCCGATCGTGGCGTTGAGGAGGCTGTCCTGAGGGGGTGGGGGGTTAGAAGTGGCAATGTTAAATCCGCGGACGTATGCCTGAAGGAACTCCACTTTCGCGGGGTCGGCTGTTGATTGTTTGTCAACAACTATTTTCGAGTCGCCCACGAAGTAGTTTCCGTCGATATAATGCGGGGAACTCATCCAAACGCCCCCTTTCGAGAACGCTGTGGTCTTGTCAGGAAACAGGGCAAGATAGCCGGAGGCATCTTCTAGGCCCACGAGACCTTTGACACGGTCGGAGGGATCTTCGAACCCGCTTCCAAAGAGCACGTTTCCCATACCATCAATCTCGAATGAGAATGTGTTGACGCATGGCCCTCCGAAACATCTGACAGCTCCTCCTGTCGTCATGACATTGCTCCATTGGACACCGAAACCGCAATTCCTACTATTGATAATGTACTTGCCGCAATAATCGATCCATATCTGCCCTTGCGTTGTTCCGTCTGATCTTGGTCGATCATCTAGCGACTTAGCTAGAGGCGCAATTATCCCGTCTGGAAGATCCACCAAGTTGCCGTTTGAATCTCGATAATCTGGCTTCGGCATCGATGGGACACCACAATTGTTCACGTCACCAGAATATTGGAACGCTGCCCAGCCATTGCTGCAAATAAATAACTTGGTGTAAGCGGTCCCCCAGAAGTACACCGGCCAATTCATGAAACTGAGGTCGATCCACTGGCCCTGATTAAGAGATGGACTCCAAGCCGTACAATAACCAGATTGAGGACAAGGTGCGATAACGTTAGCATACCCTTCGATTGAATATGTATGATCCTTCCGGGTGTTCTCGCCCGCGAGAATCCGGAGCGTATAGACGTCCGTTCCAGTACCAGCATAGTTTTGCTGGTAATCGTAGTTCTCTACAGACAACCCCGATGTTACATCTGTCCCCGGATAAGTGCTTGAGATTGAGACATTTCCATGGTCTCGGTAGCCGTAATGGTAGTTCGGCGAATCCGAGCTTGGTCGATGACCAGACCAGCTCGACGCTCCGAGGACTGGTGAAAGCACCATCAGTAACGTTAGCACGAAAAAGGTGGAAACCCAGAGTCTAATATGTTTCAGTCTATTTCCATCTCCGTAAGGTCGGACAACTTTTGTTTATCCCCAGACGGTATTGTGGAAAACGCAAACCCGTGCGACCCCCAACGGATTTAAGCGAACCCAACCATCCCTACGAAAAAAAGTAGATTATGGTTGTCTAGTCGAGTGGTGGCCGTTTGTGCGGAAACTCGTCTTGAAAAAGTCTGTTATTCTCGGCTATGACCAAGCCTTACAGAGACACTTCCTGGCACCGATTTGGAGAGATGCAGAACCTCGCACCAAGGAAGATGGATTCCGTTCCCTGCGTGGGACCCGGGGTTGCAGTGAGGGATCCAGAAGGAAGTTTGAACCTTGATTGAGTTTGGTTGAGCAGGGAACAATTAGTCAATATTTGCCTTTGGTTAAGTCCCTACTCGCCCTACATTTTGGAAAGTGGTGACGGGGGTGACCGATAAGAAGGATAAGAAAAGGGGGAAGTTTCAGCCGGGCGATTGGCTGGAGAGTCTGTTACATGCAGACTTGTCCGTAGTTGATTGCAACCGTGGCTAGGTCGATTATGTTGACGATGCCATCGCCGGTCACATCCGCGTTCGGGTTCCAGTTTGGAGAGCCGGGCTTTGAGCCGTAGGCCAGCGCTACTGTTGCTAGGTCGACGACAGAGACTTTGCAGTCGCCGTTGACGTCTCCTACGATAGCGTGTAGTGCGTAGACGTTACCGTTGTTCGTTGACACATACACTGTATCTGTGTCTGAATTGACCGCCACGCTGTGGGCGCTGCCGCCTCCCAGCTGGAAGTTGCCCAGGTTGACGTTGGTAAGGGCGTTTATCATCGAAATGGTTCCGTCATTGTTGGCCACATAGATCATGTTGGTGTTGGGGTCGACGCCGATGCCTGTCGGGCTTGGGCCGACAGCAATAGGGTTGAGAACCCCGTTGATTGTCGTGGCAAGGTTGACAGTTCCGTCGATTACGGTGACGCTGTTCCCTTGAGGCTGCCGGGCGTTGGTGACGTAGATCCGGTTAGTGTTTGGGTTGATCGCTACTCCTGCGGGCAAGTTTCCTACTCCGATGTTCGGCGCTGCGATAGCTGTGCCGCTGATTACAGAAACTGCATCGTCCCAGCCGCTGACAGCATAGATCAGGTTCGTGTTAGGGTTGACCGCGATGGAATTGGGATACCAGTCCACAGTAATCGTGTTGGCTACAGTGTTGGTCAAGCCGTCGATGACTGAGACAGTGTTTTGCGCGTTGTTGGCCACGTAAACCATGTTTGTATTTGGGTCGACGCCTATGCCCTCAGGTGCCCACCCTACCGTGATGTTGGCGATTATGGTGTCGGTTGAGCCGTCCATTGCGATTACCGATTTTCCGATTCCGAAACCAGCAACTGTTGGGCCGAAGTCAGCTATGTAGACCATGTTTGTGATAGGGTTGACTGCGATGCCGTCTGGTTGAGTCCCGCCTCTTACTGTGTCAATGACTGTGTTCGTGGAAGCGTCGATCACAGAAACTGTATGACCCGAGGGGTTCGCGACATAAACGAGGTTAGTGACGGGGTTGACTGCCACTGCTCCAGAGCCCACGCCTGTGAGTACACCTGTCAGACTGGTCGTGATTAGGGGTGATGAGAACATAGTCCTTGGCGAAGAGGTTGAGGCTGATGAGGCTGTTGTTGTCTCAAGAGTGAATTGGATCTCAGGGTGGCTGGCAGATCTCAACATTGGCGAGCCAACTGCTGCTAGCAAGAGGGCTAGCAATACTACGGGAAGCGCCGCAGCGAAGACTTTTCTGGATATCAGATTCTTGGTGTTCATGTTTGGTTTTCTCTAAAGCGAGGCTTTCACTCGGAAAATTATGTGGGGCTTTTTCCAGACAGTCGAGACCCGTTCCTAGCTCAGAACTGGGAGTAGGGGAGGGCAAATGGCTGCAAGGTTCGATTTGGAGCGCGTTTCTGTCTTCTGTAGCCAAAGCGGAGTAATATGGGCTCAGGTGATGTTCTGGAGCGCGTTTTGGCTCTTAGGCATTTTCCGGGCTGTCAGGGCAAAGATGGCGTTGACGCTCTGATTCGGGGTCAGGCAGGGAGAGTCATTGCCGTGGCGTCAACGAATCGTCTTACAGGTTCCTTCTCATAACTGAGGCGGACCTTGACAATGTTGCCTCCACGTCCACGGCTGCCTGGGAAGATGCGAAACTCGGCGATCCCTGCTTTGACGAGTCTTTCGAGAGGTTTTCCGAATGTGTGTCGGTATCTCGCATCACCGTAGACTTGGCTCTTGGGAATCCGGAGAGATTTCACGATATCAGGGAGTCCCCGCCAGCCGGCATGCTCCAGCGACAGTCTCTTTCGCATATAGTCCTCTACGAAAGAATTGACCAAGTAGATCATCAGCGGCGATTTCAGTGATGCCTCTGCACTCGAGGAAGGTTGCGCGGCACTGGCAGGGTCCTGAACAACGATCTCCAAGGGCTCAGGTTCGTGGAGCATGTTCTTCCCGTCTTCATCAGCGTAAAGTATTCGTGGTTTCAGTGCGCAGAGCCCACGGACGTTTGCCTTAAGGGTGAGATTCAGTTCCTCAGTCCTCAGAGGATCGAGACGTCTTCCCTTCAAGATAACATGCTTCTGATCGATCAGAACTTCTTCGGGCTTGTTCACCAAGTCGAAACCCTCAGGAATAATCTTCTCGACTCTCACAAGCCGAGCGGGTCGCATTCCCGCGTTGGATATTTCCATTTTCAGACCGAGCGACTCGCCAAGTTTTAGATTGGTCGATGATGAGAACAGGTTCGCGACTATGTGAGGACCGAGGAATCTTTCGGAGCCGATAGGATCTTCTCTTGCCAAGAGTGAGTGAGTCAGATTCGGTTCCGAGGCCAGAGAGCGAGGCGTCAGGGTGTCGTCGAGGGATATCGTGAATTCTCTTTCTTCTCGAACACTCTCTAGCAGCTTTAGCGTCTGGTCTTTTTTGCCGATGTATCCAGCTTCTCCGAAGAGCTCGGCGCTTGTTTTCAGAAGGGTTTCAACAGTATTTTGGATTCGAGCCCTCTTTCCCTGGTCCTGTTCCCTGTTTGCTCTGACAATGTACATATGAGCTTCGAGGAGGCGTCGTGTGGCTTTCGTGTATTCGGAAGCGTTGTGGAAACCAGCGGTTGTATAGTAGTTACTTGCAATACTGAGGCGCTGGATTGCTGCCCGATAGTCCGCGTCTCTTGTCGTATCGAGGAATTTCGCGGATGTCTCAAGAGCTCTGCAGTATCGGCTGTGCCCCAGCACGAGCCTCTTCTCCGTCTCTGACGGAAGAGTTTCTTTCGCTTCCTCGAATAGCTCGGAGGCTGTCCGGTAGAGACGTGGCGACACCTCAGCTTCCGCTCGCGCCATCATCTGAAAGGCTCGGGCGAGTGCGATTATCCGATTCGTCTCAGTCTTATCGATCTCAGATTCGAAGTCTATCTGCAATTTTTGGAGAGCATGGATTGCCCAACCATACCTCTCTGAGCTGGTTTTGTGGTCTCCCTTCATGTTGAGCATCTTCGCTTCCTCTAGTTCTGTTCGCGCGATGCAGTACGCCTCTCTGAGGCGCGAGGTCTGAATGAGTGCCTGTGCTTCTTTCGCTTCTTCAGAGTCTTGGAATCCAGAAGTGTAAGATTCGACGGAGATCCTTGACCACTGAAAGAGTCTGGAGGCTTCTTTGAACGCATCCAAGGCCTCCTGGCTGAGTTCTTTCCTGCTTCTGTCCAATGCAGTCTCTAGTTGAGCGAGCGCCAGGAAGCTTGCTGCGAGATATCTTCTCTTGTCGTTGAGGTTGTGTAATTCGGCAACCTTGCGGTAGTATTCCGCCGCGGATCCGTATTCGCCGATCCTGTGTTGTTTTCTTGCTTCTTCGATCCTGCTCTTTGTTTCAGCGATTGAGGCTTTGTCCTGGTAGAAGCCTTTGAGGGGAATGAGAATTTCGGCGGCCTTTCGGTAGTTGCTTTCGGCTTCGCGATAGTCTTCTGCTGCTTTTTCGTAGTTCTCAAGCTCGTCCCATAATGGGGCTGACCCCCAATAGCAATCCCCTACACGGCTTGGTTGACCGAGTTCGCGAAAAGATTGGGCTGCGTTTGAAAAGGCGGTTGCAGCTTTCTCTAGTGTGTTCTTACTTCCATTGTATCTGTATAGTCTTGTGAGAATTGTTGCGAGTTCCGATTTCATGTGACCGTCTTTAGTCCAGTAGTATTCCATTTTTTCTTCGATCATGCGACGAAATGGCTGGTCATCAAGAAGTAGAGCGATTGCTTCCTCCTTGTCGTGAACCGCCGCTTCTAAGGCCATGTTCTTCTTATCGTGGTCTTGAATTGTCTCTGCGAGTTCAGATTTGATATCGGCCAAGTAGCTCGCATCGAGAAACATCGTGTAGTGAAGAGTTTCGAGGTGCTTTGTGAGGCGAATGGATTCAAGCCTGTGTTTGAGCGCCGCCCCCAAAAGTGTTACCTTGATGTCCCAAGATGTTTCAGTTCTAGATCGAAAGAAGAACGCCTTGCTCGCCACGTGGCGCGCATCTTTCTCGGAGTCCAATTGCCCTGATAGTTTGGCCAGCCTTAGATGGGCGGTCGTCGCGTCGGTGGACTTTCGAAGAAGGTCGCGTCTAATCTCGGGGTCCGTCTGATATAGGGATAGAATTTGATAATACTCGGCTTCGGGTGATCGCACCCAGATTAGACCATGTCGAGTGCTGGCGAAGTTGAGCGGGCGATAACATGCTTCTGCCATAATGGCATGCTGGTATGCATCATTGATCAGATCAATAGATTCTTGGAGGGTTTCGGAAATGTGGGCTTTATGGCCAATGTTGTGAGCCAGCCAGTCATGTGCTAGCCCTATCATGAACCGGTCGCCTGTCAGGAGGGCTCGATGGAGGATTTCTTCGCTCTGTTTGATTGCCCCTTCGATGCCAGTATCTTCGCCAAAGTCGATCGCTCCTAGAACCCCGACAAGGTCCATTAGAGTGGCTCCTTTGTCGAGCCTTCGTGCCTCTGTCCAGTATCGTTTGGCTCTATCAACACTAGCCTTGATTCCGGGCTCCATTGTCTCGGCAAAATCCAATGCGAGAACCATTAGGAAGGCTGCCGTGACGATATAGGACCTGGCGAGAAGTGTTGGATTCGCTAGATCTCTTACGAAGCTGATGCAACGTTCGCCGAGCTCAAGACCAGCCCTGTACAGCTGCTCACGGACCTTGTGTTCGGGTTCGAAAAAGTAGCTCAAGTAACAGCTTACGGCTAGCTCGGTATACGTTTCCCCGAAGCCAGTGGCATCGCCGGATTCTTCGAAACACTTCAAGGAGGCCTTTGCAAGTTGCCAGGCTTCTTGGAGAGCTCTCTTCTTGCGAGGAGCGTTGGATGTCTCCCAGAATTCGAGGTACGCGACTTTTGCATCGCATCGAAAAGACTCTGCCTTCAATCTCTCTTTCTTGAAGAGAAGGCCCGCTTCTCGGTAGGCCGTTCTTGCTTCACGAATTCTTTGCAGAAACTCGGTGGATTTCTTCGACTGCATTGCTAGCTTGAAGAGCGCGTATCCTCTATTTTCAGAGGTTATGCAACTTTCCCTTGTATCAGTCATGTCGGATGCCAGAGCTTTCTTGTAGGAATTCTCTGCTTCCTGCCAGTCATACTTCTTTTCATCACTGCCAGCACTTGCTAGGCCCTCCTCCTTTCGGGGTCCGTTTGTCATTAGAATTGTAACTTGAAGCGATGCCTATCGAATATTAGAGCTATCCCTTCGTTTCGAATGGAGTCATAGCTCTGGCGGTCTAGGGGTCAAGCAGGGAGGCTGTTCGCGTGTGTATCAGTCTTCAAAAAACGGACGATAAGAATCGGTCGCGAAAATCTAGAAGGTCAAACTGTTCTGAAAAAGAACTTCACTCAAATTATGCTCCATATAGCACTCTGCGCGTCGTTTTCATCTTGTTCTCTTTCTCGCTGGTCGGCGCTGAGCTGCAATCTGTTGATGATACGGGGGCTCGTCTATTCATAAGTAGTGGGCCCCATATCTGAGTCATGGAGCCGGGGGTGGGAGTCGAACCCACTTCAGCCATCCATTTCTGGATGCTTACTACGGGTTGCTACGAGATGTTTCTGCAGCCCGTCGCCTGAGCCGATCGGCCTTCGGTGGACAGAGCCAACCCCGGCCTCGTGCCCCCGGCGATTTGGACTGCGCTTTTCGGAACTGTATAAGCTTGTTGAAAACCAGGGGACTTTTTGGGGGCGTCCAGTTGTCAGGGTCTGGTCCCAGATTGTTCGGTGTCCCAAGCATCAGCGTATCTCGTCCCATATCTCGCGTGCTACCTGCATTGCCCGGTTCTCCGTGGTGACATTGCCGATCATTAGTCTGCCTGTCTTGAAAACGGAGACTATGTGACTTTGTCTGGTGTATACGAACACGGACTTGGAGCTCGTGACCACTGACTCCTTCGGAACCTTGGTCTTGAGAGATTGGAGATCTATCTCTCTATCTTCTTCAGGCAACACGTTGGCAACATTGTCACCGCACAGCATGACGACGCTGTCACGGTGAACTGTTTCGGAAAGAGAACCGTTGCATGCTTTACAATCATGTCTCTTCGTAATTCCGGTAAACACGAAATCAGGTCCCGCTAGATCGACAGTCAACAAGTGTCCTAGAATATTCGTTGGCAATCCTAGGATCCGCTTCACTGTTTCCGCCGCTGCGAGAGTTCCTATGACTCCTACTGTGGTGGGGTTGACGCCGAGGGTCTCGCAGCTCTCAGCGGACATGGATCCTGAATTCTGTATCAAACATTCAAGGCAGGGGGTCGATGGGGGATTGAACAGGGAGATATGGCCTTGGTTCGCGATTGCGCTTGTGAAGAGATAGGGGATATGGTTCTCCACAGCAAACCTGTTTAGGACGTACCTTGCTCGGAAGTTATCGGTTCCATCAATAATCAGGTCTGATTGATCTAGAAGCTCAGAGCTATTCCCGGTCCGAAGAGTTTCGACTACCGCTTCAGTCTCAGTCCAGGGATGCCGCAAATTCAGTTTTCGTGCGAGGGCCTCTGCTTTCGGCAAGTGGAGATCTTTGTGATCTACGCCAATCAGCCGGTGAAGATTGCTTTCCTCAACAATATCTTGGTCTATGAGTCTGAGGTGTCCTATGCCTTGGCTGGCTAGGAAGTACGCTGCTGCGCTTCCAACGCCTCCGGTGCCCACGATTGTAAGCTTGGCTGACTGTAGGATCTTCAGACCGGCAATCCCAACTTCTTGGACGGCTGTCTGTCTAGAAAAGTAACCCATCATCTGGACTTTCATTGTTGCGCGAATTGCGTGCTAGGGTCTTGAATTAGCTTCCCCTGTTACAAAGATGGCTTATTATCGCCCGATGCTTCTCGACGACTCGTCTTAGGATATGGTGATTGACGGCCAGGGATTCACTCTCGCAGGGTCCGAGGGAACCACTCATGCGACGCGAGACAGGTCGCTAAGACCCCTATTTTCTGGAACACTGGCTGCCTGGTAGCGATAATGGGCGAGTCAGGCGGTTATGAACCCAATCTTAGACTAGATCGCTTGGCGAAAAACGCGATTTGTCCGAACGAATCTAGGGGTGATCTTGCACTTCCCTCCCCGATTCAAGATCAAGGCTGATAATAGGCGATTTTACCGCCGTGAAACCTCCGGAAAACCGCTCTTGCGTCGCGAGATCGAGTGTGCAATACCCCCCTCCCCTTTCTTTCCCGAGTTAATTTGCTGTCCGGCATTGATTCCGGGCGATTCTAGCAGATCAGGGAACAATCCGGGCATGATTGAAAAGGCGAAAAGACGGGAAATCTAGGACCAATCACGAATGAATTTTCGTTAGAGTAGCGACCATTATTCGGGATTCATGATCAGGGCTGAAAACGGGCGATTTCCCCCGGCCAGAACAATTATTCGCGGGGTTAGCCTTAAGCTGGACTCTTTCCACAATAATCTCAGTGGACTCACTGAATGGTGAAGATCACTAGACAGAGAATCGCGCTATTCCTACTCCTGGCGGCAGTGGTTCTTACAGTCCAAGCTTCTCTCCCGCAAGAGGCCCATGCGGCATCAAACGTTTACGTTGCCTCCCTGGACCAGAATATCGACCCTGGCGCCCAAGACTTCGTAGTGTCCTCGATTAACGACGCCACTTCCTCCGGCATCCACAATTTCATCCTGATAATCAACACAAATGGTGGAGCAGGGGTCAACATGGAAAACATCATCAGCGCAATCTTCACGTACGAAAATGCTGGAAACCACTTTACAACTCTGATCGCTCCAGGAAGCGCCCACGCGTTCAGCGCCGGCGCCTACATAGCTGAAGCGTCCACGAACATTACCATGGTTCCAAGCACCGTCATCGGATCTGCAACACCGATCGTCTCCGGGATTCCGGTCGGTCAGGAAAATAGCACTTTCACCAAGGACCTCAACGCGTTCACAGAATACATGGCATCGATTACACCGGGCTACCGCAACGTGACAGGCACAAAAGTGATGGTCACAGGGGGCATATCGTACAGTTGCCAAACATACGCGTTCTGCTACGCTAAACAACAACACGTTGTTGATGTAGCGTTGAATGTCTCCAGCACCCAAGACGCGCTTACAGCAATGGGAGCAGGCGGGGTCCCGATTCACACCCCCGGAGTAACGTCAACATTCCTCTCCGTCATCAGCGACCCTAACCTGGACGGCATACTCTTTCTCGCGGGGACGTTCGCGATACTCGCTGATCTTTACCATCCTACCCTCATATTGAGCGTGGTAGGAGGGGCAGCGATCGCTCTTGCACTATTGGGATTGGGAGTATTCGGCGCGCCCCTTGTCTCGATCATTCTCATGCTGATAGGGGCGGTCTTCATATTTCTGGAACTGAAAACGCATCACGGCGTCAGCGCGATAGCCGGTGTCATAATATTCATCGTAGGCTTCCTCCTGATCTTCAGCCTCCCTTCATCTGCCCCAGCGCCCGCAGCGGCTCCGTCGGGATCAGGCACGTTCATCCAGGCAGGAATTCTCACTTACACGATCCTCGGACTTCTCGGAGCTGGAGGAGTTTTCGGAAGCATCTACCTTTACCGGGTGCGTGAGACTCTGATGAACCAGCCGCCGGCGCAAAATCCCAAGGCTATAATAGGAAAGAAAGGACGTCTCACTAGTGATTTGAAGGCGGGCGAGTTGGCCACGGCAAACGTTGGTTCCGAAGATTTCTCCGTGACCGGCTCAACAGACTTACCAAAAGGGACACTGGTAAAGGTCAAGGGCCTCGAAGGGCTCAGGCTGATAGTTGAAGGGGCGGAGGACTAACAATTGCTCCTAGACTCTGTTGCCCTGCAGGCTAACGACATTACGCTGTATGTCGAGATTTTCTTAGTCGCCATTCTCCTAATCGTTATCCTCGCGCTCCTCGCCTCTTCCATCAGGATTGTTCGAGAATACGAACGCGTCGTCCAGTTCCGCCTCGGTCGACTAACGGGCGCAAAGGGACCGGGAATAATTCTCATACTCCCGGTCATCAATAGACTCGTCAAAGTTGACTTGAGAGAAAGATACCTAGAAGTCCCGCACCAGACCGCGATCACCAAGGACAACGCCCCGGTGGACATCGACTTCCTCATCTACTACAAAGTGGTTGACGCATCCGCGAGCATTGTCCAAGTCCAGAACTTTACCGGCGCCTCGGTCGGACTTGCCACAACGACCCTGAGGGCCGTTGTCGGTGACATACCTCTAGACGAGCTCTTGTCAAAGAGAGAACAGATCAACTCGATCCTCCGGACAAGGCTGGACGAGGTGACGGAGCGATGGGGGATCAAAGTGACCAACGTCGAAATCCGAGAGATCAGACCGCCCAAAGACGTCCAGGACGCAATGGTCAAGCAAATGACCGCTGAGAGAAGCAGGCGCGCACTGGTCACTGAATCCGATGGTATCCGAGAGTCCTCCGTTCTCAAAGCCGAAGGAGCCAAGAACGCAGCCATTCTCCAAGCAGAAGGACAAAAACAGTCTGCGATACTAGTAGCTGAAGGCAACAAGCAATCCCAGGTCCTTGTAGCAGATGGTTATGCCCAAGCATTGGCTCTCATATTCTCGGCCGCTAAGAACATAGATTCGAAGACAATGGCGCTCCAGTACCTCGACATGCTCAAGGCACTAGGGGCCAGCCCATCGACGAAGTACATCTTCCCAATGGAGTTCACGAGCCTAGTCTCTCGGCTGAAGGGCTTTGTCGAAGAGGCCTCCGAAGACAAGACTGAGAAATAGCCAGCAACAATCGAGTTAGGACTGAGGGTTGCAGCCCGATGCGGCAGATGGAGTACTGCTTAGCTCAGGTTATGCAAGTTTCATAAAGACATAGCGCAGTCGTTCTTCCATGTCTGACGATACCGAAAAGCCGCGTAAGCGGCGTTCTCTGGGAGGCTGGAAATTCATTGTCGCGATTGTCCTCATCCTCGCCTATTCCGCTTCTGCCGCCTATGGAATAATGAGCGACACCTCTATCCGGGGGCTCACGGTCAAAATGTTCAACGTCTCACGATACTGCACCACCAACCAGTCAACCAGCCTGAAGACTCTCAGCTACAGTGTTCGCGGG
>Ga0209236_1001442_pt1 | contig 14255 bp, 14 predicted proteins | sample GraSoi013_1_40cm_FD_185819 | JGI IMG/M metagenome (GOLD analysis project Ga0209236, IMG submission 185819) | Grasslands soil microbial communities from the Angelo Coastal Reserve, California, USA - Sample 09_27_2013_1_40cm (SPAdes) (version 2) | ecosystem: Environmental > Terrestrial > Soil >... | reverse complement strand
GCATTCGAGTAGTTGACGAGACGACGCTCCAACACTTGGATTTCGCACGATCACTTGTTAGGAACATTCTGCGAATCATCGACTGGCTCCCATTCTTCTACCTGATAGGATTCATACTGATTGCGACGAATCCGAAGAAGCAGAGAATAGGCGACATGGCGGCCCGTAGCATAGTCATCAAGGCTTAGCTCGTCTGTGTCTCAAAGTGTACGGTATCAATAAGTAGGAATCAGTTCCTTCGGTCCCTCATGCCATTATCAGCACCCCCGTCCTTGGAGAAGGAGCATGAAGAAATCTGGCAACTCCTAGTCGAGGTACAGCACCTCTCAGGAAAAACAGGGAGCATCGCAGAGAAGCTTGCCAAGGATCTCCAGGTCCATATCGACAAGGAAGAGAGCTTGGCCCTGCCGCTCTTGGGAATTCTGAGGGACATTGCCGATGGAAAACTCAAGAATGGGGTCGCCAAGCGAGCTTCCCTCCTCGGCTCACGGTTCGAGAAGGAATATCCAGGCATGCTTCACGGTCACAAAGAACTCCTCAAGTTCCTTGAACGACTGAAGAAGGTCGGAGCCGAAGAAGGGCATCTGACCGCGGTACGATTCGCGGAGGCGCTTGAGGCTCACTCAAAGCAGGAAGAAGAAGTTCTCTACCCCGCCGCAATAGTAGCGGGACAAATGGCGTCGAAACGAGCCAGGTTCAAGAGCTGATCCCACAGTTTCAAAATCGGAAAGTTCAAGAAGACTGCGGCAGAGAATTGATTTGTTTATCTACCGATACATGCTCCTCCAAACCATCGGCAAGACGATCTTTAGGTGAGACGAGTGGCTAGAAAGCAGAAAAAGCCAAGTCAGCGTCAAGTTGCTAGCAAGTCCTCTTTGCCCGGTTTGCCCGAGGCTCGGAGGCTCCTTGCGATAGTCGAAAAGTCTCAAGTGCCCTTCGGAGAGTCAGCCCCGATATTCGCGAGAATCAAGGCACAGATAGAATCTGGCAAGTCTCTAAGCGTCGAAGACCACGAACATCTATTGCGGCTAGTCAAGATCGCCAAGGACTGGAACAAAGCCGAGGAGAGCTCGGCCATGACCGAGCCCGACGAAACCCTGTCGGGATAGACAGCCTGAAAATGACACGCCGATAATCTGGTAAATCGCCACTCTCATGGAACGGGCACGGAACGAGCCCTGATCTGAAATCTGTCAGGGTTGCTCTGTTTTCCGGCGATTGCCTAGCTAGTAACTAGCACTTCCTGCAATGCCCGACCGGCGCGTTACAAGCCCTGAATAGTGAGACTCGCCCAGAAAACCCATTACCTAGAAAATTTCTCCGCCAAAAAAATGTCAAAAAAAATTGCGATCCGCGACACGAAACTCGGCTCCGAGTAGGAAATTAACGAAAAGTAATCTTTCCTCCGCCCCGGCTCTTCTAAGATAGGAATCACACAAATTGTTCCGCTCTAAACCTGAAAGGCGCAGAACAAGCCCTGATCCAGAATCTGGGCAGGCGTTTTTAGATCGCGACTTTTTCACGACGAGCTATACGCTCAATTCCCACTCTGGAATAACAGTCGACCGTTCTATTCTGCGCGTTGAAACGCGAGACTCGCCCAGAACGGTTTCAACTGGCGAGGGTCCTCCAGAAAAAAGGGGGGTAGGAATTTTTTTCTCGTGACACGAGAGCGGTGTTTGACCCGAGAGTTGCTTGGCTGTCCGGTCGGCTTTCCCTGATAGCTGTGTCCCGAAGGGGGCTTTAGAATGCGAGTTTTAGGCTGGGGGTTCTTGTCGGGTGCAGTCGATCCGCTAACACTCTCTCTTTGAGGAAGACGAATCTGTCCTCTATGGAATCCTCATAGTCGAAGTTCGCACTCAATGAGAACTCCTTGTAGAGCTCAACCATCGTCCGGTAGGCAATCACGCGCGCGCTCGTCCCCAACCTCTCATGAAGTATCTTTACAACATCCTCGAACCTGGCTGGGATATCGTCCCGCTTGATGCCTTTCTTGTCTAGAAAGTCATAGACCCAGTCACGGATAGGCCCGCCCATTCCCTGCAAGACAAGGTCGAACCAGTAATTGACTGAAATCTGGAACCCAGAAATCAGGTTCGTCCTCATGAATACGACTCCTACTTATCGTGATACTCGAGAGAACACCAAGATACGCATAGCGTCCCTACACTCGCGGTTTGACGGTAAATTCTCGTTCTTAGAAAACTCGGTCGGATAGAGAAAACCGGGTAGACGACTATGAAGCGAGAGACCGCAGACTCCTAGGGATCCTCTCACGCTCGCCCCAGAAATAGGCTATTATTCCTAGACCTAGGACCGGGAAGCCTATCTCCCAGTTTCCGACCGCGAAGAATATTACGGAAAAGGCGCCGATGAAGACTCCTATCTGAGTCAGTCTTTCTTCTCGGCTCAGATTGATTACCTCTTTCTCGATGTGCCTCCGACCCCTAGACAACAGCGTCGCGAGAATGATGAACGCGATTGCGGCGACGAAGAATATTTCCGTGAGATTACTCGTATAGTCGCCGAAGGTCAGAAGAAGGCCAACTTCGTCCCCGATCAGCCCTGCTCCGAGACCGAATATTATTGCCAAGTTGCGGCCCATCCTCTCGTCATTGAGAGTGATCCCGAGCCAACCGGTAGAAACAACCATGGCAAGGCCATACCAGAAATGGTGAAAGTGGATTCCACCCCGTTCTGCCACTACCGTTGGGTTTAGGGTTGCGAACAGCCTAGCGCCAAGGAAGCTTGCGACGAAAGACAGCGTTCCATAGAACGCCAGTCCATGCCTGAAGATGGTCCGTCGGACTTCCTGCACCATGGGTAATGGGCGAGCGATCTCGCAGATAAGAATTGATGAAGCAGCTTATCGGTAGAATGAAGGGATCATGATTCCGCCGAAATTCTAGCCTTTTCAACCTGGTCCTTCCAGTCTTTCGCATGCAACACCCTGAAAACCTTGACTCGCTCTTCGCTCCAAAATCCATCGCCGTCATCGGAGCCTCCAACCGCCAGGGCAGCGTCGGCAGAGCCGTCTTCACAAACATACTCCTCAACGAGTACACAGGAACAGTCTACCCTGTCAATCCAAAAGACCGCTCGATATGCGGCGTTAGATCATACCCCTCACTCCAGGACCTGCCAGAGAGCGTCGAATTAGCCGTTGTCGCAGTCCCCGCGGCGGTCGTCCCAGCAGTCACGGAGGAGTGCGGCAAGGAAGGAGTGAAGAGTCTCATCATAATCTCCGCTGGTTTCAAGGAAATTGGACAAGACGGCGCGGCGCTGGAGCGCCAAGTCACTTCTTTAGCACAGAAGTATTCCATGCGGATGGTCGGTCCGAACTGCTTGGGAACAATCAACACGGACCCAGAAGTCAGACTCAACGCTTCATTCGCTTCACAAATGCCCTTGGAAGGCTCGATCGCTTTCGCCTCACAGAGCGGCGCCCTCGGCGAAGCAGTGATAGATTACGCTGCGGGGGAAGGAATCGGATTTTCCAAGTTCATCAGTGTCGGAAATAAGGCCGACGTGAACGAGAACGATATTCTGGAATATCTCCGTGCAGACTCGAAGACCAAGGTCATCCTGCTCTACATTGAAGATATAGTCGACGGACGAAAGTTTGTCGACACGGTCACCCGGGTCACTGAAGAGAAGCCGATCATCGCGGTCAAAGCCGGAGTCTCACCGGAAGGCGCAAAGGCAGCGTCTTCCCACACCGGCGCTCTGGCCGGGTCTGATGAAGCCTACAACGCCATCCTAAAACAGTCAGGAGTCCTCCGAGTCGAATCCATAATCGACCTCTTCGACTACGCCAGAGCCTTCGTAAAACAATCCCTCCCTCGAGGAAACCGAGTAGCCATCATAACAAACGGCGGTGGACCTGGAATAATGGCGACAGACGCAAGCGTCCGCTACGGGCTACAAATCTCACAATTCTCAGAACCAACAAAGAACAAACTGCGAGCCGGTCTACCTAAGGAAGCCTCAGTCAATAATCCAATCGATCTCGTCGGAGACGCTCAATCCGACCGTTACGAACTCGCACTGCAAGCTCTTCAGGATCAGAGTGTCGATTGCGGTCTCGTCCTACTAACTCCTCAAGCTATGGTCGATCTGAAGAAGGTCGCCGAGACAATAGCGTCGGTCGGCCCCCGATCCGGTAAGACTCTTCTCGCTAGCATACTGGGCCTAACAGACATCACGCCCGCCGTCGATGTCCTAGAGTCCAACAATATTCCCCACTATACTTTCCCTGAATCAGCCGTTCGAGCCCTCGCGGCAATGGCCGAGTACCAACGGTGGGTCGAGAGACCTCGAACCCAAATCAAACATTTCGACGTAGACATTGGAAAGGCTCAAGAGATCATTTACGGCGCAAAACGCGCAGGTCTGACAAACCTTCCGCAGGACGACGCCCTGAGAATACTCAGCACCTACGGCCTCCCAGTGATCAAAACAGAGACCGCGTCGTCAAAAGCAGAAGCTGTTGCGGCTGCTAAGATAATCGGCTACCCCGTGGCGATGAAAATCATCTCCCCCGATGTAGTTCACAAGATCGACATTGGAGGAGTAAAGCTCGATCTCAATACCGACCAGGACGTCTCAGAAGCCTATGATGAGATTCTCAAGAATGTCAAGGCCCGTATTCCTAACGCAAGGATCGGTGGGGTCCTGCTCCAGGAATACCTTACAGGGGGCACGGAGACGATTATCGGAATTCACCGAGACCCCAAGTTTGGACCATTACTGATGTTTGGCCTGGGAGGCATATACGTAGAGGCCTATCGAGACGTCTCATTCCGCCTCGCACCGATTCGAGAACTAAGCGCGGACAACATGATCAGCCAGATCCGAGGAAGCAAGATACTGCAAGGGTTCAGAGGCCAACCACCGGCAGATACGAAGACCATAGCTGAATGTATCGAACGGCTCTCTCAACTCTCAATGGAGCTGCCAGATGTCGCGGAGCTAGATGTCAATCCATTGGTTGCATTCGCGAGCGGTTGCAAGGCTCTTGATGCGAGAGTAATCATTACCAGCTAGAGAATGGAGATTCTCTACAATTGGAGCAATTCCTCTACCGAATCCAGCCAGTGCGTAACGAGATGCTAACGAAGGGAGCTACCGAAATCGAATCGCGGATCGTCTCTCAGCATTTCAACTACTTGAAACGACTTACAGAAGATGGTGTAGTCATTCTCGCGGGACGTACTCAGAATACCGACTACAGCAGTTTCGGAATCGTCCTTCTCAAAGCAGAAACGATCGAAGCAGCCCGCGAAATCATGCTCAACGATCCTGCGGTGAAGAACAATGTGTTCCGAGCGGAACTGCATCCTTACAAGACATCACTATTCAGTCCGAACAACGCTAGATAAGATCATGATTTCAGAAGCAATGATCCCAAGTTTTCATGGCAGAAGGGATTCATAGACTAGGGAAAGGGTCCGAATCGGACGCTTTTACAATTGTAAAGGCGTGAGATTAAGTCACTCGGCCAGCATATTCCTAGTGGGCAGAGAAGCATCATGGCAAAGGATCCTATCTGTGGCATGTATGTGGAGGAAGTAGCCCACTCTCTGCAGGCCACAAGACGAGGGACAAAATACTACTTCTGCAGCGAGACCTGCCTCATCGAATTCCAGGCTCCCGAGAAAGCTCTAGTCCGTCTCAAGCAACTGGTTGCAATTGGAACAATTCTAACGATCCCGATCGCAGCCCTAACATACCTTCCGATAATCCCAGACCGCAACATCAACAACTTCGTTATGTTCGCCCTCTCGATCCCAGTACAGTTCGTCGTAGGTTTCCGCTTCTATCGAGGAACCTACGACGCGCTAAAATCGAGGATTGGAAACATGGACCTTCTCATCGCCCTAGGAACCTCAGCAGCATGGATCTACAGTACAATCGCTACGTTTGTCCCCGAATTCTTCCCAGGCAGCGGAACCTACTTCGAGACCTCTGCTATCATAATCACGCTGATACAGACAGGAAACCTCCTCGAACACATCACCAAGGGCAAGGCTTCGGAAGCAGTCCACAAACTGTTGAATCTTCAACCAACAGTAGCGCACGCGGTAAGAGACGGCGTCGAGACGAACGTTCCAGTCGAGAATGTTCAAGTTAATGATATTCTAGTAGTTCGTCCCGGTGAAAGAATTCCAGTCGACGGCATCGTAGTCGAAGGAAGCTCCACGATCGACGAGTCGATGATCACAGGAGAGAGCCTACCACGGGACAAGCAGAAAGGCGGCGAAGTCATCGGCGCGACGATCAACAAGACTGGTCTCCTCAAGATTCGAGCCACAAAGGTCGGACAGGACACTGTCCTGGCTCAGATAGCAAAGCTCGTAGAGGAGGCTCAGATCGGAAAAGCCCCGCTTCAACGCCTCGCGGACCGGGTCTCAGCGTTCTTCGCTCCTCTAGTGATAATCATAGCCACAGCCTCCGCTCTCTTCTGGTATCTAGTCGCGCACATCGGCCTAGCATTCTCACTGCTCGCCTTCGTCTCAGTAGTCATAATCGCGTGCCCATGTGCTCTCGGCATCGCGACTCCCGCGGCCCTACTAGTCGGGACGGGCAAAGGAGCAGAGAACGGAATCCTGATCAAGGGAGGAGACCAACTGGAAGCGGCGCAGAAGGTCCGCACAATCATATTCGACAAGACTGGCACTCTGACCAAGGGACAACCGTCGGTAACTGACATAGTCCCGTTGGGAAAGCTGTCGGAGAGAGAGATCCTTCGCTATGCAGGAACCGTCGAGATGGGAAGTGAACACCCACTGGCTCAGGCAATCATCAACTCCGCACAAAAAGAAGGAGTCAGGCTTTCCGAACCTACACGCTTCGAAGCGATGCCCGGCCTCGGGGTGAAAGCAATAGTCGACGAACGAGAGGTTCTACTGGGCAACGTTGAATTTATGGCCAAATTCTCAGTGCCTATGACTGAGTACACTGAAAAACTGGCGTCTCTCCAGAATCAAGGTAAGACCGTTACTTTTCTAGCATTGGACGGGAAGCCTGTGGCCTTAATCGGCCTCGCGGACACTCTCAAAGAATCCTCCCTGAGAGCGGTGAAGGTGTTAAGGAAGATGGGTTTGAAGATCGTGATGCTTACAGGGGACAACGAGCGGACGGCGAAGACCATAGCCCAGGAACTGGGCATTGACACTGTCTTTTCCAACGTTCGACCAGACCAGAAGGAAGAAGTGGTCAAGAAGCTTCAAGCCGAATCAAGGGTCGCCATGGTCGGAGACGGGATAAACGACGCGCCCGCCCTGGCAGCGGCAGATGTAGGAATCGCCATCGGCAGTGGAACCGATGTGGCCAAAGAAACCGGTGGAATAATCCTGGTCAAGGATGACATGACAGATGTGCCCAAGGCTCTGCTATTAAGCCGAGCAACTGTCAGCAAGATAAAACAGAACCTGCTCTGGGCCTTCATCTACAACATAGCACTGATTCCAATAGCCGCAGGAATACTCGTCCCATTCCTGGGACCCGGAATCTACCAAGTCCTCCCACTCCTAGCTGGAGCAGCCATGGCATTCAGCTCGGTCACCGTCGTGTCCAATTCGCTCTTGCTCCGAAGATTCAACCCGAGAATCTAGAAGGAGGTGAATGTTTGCAGAAAGACCCAGTCTGTGGAATGATGGTCGACGAGAAAAAGACAAAACTCATCTCAACGTATCAAGGGAAGAACATCTACTTCTGTTCGGCAACGTGCAAGACATCATTCGATAAGACTCCCCAGAAGTATCTTCACGCATAGAACTTTACGCTCCGTCCGGACTCATCCCTGAAGACCTCGATCTGAGAAATCCAATCTCCAACGGACTACATACTCTTAGACACATATCGAGCTCTTTCAAATATAAGACCTGCAAGACCTTGAGGAAGAGGCATCTTGACCCTCCAGTCCCCTGAGCCCGTCCAAAAGACGAGGTCCTTGTATCGCGTCGTCAAGTACACTTTCTACAAGCTGGACCCTGCCTGGAGGCGTCTTCCAGACAACGACCGTCAGTCCACCAAGGACAACTTCCTAGCGACACTCCGTAAGCACAATGCCCTGGTCCCGCGAACATACTGTTTGATTGGAACTCGAGGAGACGCCGACTTCATGCTATGGGTCATAGCTGATTCGATGGACGATCTTCAGAGCTTCAACTCCCAGGTCCTGAAAACCGGCCTCGGAAAATTTCTTACAACTCCATATTCCTACCTGGCAATGATTCGGCCGTCAGAGTATTTCGGCAAGACAACAGATCCTGAACCCGCCGGTTCCAACTATCTCTTCGTGTATCCTTTCACCAAGAAGCGGGAATGGTATAGCATCCCGTTCGAAGAACGGCGGAGAATAATGAAGGAACATATTCAGATAGGACACAAGTACTCGTCCGTGACCATTCATACTTCTTACTGTTTCGGACTAGATGATTATGAGTTCATTCTATCGTTTGAGACCGACCATCCGGAGGACTTTCTCAACTTGGTGATGGACTTGCGCGGCAGCGAAGCAAGCCGATACACCGCCATCGAGACACCCATCTTCACATGTGTCTCCGTTACTCCTGAGAAGATGCTCGACCTTCTAGGACCCTGACGAGTCTGAAGTGAAGAGTGCATGACCGGATTAGAGAATGATAATTTTCTCCGTGCTTGCTGGAGGAAGGATGCAGAGTACACTCCCGTCTGGTTCATGCGTCAGGCTGGTCGATATCTCGAAAGCTATCAGAAGATCCGGGCGAAGCATGACGTTCTCACGATATGTAAGACCCCTGAGCTGTCGGCAAAAATCACAGCCGACGCCGTCTCCGAACTTGGAGTGGACGCGGCGATTCTCTTCGCCGATATCATGCTGCCCCTAGAAGGAATCGGAGTCAAGCTCAAACTCGTAGACGGAGTCGGACCCGTCATCGAGAGACCCATCGAGAATAAGGAGCAGGTCGAGGGCCTTTCAGGATTTTCTCCTGAAGAACACGTGCCCTACGTCCTGGATGCTGTTCGGCTAGTCAAGCAACAACTCGGGGAAAAAGTGCCGCTGATAGGTTTCTCGGGAGCACCCTTCACCTTGGCTTCATACCTGATCGAAGGAAGCTCCTCTAGAGAATTTACGCGGACCAAGAAATTGATGTATGATCAACCTGAGTTGTGGAGTCAACTGCTCTCCAGACTCTCTCGCATCGTTGCAATCTACCTCCATGCCCAAGTCAAGGCGGGAGTTGACTCGGTTATGCTGTTCGACAGTTGGTCAGGATGTCTCTCGCCTGCCGACTACAGAGATTTCGTACTTCCTTACAATCAAAAGATTCTAGCTGACCTATCCGGGAAGAACATTCCACGAATCCTCTTCGGGGTCGGAACTGCAGGTTTACTAAACGAGATGCGGGAATCTGACAGCGATGTCTTCGGTGTCGACTGGAGACTCCCCATAGACCACGCCTGGCAAGTCCTAGGGGAATCGGCCATACAAGGAAATCTTGATCCTGCGACGCTACTGGCTTCTGAGAAACTGATCATGGAACGAACCACCGACATTCTCAGTAGAGTGGGAGGCAAGCCTGGTCACATCTTCAACCTGGGACATGGGGTCCTGCCGGAGACAAAACCTGAGAATGCGAAGAAGCTCGTACAGTTCGTCCAGAATTCGACTAGGAATAGGAGATGAAAGATCTTGGATCGAAATAATGCATCGCCCGCTGTCCTCCTGATGGCCTACGGCAGCCCCAACTCTCTCGACGAGGTACGCGACTACTTGGCACAGGTTAGAGGAGGGCGCGCCCCGAGTCCAGACGAGGTCGAGCATTTGAAGCAACGATACCGGCGAGTTGGGGGTCGAACTCCCCTGCTCCGAATCACGGAGTCTCAGGCGGACGCGCTGGAGAAGAAACTACTCGCAGATGGTGTCCGTGCACGCGTCTCCTTCGGCATGAAACATTGGCATCCCTTCGTCGGAGACGTTGTCGAGAAAATCAGCCTTGACAATCCCCCGATTCTAATCGGACTTGCGCTAGCGCCACACTACTCGAAGCTTAGCATCGGCGGTTACGAGGACAGCGTCAGAAGAGGTCTGGCAAAGAAAAATTCGGACGTACAGTTCGTCATGGCGAAGAGTTGGCACACCCAACCCTCGTTGATCAAGGCCCTCTCCGCTCGAGTCAGCAACGGGCTGCTTGAGATGAACGCTTCTGAAGCCACCATCGTTCTGTTCACAGCGCACAGCCTACCTCTAAAGGCCGTTTCGAATGAAGACCCATATCAGGCCCAGCTGCTCGAAACGAGCCAGCTCGTCGCAAAAGAGGCCAACGTCACTCACTGGGATTTCGCTTTTCAAAGTGCCAGCGGACCACCCGGCACTTGGCTGGGACCAAGCCTCAAAGAGAAAATTTCTGAACTCTCAAACAAAGGGATCAAACAGATACTGGTATGCCCTGTGGGATTCGTTTCAGATCATCTGGAAATTCTCTACGACTTGGATGTGGAAGCAAAAGAGTACGCAAGCGCTCATGGCATAGCGCTCGCTCGAACGTTATCGCTTAACGACCATCCGATGTTCATCGCAGCCTTGGCCGCGGTTGTTAGGCCACTCCTCATTGATCAACCGATCGCGGCTCGCTGAGGCTCATCCCATTAGATGCGTGAAAGAAAGCCCGATCGGAAAGTATACTGAGGAGGACAATACTAAGCGTCACGAAAATGCTCAGCTCAGTAATTCCTTAAGGGTATCATCGATTATGAACGTCTCAGGCATCATCGTCGGAGGTACTCCCAGCTCAGCGAGCCTACGGGCTGTCACGGGACCGATGGCCCCTATCCGGATTTTTCGAAGTCGTGGGACAAGCTCGTCGAGGCCAATGTAGTTTTTTGACATTAGGAATAGGTTTGAAGCGGATAACGAGCTTGTGAACAGGATTGCTTGGACATCATCCCTCCGGATACCGTCTATGAAGCGCTGGAAGCTGGTTGCGTCAGGGGGAATGACCGAATCGTAAAGATTGACCGTATCGACCATCGCCCCGTTCTTCGCAAGCTCTCTGCCCAAGCTGTTGTCCGCTGAGGATGATCTGGCGAGTAGTACTCGTTTTCCCATAAGACCTTGTGCGCGGAGAAAATCACCGATGCCGATCGAGCTGAATTCGTCGGGCAAGTGAACGCCGCGTACCCCCCGCCTCGCTAGGGCTTCCTTTGTTCTTGGGCCAACCGCTAAGAGCTGAAGATCGCCCAGGACGCTCGGAAGTAGGTTCCCGTGACTTCTGAGAATGTCGAGTAAGAGATTGGCACCGATCGGGCTCATCAGTACCAGCCAGTCCACCGAGCCTTCAGTCAAGACTCGGGACAGCTCTCTGACAATTTCTGATTCCTCTCTCGGCCTTAGTTCCACTGTATGAACGATTAGCGGGTTCCAGCCCATCTCTTCTACGACCCGAATCGTATCCTCCCCTAAGCCAGTTGGTCGAGTCACGGCAACAGTATTCAATTGGTCTCTACCCCCGGTAGTATGAGCCGCGCCAGCTCTCCTCAATTTTCTTAGCGCCCTTCGAAATCAGCTCTTCAGCGGCTTCTCTCCCAAGAATCGCTGCTTCTTTGATGTTTCCAGACTTTTTCGATTCGAGCTTCGTCTCTCCGTCATTCGACAGTATGCATCCTGTGACGTGAAGACTGTCTCTGTTCGACGAGGCGAGTGCTCCGATGGGCACTTTGCAGCCCCCTTCTAAGACTTTGACGAGTTCTCTCTCAGCCTCAGCTTGTGCCCTGGTGGGAGGGTCCTCTATTGACTGGAGGAGTTCCAGGACCTTCCTGTTATCCTGACGGGCTATTAGAGCTAGGATTCCCTGACCTGGTGCAGGCATGAAATCATCTAGCGACAGCCTCTCTGCTATTCGACCTGTCAAACCAAGTCTCAGGAGACCCGCTTCTGCAAGGATGACAGCGTCGAACTCCCCGTCTGCGACCTTCTGAACCCTGGTGTCAACATTCCCTCTTATCGGGACCGCCTGCAGGTCGGGCCTGACACGTCTTAGCTGGGCGACGCGGAGAAGGCTGCTGGTTCCTACTCTGCTCCCGTTCCTCAATTCTCTCAGACGCTCACCTTTCCTGCTAACCAGAACATTAGAGGGGGATCCTCGTTGGGGGACACTAGCGATCACGAGCTTTGTGTCGCTTTCAAACACGGGGACATCCTTCAGGCTGTGCACCGCCGCGTCGATCCTTCCGTTCAGGACAGCCTGGTCGATTTCCTTCTCAAAAATTCCCTTCTGATTGATAGAGAAGATGGGCGCTCCCTGGTCCTCGTCGCCCTTCGTCTTGATAATCTTCCTCTCGACAACGAGGCTAGGATCTTTTCTCTTCAGCTGGTCCAGTACCATATCCGTCTGAACGAGGGAAAGTTTACTTCCCCTTGTGCCAACCCTGAGCAGCATTTGCGATTCTACGCTGATAGTTTGCTGAGAGCGCTTCCGATAGCTTCTATGGTAACCTGAATCTCATCATCTGTATGACTGGTTGCAAGAAAGCATGTTTCGAATTGGGACGGGGGAACAAAGACTCTTGATGCGAGTAGTGATTGGAAGTACTTGTTGAATCTAGTTATGTCCGACGTTTTCGCTGAGTCGTAGTCCGTAACGGGGCGGGCTGTGAAGAAGATCTGGAACATTGATGACAGCCCATTTACTTGGGCTGTTACTTTCTTGGATTTTATGAGATCGTCTATTCCCTTCCGCACCTGTTCGCCCATTTTTTCTAACTCAGGGTACAATTGTCCTGCTCTTCGTTTCAGTGAATGCAGCATGGCTAGCGAGGCTGCGACGCTCACAGGATTACCGCTGTAAGTTCCGGCCTGGTACACTCCTCCAAGCGGGGCGAGTTTCTCCATAATTTCCCTTCGACCTCCAAATGCTGCTATGGGAAGTCCTCCCCCCAAGATCTTCCCAAGTACCGTCATGTCGGGTCTGATCCTGAAGTATTCTTGAGCGCCACCGAGAGCAACTCTGAATCCCGTGATCACTTCGTCGAAAATTAGGATGACTCTGTTCTCTTGGGTGATTTTTCTGAGTGTTTCTAGGAATCCCGGTCTTGGAAGGATAGGTCCCATGTTTCCCATTACTGGCTCGACAATCACAGCGGCGAGCTCATGTGCGTGGTCTCCGATGAGCTTCCTGCTCATTTCTTCATCGTTGAACTTGGCGACCAGTGTATCCTTTGTCACTTGCTTGCTGATGCCTTCTGAACTAGGAATGCCCAAGCTCGATGCTCCAGATCCTGCTCTTACTAGGACGCTATCGTGGGCACCATGGTACCCTCCTTCAAACTTGAGAATCTTCTGTCTGCCAGTAAAGGCCCGGGCTAAGCGCAGGCTGTGCATTGTGGCCTCAGTCCCAGAATTAACCAGCCGCACCATCTCCAACGAGGGAACTATGCTCCTGATGAGGCCGGCAAGTTCGACTTCCATCTCGGTTGGCTGACCGTAGACTGAGCCTCCGTCCAGTGCCTTCTGGGCCGCTTCTACTACTTCCTCCCGCGCGTGTCCATCCAGCAAGGCTCCGTAAGCCATGCAATAGTCAAGGAATTCTTCGCCGTCCACTGTTCGAAATCTTGAGCCCTTGGCTGAAGCAACGAACAACGGATAGGGAGAGTAGCTCCGGACCGGACTGTTCACTCCTCCGGGTATGACTTCTCTAGCGCGTCCGTAGAGATGTTCAGATTTGGAAGCTAGCTTGGTAGCCATTCCGCAGCTTCCTTAGCGTGATAAGTGATAATCATGTCAGCCCCGGCCCGCTTGATCGCTGTCAACACTTCTAGGATAGAAGATTTCTCATCAATCCATCCTTCCCTAGCCGCTGCCTTCAGCATTGCGTATTCCCCACTCACGTTGTATGCTGCCGTCGGCATTTGGAATCTCTTTTTGGCTCGATAGATGATGTCCAGGTAAGCCAATGCCGGCTTCACCATTATCATGTCCGCTCCTTCCTTGATATCCAAGGCTATTTCCCGCATTGCCATTTCCGGGTTTGAGTAGTCCATCTGGTAGGTTCGCCGATCCCCGAACTGGGGCTTGGAAAAAGCAGCCTCTCGAAACGGTCCGAAGAATGAGGAAGAGTGTTTCGCGGCGTAAGCGAGAATCCCGGTTTCCTCGAAACCGTTTTCGTCGAGCGCTCCCCTGATCGCGGCAACTTGGCCGTCGATCATTGCAGACGGCGCAACTAGATCCGCACCAGCTCTCGCGTGACTCACAGCTGTGTCTGCAAGACGCT
>Ga0209236_1001432_pt1 | contig 14295 bp, 10 predicted proteins | sample GraSoi013_1_40cm_FD_185819 | JGI IMG/M metagenome (GOLD analysis project Ga0209236, IMG submission 185819) | Grasslands soil microbial communities from the Angelo Coastal Reserve, California, USA - Sample 09_27_2013_1_40cm (SPAdes) (version 2) | ecosystem: Environmental > Terrestrial > Soil >... | reverse complement strand
GTGCTGCCAGTCTTCGTTGCTTTCGAGCCGCCTCAGCAACACCAGCACGTCTTCACGCGCCATTGAACGGGCGGCGCGCGACGGCTCATAGCCGTCCTTGTAGATCGCGATCTCTGAGTCACCAATTCCCATCATCCACAGAGGAGGAACGGTGACGTTCCATGCGGTCTTCGGTGGAATCGTGAACCTTCCCGCGTCGTCCGTCTTCGTCGCATAGTACGTCGTACATCCCTCCGCGGTGCCCACGAGCACCACGCCTCCCTTCGTGTACGATGCGAGCACGGTCGCGTCCACGACAGGCGTCTGGGTGCCCGCTTCCAGCACGATCCCCGTCGATCCGGGAAGTCGGTGAGACGTCACACACCCCGACACTGCCAACAGCACCGTCAGCAAACCGAACGAGACCAGCTTCGGACTCACCATGAGGAGCTTGTCACTGCGAGCATTTTCCGAACAGCATCGGCGATCGCGAGCACGATCACATCTGGATCCTCAGGGATTCCGGCCTTGTGCGAAGCAAACATCCTGGGAGTAGACTCGGTACGCGATTTGATCAGGACCCCGGCGCGAACACGAAGACGCTCAAGGTCAAAGTCTTGTCTCCGGACGGCGGGGAGACAGTTGCTTGCGACCACTGGAGTTTGTGCGGGCTATCTCTTGCATGCTGCTAACAACCATTGGATCTTGCCGCGGCGGATCGTTCCGCTCGTGCGCGATGAGCCACTACCGAAGGCGGGGCTGAGAATGATCGACTTCACGACCAAGAGGGTGCTGACTTTCGACTGCTACGGGACGTTGATCGACTGGGAGACCGGCATCCTCGCCACTCTGCAGCCGATCCTGACCGACCACGGCGTGACGGCCGATCCTGAGCACCTCTTGACACTCTATGGGGAAGTGGAGTCCGCGGCCGAACAAGGCCCCTACTTCCCCTATCGCCAGTTGGTGATGGCCGTCCTGCTGGGTCTCGGCGAGCGCCTCGGCTTCTCTCCATCCGAGGCTGAACAGTCTCGGTTTGCCGACGCGGTGGGTGACTGGCCGCCGTTCGCCGACACACCAGCGGCCCTGGGCGCGCTCAAGCGTCGCTTTCGGCTCGCGATCATTTCCAACATTGACGATGACATGTTTGCCCGCACGAATCAGAAACTCGACGTCATGTTCGACTGGATAGTCACCGCTCAACAAGTCAGGAGCTACAAGCCGTCGCTGAACAATTTTCGGCAGGCCCTGGCGCGCATCGATCTGCCGACGAAACAAGTCCTGCACGTTGCCCAGAGCCTCTTTCACGACCACGTCCCGGCCAAGCAGCTCGGTCTCGAGACCGTCTGGGTCAACCGGCGCCATGGGAAGGCCGGTTCCGGTGCCAGCCCAGCGGCCGACGCCAGCCCTGACCTCGAGGTACCAGACCTGGCGACGCTGGTACGAATGTCGGGCGCCGCATAAGCGCGCGTCCGGCAGGCGGGGCCGAAAGGACCCAGCATGAAACGAACCCTGCAGGTCGGGGGCGTCGCCGCCAAGGCGGGCCGGAAGGTGGCCGGATTCCTCGAGGTCTCCGGCACGGACGTCCGCATGCCGCTGACGCTGGTGAACGGCATCGACGAGGGGAAGACGCTCCTCATCACGGCGGGGATCCATGGCGGGGAGTACGCCAGCATCGAAGCCACGATCCGCTTGGCCGCCCAAGTGCAGACCAACGAGGTGTCGGGGCAGATGATCCTGATGCCGCTCGTGAGCCCTGAAGCGTTTCACGCTCGGCAGCAGTACATCCTGCCGGCCGATCGCAAGAACGTGAATCGCCAGTTCCCGGGCAATGCCCTTGGCACCGTGTCTGAACGTATCGCACACACAGTCGTGACTCACGCGGCGAGTCAGGCGGATGCCTGGATCGACTTGCACGGAGGGGACATTCACGAAGCCCTGGTCCCGGTGGTCGGCTACCTCGAAGAAGGCGAGCCGAGTGTCCAGAGACGGGCCCGTGAGCTGGTCGAAGTTTTCGGAATCGAACACGTGATGCATCCGAAGGATCTCTCGGGGACCACCTTCAAGACCGCGGCGGCCCTTGGTATCCCCTGCATCATCGCGGAAGCCGGGCAGTGTGGACAACTGGATGAGGAGAGCGTTCAACGTCTGGTGCGGGGCTGCACGAAAGTGGCCCGGCATCTGGGCGTCCTCCCGGGCCAACCCGAGCCGAAAGTCGCGCTCACCGTGTTTCGCGAGTATCCCTGGGTGCGTGCCGAGCACGCCGGGTGCTGGCATCCTGCGGTGCGGGTGGGAGACACGGTACGTCGTGGCCAACACATCGGCACAATCAAAGACTACTTCGGGATGGTCGTCGCAGAATACTCGGCGCCCGCCGATGGCATGGTGCTTTTGCTTGCGACCTCGCTCGCGATGAATGCGGGCGACCCGCTATTTGGTCTTGGCGTCGCCTGAAGGGACTCACCTGAATGATGACGGGCGAACGAATCGATCGCGTACTGCGGGCAGGGACGTGCATCGGCGCACTTCTGAAGTGTCTGCCGAGGTCGCGGTTGGCGCCATCGGCTACGGGAGTTGGCCGGGATCGAGTAACCCTCGAACTCACCGGGTGCGGAGACCTGCCATGGGTAACTTTTCCGAGGCCTCAAGAGTCACGGGAGGATCGGCGATGTGATGTGCAGGTCGCTCGACCCTTAGGAGAAGACACGCAGGGCAGCGAAGCGCGCAACACACCAAGTCGCCTGGTGGCTCCACCCGTCTCTTGAGCCTTTCGGGGGGCGGCCACCCATGCAGCCACGGCAGATCCGGCTACGGCGATGGCGGCGGCGGCGAATGCGAGTCGGTAGTTTCCTGTGACGTCGAAGAGCCACCCGCCGAGAAAGGGGCCGATCGCGCCGCCAAGGCCGCCGCCAGCCTGGACCACTCCGAGGATCGCGCCCAGATGTGGCCCCGAGAAGGTATCGGCCGGAATCGCCGAGAGCTGCGCGATGCGCATGCCGAAGCCGAAACCGGACGCCGTATAGAGCAGGAGGAGCGGCCAATCGTCAGGGCTTCTCAGCAAGGTGAGACAGCCGATCCCGACGATCGCGATAATGGAGCCGAGCGCGAAGACCGATCCGCGGCCAAACTGGTCCGAGAGCCAGCCACCCAGGAGATTCCCCGCCATCATGCAGCCGGCGCCGAAGGCGAAGAGCCACACGACTGTGGCCTGCCCAAAGCCGCGATCCACCGCGTGGGCGACTTGGTGAGTCGCCATGATCTGGTACCCAATCACTCCGAGCGCCGTCATGGCGAACGCCGCCCAGAGCCGGATGCTCCGCAGAGCACGCCGAAGCGTCCAGACCTCGGGGGTGGGGCCCGCACCACCGGCGAGCATGGCCGCTGCGCCACCGGCCGAGTGTCCTTTATCTGCCGGCGGATTCCGGTAGAGAAGCGCCAGCGAGACGGTAGCGACCGCGACGATACACGCGAAGCCGACGAGCGCTCCCCGCCAACCAAGTGTAGCGATGAGCCAAGCGTTCACAGGGTAGAACACAACCGCACCGCCCGGGGTGGCGGCGCTGAGCACCCCCATCGCCGTACCACGTGACCGCACAAACCAGCGCGAGACGATCGTGGTCGACGGGATGAGAATGCAGGCGGTGCCAGCAGCGCCGAGGCCGCCGAAGTAGAGGTAGTACTCTGTGAGCGACGTCACCTGGCCGGTAAGGGCAAGGGCCATGCCGAGAACCAGCCCACCCATCGCCACGATCGCCCTTGCTCCCCAGCGGTCGTGCAGCCAACCCGCAACTGGCGCGAAGACAACGAAACACAGCCAGCTGAGCGAGTAGCCGAGCGCCGTTGGACCCCGCCCCCAGGAGAACTCCCCGAGAATCGCGACGTAGAAGAGAGCAAAGCTGGCTCGCGCCCCCCACGCGAGGGCGTTGACGGTCGTGGACACACCAAGCACGACCCACCTGGCCCACCGGTAGGACCCGGGCTCGCCCACGGGTGTCATATAGACTGCGCCTCGCCCGAACCTGTTATGACCATCTCGCGGGCCGGCTCGGGGTGAGCCTTACGGATGCGATGGTGCGACGTCGGTTTCTGAAGCCTGCGGGCCGCAAATACATGGCCTCCTTAACGAGCCTCCTAGGCGGACTGGAGCATCGGGCGGAAGGCCTCGAGCGTAAGCGCGCGCTCTTCCGGCGTGAGGTTCGGGAGAAGGAGGAGCACGGGAAAGGCGGCACCGGCCTCGTGCCAGCGCCCCAGTCTCCGCCGCGCCTCGGGCGGTGTGCCATAGACGGTTAGTTGCTCGAGTAATTCTTCCGCGTCGGCCGGGATGACGCCCGTGAACTTCGGCGCGTTGGCCGCGAGCACGGCCTCAACGGCCTTGCCGTAGCCCTGTCGCGTGAGCGAGTCGCGGTAGACCGTACCCATCGCCGTCACGTAGAAGGAGACGAACCACGCCGCGCCCTCGCGGGCCTTCGCGTCGGTGTCGGCCACCACGGTCGGCACGACGGGATGAATCTCCGGGAGCCGATCTGGGTGGCCACCTCGCGCCGCGCCCTCGCGGAGGCGTTCGACGCCCGTGGCGAGCTGCGACCAAGGATAGATTGAGGGCGCCCAAGCGTCGGCCAGCTCGCCAGCGAGCCGCGTCATCGCATCACCGAGCGCGGCGACGTGGATCGGAAGCGCGGACGCGGGCGGCACGTTGAGTCTGAGCGCGCGGGCGTTCGTCGTCACCGCGAGCGGGATCCGCTCGCCGCGGAGCAGCGCACGGATCTGCATGACCGTCCGGCGCATGCGCGGCACCGGCCGCTCGAACGGCGTGTCGTGCAGGCCTTCCGCGAGTTGCGGGGTGCTGGCGCCGAGGCCGAGCACGAAGCGTCCGCCTGACATCGCGTGCAGCGTCGCCGCGGCCATCGCGATGGTCGCCGCGCTGCGGTTCCAGATGCCCAGGATACCGGTCCCGAGCGTGATCCGCGTCGTGCGCGCTGCAACCTCGGCGAGCAGCACGGTCATGTCGTACGTCCACGTCTCCGGCGTGAAGAAGCCGTCGTAGCCGAGGCGATCGCCCTCGGTGGCGAGAGCGATAATTGCCTCGCGCCGTGCCTCCAGCGCCATGACCGAGAGACCGATCCGTGGGCGCATGCAGTATCCTCCTGCTGGAAGCGGACCCTCTCAGCCTGACGCGCCTGTAGCTGACACGGAGAGACGCAGGCGGCATGTTTGGAGCACGTAAGGAATGTGGCACGGCGCAGATCGGTGTTCCGGCCGTTTCCGGACCCGACTGGCGTCAGCTGAAAGGCAAACAGGACGAGGTGAGGACTTCGAACTCAGTCGTCGCGTGCGCGACGGCGCCTCCTCGCTGACGGAGACAGTGCGCCTTCGTGATCCAGCAGCCACCGCTTGCGCCAGATGCCGCCTGCGTACCCCTTGAGGTGACCATCGCTCCCAATCATGCGGTGGCACGGGATCACCAAGCACGCGGGGTTACGCGCGTTCGCCCGACCAACCGCGCGCGCCCCTCGCGGGTGCCGTACGACCTCGGCGAGCTCTCGGTAGGTCGTCGTCGTACCGGCCGGGATTGCCCGGAGTGCCTTCCAGACCTGCTCCTCGAACGAAGTGCCGCCGCAGTCGACAGCGATGCCGTCGAGCGCCCCAACATCTCCAGAGAAATAGGCGCGCACTCGTCTTGCGTACCCGTTAGGATCACGGCGTCGCTTCAAGACGACGCCGGAGAATCGAGAGCGGATCCGCGCAAGCATTCGCGACCGCGCGACCGGGAAGGCGAGTGCGCAAAGCGCATCGTCAGCCGCGACCATTGTCAGCGTGCCGAGCGGCGACCGGACCTCATCGACCCAGAGCACCGTCACGCCGGCAGCGCAACTCACCCGGATGGCCGATGTGTGGTGTCGATGGCGGCACCGTCAAGCCACAAGAGCATGGCTGCATAGGCACGCCATGGCCGCCATCGCTCCGCCCGACGCTGGAGCAGAGCCGGCGAAGGTCTCGCCAAGTGCCCTCGCATCGCACGGAGAAGACCGAGATCGCTCACCGGGAATGCATCGGGCTCGTGCAGCGCGCGCATCGCGATGTACTCCGCGGTCCAATCGCCGATGCCGGGGAGCGCTACCAGTCTGGCCACCGTGTCCTCCCCAGAACTGGCCGTCCGAAGCAACGCGGGATCTCTCATGACCGCAGCCGCCAGCGAAGAGATGGCCGCGGCCCGCGCTCGGGGCACTCCGATGCTCGATAGATCGGCATGGGCAAGCGTCTTGGCTTCCGGAAACAGAACTCGCAGGTCACCATCCGAGTTCTGCGTGCTGAGTCGCTCACCGAATATCGCCGCCAGCCGTCCGGCGAGTGTCGATGCTGCTGAAACGCTCACCTGTTGGCCGATCATTGCCCTCACTGCGAGCTCGAACGCGTCCCATGCTCCGGGAACCCGTAGTCCCGCGTGTACGGCAAGGCGGCTCTCGAGCGCGGGATCGCGGCCGAGGTGCGCGGCGATCGGTTCAGGATCGGCGCCGAGGTCGAAGAGGTCGCGCAATCGCGTCGCAATGGCGGCCAGCGCGGGCAGCCGATCGACGGTGATCGTTGCGAGGAGAAAAGCCTCGGCGGTAGCGCGGATCTCCACGATCCCCTGCGTGCCTTCCAGGCTGATCGACCGACGATAGATCCCGTCATCGACCGACTCGACACCCGGAATCGCACGCCGCGTGAGAAATGCCAGTACCCCGGCCCAGTCGTACGGAGGCCGGTACGGTAGACGCAACGTGAGCCTCGAGGCCGTCGACCCTGCGGATTGCCGCAGGTCGCGCGGGGCGCGCCCAAATGTCCTCTGTATCACCGCGTTGAATCGGCGGACGCTGCCGAACCCCGCGCCGAGCGCGACCTGGGCCAGGGGCAGGCCGGAATCGGTAATCAACTGCTTGGCGAGAAAGGCGCGCTGCACTTGCGAGACCGTCACGGGGGAGGCTCCTACGTGCCGCCGGAAAAGGCGCCGCAAGTGCCTGCTCCCGACGCCGAGCCGCGACGCAAGTGCCTCGAGGTTCGCGGCTTCTGGCCCTTCCTCGGCGATGAGGCGGAGCGCACGGGTGACCGTCGCCACCGTCCCACCCCAGGCTGGAACTCCCGGGCTGATCTCGGGCCGACAACGGAGACAGGGTCTGAACCCGGCTGAGTATGCCGCTGCCGCCGTCGGAAAGAAGACGCAGTTTTCGAACCTGGGCGTCCGGGCAGGACAAATCGGCCGGCAGAAGACTCCGGTCGACAACACGCCAGTAAGGAAGCGCCCGTCGAAATGCCGATCCCGGGCCTTAAGAGCGCGATAGCAGGCCTCTCGGTCAAGATCCATGGCACGTGGTGCGATATTGGACGCCGCACGGGACGAGAAGTCTCGCCGTTTTCGGACCCGAATGGCGACTTCCCGATACGCTCCTAATCTGCTCACCTCTTTGAATCCGACCGGAGAGGATGATCGATCGCGAGGGCGGCTCGGGAATGAAAGGTCTCCGGCGCTCGCGCTTCTCGGCTTGGCGACGGCACCAGGCGCAGAGCGGCGGAACGGATCGCTCGCCGCCTAACGAGCGTGGCTGAGACCGCGAAGGACCGCGAGTCAGTCTTGAGCATTGCGTGTGGGTAGACTCGAGACATAAGACACCGCTCGCGGGTCGACGTGAAATCTCACGCCCACCTCCCGAATGTTCTGTCCACGGCAGGGGTGATCTTCGCTGCTCCCTGAAACACTGCCCCAGCCGACTGCTGTCAACGGTTCCGGTCGAGCTGGTGCTGCGCTGGCTCGATGCCGGCCTCTGGAGCCGGCTCGTCGCGCACGTGATCGTGACCGTGGCGACCATAGCAGTAATAAACCCTTGTCTTCGAGATCCCGGCCCGTGAGGACCTTTTCCCATGCCTAGAGTGGCGTCGCCAAGAAAACGCCACGTTCACCAGTTATTATCGTGAGGACACTGAACGACGACTCAGCGGACCACTAGACTAGGCCATGCATTGGCTCCTCGAGCTTCACAATGTCGAGAGGCTCCTCAGCGAGGCCGAGTAATTCTCTGGCGGCAACGGACTCGTCACAGGTGTGGGTGGGTTCGCGAGGTCGATCCTCAAGTTCGGCTCGATTTCGGTGTGCGAGGCGTTCGGCTACCTTATTGCCTCAGCCATCGGGGTGCGTGTTCCCCGGATGCAGGGGGTTTGGATGCGGGAGGCCGTCAGCACTGACCGCGTCGATGCAGAACCCGGCCGCATCGGCGTTCTTGTCGAGCATCATGAGGCTGGACCGCCTTATACGCAGATAAGCCAAAGAACCAATTCGGGACTGTACTCGAGGGTCCGGCCATCAGATGGCAACGACACTCGGCTTCAACCGGCGGTTCGAGGTCGTTGCGACGCGCGCGGCTGTCGCTATTTCTCGTCGAGCAGCGACCAGCGGACCGCGAAGCGCTGCCGACCGCATGCGAGACGTCGCGGCCGGAGTCTGAAAGTGAGTTCGGTATCGGAGCGGTGTCGTCCCCAGCGCTCGCAGGAACGCCCGTCGCATGACGTCGACGCTCCGGAAGCCGCACGCGATCGCGACGTGCGTGAGACCCTTGTCGGTCTGCTCCAGGAGCCGCCTAGCGGCCTCTACGCGCAATTGAAGGAGATAGCCGCCTGGCGTGATGCCGAACTGCTGTGCGAACACCCGCGCGAAGTTCCGGGTGCTCATCGCCACGCGATCGGCGAGGGCGTCGACCGACAGGCGCTGGTCGAGGTGTTCCATCATCCACACCTGCAACTCGTGCATCGACTTGGTGTGCAGGGCCTGCGCTTCGAGTGATACGCTGACCTGGTCCTGCCCGCCCGGGCGACGGAGGAACAACACCAGCTCGCGCGCCACCTTCAAGGCTGCGGCGGTGCCGAAGTCCTCTTCGACCCAGGCGAGCGCGAGATCGATCCCGGCGGCGATCCCGGCCGAGGTGTAGATGTTCCCGTCCTGCACCCAGGTCGGTCGTGGATCGACGGCCACCCGCGGGTAGCGATCGGCGAATTCCCGCGCGTACCTCCAGTGCACGGTTGCCCGCCGGCCGTCCAGGATACCGGCTCCGGCCAGGAGGAATCCGCCGACGCACACCGATCCGAGGCGGCGAGCTGTCGCGGCAACCCGGGTCAGCCAGCCGAAAAGCGCACGATCGCGCATCGTTCGGGCTCCGACGCCACAAACGAGCAAGACGGAATCGGGGTGGCCGCCTCCATCCTGATAGTGCCGATGCGCGAGTAGTGACAATCCGCTCTGGCCGTCGACCCGTCGGTTTCTCGCTGTGGTGACGACCTCGACCGCATAGGGCATTCGTCCTCCCCCTCCTAGCAAGCGATTGGCGGTCCCGAACACCTCCACTGGCCCGACGAGGTCGAGCTCGTCCACCGGCGGGACCACGAGGAGGACAATGCGCTTGGGCATAACGGCTGGATTTTCCTCTCCGCCACCCGTCCGCGCAAGCGCGAAAGAGAGACATTTGGCAGAAATCGTCTGAAAATTGTCGCCAAGCGTTGGCCCACGTCCGGCAGGCTCTGACTTATGAACCCGCTCCGGGTCGCCTTCGCCGGAACCTTCGCCGCCCGCCTCGCAGAGCCGGTCCAGGCCCACCTGGGCATCCCGTGCGACGTCATCATAGACGACGAGCGCGAGATCGTCTCACGGCTCCGCGAAATAGACGTGCTCGTGACGCTGGCGTTCACCCGCGAGATGGGCGGGGCGGCCCGACGACTCAAGCTCGTGCAGGTACCCGGCGCCGGCCTCGATCGGATCGATCGATCCGCGCTTCCGCGCAGCGCCTGGCTGGCGAATGCCTACGGCCACGAGATCGGCATCGCGGAGTATGTGCTCGGGGCGATCCTGACGCTGACGCGCAGCTTCGCGCGGCTCGACGCCGCCCTGCGGCGCGGGACGTGGGAGAGCCAGTGGGCGGTCGGTGTCGCCCCGCCGCCGCCGTGGCCGGAACTGGCAGGCAAGACGCTCGGCATCCTCGGCTATGGCCGGATTGGCCAGTGCGTCGCCCGGCGCGCGCACGCCTTCGACATGACAGTCGTCGGGATCAGACGCGACGCTTCTCACCCGGACCCTCAGGGCGCGCTTGTCCGAGGGCCCGACGCTCTGGGGGACGTGCTGACGCGGGCTGACTACCTCGCGATCACGCTGCCGCTGACGCCGGAGACCCGCGGCCTCCTCGGCGAACGCGAGTTCCGCGCGATGAAGCCGACCGCCATCCTAGTCAACGTGTCACGCGCGGAGATCATCGACGAGGATGCCCTCTATGAAGCGCTGGTCGAACGGAAAATCGGGGCTGCCGCGCTCGACGTCTGGTATCGCTACCCGTCGGGCCCTGGCCCCACGCCGCCCGCCCGGCGCCCCTTCCACGAGCTCCCGAATATCCTCATGACGCCCCACGTGTCCGGGTGGACGGAAGGGATGCTCGAGGCGCGGGCGAAGCTCATCGCGGAGAACATTCACCGGGCCGCGCGGGGCGAGGCTCCGGTGAATCTGATTCCGTCGCGAGAATGAGGCCGCGACAATCGCCGGACGCATCCAGCCTCCGCGCTTGCCCTTCTTCTACGGTTGGGTCATCGTGGCCGTCGCCTTCGTCACCATGGCGGTCGGCGTCAACGCGCGCACCGCCTTCTCGCTCCTCTTCCCGCCGATCCTCGACGAATTCGGCTGGGAGCGCGGCGTGACGGCCGGCGCATTCTCCTTCGGCTTTCTGGTCTCCGCGGTCTTGAGCCCCTTCGTCGGCCGACTCATGGATCGCCGCGGGCCGCGGGTCGTGATCGAGTTGGGAGTGGGCGTCATGGCGGCGGGGTTGCTGCTGGCGACGCTCGTGCGTGAGCCGTGGCACCTCTATACCACGCTCGGTGTGCTCGTCGGCGCCGGCGGCAACTGTCTTGGGTATACCGCCCACGCGCTCTTTCTCCCAAACTGGTTCGTGCGCCAGCGGGGCCTTGCGATGAGCCTCGCCTTCTCCGGCGTCGGCGTGGGCTCGGTCGTCCTGCTCCCCTGGCTGGGGAGCCTCATCGAGCGCTCGGGATGGCGCGCCGCCTGCTGGGCGATGGGCATCCTCGTCCTGGCGCTGCTGGCGCCGCTCAACCTCCTGTTGAGGCGGCGGCCCGAAGACCTTGGGCTCGAGCCGGACGGCGACCGCTCCTCGCGGGAGGTGGCGGCCAGCAACCGGACGGCGAACGTCGTGGATCCGGCCTGGGTCGCCGTGGACTGGACGCTCGGTCGCGCTATTCGGACGGACCGCTTCTGGTGGATCGTAGTGGGGTATTTCTGCGGCATGTTCGCCTGGTACGCGGTGCAGGTCCACCAGACAAAATACCTGGTCGAGATCGGGTTCAGCGCGACCGAGGCGGCCTGGGCGCTGGGATTCGTGAGCCTGGTCGCCGTCCCCGGCCAGATCGCCCTTGGTCACCTCTCCGACCGGATCGGCCGCGAGTGGGCGTGGACCGCCGGCTGCCTTGGTTTCGCGCTCTGCTACCTAGTGCTGCTCGTTCTGCGCCATTCCCCGACACCGGCGCTGCTCCACCTCATGGTCGCCTCGCAGGGCGCACTCGGCTATGCACTGACCTCCGTCATCGGGGCCATTCCGGCCGAGATCTTCGAGGGCCGCCACTACGGCACCATCTTCGGTACCCTAATGCTGGCCGCGATCGTGGGCGGAGCGGCGGGACCCTGGGTGACGGGCCTGCTCTACGACGCGACCCGTGGCTACACGCTGGCGTTCTGGATCGCCATCGGCTGCAGTGGACTCTCGGCCGTGGCCATCTGGCTCGCCGCCCCTCGCAGGGTGCGGGCCGTCGCCGGGCGCGTCGATCGCCTAACGGTGGGGTAAGCCAGCCGGACAAGGGCCAATTCTACTTGAAGCGGCCTCGGAGATAGCCGCCGAGGCTACCACCGCTGGAAGCGAGAAGCTGCTACGATCTGATCCTCGAAATCATTCCCGAGCATTGGGTGAGATAGCCACCGCGCATACAGCGGACCCGCGGCCGAGCCTGATGGGTGGTCGTCGGGCCACGCCCTGGAAGATGAAGGCTCCGTGCATTCGACATTTCCAGTTGCTGTGCACGTCTTTCTCCTGCGAGGCGAGGAGGTGCTCCTTCTCCGCCGCTCGAACACGGGTTACGAAGACGCAAGCTCAGTGTCGTTGCGGGTCATGTCGAGCCGGGTGAGACCGTCACCCAGGCAGCGGTTCGCGAGACGCGCGAGGAAGTAGGGCTGGAGCTGTCTCGGGAGCGGCTTCGGGTGGTGGGCGTAATGCACCGGAGGTCGAAGGACGCGCGGGTCGACTTCTTCCTGGCGTGTTGGCTCGGCAGCGAGGCGCCCCAAAACCGCGAGCCCGAGCGGTGCTCCCAACTCGTGTGGGCCCGACTCTCAATGACACGATCCCCTATGTGCGAACAGCGATCGGAAACCTCCAAAACCGCGTCTGGGCGGAGGATCTCTCCTCTCCGACATTACGGTCGAAGAAGGTGACATGGTGCCGGCGCATGTCCTGCAGTCGTTATCGCACAGGAGACTGTCGTGATGCAGACCCTGGAAGTCTTAGTGATCGTCCCGGTGGCCGACGAAGCTCTCGCTCGTATTGCAGCGATCGATCCGCGCCTCAGAGTGGTCGATGCACGGGGGTGGTTCGATGGCGAAATGCGAGACACCTGGCCACAGTGGACGGTGCAGCGCTACCTCGGCCATCGTCAGAGCCCAGCAAGCTCGCGGCAGCGTCGCGACGAGCTCCTGGCCAGCGCCGAGATCATCTTGGGTGGGTTCCCCTTTCCCCTCGATTTGCGTGCGCGTGCGCCCCGCCTGCGGTGGTTTCACCAGTTGCCAGCCGGGGCGAGTAACCTCTTACGTGGCGATCTGGGGAGCAGTGGCGTCATCGTGACGACCTCACGCGGCTATGGGAACACCCGACCCATGGCCGAGTACGCCCTGGCCAGTTTCCTTCACTTTGCCAGAGGGCTCCCGCAGGCGTACCGCGACCAGCAGCGCCATCGATTCGATCATCGAACCTACCGACCGATCCTGCTCGAAGGGAAGACGGTGTGTGTTGTTGGCGCCGGAGGCATTGGCCAGGAGGTGGCGCGCCTGTGCGGCGGCGTCGGCATGCGGGTCGTCGGCACCCGGCGCCGGGTCGTGCCGGAGGCTCCGCTGCCGCCGTGGTTCACTCGCCTCGAAAGCACCGATCGCCTGCATGAGCTCTTAGCCGAGAGCGATTGCGTGGCGGTCTGCTGTCAATGGACGCGGGAGACGACACACCTGATCGGCCACGAGGCCTTCGCGGCCATGAAGCCGGGCATCATCTTGGTGAATGTCGCGCGTGGGGAAATCATCGACGAGGACGCATTGATCGCCGCCCTCGCCACAGGAGGACTGCGGGGCGTCGCCCTCGATGTGTACGTGGGCGAATTTGAGCGCGCACCGGACCGGCGTCTCTGGGACGACGAACGCGTCCTCATCACACCCCATATTTCCGGTGGCACCGATGTGCCACAGCATCGTGGTCTCCAGCTGTTCTGCGACAATGTGCGCGCCTATCTGGACGGACGCCCCCTGACCAACGTTATCGATTGGGACCGCGGCTACTAGAGCACGTTCTAGGGGAGCAGACCAGCCACGACAATCTCACGGAAGCGGATTCTGATCGTCGATGACAACAAGACCTTGCGGTGTGGCCGCATCCTGGGGAGGCGTTACCGGAAGCACGGGCGTTGCTGTCGCGCGACCACGACGATGCGGTCCTCGTGGTCGGTCGTTCCCTGTTCTTCGTCCGCCTCCACGACATCGTCACCGCGAGACAGAAGAAGCGGCCTCCCGCGATGTCTGCGTATCGCGACGTCGTTGAACACGGCGGGCTGATGTCCTACGGGGTAAGACTCCCAGCTCGCTGGCGTCGCGGCCCTGTGTTCATCGACATCATCTTTCGCGGCGCACGCCCGGCCGACCCGCCGAACGAACAACCCAGAACGTTCGAACTGGCCATCAACGCGAAGACCGCAAAGCGCTGGGGTCGACGATCACGCCTTCGCTGCTCCGCGCCGATAGAATAATTGGATGAGGAACCGCCGATCACGTCAGAACCAGGAAGACTGGCTCCGTAGGAAAACTGCGCCGGCTCCGCCGGTTCCGAAACCGACGCGGCCACCGCGACGGCCACCGCCTCGGCGCCCTGCACCGCCAAAGCCGCGATGACGCCACCGCGTTTCCCGGGGCGCCGGCCGCTGAGGCCGGAGTCGTGAATGTCACGGCGCCGGAGGACAAGGTCAGCGAAGCGTGACCAAGTTCTGCATCATGAG
>Ga0209236_1001430_pt1 | contig 14305 bp, 12 predicted proteins | sample GraSoi013_1_40cm_FD_185819 | JGI IMG/M metagenome (GOLD analysis project Ga0209236, IMG submission 185819) | Grasslands soil microbial communities from the Angelo Coastal Reserve, California, USA - Sample 09_27_2013_1_40cm (SPAdes) (version 2) | ecosystem: Environmental > Terrestrial > Soil >... | reverse complement strand
AGCATTCTCCGTGTTCTCATACACGATCTACCCGACTAGAAAGAAATTGTGGACCTCTAGCGCACTCTCCTTTATTGCGGGACTATTCTGTTCCATCCTGGCGGTAACACTACTCATCCTAAAGCCGGTCATTGGCAGTATCTAGAGAGCATGCGCCCGCTCATTTGTGTATAAGAATAAATACAAACCGGGTCGCTCGCTAGGGTTGAGGGTTCGGTTTGCCGGATAAGCCTGCTGTGTTCTTGCTTGACAAGCCTCACTTTCAGGTTAGGCTTCAATCTGACTTGCTTAAGGTCGACTTGAAGGACGGTGCGCGTGCTGAGATTGAGAAACTAGCAGAGGCCAGGCCGGCCCTAAGGGATACTATTGGCTGGATGTTTCAGACTATCATTCCGTTGGACGTTCACTTGTGGGAGATCGAGAAAGTAACTGTCGAATCTTCCGGAAAGGTGAACATCAGGATTCCACATCGTAGGGATATTCACATTCCGCTCGAACATGTGGAGGCAGAGCGATTGGTAGAAAAGATGAATGAGCTCATTCCGATAGAGAAGGAGCGTAGGATCGAGAGGCAGTTGGCGGAGCAGGTTGCCGAGAAGGATCGGGAACGACAAAAGGCTGACACTCTAAAGTACCGTCCTATTCGCTGACTTCCGCTACTCCTCATCTCTCACTGGCGACCAGCCCCGTTAATGGCAATTGTCGCGTCATATGCTGTCGTTTGAACTTCGAAAGATCTTGTCCCTAAGGGTCTCGCGGAAGGCGGAGAAGGCCATAATCTTCTTTCGCTGTAGGATCACTTCTGCTGCGGCAAGGATCAGGAAGACAATTCCAACCGCCAATCTAACCTCGACGATCGCCGTTGAAACCGCCCACAGACCAAAGAGAACGGTCGCGTTTGAGACATTGTATTCGAGGTCGAGAAGTGCCGCGCAAGCGTAGAGCGATTGAGCCATCGTCAAGAATATCTCGACGTCATGCTCGCCGATCGGAATTGTCCCCGTTACGCTACCTGAGCTGATCACGAACACTATGGGTATCAGCGCCACCAGAGCAGTCAATTCGTTGACGGATGAAGACATGAAATTGAGTAGTGCTGTCGGAGCTAACCGTATTGTCCTGGCCCAGTTGAATGCGGAGACTTTCTCGGGGAATTCTGAGAGCACTGGCGCTATCCACTGGATTGAGAAGAACACAGCTCCAGAGCCAAGAAAGGGGATGAGGAAGGAAACTGCGATGGTTCTGATGGATTCAACGAAGGCATCGGTGACGAAGACGAAGGTCATGGCTGCAAAGACGAATAATCCGACGATCAGGGCGAGTCTTCGTGCAACAGACTTTACTTCCATCAACGCGCGGGGCGGCCCTTCAAGAACCTCTCCCGGCCCTTCCTTCTCCGTTGGCAATCGGAAGAGTAGCCACATGTATCCCACGAAGGTAACCCCGAGGATTAGTGAATCCAGAATCGACAATTCGCCACGCAGCATGACAAATAGATAGTAGAGCGAGGATCCTAGCATGAACACAAGCTCGACGCTTTGCTCCTTCCGCAGAGCTATGCTGGTAGGACCTTTCAGGCCAGTCCTTCTTTTCTGAATCACGACTGTGAACATTATCAAGGGCCACCCGAGTCCGGTCAGCAGTCTGTTTGCTCCTGTGAAGTTGGCGATCACGTTTGGGATCCAGCAGTCGATGGTGCAGTTCAGCGGGTCTTTGCCCGCTTTCCATGCTATGGTTCCCTCCACGAAATATTCTGGGATAGTCTGAACAATCGCGACAATGGCGAGTGCTAGTCCCTTGCTGATCGAGAACTCTGAGGCTTCTGCTGCCCAGGCAATCAGGAGAGCTGCTGCTACTACCGCTCCAAAAGTGAGGAATGCGACTGTGTAGTTGGATTGGTGAAGGGTCAAGACTACTAGGATCGAGATTATGGCCCAAGCGATGAGGAGAGAGTATTCGGCGAGAATCCTGGGGCGCGTGTTAGTCAATACCCCCTGATGCTGTAATGTTGGCCTCGTCCATCGAGCCTTTCAGGACTCGAAGATCGGTTCTTGGTAGAATACTCTTCCGCTATGCTTCGATTCGGCTCTCAGACTAGGCTAGAATGGGCTTAGCCCGGAGTGATGGTCCTCTTTCTTTTCGGTATGATCCATGGATATGGCGTAGGAGAGGACTAGATAGGGGTCGAATGATGGGTTCTGAATCTCAACGCAGTACGAGTCGCGCACACTGACCCATTTCTTGTGAATCTGGGCAATCTGTGTTCCATCCGGGGCTTGGACCCTGTAGTCATGTTCTAGAATGTTTCCGTGGACTTTGGCGATCTCTTGGCCTGAGGAGTTTTCCATCCACCACTGGGAACCGATCAGTTGGAGGATTTTCTTCTTGATGACAGCTTGCAATTGGTTCTGGGTGTCGTATATCTCGAACGTGGGTCTGATGGCGAGAACTTTCCCGTGGATTTCGCCTAGGCGTGTGCCGTCCGTTCCCTCGTACCAGAACTTTGGCCCGAAGCTTACGAGTTGTTGTTTAACGTAGGCGAGCAAGTTTCCGCTTGTATCCTTGATCCCGAACGTGTCGCGTATGGCGAGTATTTTCTGGTCAACGATGTACTGGGTTCCTCTGAATGGAGTATTCCAATTAGCCATTTGACCTATCGGCTGAGTGGTCATAGGTTGGAAGCTTACTAGGGCCCCGCACCGGCCACAGAAGCGGCTGCCCGTGACGAGTGGCTGGCCGCAAGACGGGCAGACCGGACTAGTCATCAATTGAGTTCGATTTCGGTTGGTTCTCCTGGTCTAAAAGACAGTTGTACCCTGTAAAACGTCGGTTGGGAGAGGCACTCTTGCCTCGCGAGATGCTCTGCTCCTATCCCCACCTGTTTTTCGAGAGAAAATTTCCTGACTGGCAATGATAATGGGCGATGCAGGCGATTCAGGGCACAGTCGAGGCTCGAATGTGATGGTGAAAAGAGTGGAAATCTAGAGCGGTTCATGAACGATTCTAGGGCAAATTTGGACTCCCCGGTCCCAGATTCGAGATCAGGGCTGATAATAGGCGATTTCTGGCTAAGCCAGCTTGTTCAGTGTCTTCTCGACTTCTGTCTCGGCATTGTCTGCTCTGATGAATATGGGCACGTTCTCCATGCCTGTAGCGATGAAACTGGAAAGCAGCCATTCACCAGGCGCAAACTCTAGAGTCTTCTCCAGGATTTGCTTGTCGATAGTGAAGGTGTCGCTGACAACTGTTCGATCATATGGACGTGGCAGCGTTCCCACGAAGTAAGTGTGTAATTGTTGCAGAGCGTTCGTGTTGAGATAGGCGATCCTTTGGGTTGCAAGGCACCCTCCGAGGCCATATTTTCTGCCCTGCCGTAGCAGTGTTTCAACAGTCCTGGAGCAGTCTTTGTCGATTCCTCCGGAGCCGGATAAGTCTGGGACGAATTCCTGTGCTTCGTCGAAGACGAAGAGGACGTAAGGTTTTACTTTGAAGGAACGTTTTCGGCGCTGCAGGAACTCGCGGGCGAGATGAATAACGAGTTCTTTGATGGCGACAGGATCCGAGATGGATATGCAGGTCAGTCGTGATTCCTTCTCCACAAGCTCCCGAATGCCCTCAATGTCGAGCCCGCCCGCACCTTTCCGCTCCTTGTCAGCCCGCTTGATGTTCTCGGTGAGCGCAAGCCGAGAAGTGGCCCATGAGTACACTCCGCTGCGGTCTGAGATACTGAACTCCTTGACAGCGCTCTGTCCAGCTTGGTCTAGTCCGATGAGAAATTCTTCGTTGACAAAGGTTGAGTCGGTCTCTTCGTTCTCGTGCTTGTAATCGCTGACAAACTGTCGTATACGGTCTAGCGCGTTAATGTAGTGCGGTTTTTCTAGGTTGTCTCCCCGCATCTTGGAGAGCTCATCGAGAATGTCCCCGTAGGTCGGGATCTTGGATTCGGGTTTGAGGTAATAGCTGATCTTCTTCTGGCTGAAAATCCTCGCGAAGACCTTCCGGACCCTATCATCATTCTCATAGTCCCGAGGCTTGACAACACTGACATAGAATTGCTCTGCAGAGGCGACGGGATTCTCTAGGATAATCTTCGAGGGGATCTTCTCATCAGCAAACAGGTCCATCAATAGGAATGGATATTCGCTCGATATGTCAAACACGACGACTTTGATCTCGGGGGCATGGAGGAGAATTCTTCTTAGGGCGTTTGCCAGGAGGTTTGACTTTCCGGCACCGGTGAAGGCGAAGATTCCGAAGTGGTACCGGACCATAGATTCGAAATCGAGATAGATAGGAATTTTTTCTTCCATGGAGTCAAACATCTGGATTGTTCCGACGCGTGGGTCCTTGTACGCGTCACTTGTCGTCGTTTTTGCTTTGTAGCCGATCTTGTCGAGGATTCGCTTGTTGTACATGTGGCTGATCATTTCGCGGTTCAGAATGTTTGCTTCAGCAGCGATAACTGGGTAGGAGAATCCTTTCTCGTACTTCGGTTCGCCATCACCGTCTATGAGCAGGTCATAGTTGATCGGTAGAGCGCTAATCTGCACCATCATCGTAGACTTGTCGCTAGTGTCCCAGTCTCGGACGGATTGTTGGATGATCTCGAATTGCATCGGATAGTAGCTGGATTCAGAGAGCCCTTTGAGGCCATAGTGTTCAGGCCAGACGCGGCTTATGACCATCAGGGAAAATCTCTGTTGTTTCTGGGTTGATTTGAAATTGCGTACCGCGACGAGCATTCCTTCCTCGATAAGGCTCATGATGTCTTTGTTGTATTCGACCTTGATCCGACACTCGTAGCGTGATGAGGTACCTGTCAACTCGTGGGTGGCCACGGGCATGAACGCGGGTGTTACCTGGCTGAGGCGGGCTTTGAAGCGCCCGTCGAAATCGGTAAAATGCTTAGAAGCTGTCTCTTCGACTACCTTCAATCTCGCTTCTCCTCTCCCTGAAAGTGCTCATGTAGAATACAAAGTGTCGGAGGCTTGGATTATTCATAAGCCATTTGCCGGTTGTGTCAATTATCCGCCTCATCTCCTCATTATGCCACTTGGCAACCTTGTCCGCTATGAAGAGGGGCTTGTTGTGGCCGAAAAGCTCGGGAATACTATTGCTAGTCATCGAGCAAAGAGTTTGCATGACTAGCTCTTGAATGGGGTTCAGTACAGTCTTGTCTTTGAATACTATGGGTCTGACCGTTTCTTCGGCGTTGCCATATGTGTGTTTGAACGTGAGGGTTGAATCCGGACGATAGTCAAAGTTAGCGTATGATAGCCTGTCGAGAAGCAGAACATTGCTGCGAAGCTGGGGATCGATGTCGGTCTGGGAGAGTTGGATGTAGGATTTCAAGAACAGCCTCTCTGGTGTTATCTTATTCCTGATAGCGCCGCTTACGAAACCCAACTGTTTCTTGAAATCAGGTACGATCATGAGGAAGGCGGAGTCGTATTCTGTGAGCGACCACGGGACTTTCATAGATTCGTGGCTGAACACGCTGAGTGTTTGGAGCATCATCCTGTCGGTGTTCGGTATCCGACTCAACTCTTGTTGAGTGATATCTCCAGACCAGATTTTGTTGGAAGAGAGCACGGGAAGAACGTGGTTCTTCAGGTCTCTGGCGGCTGTGTCTTTTGTAAGCCCTACTAGAAGAATTTGTTTGCGCCAGCATTCTTCGACCAAGAGGTTGAGGGTGAAGAGGGTAAGGAAGGCGAGATCCTGTGTCGTGAGCCAGTGCCACTCGTTGTTCTTCCAGACTCTCATGGGGTTCTGTTTGGGTTTCTCTTCGAACATTCGATGTCCAATCGAGTCGATGAGAGACTTGATTCGAGCCCATGTACCTAGGTATCGATCCTTCAGCCCGTAGGTCCCGAGTAGTTCTTCTAGGAAACCTTCGAGTTTTGACTTGTGAAGGATTCGTTCTAATCGTCGCCGCCTGTCCGGTTCACTGATTCTCAGAAGTGAGCATAGTGAATCGAGAGATTGTGGACCGTGGCGTTCAAGTGTTAGCCAGCATCTGTAGCGCATATAGTCGCCGCGTGGAGCGGGGAGGTCAAGTGTTGGATTGTCGATGTGGTGGCGTCCGTATGCTAGATCGTTGACATCTAATGGAACGCCGTCGACATCGAATCCATAGAGGGCACCGTTGGTCTTCCAGAGCTTTCGTTTTGACGTGTCGTAGATGAGGCTGGCGAGACTTGTAGCTAGGCTCCTATCTAGGAATATGATTCTTGGCCCATCGGGCTCTACTGCAAGTTTGTAGGCGAGGTAATATTCGGAGAATGTCATAATCCACATTGGGATCGTGGAGTTGTTCGCGATCGCCTCATCCGTAAGCGGCGTCGCAAGCGACATCTCTGTGCTCTCCCCAGGGTGAAGGAAGCTCTGGTCTATCTCCGGGACCTCGTTAACGTAGACAGGGACGCAGCTCGAAACCGATCGACCAGTCCTGAGGAATTGTTCTTCATAGTCAACTGCAGGAGCGATGCTCGGAGAGAACTTGATTTTTCCACGCGAGGCATAGGATCCTCCTAGGAATACTACCAGGTCGAAGAGGGGGCGCGAGTATTCGGTGCCGTCTACTGCTGCGAAGGATACGGTGTCTGTTCCGAAGAATTTCTTTGCGGTTTCGTAGGCGGACGCAAGATTGAATTCTGATCGGATGATGTTCTGGAAGAGCCGTTCATATAATCCCTCCACGGCTTCGAACCTGGTCCGGTAGCCTTCTATCTGATCCATCGCTCCATTCTGCAGAAGCGTCCCGGCTCTCTCTATCTGAGAGCTCAAGGATGAGTTTTCAACAGGTTCTTTCTCGACATTCGACAAGTTGCAGTTGGCAGGAGATAGTAGGGTATAAAGATGGGATACCCGAACGTAAGTTATTTTCCCTTGTTCGAAAGCGGTTCAGGGATAGGAGAGGTATTTGAAAAGAAACAAGAGAACGCAAAGAATTGACTCGGCCGTTCTATTGGCATTTGCGCAGTTTGTTGTCATTTCCCTATTGCTGTCTGTCCTCTCTGCAGAGTATCAGTCTAACGCTTACATGCAAGAATGGATTGAAAAAAATGCATGGCCGATTGGTTACCTGCTGAATGGATATCTCGCCGCCACACTCATCGGTTTTGCGATCGGCGGGGCATTCCTTGTACTTCAGAGATGGAGAAGTTCCGGCGAAAGCCGGATAGATCGAGATCGGCTTTAGCGGGACGATAACGCGATTCTCTCTATTTCGTCTCGCTTCCGTACAGAAGCGCTCTTGGGGTCTCTTGCTGCGGCAAGAATCAGCTCGTCAGCGAGGCATTCGTCAACACTTCTAGGATTGTTGTGCGAGGCTGCTCTGGCACCCTGGGTGATATGTCTCAGGGCGATGTCGACTCTTCGTTGAGGTGCTATGTCTATCGATATCGGGTAGACGATACCACCGTAGGCGATTCTCGTCACGTCTTCTGCAGGTGCCGCGTTTTGTATAGCGCGGACGAGGATCTCGATCGGATTCTTGTGAGTCTTGATACTGATCAGTTCGAAAGCGTTCTGCACGATGCTAATCGCGCGAGCCTTGCGACCTCCAGCAATTCCGGGCCGCATCATATCGTCGATCAGCCTTTCCACGACGTTAATTGTGGATTTTCGAAAACGTTGGTGTTCGTGTCGACCGCTGGTGTGCGGAAGGAGAATAGGGCGAGCAGAGATGTAGCGCTTCAGTCCAGGGTCTTCCGCTTCAATGCCGGCGGTGGGCCACATGCCGAAGACCTTGACCTCAGGGATTTTCTTGAGTTCCTTGCTCATACCGATCCTTCAGTGCGCCTGCTGAGTTCGGCGTTACAGCGGCATTTTAAACGTTCCCGGAGAACACTCTTCCCCGAGGAAGAGTTGGGCTTCTAGATGAGGCTAATTCTTGATAGGTCGCGACTCGGCGGTTCAACCCTTATATTCGGATGAAAATTGCTTAGGCTATGCCTAAATTCATCGATAGTCATCCAATGGGATCTCTGACCGCTGAACAGCTAAAACAACTCCAAACCGCCCCGAAAGACAAATTCGGCGTGACCCATCACGACATTCTCTACAACAAGAAAGAAAACCGAGTTTATTGTGTCCTCGACGCGCCAAGCAAAGACGCCGTCGAGAATCACCACAAGGGAGCTGGTCTAAAGGTCGAGTGGATTCACGAAGTCGAATCCACAAGAAAATAGTCGGACAGTCTCAAGCGGAAGCCGCGAACCCCCTCCTTAGTTCTTCTCGTTCGCTAACCCTAGTAGAGATTTTCTTCGAAGAAACTTGATAGCTTAGGTCATACTCTCAAATCTGCGATCTGGTTTTGACGGTTACCGAAACTCTAGTTAGACCATCCACGAGACCTCATTTTCCGATTGAGTCTCTTCTCTCCGCCCGTTTGCTCCTTGCCCCCAAGATTGTTGGGAGAAAGGTGTTCTTCCTGTCTGATTTCAGTGGTGTTCTCAGTCTCTATTCCATGGACAAGAAGGGAAGCATTCCTCAGCCACTTCTTCCCGGTGGCCAGGCTTTAGTGAATCCACACCTGATGGACGGGCACAATTTCTACGTTTTACCGAAGTTGGGAAAGATCTTGGTAATGATGGATAAGCTTGGGAACGAGAATTACCAGCCGATGCTCATCCCGGTTGAGGGAGGTATTCCCGAAAAGGGGCTAGGTGACAGATATCAAGGCGAGAAGCTGGCTTGCGTCGAGTGCGACTTTGAGAAGAATATTGCATACTTCGACCGAGACGACAGGAAGAATCCTGAGACCGAATGTTTACGCGTTGACCTAACAAACGGAAATGTGACTTCTCTCGGGAGAAGTCTTTACGGCAACAGATGTATAGGCGTCAACGGTGATCATTCCAAGATCATCCTTGCCGATGGATACACGGCAGGCGATGTTGTTCTGTTTTACTGGGAGGAGGGAATGAAAGATCGAAAACTCCTCTACGGCATTCCTCTGCCTGAGAGAGGCGGCAAGACCGTCCCAACCTCGGGAATCGACTGGTGCAACTTCGTACATGATGACAAAGGACTCCTCTTCGTGTCCAGCATCTTTCACGACAACCGAGGCCTAACCTATCTCGGATTCGACAATCCCTCCAAACCCATCGAAGTCCAGATTCACGGACTCAAACACTCCGGGGTCGGAGAACTCATTGAATCAAAGAAAGTCAAGGATAACCTCTTCGTTCTAATCTACAACATCGACGGCGCCTCTTGGGTCTACGAAGGAACATTCACTGCCGGTAATCCTCCGTCATTCAAAATCACTAAAACGCTCTGTGGCCAGGGCCAGCTTTCTGATGGCGTAATTCAGGGATTAGACTGGCAGGTGAACAAAGGTCCGCCGATGGCCGTCGAGTATGTTTTGTCGTTCACTAAAGCTAACGTCCCTTCCCAACTGTACCTCTATCCTACAGACGGACAAGGCTCGATGACTCGCCTCTCGGACGAGAAGGTCTTGGGGATTCCTGAGGATTATCTTTCGGCCGGTGAAGATGCCAGCTACACCACCTGGGACGGGCTAAGGGTCTCGGCAAGACTCTATCTTCCCTCGTCCAACCTGGGATACAGTGGTCCACGACCGCTGGTGGAGTATGTTCATGGTGGGCCTCAAGGTCAGGAGAGACCTGACTTCACCTGGTTCTCGATGCCGCTGATACAGTATTTGACCCTGAATGGGTTCGCGGTTTTCGTCCCGAACGTCCGAGGAAGCAGCGGGTATGGTATGAAGTACATGAAGCTGGTGGATAAGGACTGGGGTGGAAACGATGTCAAGGATCATCTGGAAGGCTTGCAACACTTAGAGAAGGACGCTAGAATCGATTCTAAGCGCAGGGCTGTTGTTGGACGATCCTACGGCGGCTTCATGACTCTAACCTTGGCTTCCCGGTTTCCAAACATGTGGAAGGCTGCTGTCGACATGTTCGGACCGTACGATTTGCCAAAATGGGCCTCTCGAACCCCGCCCTCCTGGATGCCCTACATCCGACTGGCGGTTGGAGACCCAGAAAAGGATCGTGACATGCTACTGGAACATTCGCCGAAGACCTACTTAGCGAATCTTACATCTCCGCTGATGATCATCCAGGGAAAGAATGATCCGAGAGTCCCAGAGCCAGAGTCAGCTGAGGTTGCAGCAGACCTTCGGAAACGGGGTGTCCAAGTGGACTATCTTGTCTTCGAGGATGAAGGGCATGATGTGCTTCGGTTCAAGAATAGAGTGACTTGCTATTCGAAGATAACAGAGTTCTTCCTCAAGCATCTAGGCTCTTGATTACTGGCTGGACGTGATTGAATCAGGACATGACCAAGATCCAAGTTATTCTCGGGTGCCATTCTAGCGTAGCGACTTGAGATGCTTGGCTGGTTCGAAGTGAACTCGGTGCCTTTCTTCATGGGGCTTGGCTATTGCCGTTGCCGCTATTCCTGCGACTGCGAGCTGGATTCCCAGTAGCAATACGAATGGGGTGTCACCCAGCAGATACGTTCTGAACGCCGCTTGCAAGGTGCCCGTGGGAGTGAAAGTCAGCGCATCTCCTGCCATGGCAACGACTTGCGTCATCGAGACAAGAAGTGCTCCTACGTACGCGAGCCTTGGAACCACTAATACGACAAGTGCGAGGACAACGTCGAGAGCCGCAAATGCGAGGAGACCATATGCGTGGCTTGGGGCGACCGCTCGAAGCCATCCATCATTGGCCACGAGCCATACACCAGCTAGCCCCGATACGAGAAGAGTTGGAGTCAGAGCGATTTGTGTTAGTCTCTCAGGATGTTCCGGGGACCGATTTTCTATGGCTCTCAACCCTTAATCACTCTTTCTCATTATTATTGGCTACGAGGCTAAACAAACGGGTTTGGACCCTAGAAAAACGGCACCCAGAATTGAATAGACCAATTCCGTAATTCTAACGTGAAAGGCGTTACGACCTGAATCGTTTCGAGCCCTCAATACTCCAACCAAAAACTAGCGGGGATTAGGCTACACGATTTGTTGATGAGATTATAGCCGGGGGGCTAAGGATGGAGTGTATGCTGGCTGAATCTCTTACGGGAAAATCGGCGCCGGAGTTCTCAGATCTTCGGGGATGGCTTAATACTCCACCACTGACAGTTGCCGGTTTGAGGGGAAAGGTCGTACTCCTCGACTTCTGGACCTACAGCTGTGTAAATTGCGTTCGATCGCTGCCCCACATGAAAATGCTCCACAAGGAATACGCCGGAGACCCATTCGTTTTGATCGGGGTCCACACTCCCGAGTTTAAGTTCGAAAAACTGCCGGAGAACGTCGCCAGTGCGGTGAAACGGTTTGGAATAGGATACCCAGTCGCAATCGACAGCGAGAACACTACATGGAAACTCTACGGAAATCAGTACTGGCCACGACAGACCCTAATCGATTCCAGGGGAATGGTTCGGTGGGAGCATGCGGGTGAAGGGGATTACGACAAGATGGAAGACAGGATTCGAGATTTGCTGACAGAAACTGGGAGGCAGGAAGGAAGCAAAGACAATGCTAGATCGAACAACCTCGAGAAGTTTAGGTTCATGCCGAATACCACTCCTGAAATTTACACTGGGACATTGAGGTCGCAAGGTTTCGGAAACGGACAGGTTTACGAGCCTGGAAGCCGCACGCGCTTCATCGACCCTGGAAAACATTCACGAGATATGCCGTACTTAGGTGGAGATTGGACGCAATTTCCCGAATACGTAGTGCACGCAACAACCGAGTCCGGCTACATTCTATTGAAGTATGGTGCTCGGAACGCAAACGCCGTTCTAGGAGTGTCAAACACAAAACCGGTGAGAGTTGACGTTGAACTCGATGGAAAGCCGATAGAAAAAGGGAAGGCGGGGGAGGATGTTCAGTGGGATTCGATGGGCAGTTTTCTCCTCGTTGCTGAGAACAGGCTTTACGATATTGTTCGTACCAAGGCGTTCGAGACTCATGAGCTTAAGCTCATTACGAAGGCTGACGACCTGCGTCTTTACACCTACACCTTTGGCTAGAGCGCAACACGAAGAGTCCCCGTACCATGTCACTTCTGACGCTACCAAAAGCGGATCATGAATGCCCGAGAATCCGGTGGATCTTGTACGGTTCCTCCAGCTTTGCCATATCAACATCCGAGAGCTGAATATCAACCGACCCAACCGCCTCATCAATGTGCTCAACCTTAGTAGCGCCGATGATAGGCGCGTTCACGCCCTTGTGAAGTAGCCATGCAAGCGCTATCTGGGCTGCCGTCACTCCTTTCTCCTTTGCAATCTCCTCCACGCGCTCCACAACATCGAAGTCTTCCGGACGGAAGAACCTCTCTGCGAAATACTTGTCAGTCTTGTATCGGGACGTACTTGGTGCCTTTCCCCGTTTGTATCTTCCTGTCAAGAATCCTCTTGCCAGAGGGCTCCAAGGGATCAGACCTATTCCCTGATCCCTGCATAATGGAATCATCTCGCGTTCTTCCTCTCGATAGCATAGGTTGTAGTGGTTCTGCATCGAGACGAAACGCGCGATCCCGAAATGGTCGCTTGTGAACAGCGCCTTGGCAAACTGCCAAGCCCACATGCTGGAAGCGCCGATATACCCGACAGTTCCTTGCCTGGCCAGATCGTTCAGTGCGAGGAGTGTTTCGTCGATCGTTGTCGCGTAATCCCAGCGATGAATCTGATAAAGGTCGATTCTGTCAGTCTGCAATCGTTTGAGCGATTTTCTCACCTGCTGCAAGATGTGGTATCGGGAGAGGCCCTCTTTGTTCGGTCCCTCCCCAACCTTAAGCCTCACCTTGGTAGCAATAACAACATCATCCCGATGACCTTTCAGCAGTTCGCCGACGATCTCCTCGGAGCGTCCGTTGGAATACAGGTTTGCGGTGTCAAAGAAATTCACTCCGAGGTCGACAGCTCGTTTTATTATCGGTCTCGCTTTGTCAATCTCGACCATCCATTCTTCAGAGTTACCGAACGACATAGTGCCCAGACAGATCCGAGAGACCTGCAGCCCAGTCGATCCAAGTCGGGTGTATTGCATTGGAGCCAGATAGAATGCCTCTTCTCCAACGTGCGTTTAAGCGTTCGACAACTAATGCGGTATTGGCTGGCTCAACGACCGTCACCGTCGTGAATTCCATTCTAAGGCGCGAACGGAGCTTAACGGGCAATACCTGAAACAAGGCCTCAAAGGCGGTGATGGCGTCCTCTGGTGATGGGCATCTCTTCCAGACACGGTGTCCTAGCTGTTTTCTCCACCCTGGGATCCCACCTGCGTCGAACGTCGACCTTACGACTGCTCCCTTCCGGGCCTCGCCGGATTCGATCGTGAGCAGGTAGCAACCCTCCCTTCAGAGAGCGCTCCCACGCCGCCGACCTGGTGGGGCAGGATGTCACAGTAGACAACTGGGTCTTCTGCCTGGTCGAGGTTGCCGCTCGCCAATGTTAACGGGCTCCCGCATAGGTCGATTTCGGGTCACAGGAAACGACCGGCTTCCCAGCCCCCCACCACCGCCCAAACGGTCAACCACGAACATTCGATATAAGAATGGTGCCTCACCGCGTCAAATCAACGAAGAACGATGGCAATGGGATTCTCGGCTTGGTCAACGGGGCCGCGAGATTGGTCGGAAATGATCGGCCATTGACACTGCGATAGTCAGAGAGAATATTACCGATGATGCCCAAAGTTGTTTGTTGTGAAAGAGCGTAGGAAAACGCTTCCACCAAGGCTGAAGCAGATTTCCGACGACATAAATGAGGCTATGAGGGAAGCCAAGAAGATCCGAGAGCTAACCATCCAGGAGGAAGTTATAGTCGAGCTTGACAAGGTGAATGAGGCCTTGGAACAGGCGAAGAAACAGATCACAAGAATGCTCCACATGTAGAGACAACCGGAAGACAATGAACAAGTAGCGCTGACAGAGCAAAAATTGCGGAATTCCCTCCTGTGGGCAATTGAAACGGCGTATTAGGTGGTTAGAGGAGGCGGCTTGTCGCTCCGTGTCTCCTCGGGAAGATTGGCCCACTCCAGAAATTCTTTGCTTGGCTTGTCCTGCTCGTAGAGGTTTTGTCTCCTACACTCCAAGGGATCTGGTTCTTTCTCCAAAAGCTCAGACGCAGCCAAGAGTTTATGATTGGCCTTCTCAGCTGATTTTCTGACCGGTTCGAGAAACTTGTACCATCCTTCATCCCGTAGTACATGATGATCTATTACCACCATTGGAATAGTGCCGAGAATCTTCTCCATGTTCCGAATGGCCGTGCGAAAGAACTCGTCACCAATCCGATATCCTTGCAGATATGT
>Ga0209236_1001428_pt1 | contig 14307 bp, 11 predicted proteins | sample GraSoi013_1_40cm_FD_185819 | JGI IMG/M metagenome (GOLD analysis project Ga0209236, IMG submission 185819) | Grasslands soil microbial communities from the Angelo Coastal Reserve, California, USA - Sample 09_27_2013_1_40cm (SPAdes) (version 2) | ecosystem: Environmental > Terrestrial > Soil >... | reverse complement strand
GGCGACGACGATACTGACAATCCTACTTGGCCGGTGAAACCATTGAGAGCAGTTATCGTGATTGTGATCTGGCCCTCGTCATCACACGGGCTAATGTCATGTCCTCCTCGGCAATTCTCGGATCCCTCAGCAGAAAGTGTGAGAGATGCCGGGTTGGCTAAAATTGTGAAATCAGCAAGCGACGGTAAGGTTACAGATACCTGGGCCATGTTGGTGCTGGTGGCATGAATAGGGAATGGGTTGGACCCGCAGTTGAACGCGTCGCAGTAGGTCGCGGTTATAGTGTCAGTCTCGGCCGTAGGAGAGGAGGGCGTGTACTGGACGCTGCAACTCGCAGTCGCAGTCGCGGTCCCTGCTGCTAGAGTGCAGGGTGACGTTGTGAATGTGCCCTGTCCGCTGGAGATGAATAAGACATAGCCTTGCGGGGTGCTGGCGGTGCCCATCGCGCCTACGTCAGTCACAGTTGCAGTACAGGTGGTGGCTGATCCGGTGTTGACCGACGATGGGGTGCATGATACTGAAGTGGTAGTTCCCCGTCGGTTCACATTGATTGTCGTGCTACCAGTGCTACCGGAGTGGTCAGTGTCTCCACCATATGTGCCTGGGACGTTCAACGCAGGTCCGGCAACAGGTGGAGTTGTGGTGATCGTGCATGCTGAGGATGACCCGGTTCCGGAGAGCGTGCAGGTTAGGCCGACACCGGCGGAGATCATTATAGTTCCAGTTGGAGTGATCGCTGTCCCAGTGTCAGTGTCGGATACTGTGAAGGTGCATGTAGTGGGTTGGCCAACGGTCAGGGTTGATGGTAAGCAGTTTATTGTGATGCTTGTTGCGCGCTTGTTCACCATTATTGAGTTGCTTGCGCCTCTGCTCCCTGAGTGGACCGTATCGCCGGGGTAGTCGGCTCCAACCGAGACCAGCAAGCCAACAGCATTGGGTGTGACCTGGACTGAACATGTAGCGGACCCTGCCACGGTCCCGCTTGTCAGTCTGCAAGACAGGGTTGGACCGAAATTCACGAGCCCGGCAGGTGTAACCACAGTTCCGGACGCAGAATCGGTCACCGTGACTGTGCAGTTGATTGATTGCCCAATCACTATGGTCGAGGGCGAGCAGAAGACTGCTGTGCCTGTGGTCCTGAGATTGACGGTCACAGTTGCAGCAAGGGAGGTGCTAGTGCTGTGAGTAGTGTCTCCATTGTACGATGCAGTTATCCTCGCGGTTCCAGCTGTCGAGGCTGTGAAAGTCGAATTGCATGTTGCTGTTCCGGTGGCTGTTCCTGGAGCTAGAGTACAATTGGGTAATGTGCCGGTAACTCCGGATAAGGCGAAAGCAACAGAGCCCGTGGGAGTTGTAGTAGACGATGAGGTATCGGTGACTGTTGCAGTGCATGTCGATGATTGGCCGACTAGGACGCTTGACGGATTGCATGTGACGGTTGTTGATGTATTGTGAGCAGTTACTGTTACTGTGACAGTGGCAGTGTTACTGCTATCGGCATGGTATGCATCATGGACGTAGCTGGCTGTGATAGTATCGGTCCCGGCTGCTGTTCCGGTTGGAGTGTACATTACAAAGCATGATGCTGTGCCTGTTGTCGTGCCTGCCGCCAATGTGCAGGGTGAAGTTGCGAATGTTCCGGTTCCACTCGTACTGAAATCCACTGTACCGGTTGGAGTGATTACTGTACCAGCATCATTGTCTGTTACCGTCGCGGTGCATATTGTCGCTGTTCCAATGTTGACAGATGCAGGAAGACATGCTACAGTGGTCGTGGTTGTCCGGATCAAGGTCAATTGGACGGTAGTGATACTTCCGTCATGAGCAGTGTCACCATCGAACCATGTAGTTTGCGTGAAGGTGATGGGTGGTGCTGGCGCATAGGGACCGATTATTCCAGTGGCAGTGCACGTGGACGTGGCACCTGTTCCTATTAGTGTGCATCCGACGGGGTTAGAGGTGTTCGGGTTGAGGACGGGGAGTTGGACTAGGCCGGATGGCGGAACAGCCCCGCTTGCAGATGTGTCGGTGACCGTGGCTGTGCACATTATTGGCTGGTTGCGAGTCGCGGATGTGGGGGTGCACACCACGGTTATGGTGGTCGGGTGCAGGTTGGCAATTGTTATTTGAAATGTGGTTGAGCTGGTGGCGTGAGCAGAGTCACCATCGTAGTGCGCGGTGATCGTCGCGGCTCCGGTTGTCGTAGCCGAGAAAGTGAAAGAGCAGAAGCCGCCAAAGGTCAGGAAAGGCGTTAACGGGCAAGGTGACGGTGTGAATGTGCCAGTCACGCCTGTGACGGTTAAGGTGACTGTGCCGATCGGTACTGATGCACCTGCCGCGACAGAATCGGTAACTGCAACCATGCAATTTTGAGATTGGCTGGTTGCGATGACGGCTGGGTAGCATCGTAACTGGGTGAAGGTTGTCCGTGTGCCTATGACCGATTCCCAAGTCCATGTGTCGCTTAGTCCGACTGCGGTGGAGGTGCCGCCGAACAACACAATATAGTGATCAGCATCATCATAGGCTATGGACCCGTTCGAACGTGCTGAAGGCGCAATACTGGTAGGAATGTTGGTCCAAGTGCCAGCTAGGAATCTCCACGTGTCTCCAAAGAAGCCGGTCGTACCACTGACTCCGCCGAAGAGAAGTGTGTAGCCATCGGCAGCATCGTATGCTAGGGTTGAGAGTGTCCGTGCTGGAGGACCTGTGGTTGTTGTGATGTTCGTCCATGAACCTTCAGCGAACTTCCACGTATCGCCTAGAGTGCCGCTAAACGGGAAAACCGTTGGATTACTCGAGACACCTCCAAACAGAACCCCGTAACCGTCCACAGCATCGTAGGCCATAGTGGTGAACAAGCGCGGCGGGGGACCAGCGCTGGTCGTAACGTTCGTCCAAACGCCAGCGTGAAATTCCCAAGTGTCGCGAAGCCCGTCGCGAGATGAGGATTTGCAACAACCTCCGAACAGGACAACGTAGCCGTCAGCGACATCGTAGATCGCGGAGGAACCGTACCTAGGTGGGGGGCAGGTGCCTGCTGTCGAGCAATTTGTCGGGATATTGGTCCAGAGACCCCCTTTGAAAGCCCAGCTGACGCTTCCTACAGTGAGAAGCACGTATCCATCGCTTGCGTCATACACCAAAGGGGTGTAGGCTCCGCGACTGGGGCCTAATGTTGTAGTAATGTTCGTCCATACACCTCCTTGGAATTTCCACGTATCGCCAAGTAACCCTGGGCTTATCGAGGTGTCTATGGCCCCGCCGAAGAGGACGACGTAGCCGTCAGCCGCATCGTATGTCATTGAGGCTCCGACCCTCGGAGAGGGACTTGGGATGGAGGTTGTAAGCAGAGTCCACGTGCCTGCGGAAAACTTCCAAGACAATAGACCAGTGCTGAAAAGGAGCAGGTAGCCATCGCCTTGACCCGCATCGAACACTATCGGTTGACCAAATTGGCGTCCAGGACTGGTAGCCGTCGTAATGTTGGTCCATGAACCGGCTGAGAACTTCCACGTGTCCCTCTCGAAATCCTTGAAGCCAGTGCTAATCGTGTTGTTTCCACCGCCAAAGAGGACCACGTAACCATCGCCGGGGGCAGCGTCGTAAGCCATCGACCCGAAGGTCCGTTTTCCAGGGTTGTTACTGGCTGAGATGCTGGTCCAGGAGCCGCCGGAGAACTTCCACGTGTCGCCTAGAAAGGCGGTCGGGCTCTGTCCCCCGAAGAAGACGATGTAGCCATCGGCGGCATCATACGAGATTGATGCGCCGGCCCGCGCGGACGGACCACTGACCATCGTGATGTTCTGCCATGAACCACCGGAAAATTTCCAAGTATCCTTGAGCGCACTAGTAATAGTGCCTGGGGTAGGAGGAAGTTCTAGTGTACCGCCGAAGAGAACTATATACTGGTCTGTGGGCAGAGCATCGTAAGCCATGGAGGCTACGGCTCGGGCTGCGGGACCGTTAGTGCCAGTGATGTTCGTCCAACTGCCGCTCGAAAATTTCCAGGTATCTCTCAAGGGTTTGAATGCTGAGTCGAATCCGCCGAAGAGTAGGACGTAACCGTCAGCAGAATCATACGCCATGCCTGCCCCGAGACGAGCTGGTGGGCTGGAGCTGGGTGTGATTTGGGTCCAAGTGCCGCCAGAGTACTTCCACGTTTCGCCGTTGATAGATCCGAGGGAAGTTGCTCCTCCGAACAATACCACGTATCCGTCGGCCGCGTCGTAGTCAATGCTGCCCAAGAGGAAACTAGAAGGATGCGCAGGTCCCAGCTCTGTCCAACCCGGAGCTGAAGGGGCTACCGAAGGAAGAAGGGAAATCCCGGCCCTGCCAGTGGTGCAACCCAAGTTCATGAATCCATTCTGTAAACATATCGCGCCGAGTCCAGATGGACCGTGCCCGGATTCGAGAGAATTCGTCGCGGCCAAAATTTCGCTGCTCGCGTCTAGCTTCTGACTATTCGGGAGAATATTGACAACGGACAGATTGTTGAACGTGGGCGGGACACTTGGAGCGATTAGAAGAACCGCAAACGACAGGTACATCATAGAAAGAGCAGTCGCAGATCTTCGGAACTTGTTACGTACGAAAGTTACCATGGATGAATCCACTCAGACCGAGCGAAAGAATTTGCGTACAAGGTTGCGTGGTGCTCGACCGATTAGGATTTATCTTTATCTATTCATAGCTCGATACGAGAATAGGAAGGTTGAGAGCTCCATTGCCAGATATAGATTTATTGCCGCAGAATCTCTGAGCTTGCACATGGAATCGTCTACTTAAGGAAGTCTCTTCGATGAACGGCCTCTCACTTTCTATCTCAGAGGCAAACCGCCTCGTTATGGTGAAAAATCATCTTCTCCGCCAGAGCGGTAAGGGAAGTGTTGTTGGTGTAGCTGACGATCTTTGCGGATTGCACGCGACATCATCGATCACACCATACCTCTCCTTGTTCAACAGGATCGACGGCTTCTCTCCGGAAGATCTCAACCTGGAACTGGGTCTCAAGAGGCTTCAGCGAGTTAGAGCGATGCGAGGGACATTATTCCTGGTCTCCCGTGAAATGTTTCCAGTCGTCGCGATAGCGACGAGGGCTTCTGAAGACAAGATACTTCGAGCCCTGTTAAGGTGGCACATTTCAAACCAGGAATTCCAGACAGTTTCAAAAGCTATCCTTTCCACTCTCAATCAGCATTCCAAAACAATAGTTGAGATCAAACGAGACGTCCCGAGAAAATTCTCGAGAACGATAGCGAGGAAGATGGGATGGAGAGTCATGAAGAGAACCAAGGTGGACGAGGTGCTCAATCTTCTGGTCGTTCAGGGTAGGCTCCAATCTCAGGCTGAGCCTTTGGTGTGGAATGATGTCAAGTGGGATGGTTATGGGCTCAGATTCTTCAGCGCTATCAGAAAAATAACTTACTCCCCGACCCAGATAGGAACAGATGACATACTCGATACTAATAGCGCGAGGACAAAGCTAGTAGAGTTGTACATCAGGAGACACGGTCCTGTCGCCATCGACGATATCGCCTGGTGGATGGACTTATCGAGAAAAATAGTAGCGAACATTGTGGATAGTATTTCTGGTGAACTCGTCAATATACGAATCAGGGACCTAGGACACGGACTCCTGCTTCACAGACAGGATCTCAATACTTTTGAACACTTGGACAAGAAATATTCGTCCGTTCATTTTCTTCCATATGAGGATCCATACGCAAAAGGGTTCAAACTAAAGCAGCGACTGATAGATCATAAGTTTGAAAGAATCGCTTACCCTACGGGCGGCGCTCTTCCAACAGTACTGGTGGATAGCAGAATCGTGGGGACATGGGGCATAACCATTGCGGATCACGTAACGCGTCTTGTAATTAGGAAATTTGTTCCCTTGGAAAGGGGCACTGTTGAAAAGATTCGAGAGGAGGGTCAGACACTGGGAAGATTTCTGACTGGAGAAATGTCGACCGAGGTTATTATCGAGGGAGAGAAACGGTGGCGTCAGATAGTTGCGACGAGTCGACCGAGCTACTATGTGACCGGAACTCCGAGACAAAAGGAAACATGTGACGGAACTTGAGATAGCCTATCGATCGTGCCAACCAAACTGTCTCGGACCAATGCCAACTCTTGGCGTTTGTCGAAGAATCGCAAAGGCTTAATTCCCTATGTTCCGCTGCTTCTTCTGTACACTGACTTCCAGTTGCCGAGGATCATGAAACGCGGTCAACTCACTAGCAACGACCTGCGTATTGTAGCAATGGTTCTGACAATCGGTTTCACGATTTTCCTTCTAGCCGGTGGATTGTTCATCCTTGTGCAACCTAACACTCCATTGGTCAATCGTCCGGGTGGGTTTAGCTTCGTCTATCCAGGCGACATTCATAATCAGACGGCTCAGGAGTTTGTCCTTTCGATCGTAACCTTTGGAATGGGCCTGCTGATTCTAGTAATTGTCCTGTTCATTGGGCTTCGCTATCTTGCCCTGCGGACTAACCCCACTGGACATCAGCATTCTGGCATGACCCAGAACAAAACGTAGATTCTATCGTCTCTTCTTTTGTCGATTCACGAAACGCTTATGAGCTGTCTGGCAGATTTCATCTTCTATGTCGGGCAAAGCGGTAGCTGACAAGATCAAGAATCGGGCGGTGCCAGCATTGGCTGTCCATGATGCAGAGCGTGCCCTTGATTTCTACTCAAAGGCGTTCGGAGCAAAGGAGGTTTCTGAGCGGATACCGTGGGAAGGAAAGGTCGGGCACGCTGAGATCGAGATCGAAGGCGCACGCGTGATGCTTGCCGATGAGTTCCCGACTTACAATAAGAGTCCTAGAACCCTCGGCGGAACGCCTGTGATCATCCACATCGACGTGAAAAATGTTGACTCGTTCTTTGAAAGAGCGCTCGCGGCTGGAGCGACAGTGCTTCAACCCATCAAAAACGAGCCGTACGGGAGAATCTGCAAGCTACAAGACCCGTTCGGCCACCAATGGTTCTTCAACACAACACAGGGCAAGTAAAAGCCGGAGAACTCAACGCTAAAACCGATCATAACGCCTTGCATCAGGTATTCTCAAGCCTCAATCTTAAGGCCCTCAAGATAATCGTCCTTAGATCTTACACTGAATAAAGTGGGACTGGGAATTATAGGGGCTTCCCGCATTTCCCGCAATAGACCACATCCTCATTCAGCTCGATAACCTCCGAATCTCATCTTCAATTGGTCGTCTTTGGTGTGGGATTCGAGCCATGGAGGACTCTTCTGCAACAAGGGATGATTCGAAAACCTGAGAATTCCAATTGTGTCTGGTCCTCTTTGTTAAGAGTCTCCTCTGCCATTGGGAAACTGCCTCTAGCTATGGGAGAAAAAATATACGTCCCCCTTTCGAAACCAGAAAGAGTCCTGGGCAACTTGACCGATAACAACGAAGATAGGAAATTTTGGAAGAAGAAGTCAAAGGTGTCATCCCTGCAATAGCTTGGGTAAACAAGGGACCGGTTCAATGTGGGCTGGTCTTCGCCACGAACGTTATCATAGTTGCCTTTTTCTCAAGCAAGATCGCTCAGTTTGCGGGAGCAATTAGGACTCCTGATTATCATATTATGAAGAAAGCCTGGGCTCGGTTCGAACACAAACCAGCGGGAGAAATACTCAAGAATAAACAATACAATTGCTACATCATTCCTTATTCATCTGCAACTCATATGCAAGCTACACAGACAGGCAGAATACGAAAAAGGACCATACTGCGCCTTTACACTCCCAGCCAAGAATACGTTTTCACCTGCACAGTCAACGAAGAGACACTTGGGAAAGACATAGGTGAACTTCTCCATGAATCCGGTATCCGTTTCTCTAAAGGAGAGTAACCAAAATCCAGTCCCGAAGCCGACGCGGACATGATCTTAAGGCCTTCAAAAGAACTGAATGACTCTTTGGTGCGGGGGGTTCCGAACCCACGAAGGCCTCCCACGCAGTCCGGATATCGACTTTAGCTAGAGTCTGTCTGGGTCGCAGCTGTCGCGGCCTTGAACCGTGGTTGTCGTCTTCCAGCGATTCGATCGATCAGGTTGAAAGCGAGAATTATCAGGAAGATTCCTCCGACAATCCCTGTGATGGCTTGGACAAAGGGTCTCGTGTCGTATGGTATGACCTCATAAACGGCTACTGCCCCGGCCCAGCCACCATAAGCGACTAGGAACGCTCCGGCGATCCCGATTATTGCCTTCACAACCGCCACGAGTCCGTCTGTAAAATCCTCTCGGGGCCTGGGCGTGGCCCCGTACCGTGCTCCACAACGCGGACAGAACGCCCCACCAGAGGGGATCATCGTGCCGCAGTTAAGGCACGAAAGCGGGGACGAGCTGAGTGTGGATGACAATGAGAGATGCGTCTCGAATCATCATATTCGTCTTATTATTGTTAAAGGCATATGTGAGATTACGGATATGTCGAAATGTGAGGGGTGCGACCAGGACATTTCCGACGACTCTGTCTACTGCACATTCTGCGGCATGAGACAACGCAGCAATTTGCCAGCATTGCTTGATGAGGAACTTCAAGACAGTCACAGCCAATTCTCAAGGAAGTGTCCCGCCTGTGGATTCAATCTTAGGCGTGGCTGGGAGTTTTGTCCGCGCTGTGGTATGTCGAGGCCCCGCGCCGGAGTGAAACTTGTTGGAGTGATCTCTCTATTGGCGGCGCTCCTGTCTTTCATCGCGGGCGGCTCCTATTTCAGTTATTATTACTACGACCCTTTTGTTCGAATATTCGACACCGCGATGATGGCAGCTTACGCGTTTGTGGGTTTCGGTCTTCTAATGTCCCGGCATCCGTTAATCTGGTGGGTTTCGGTGACATTATGGTTCCTTACGGGACTTGAAGCTCTGTTCTTCGGCTACTATTCTTTAGGACTCTTCATAACCATTCTCTCGGCGATAATCGTCACTTATCTCATCGTTGCGCGGAAAAGCTTCTCCATCCTAACGGCCTAACAGGAATTGTTCCGGCGGATTGTGAATCATAGCGGCTTCCCGCATTTCCCGCAATAGACCGCATCCTCATTCTCAAGATAACCGCAATTGCGGCATTTCACTTTCACAACTGATCCACTTTGAAGCGGGTTCGCTCCAAATCCTTGCCTCAAGCCCTCGCCAGCGGCCTCTGAAACTCGCTCGATCGCGGGTGATGCCTCAGACGCTACATACGAAGTCACTGGCCTGATCAACCCAAGTCTCAACGCTACCCCTCCAACACCTAAGAGAATCATCCCGACTACAGCGGTACCGAAGGCTGAACTCATCCGGGCCTGGCTTGCCGCAAAGTCAAACGGGTTTGAGGACGGAGCCGTCAGGGTCGTTGCCGCCACTAGGATGAGGATTATCCCGATGACAACGAGTACTGCCCCAATGGCTGTCAATGATCCGCGACCCAAGCCGAATAATGATCCGTCATCGTCGCTCATTCGAATCACCCTACATTAGGTGAAAACATGGATTTAGCTTCTGCTCCTGCCTATTACTAAATTGGATTTTATAGCCTTAGCGTGCAGACGTAACGTTCTTGGTGCGGGGGGTGGGATTCGAACCCACGAAGGCCTACGCCACGGGATAACACACCCGCGCTCCCAAACAGGAGACGATCACAATGAACGTCCCCGTGTTAAATCGGGTCTTGAGTGTAGCGCGCGCGTGCTAGGTATGCGAAGGGCGCGACCCGCCCATCTGGTCCCCCAGTCGGCTTGACCTGACTCTGGTACCCCCGCCACCATCAAGCATACGACCTTCAGTCACCAAATAAACTTCACACACAGTCTCCGAGTTGAGCTTTAAGAAGAGAATACCGAGTCTCGGAGAAACGGAGCGAGGGAAGGCTTTCTGGCAGACCTTTCAACAACGATCGCCCTAGCAGCCGCAGCCACAGTGCCGTCCGTTTTTGCTGGACTCCTTGCCGGGTTCATCCTCCGAGGCAAACCCAGCTCTTCTTCAGGAGCAAATACCAGAATACTGATTCTCACCAGTTTCGCGGCCGGACTCACTGCATGGTACTTTCTCGACATAATGGCCGCCTCAACATTTCTCGGGATTAACCAAGGCATGACGAGCGCGACCGTTCTTCTAGTACTGTTGTTCGTCCTCGGATTCCTCGTCACCATCATGGTGGAACCGTCATCGAGACCCGACAAGTTCTACGACCCAATCCTCCTAGCCGCTGCGGTGGTCGGAATGCATGGCATCGGAGAGGGAATTGCAATCGGCTCGACACTAATCTCAGCCGCTGATCCAATCGCTGCTGTGGGAGGACCCTTATCGGCAGCCAGTTTCGTGATTCACAAGGGACTAGAAGCCTTCATCGTCAGCGCTTTCGCAGTTAGCGCGGGAAAGTACTACTCTCACGTCTGCGCCGCAGCCATAATCGTGGGCGTGCCAACTGTTGTCGGAGCAGCTGCGGGATATCTCTTCTCGCCTAACGACACCATATTTTTCGCAATCGGAGCTGGAGGAACCCTATGGCTATTGTCAACGCTTCTTGCGACGTCAATGACTCTCCCGAGCCGGTCCAAATGGTCACTCGCACTAGTCGCAGGGGTAATGCTCATGTTCCTTGCTGGACTCCTCCACTCTATCAGGTAGAAAACACAAAGGACAGTTCACAAACGAAACTCTCCAACAAATCCCTAACGGTTGTCACGATAGCAATGCTATCAGTTGCGGGTGCACTGACTGTACTGGCGGTAGCAAGTCTAGCTCCTGAACCCTGTCCTACAACCATCCAGAAATATTTCTTCACGATCGTTTCAACGCTCAATGGCTTCAACGATAGCAAGAATCATCCAGACCAACCCTGGCCAATTATGAGAGTAAATAGATGCTCTACAGTAACAATACGGCTAGAGAATCAGGATACAAGCCAAGCGCACGGACTCGCAGTTGCCCTTTACGCCAATAATGGCGTGGTCGCGGGACCAGGCCAGAATGCCGAGGTAAACTTTGTCGCGAACCGAACAGGAGAGTTCAAAGTCACCTGTACAATTCCATGCTCTATTCATCCGTCAATGCTCAACGGTTACGTCTACGTGTCCTAACGATCTGAAAACTAGATTCCTTTAGGGTTCGAGCTTATAGAAGCTCGATCTCGATGAAAACATCGTCAGGCGCTCTGATCCTCATCAACCGTTTCAAAAACCGCTCATTAGGATCCACATCGATGAGTCGTTTATGGATCCGCATTTCCCACTTGTCGAAAGTATGAGTGCCCTGGCCGCATGGTGATTTTCTGGTCGGGATCTGCAGCTTCTTTGTTGGTAGAGGTATGGGTCCTTTGAGTTTGACGCCGGTCTTGTCAGCTATGTCTCGTATCTCGGTGCATATCGTGTTGATGTCCTGGGGATTGGTGCTTGAAAGTCGTATTCTAGCCTTTGAGACCATACTGGGACACCTTGATCTTCAATTTTGTTCGGGAGAAGGGAACGGCTGGGTTGTGGTCCTAAAAAGGGTTGGTATAGGTTCCCGGTCTCTTGAGGAGTCCTTAGCCTTTCTCGACTATCTCTTTGACAACACCAACGGCGACGGTGCTGCCCATGTCCCGTATAGCGAACCTTCCAAGTTGTGGAATATCTTGGAAGCTTTCGATCACCATGGGTCGCAAAGGTCTCATCTTCACAAGGGCGCTGTCTCCCACCTTCAGAAAGCTCGGCTTCTCCTCGACCACTTGACCTGTTCGTGGGTCGATCTTTCGTATCAGTTCCTCAAAAGTGACTCCGACGGTTGCCGTGTGCGCATGGAGGACCGGTGTGTATCCGGCCGCGACGGCTGTTGGATGATATATGATGATGATTTGGCCTATGAATGCCTTGGCAATGGTTGGTGGCTTGTCTGGGTGCCCCATGACTTCTCCTCGTCCAATGTCTTGTTTGGCGACGCCTTTGACGTTGAATCCAATATTGTCGCCGGGTTCAGCCTTGGGCATCCTGACATGGTGCGTCTCGATCGTCTTGACCTCACCGGTTTTGTTAGATGGCATGAAAACGACCTTGTCGTTCTCCTTCAAAACTCCCGTCTCGACGCGTCCAACCGGGACGACTCCGACACCCGTGATTGCGTAAACATCCTGTATTGGAACGCGTAGTGGCTTGTCCAATGGTTTGGGTGGTGCAACAAACCCGTCTAGAGCCTCGAATAGTGTGGGCCCTGTGTACCATGGTGTATTCTTACTCTTGACTTTCAGATTGTCGCCAAGCCATCCACTAGTAGGGATGAAGTTGATCTTGGTAACATTGTAACCAACAGTCTTCAACAGTCCTTCGAGTTCCCGTTTGCACTCCTCGTATCGTTCCTTGGCATACTTGACAGTTGCATCATCCATTTTGTTGACTGCAACCACAAGCGCGCTTACACCTAGGGTGCGTGCTAGGTATGCGTGCTCACGCGCTTGTCCACCGGGACCGACGGCAACTTCGAACTCGCCCTTCTTCGCAGAGACGACGAGTATGGCTGCGTCTGCTTGGCTCGCGCCTGTAATCATGTTCTTGATGAAGTCCCTGTGTCCTGGAGCATCTATTATCGTGAAGAAGTTCTTAGGAGTCTCGAACTTTTGAAATGATAAGTCGATGGTAACGCCTCGTTCTCTCTCCTCTTTGATCGTGTCGAGGACCCATGCGAACTTGAAAGTTTCTCCTGCACCAGTCTTCTCAGACTCACGTGCATACGAATCGATCGTTTTCTGATCGATATATCCGGCCTCAAACAGCAAGTGGCCCGTCAGCGTACTTTTTCCGTGGTCAACATGTCCCATGACTATCAGGTTTAGGTGGGGCTTGTTCGATGATGACATCTACTTACTACACGCTTCCGATTTAGAAAAAAACCTCCGTACTGCTTATAAAAAGCCTTGTCCGGTTCCTTGCCCTCCCGAGAAAAAAGATCTTTACTTATCGGGAAAAGGTCTAAATGGGAACATGGTCGGCTCGCTTGCAATTTCACAGACGGCGAATGAATTAGTGTTAGAAACCACATCAAAGCATGAAGCCGCTCCCGGCGGCATGGGAATGCAGAAGACCCAATATGATATGGCAGTCGAACAGTTCCAACGCGCCGCCGACATAATGAGACTCGACGCCAACACGCAAGAGATACTCCGAAAGCCCAGACGAATCCTGAGCGTTAACTTTCCAGTCAAAATGGACGATGGACGAATCCAACTCTATCAAGGCTTCAGAAGCCAACATAACAACGCCCTCGGACCATACAAGGGCGGCATCCGATACCACCCAGGCGTCACAATCGACGAAGTGAAGGCATTGTCGATGTGGATGACCTGGAAGTGTGCCGTCGCAGGAATACCCTTCGGCGGGGCAAAAGGAGGAGTCACCGTTGACCCTAAGCTTCTCTCAAAGGGCGAGAACGAGCGGCTCTCGCGCTCATTCTTCTCCATGATCATGGAGATCGTCGGTCCATACCGTGACATACCTGCACCTGACGTTTACACCGACTCTCAAACAATGGCATGGTTCATGGACGAATACAGCCGCTTCGAGAAGAACAACTCCATCGCGGTCGTCACCGGCAAACCAATCATAATCGGCGGATCGCTCGGAAGAGATGCCGCAACTGGCAGAGGAGTCTCGGTCACAGTTCGAGAAGCCGCGAAGCAGTTGAAGATGGACCTCAAGAGATCCACGTGTGCCATCCAGGGTTTCGGAAATGTAGGAACTTACGCGCATCAATTTCTCGAAGAGATGGGTGTCAAAGTTCTAGCCGTCTCCGACTCTAAGGGCGGGATACTCAAGAAGACCGGAATCCCATTCCGGGAAGTCATGGCGCATAAGAAGAAGACGGGATCAGTTATCGGATTCCCGGGTTCTGAGATGATAACGAACGAGGACGTTTTGGAAATGGACGTGGACATTCTCGTCCCGGCAGCATTGGAGGGCGTGATAACGGAAAGGAATGCGCGAAGCATCCGTGCCAAACTGATCGCCGAGGGTGCCAATGGGCCCACGTCCCCTGAAGCGGACGATATACTCTTCCACAATGGCCAGCACCTGATTCCCGACATTCTCGCAAACTCGGGCGGCGTGAGCACAAGCTATCTGGAATGGGTCCAAAACCTCCAACACCTTTACTGGTCCCTTGAGGAAGTGGACAACAGACTAGAGTTGATCTTGGTACGTGCCTTTGCTGAGGTCTGGAAGACTAGCAGTAGCCACAATGTGGACATGAGAACGGGGGCTTACATCCACGCAATCGGCAAAGTCAGCGACGCGATGAAGATTCGCGGCTGGGTGTAGTCCGAGCTAACAA
>Ga0209236_1001427_pt1 | contig 14309 bp, 12 predicted proteins | sample GraSoi013_1_40cm_FD_185819 | JGI IMG/M metagenome (GOLD analysis project Ga0209236, IMG submission 185819) | Grasslands soil microbial communities from the Angelo Coastal Reserve, California, USA - Sample 09_27_2013_1_40cm (SPAdes) (version 2) | ecosystem: Environmental > Terrestrial > Soil >... | reverse complement strand
ATCGCCGTCCGCTCGAAGGACACGATGCGGCGCAGCGAGCGCGCGATGGCGCGGAAGAGGTCGTCCCGGGTCAGGCTCGAGATCACGGCGTTGTTGATCTCGAGCAGCGTGCGATAGCGTTCGCTCTCGGGACTGCTCGCGTCACGGGCAGGAGCAGCATCCATCGTCGGCCGGGTCCTCCCGGCCGCATTCTAGACCCGAAGTATCGTCGTGCGAGACAAAGGCCAGGCCCCCGCTGCCCAGCGGCGAGGCCGTGACCGCGCGACAACTTACTTTCGGGTCGGGATGCGGTCACCGGCGAGACGCGCAGCGATCGCCACAGCGGCGCAGGCGAGCGCGACGATTCCGAGCGCGGCCGGTAAGCCAACCACCTCCGCGGCGAGCCCGATGGCAGGCGGCCCCGCCAGAAAACCAACGTAGCCTGTGGTAGCGACCGCGGCGAGCCCGTGCCCCGGCGCGACTGCGTACGCTCGGCCGGCCGCACTGAAAATGACCGGGATGAGATTGGCGACGCCCAGTCCCACCAGGCCGAAGCCCGCGATCGCGATGACCGGCTCGTTCACGATCAGCGCGAGAAGAAGACCACCCGCCGCGAGGGCACCGGACAGACGAAGAAGACACGCCGCACCGAGCCGCCGCGCGACGTGATCGCCGGCGAATCGCCCCCCGGCCATCGCGAGCGAGAACGCGGCAAAGCCGGCGGCGGCGACACTCTGGCTCGCGCCGCGCGAGTCCATCAGGTACACCGCGCTCCAATCGCCGATTGCGCCCTCGGCCAGGAGCGCGCAGAGCGCGAGCACGCCGAGGCCGAGCAGCCCGCGCGTCGGCCTGACGAACACGGGCGATGGAGAGGGGGCGACGGCGATCAGCGCGGACCGCGCGATCAGGATCGCCACGCTTCCGAGCAGCGCCGCGGTGAGGATGTGATCAGCCGCGCCGACGCCAGCGGCGATGATCACGCTGCTCAGGAGAGCTCCGGCCAGGCCACCCACGCTGAACATCGCGTGGAAGGACGACATGAGCGCGCGCCCGCGCCGCTGTTCGACCTCGACCGCCTGCGCATTCATGGCCACGTCGAGTGTGGAATTGAAGGCGCCGAAGAACAGCAGCGCGAGCGCCGCCAGGAACGGCGTCGGGGCGAGGACAGGCAGCGGCAGGCTCAGGCACAATCCGAGCCCCGCGCCCACGGAGACGGTGCGGCTTCCCAGCCGACCCACCAGCGTGCCGGCGAACGGAAGCGCGCCCAGCGCACCGATCGCCATGAACAGGAGGACGACGCCGAGCAGACCATCTCCGATACCAAGGCGCTGCTTCACCATCGGGACGTAGGGCACCCACGAGGCCAGGATGGCCCCGTTGACGAAGAACAGAGCCGAGACCGCGCAACGGGACGCCGTCGGGCGTACGTCAGTCGTCACGGGCGTTGGACACTCGCGGCGCAACGCCAGATGCGCTCTACATCGATCGTCGTCGCACGCCGAGCGCCGGGCGGCGTTTCGCGGTCAGCGTGACCGCACGCGATACCACGGGTGCGGCTGGCCCGGTGTCTTCATCCGCAGCGTGTAGACGGAGGTGCGCGCGGTCAAGAACAGCGTCCGGAGATCGGGCCCGCCGAAGGCGAGGTTGGCCGGGACCTCCGGCGTGCGAATGATCCCCAACCGCGTGCCGTCGGGCGCGAACACCCAGGTGCCGCCGGGACCGGTGCAGTAGATCCGGCCCTGCACGTCCACCTTCATGCCGTCGGGGACGCCGTCGGTCTCGTCGGACGACATGTCGGCGAAGATCCGGCGCCGCACCACGTTGCCGCCCGCGTCCAGCTCGAATGCGTGGATGTACTGCGTCCAGCGCGTGTTGGCCACGTAGAGCACGCGCTCGTCCGGCGAGAAGGCCAGCCCGTTGGGATACTCGCAGTCCGCCACCAGCGAGCTCTTGCCGTCCGGCGTGATCCGATAGACGCCGGCGTACGACAGCTCTCGCTCCGCGAGCGGCACGCGCAGGCCCGGATCCGTGAAGTAGAGGCTGCCGTCTGACTTGCACACGACGTCGTTCGGTCGGTTCAGCCGCTTGCCCTCGTAGCGGTCCATCAAGACCTCGGAGCGGCCGTCGCTGGACCAGCGTGTGACGCGGCGATTGCCGCCCTCGCAGATGACGACGCGGCCTTGCAGATCGAACGTCGTCCCGTTGCCCTCGCCCGTATTCGCCCGCACGAGCTCGGGCTCTTTGCCCGGGAAGATCCGGTGCAGATGGCTCTTCCGGATGTCGACGAAGTAGTAGAACCCTTCGGGGTGCCACAGCGGGCCTTCGGTGAATCCGAACCCCGTGGCCAGGCGCTCGGCCTCCGTCGTCTCGAGGATCGTCGACAGCGCGTCAGTCATGATGTGGTCCTCCTTCTGATGGCCGCCCAAAGCCAGGCTCGGGCACCCATGATATGTGGAGGATCCGACCACGCCAACCGGATCAATGTCGCCGGACAGCGACATTGACGGCGGGCAACGAGGCGTGGCTTGATGCTCCCGCGAGGAGAAATGACGGAGCGCGACCTCCGGACCAAACGCTGGAAGCGGACCGAATACGAGCGGCTCGTGGACAAGGGCATCTTCGTGCCGGGCGAGCGCATCGAGCTGATCGACGGCCTGCTGGTGGTGGCCGAGCCCCAGAGCTCGTTGCACTTTGCTGCCGTCAGGCTCGTCGAGCGGGCGCTCGCTCGTGCGTTCGGCGAGGGCTGGGACGTTCGCGCCCAGGGGCCAATCGCCCTCGACGATACCTCTGAGCCGGAGCCGGACGTGGCAGTGGTGCGCGGGGAGCTTCGCGATTATCTGGATGCGCACCCCGCGGATCCTGTCCTCGTCGTGGAGGTCTCGCTGACGAGCCTCGAGTTCGACCGCGTGCACAAGTCTAGCCTGTACGCGCGCGCCGGCCGTCCAGAGTACTGGATCGTGAATCTGGTCGATCGCGTGGTCGAGGTCCGGAGGGCGCCAGCGCCCGCGGCTTCAGCGCCCTACGGCTGGGACTACACCACCGTGGAGATCCTGAGCCCGGGTGAGGACGCGCGTCCCCTCGCCGCCCCTGGCACGCACATCACGGTCCTCGATCTGCTGCCGTAGCCGGCTCGCGCACCGGGAAGCCCGGGGTCAGCCCATCGTGGCCCGGAGCTGGACGCCGGCGCGCTCTTCCTGGAGCAGGAACAGCGAGTTCGAATCCCGCTGGCCCCAGCCGCGACGCAACGCTTCCTCGAGCTGCTGCTCGGCCAGCGCCGCGATCATCATCGGCACGTGGTACTCGCGCCCCAGCTCGGTGGCCAGCCCCACGTCCTTTCTCAGCAGCTCGAGCGCGAAGTTGACGTGGTCGAACTTGCCCGGGAAGACCGTGTTCGGAATCATCTCCTTGAGCACGCGTCCCTGGCCGAACGAGCTGCGCTGGATCGCGTCGAGCAGCGCCTCGGGCTTCACGCCGGCCTTCACGCCGAGCGTCATCCCCTCGGCGATCGCCATGCGCGCGCACGCGGAGACCATGTTGTGGACGAGCTTGGCGATGGTGCCGCAGCCAATCTCGCCGACGCGCATGACCTTGTCGCCGATCGCGTCGAGGATGGGCTTGACCCGGCCGTAGAGGGCCTCGTCGCCACCGACCAGGACGGCCAGCTTGCCCGAGCGTGCCCCCGGCACGCCCCCGCTGACCGGGGCGTCCAGGACGCCGACCCCCCGCTCCGCGTATACATAATGAATGCGGCGGATGAGCGTCGCCGAGCTGGTGGAGAGATCCACGTAGACGGCGCCGCGCGCCGCGCCCTCCAGGATGCCGCCCGGCCCCAGCGCCACGCTCTCGACCTCGCGCGGACCGGGCAGTGACGTGAAGACGATGTCGCTGGCCTGAGCCACCGTCTTCGGTGAATCCGCCCACTGGGCTCCTTGATCGAGATGGGGCTTCGCCATCTCGCGCCGGATGTCCGTCACCACCATGGAGTGCCCGGCCCTGGCGACGTTCGAAGCCATCGGCCCACCCATGTTGCCGAGCCCGATGAAACCGATGCGGCTCATGGAGTGATCCTCCCCGTCTTCGTCAGGAACTCCCTGTGGCCCTGGGAGAAGCGGTCGATCTCCGCTAGCTCGCGATCGTGCATGGCCACCTCGATGGCGCCTTCGAGGAACTTCAATCCGAGCCTCTCGTTGAACGTCGGCATCGTCAGATCGCGCGGCCGGCGCGGTGGCCGTCCTCGATCGCGTTCGCGAGCCGGCGCGGGGCGAAGGCGTCGCCCACCACGCGGACATCGTCGATGCCACTGGCGCGCAACGTCTCGGCCAGAGATCCCTGGGCCTCTTGAGGCCCGACCCAGATCACCGCGGCCGCGCCGGGAATCGTCTCCTCACGTCCGGTGTAGCAGTCCTTCAGCACGACGGCGCCCTGCTCGATGCGACCGACGTACGTGTGAGGACGGGCGGCGACGCCCTGCTCGTCGAGGGCCCGCAGCGCCGAGATGCGCGAGACAGCGGGCAGCTCACGGAGGATCTCGAAGAACCGCGTGACCACGGTCACCTTCTTGCCCTGGCCAGCGACCGTCTCGATCACCGCCGCCGCCCAGTAGTAGCCGTCCTCGTCCATGACGACGACGTGATCGCCGGGGAGCATGCCGACGAGCAGCGCGCCGGCGCTCGTGGACACGCCTACCGAGCCGTCGCCCGGGACGTCGGGCGCCACCGGAATCGCGCCGGTCGCGACGATGACGGCATCCGGCTGCTCGGCCGCCACGGTGGCCGGCGTCGCTTCGGTCTCGAGCCGGACCTTCACGCCGAGCTTTTCGACCTGACCGATGAGGTAGTCGATCACCCGCCTCATCTCCTCGTCGTGCGGCACGTGCTCGGTCAGCCGGACCTTGCCACCGAGCGCGTCACTCTGCTCGAGGATCGTCACGCGATGGCCGCGCTCCGCGGCCACACGGGCGGCCTCGAGTCCTGAGGGGCCGCCGCCGGCGACGACGACGCGCCGGGCCACGGGCGCGGCGTGGAGTGGCCCGAGCTCGATCTCGCGCCCGGCGCGAGCGTTGCAGACGCATCCGATCGTCCGGCCGTCGGTCACCCAGCCCCAGCACTGGTTGCACGAGATGCAGTAGCGGATGTCCTCGGGCCGTCCCTCCAGCGCCTTCCTCGGCCAGTCGGGATCGACGATCAACGGGCGACAGAGCCCGACGAGGTCGGCCTTGCCGCTGGCGATGATCGCCTCGGCCTGCTCCGGCGTCTCGATGCGTCCGCTGGTGACGACGGGAAGCCCTCCGGCCGCCGCCTTGATGTGGACGTTCTGCTCGACGAAGGTCGCTGGCGGCGAGTGGCGATCGGGCAGATGGCGATCGATGGAGTTGAAGTTGCCCTGGCTCAGCGACAGATAGTCGACGAGGCCGTCGGCGGCGAGCTCGCCGGCGATCCGCGCGCTGTCGTCGATCGTGAGGCCGCCCGGCGTGAACTCGTCCGTGCCCATCCGGTAGCCGACGATGAGTTCGCGCCCGACTTGCTCGCGGATGCCGGCGATGATCTCGCGCGGAAAGCGCAGCCGGTTCTCGAAGCTGCCGCCGTAGGCGTCTCGGCGCTGGTTGCTGAACGGAGAGACGAACTGCTGGATCAGATGACCCTGGGCGCCGTGGACCTCCACGCCGTCGACGCCGCCGTCGCGGGCGTGGAGCGCCGAGCGGACGAAGCCGGCGATGACGTCGTGGACCTCGGCGGTCGTCATCTCGTGAGGCACGCCGCCGCTGTACGGACACGCGATGGCGGAGGGCGCCCACATGGTCGGCACCATCCGGCCGAGGTGCTGGCGGCCGCCGTGGTAGAGCTGGGCGATGAGCAGCGCGCCCTCGGCGTGGACGGCATCGGCAAGACGGCGCAGGCCGGGAACGACGGCGGGATCGAAGAGCGTGACGAACGTGGGCCGGCCCGCATCGCTCGCGTGGACGCGCAGCGCCTCGATCACGATGGTGCCCGCGCCGCCCTCGGCGACGGTGCGATAGTGCACGATCATCCGCTCGCCGATGCGGCTGCTCTCGGCGAGATTGGTGACGGTGGCCAGCCGCATGACTCGATTCTTGGCGGTGCGCGAGCCGATGCGGATCGCCTCGAAGAGACGCGGGAAGCGCATGGATCCCCTTCTCACCGCGGCGGCTCGCGGCCGCGCGGCGCCGGGATCATAGCAGGTGGTCGCGGCCCCTGTCAGCGCGGGGCTATGCGGTGAGGGAACGGGGGACTACTGAGCTTTGAATTCCCCCGTCACGACGACGTGAGTCTCCGGCACGCCCTCCGCCCGCAAGGCGGCGTCGACCTCGCGGCGGAGGACGGCCGAATCGTTCTCCAGGTACACCACGAGCACGCCGCCCGGAGTTCCCAGGCCCGTCACGCCGTCGATGGCGAGCAGGCGGGGGGCGACGCGCCTCTTGAGAGCTTTGACGTCGGTCTCGGGCGGCACGGCCATAGTGAACCCCGGCGCACCGCCTCGACGCAACCGCTACAGGACGAGCACGACGTCCAGGGCATCGAGCACGTCACCGATGTGGTTGGCGATCGTGAAGCGTGAGCTGCCGGCGAACAGCAGCCCCGTAGCGCGCGCCGACGTGCGGTCGACGATGAGCGAGCCGGAATCACCGGCGCCGGAGAACGGGCCGCCCTCGCCCCGGATCAAGACCTGGTCCTCGAACGTCAGCGTGCCGAGATCATACTGGACCTTCACCGTGGCGCTGACGTCAAAGATGGAGCCGCGCGTGTAGCCCGTCGTGCGCCCGGTCTTGTGCACTTTCATGCCTTCCGTGGCGTCGATCGGCGTCGCGCTCTTGAGGGCGCCGACCTTCCCCAGCACGCGAGGCCGGACACTCTTGGCGACGAGCACCTCGGCGATCGCCGCGTCGACCACGTTGGCCGCGCCCGCCTTCAGCGGGACGAAACGCGTGAGCCGCGCGATCTGATCCGTGCTCACCTTGCCGTGGTCGAGCAGACCGGGCTGGAAGATGGCGCTCCCGATGGGCAGCGAGTTCTCGTCGGCGAGGACGTGATTGTTGCTGAGAATGTATCGGACGCTGCCGGCGGCCACGACGGCACCGAACGTGCCGGCCATCACGAACCCGGCCTTGGCTCCGGTGAACTGAAAGCCGATCGAGCAGCCCGGCGACGCCGGCCGCTGTCTCCTCTGTTGAACCGGCACCGCCGCGGGCTGGGCGAGGAAGCGGCCCGTCTCGATCACGTCGGTGGGCACACCATTCACGGTGGAGGGCAGCACGAACTCGGGTGGGATGGCCGTCTCGCCGAGCTTGCGGTCGACGTAGAAGCGCACGCAGGGCTGGCGCGTCGCCTTGCCCTTCGTGACCTTGGTGCCCAGGCCGACGCCGACGACGTTTTGCTGTGGGCGGGCGGACACCGCATAGGCCGAGGGGGTCCCGATCTCGGAGCGCGAGAGGAATCGGGTGGTGGCCTCGCGCTTGGCGTCCTGAACGGCGGAGTCGATGTCCTTGCGGCTGGTGCCTTTCATACAACCTCCTCAAAAGAGCAATCGGTCATCGGTGGCAATGGTCGGCCCTCAGCGATGGGCCGGTCCCTCACACGTTTCCCGCGATCACGGCCCAGGTCGCAATGGCGCTGCCGACAGTCGTCCAGTAGCCGTACCGCTCATAAATCCGCGCCGCGGCTCGCTTCTGCTCGTCGAGTGGCAGCGTCCCGTCGATCTGGGGATCGGACGCGTTGCGAATGGCAAGCCATCCTGGTGCTACGCTGCCGAGCTCTCGGCAGACCAGCCCGAGCACGGCATCGCCCATCTCCACGGCGGCTCCCAGCCCCTGCAGCTTGTAGGTGTTGACCGAATTGTCGAAGGCGAAGAAATCGGTCGTCACCACCGTGGGCGCTTCGCGCGGGGGCGACCCGTCGTAGTAGAGGCGGAGGCGGTGATGGGGCGCGGGGAGCATACCGGCGTTGACGGGGATCAGCTTCTGCGTGGCGGTCTCGAGACGGCGGAGCGGCACCGCGAGGGGGCTCGCGAACTGCTCGGCGTTGAAGGGTTCGTGGGCGAACATACGCGAGCAGTGGAAGCGCACGGTGCGGCCGAGCACCACGTCTCCGAGCTTCACGTCGCGTCCGATCGCGCCGGCCGTCCCCGTGGTGATCACCACGCGCGCACGTGTCTCCGCGAGGATCTGGTGCCAGAGCTTCCGTACTGGAAGCTTGACGCCGTCCTGGCTGAGATGAAGCTCCGACTTGAAGCAGAGCACCTTCCGGGCGCCGATGGTGAGCGGGAAGTACGTGCCGAGTCTCTTCGCCTTGGAAGCGGGTGCGCCCGGCCGGATGTCGGGCTCGTAGTGAGACGAGAAGAAGTGCGCGTAGGGATACCAGGTGAAGCTCGGATGGCCCGGCGTCAGGACGTCGGCCAGCGCCTGAGCTTCCGCGACCGTCCAGGTGACGACGAGATAGTCAGCCTGTGGCAATGACGAGGCCGGCTGCGGGGTCGCTGAAAGAGGACGCGGGCGCGGCGCCTCCGCCTCGGGCCATGGAATCGGCTGCAGCGCGGGATGGGTGGTGGCAAGCGTCGCGGGTGACAGCTCGGTCCATGGCGCATAGGTTTCCGGGTTCGAAGGGTCGAACTCGATGATGTGCTGGGCGAGCTGGACGTCATCGATCATCGATCGCTCGGTTGCCATGGTCGTGTCCTGGGCAGGCAACTTCCAAGCCAGATCGCCCGCCGCGGGCGCTGCGTTGGGGGCTCCAGAAATCGCGCGGTTTCCCTGTCCCCGCGCCGCCGAACCGCGTGGCGAGGTGCCAGTCATGCACGACCTCGTGGCTTCTCGGCACCGATGATGCCGAGAACGGGGCCGGTGCTATACTCCCGCGCAATCTTGGGTGAGAAGTGATGCCTCCAGTCGAGCTCGGCGTCCTGCTTCCGACGCGTGAGGCCGTGATGTCCGGGCGGCCCGAGACCGGGTCCATGCTGGCCATGGCCGAGCGCGCCGAGGCCACCGGCTTCGATTCCGTCTGGATCGGTGATTCGATCACCGCGCGGCCGCGCCACGAGCCCCTGACGCTGCTGGCTGCTGTCGCCGCGCGGACGCGCCGCGTCAGGCTCGGCACGGCGGTCCTCCTGCCCGCGCTACGCAATCCCGTCGTGCTGGCCCACGTCGTCGGCACGCTCGACCGTGTGGCCGAGGGCCGCGTGATCCTGGGCGTCGGCATTGCCGCCGACACGCCGGCCATTCGGAAGGAGTTCGAGGCCGTCGGCGTGCCGTTCGAGCGTCGGGTCGGACGATTCCTCGAGATGCTCGAGATCTGTCGCGCGCTGTGGACCCGCGACCACGTCAGCTTCAGCGGCAAGCACTTCGCGCTCCACGACGTCACCGTCGAGCCGAAGCCACATCGTCCCGGTGGCCCACCGATCTGGATCGGCGGTAGCGGCCCGACGGCGCTCCGTGAGGCCGCCAGGTTCGACGCGTGGTTTCCAACCGGCCCCAGCGTCGAGTTCTTCGCCGAGCATTTTCCGAAGATTCGCGCGGCCGCCCGCGCCGCCGGACGCAAGCCCGAGGACGTGACCGGCGCGGCGTACGTCACGCTCGCGCTGGACGCCAATCCCACCGCCGCGGAGCAGCGGCTGCATCGCTTCCTCGAGACGTACTACGCGGCGCCGGCGCGCACGCTGCTGGCTCGCCAGGCCTGCTACGCGGGCCCGATCGACGGCTGCGTGGAGTGGCTCCAGCGCTGGGTCGACGCCGGCGCGCGTCACATCAACCTGCGGTTCGCCGGCGGCGACCAGCTCGCCCAGGTCGACGAAGCGGCCTCCAGGCTCCTGCCCCGGCTCAAGCGCGGCTGACGACACCCGGTCATCGACCCGCGGCCCCTTCGGCTGGGATCGAGATGGTTGCCGCGACGGGGCGGATGGATGGGCTCGTCGCTCGTTGCGATCGGCGGGCTGCTGCTCCTGACCGAGGGTCTGCATGCGCAGGAGCCGCCGCCCGTCGTGCGGCTCCCACCGGTACAGGTGAAGGCGGCCGCGCCGCTGCCCGAGACCCTCCCACGACAGTGGGTGCCTTCCAGCCTCGACATCGTGGGCCCCGACGACGTCCGCGCGTCGCGCCCGCGCGTGCTGCCCGATGCGCTCGAACGCCTGCCCGGCGTCACGCTACAGAACCAGCAGGGCAATCAGTACCAGCCCGATCTGTCGCTGCGCGGCTTCTCGGCGTCGCCGGTCACCGGGCTGCCGCAGGGCATCAGCGTGTTCCTCGATGGCGTCAGGCTCAACGAGCCGACGGTCGAGGAGGTGAACTTCGATCTGATTCCCCTGGACGACGTGGATCTGATCGAAATCATCCGCGGCCCCTCGGTGCTCTTCGGCCGGAACACGCTCGGCGCCACCGTCAACATGGTCACGCGGCGCGGTCAGGAGCGGCTCGAGCTCGTGCCGGAAATTTCCGGGGGAAGCTTCGGCCGGCAGAATTATCTGCTGAGGCTCGGAGGGATGGCGGGACCGGCCGACTATTACCTGGGACTACGCTACACGGAGGAGTCCGGCTGGCGCGACGACTCCAGCACACGGATCGCCCGGTTGTTCGGCAAGATCGGCATTCGGTCCGGAGGCCTGGACGCGACGCTGTCGTACCAGCACGCCGACAACCTCATCAAGCAGCCCGGATCGCTGCCCCAGTTCGAGGTCGCCAGCAACCCGCGCCAGAACTTCACCGCGGGCGACTTCTTCGCTCCTCACCTCGACCTCGGCACCCTCAACGCCAGCTACGCGATCACCGAGCACCTCACGCTCCAGGGCAACGCGTTCGTGCGTTCGCTCTCGTCCGAGCAGTTCAACGTCAACCTCATCGCGGACAGCACGCGCCTGCGAAACGAGACGCTCTCGACCGGGGGCAAGCTCCAGGCGAGTCACCGCACGACGATCTTCGGGCGGGACAACATGGTCGTCGTCGGTGGCGAGTACACGCGGAGTAACGTCACGAGCCGGACCTTCGAGGAGGGCGCCGACGGCCAGGCGCTCACGGCCAGCGTGAAGGATACGCAGGACGCAGTGGGTGCGTATGCCCAGGACAGCTTCACGCTCCTGCAAGGCTTCCTCGGCAAGGGCTCGAGCATGATCCTGACCGCGGCGGGACGCTGGGACTATCTGCGGCACGACATCGACGATCGCCTGGGTGGCGCGAGTGGCGGCGTGTTCAGCTTCTCGCGCTTCAACCCGCGAGCCGGAGTCAACGTCAACTTGAGCGATCGCCTCGGATTCTTCGCGAGCTACGCCGAGGGCTTCCGCGCGCCCGCCTTCCTGGAGCTCACCTGCGCCGGGCCGGGCGCCGTGTGTCCCGGGCTCCAGGTCGGCGTGGCCCCCGACCCGCCACTCAAGGCCGTGGTCGCGAAGACCTGGGAAGTCGGCGCCTATGCGCGACCGTGGCCGTGGCTCGATGTCGACGCGTCGCTCTACCGGACCAACGTGCAAGACGACATCTTCAGCGTTGCGCCCACGGGCACGGTGGGCGTGTTTTTCCAGAACGTCGGCACGACGCGCCGCGAGGGCGCCGAATTCGGGCTCGTGGCCCGCGCCGCGCGGTTCCTCGAGGGCTACCTGAACTACGCGTACACCCGGGCCACGTTCCGCAATACCGTCGAGCTGGCCACGCCGATCGCGCCCGGGACGGAAGTCGTACCGGCCGGCAACACCTTCGCGCTGGTCCCGAAGCATCGCCTGAATTTCGGCCTGGCGTACCACCCGTGGCCGTGGGCGACGCTCTCGCTCGGCGTGGTCCGCGTGAGCTCGCAGTTCCTGCGCGGCGACGAGGCCAACACCCAGGCGCCGCTGCCGGCGTACTGGGTCGCCAACGCGGGCCTCTCGGCCCAGTGGCGCGGCTTCGAGGCCTTCGTCACCCTCAACAACCTGCTGAACAACAAGTACGAGACCTTCGGCACCTTCGCGCCCGACGGCCGCATCCCGGGTGCGCCGGTGGTCCGCTTCGTCACCCCGGCGCCCCCGATCAACGTGCTCGCGGGACTGCGGTACACGTTTTAGGTCGTCGGCACGCCCGGCGACGTCAGAAGTTCAGAGTCTCCGGTAGAGGATCCTTGATCGGAACCTCGAAGAACGGGCCGGCGCCGTCGGGATCCACGATGACGATGCCGTCGCTCTCGAGGAAGATCGCAATCTGCTGCTGGGCCGCAATCGCCAGATCAGCGACTGTCGCATTCCCGATGTTGGTCAGGAACGTATGCGGGTTGGCCGGTACCGACGGCACGAACGGTGGCGAGGGCCGCGCGGCCCGGACAAGGTCATTGCGGAAATAGGTCGAGCGATCGGTGAGGTCGCCCGCGCGAAAGATTGCCGACGCGGTCGGGTTCGGTACGGTCTGGTCACCCTTGGCGAACTGGATGATGACGGGCGGCGGCTCGATGTCGTTCAGTGGGCTCTTCCTGAGGTGGGGTGCGTACGCCACCGGATTGCCGGACTGCGACACCCACTCCGTGTTGTCGAGGACCTCCTGGATGGCCATGGCCCCCGGGACATTGTTGATCACCGCTGGCAGGTTGCGCAGCGGGATGTTCTCGTTGAACAGCGGGAGGAAGAACGGCGGAGTCGGAATCGGGATGGTCCCCAGGTTGTGGAGCTGCGGGATGCGGCCGAACAGCGCGTACGCGACGAGCGGCCGGAAGGACGGCGAGAGCCGCGCGATCTCGATGATCGGGCCACCCGGGACGTTGGCCACACCAGCGCGCACCGAATCCTCGAGAGCAAGGAACTTGACGCCGTAGATGCCGCCAAAGGACTGGCCCGCGTAGTAGATCTTCGAGCCGCTGAGGCCGGGAATGCCGCCGGTCTGGATGACTCGCACGAACTGCATGAGGTCGGCGACGGTCTGGCGCAACCCGTCGCGGTTGCTGATGATCGTCCGCGGCGGAGCTGCGTTCACGCCTTCCGTGGAGTCGATCGTGCCGTTGCCGTCCTGGTCGATGCCGCGCCCGCCGTCGGGGATCGTCGCTAACGTCGTTTGGCCGGATTTAATCGTCAGCGTCCCGAGGGCGCCGCGGCCGTGACCGACGACGTTGATGGCAATCGTCGCGATGCCATGGTGGGCGAACGTCGAGGCGACGACGATCGGAGCACCCTGCTTGCTGTCCGTGAAACCGTGACCGAAGATCGCCACTGGCCAGCCATCGGCAGGCGGGGTTCCGGACGGAATGAACAGGTTGAAGTAGAGCGTGTTGGTGCCCTGCGCTACCGGCACGCCAGTGCGCGTACCGATCGGCGGGATGAACTCCCCCGACGTCTCCCAGTCGGGCGATACGAATCTCCCGAAGGCGATGGCACCGACCGACCCTGGGAAGACGTCGAGCGCCGTCACCGGCAGCGGTACCGTTTCGAAGGACGCCGTACCCACCTGCCGACGCCAGTCGATCGCTGTCACAGTGGCGCGTGCAAACGTCCCCAGCATCGTGGCCGGCGCCGGATGGGAGCTCTTGATCTGCTGGCGGATCTTCTCGAGGACCGCAGTCGCGCTCTGCGTGGTGAACACGCTGGCCGCAACGATGTAACGGTCACGGAGGCGGGCGTCCTTCACCGCATCGCGCAGCTCGTCGCGATACGCGGCGAGCCGGCGGTCGCTGTCGCGATGACGGCGATGATCGGAGTCGCGATCGTGACCGTCATCGCCATCGCCGTCACGATCGTCATCGAGAAAGTCCTTGAACGCCCTTCCTCCTACCGGACGTCTCGCCGAGTCGAGGACGCCGTCGGTGACGACGAGGAGATAGCGCGTGTGCTGGTCGAGGAACTCGTCGGACTCGGCGTGCAGCGTGTTGGTCGCCGGATCCCACACGACCTGGTTGATGCCCACGACGTGACGGCTGCGGCGGCCGTGGCCGTCGCCCACGCGGACGAGGAACACGGTGCTGCTGCTCACGCTGGAGACGTCGATCGCCCCGGAGAATGGGATCGAGAGCCGCGGCTGGAGGTTGAAGCCGTCGAGCGTATTGATGACGTCGACGTCGGCGCAGTCCGTCGGCCGGGTGGAACAGTTGAGCTTCGGGAGGTTCATCCGGAGCCCGGTCTTGTTGTCATGGTCGAAGAGCGTGAAGCGGTCGCTCGGGAACGGCCCCGTGACCGTCGAGGCGAGGTCGAACAGTGCCTCGACCGCAGCGGCCGAGGCGAGAGGTGTGAGGAGGAGCAGAAAGCCAACGGCGAGGACGACGAAGCGGCGGTACAGCGGACTCATGAGCGCCCCTTCAGTGACGGCGTAGGCACTGCAACGGGTCGAGTCCACATCGCGTTCGAGAAAACGGCGCAGGAGTATCACGCGACAATTTCGGTGTCAAACG
>Ga0209236_1001425_pt1 | contig 14310 bp, 9 predicted proteins | sample GraSoi013_1_40cm_FD_185819 | JGI IMG/M metagenome (GOLD analysis project Ga0209236, IMG submission 185819) | Grasslands soil microbial communities from the Angelo Coastal Reserve, California, USA - Sample 09_27_2013_1_40cm (SPAdes) (version 2) | ecosystem: Environmental > Terrestrial > Soil >... | reverse complement strand
ACGAAGTAGGCAATCCAGTGGGGGTCGCTCATGGCCATCTTCAGGGAGCCAGTGATGTCGTAGATGTTCACGATCGCCACCAGGGAGGTGTCCTTCACCGCGCCGATGAAGTTGCTCACCGTGGGCGCGATGGTCACGCGCAGTGCCTGCGGCAGGACCACATGGCGCAGCACCTGCACCCTGGTGAAACCCATGGCCTGGGCCGCCATGACCTGGCCCTGGGGCACGGCCTGCAGCCCGCCGCGAAACACCTCGGCAAGATAGGCGGCGCTGAAGGCCGCCAGGCAGACGGCGATGCGGACCATGGGGTCCACCCGCCATTGCGCGGGCACCAGCATGGGCAGCACGAAGGCCCCGAAGAACAGCAGCGTGATCAGGGGTACGCCGCGCACGGCCTCGATGAAGCCCGTGCACAGGATGCGGATCAAGGGCAGGCTGGAGCGCCGGCCCAGCGCCAGCAGAATGCCCAGCGGGACACCGGCCAGGCAGGCGATCACGGCAAGGAACAGGGTCAGCGGCAGGCCACCCCACAGATCGCTGGGCACGGGTGCCAGGCCGGCCACACCGCCCGCCATCAGCACGCCAAAGCCGGTCAACCCGGCCAGCAGCATTGCCATGCCGGCGCGGCCGAAGAAGCGCGGCAGTGCCGCCACCCCCACGCTGCCCAGCAGCAGCAGGCTGGCGGCGACGGGGCGCCACTGTTCGGCCATGGGGTAGCGCCCCAGGAACACCAGACGGTACTTGTCGCGCACCACGCCCCAGCAGGCGCCGGCCGCAGCGCGGCATGTGTTGGGGTTGGCTGCGGTTTCGGCGTCGAGCAGGCCCCAGGCCAGCAGCTTCCAGCCCGCCCACAGCGCGGCCAGCAGCAGCGTGGCGGTGATGAGCCCGGAGAGCGCATCCGGAAACAGGCTGGCGCGCAGGCGCTGCGCCAGCGGAACCCGTGGCGGGGCCACCGGCAGGGCCGGTGCGCGGAGTACGGCACTCATGGGCAGGTCTTTCCCGGCTAGCGTGTGATGAAGGCACTGCGCTGGTTGAAGGCATTCAATGCCAGCGAGGTCAGCAGGTTGATGGCCAGGTAGACCACCGCGATGATGGTCACGCACTCGATGGCCTGGCCGGTCTGGCTCATGGCGGTGTTGGCGACCATCACCACGTCGGGGTAGCCGATGGCCACGGCCAGCGAGGAGTTCTTGATGGTGCTGAGCGCCAGGTTGGTATAGGGGGGAATGATCACCCGCAGGGCCTGCGGCAGCACGACCAGGCGCAACTGCTGGCCGCGGCGCATGCCCAGGGCCGAGGCGGCATTCCATTGCCCGCGCGGCACGGCCTGCAGACCGGCGCGCACGATTTCCGCGCAATAGGCGGCGGCATACAGGCCCAGGGCTCCCACCAGGGCCAGGAATTCCGGCGTCAGCGCCAGTCCTCCGTCAATGCTGAACATGCCCGGCTGCGGCGAGCTCCAGTGCCAGCCCGCCGCGCTGTCGTACACCGGGCCGGGCAGGGCCAGCCCCGCCTTGCTCAGAAAGCCCAGGGGGCCGATGGCCAGAGGGTGGTCCACATCGGGCAGCAGCGAAGTCAGCGCGAAATACCACAGCAGCACCTGCACCAGCAACGGGATATTTCGCGCCACATCGACATAGAGGCGCACGGCGCCGCGCAGCAGCGGATGCCTTGCCACGGCGGCCACGCCCAGCAGCAGGCCCAGCATGGTTGCCAGCGCGAGCGCGGGCACGGCGGCGCGAACCGTGTTGGCCACGCCGGCTGCGACCGCACGCAGGTAGCTGTCGCCGGGCTCGTAGGGCAGCAGCCCTTCGGAGATGGAAAAGCCGGCCGTCTGCTCCAGAAAGCCGAAGCCCCCGGCAATGCCGCGCGCGGCCATGTTGCGGCTGGCGTTGTGCGCCAGCCAGCCCAGCAGCAATATCAGCAGCCAGCCGATGGCGAGCTGCAAGGCCAGCCGGCCCCAGCGTGGCCGGGTGGGGGCCGGTGGCTGCCGTGCCCCGGTGTCGATGGCATTCACGGCTTTCGCAGCATCCACAGCGTTCGCGGCGTTCATGGCAGGGTGCCCTCGGCGCGTCAGTTCATCGGCGGCGACATCATCAGGCCGCCCTTGGTGAACAGCGCGTTCTTGCCACGCGGCACGTTCAATCCGGACTTGGCGCCCAGGTTGCGCTCATAGCTCTCGCCATAGTTGCCCACGGCCTTGACGATGCGCAGCGCCCATTCCTTGTCCAGCCCCAGCTGCTTGCCCAGGTCGTCGCTCTGGCCCAGGAAACGCTTGACCTGGATGCTGTCGGAGCGGGTCTTGAGCTCGTCGGCATTGGCTTGGGTGATGCCCAGTTCCTCGGCCTCGATCATGGCGTTGAGTGTCCAGCGCACGACGGCGAACCATTCGTCGTCACCGCGGCGCACTGCCGGGCCGGCCGGCTCCTTGGAGATGACTTCGGGCAGGATCACGTAGTCGTCAGGGTTGGCCAGTTCCTTGCCGCGCAGCACGGCCAGGGCGCCGAGGTCGCCTGTATAGGCCTGGCAGCGTCCGCTGCTGAAGGCCTGCAGGGCCGCTTCGGGGTTGTCGAACACCACCGCCTTGTAGTTGAGCTTGTGGGCGCGAAAGTACTCCGACAGGGTCTTTTCCGTGGTGGATCCGCTGATCACGCAGATGGTGGCGCCAGAGAGCTGCTTGACGCTGTTCAGGCCGGGTTTCTTCCTGGCCATGAAGCCCTGGCCGTCGTGGAAATTGATGCCCGCCCACATCAGGCCCAGGCCGTTGTCGCGCGTGAAGGTCCAGGTGGTGTTGCGTGCCAGCAGATCGATCTCGCCGGACTGCAGCGCCGTGATGCGTGTCTGGCCGCTGGTGGGAATGAACTTGACCTTGCTGGCGTCGCCCAGGGTGGCTGCAGCCACGGCACGGCACAGATCCACGTCCAGCCCGGACCAGTTGCCGCTGCCGTCGGCGAGCGCAAAGCCTGCGCGCCCCGTGTGCACGCCGCAGGCCACGGCGCCGCGCTGCTTGATGCCGTCCAGCGTCTTGCCAGCGTGGGCGGGCGCGGCAGCGAGTGTGAGGAGGGCGGCCATCGATGCAAGCGCAAGGCGCAGACGGGCAGGGGCGTTCATGGTGAATCCTTTCCAGCGGGATGGGGGGCCTGGGGCTGCGGCTTGCCTGCCGCCGGCGAAGCGGTATCGGCGTCCGGAGTCAGGTAGGGAAGCACCGACTCGGACAGTTCGACCAGGCTGCGCACGGCCTGGGGCGTGGCGCGGATGACCTGGGTGGCCAGTGCCTCGACCATGGCCATGGCCGCCATTGGCGATGAAGGCAGCAGGGGATGCGAGGCGGGCGCCAGCAGCGTGTAGTCGGCCTCGCGGGCCAGCGGACTCGTGGATTCGTCGGTGATGGCGATGGTCAGGGCGCCCCGCTGGCGTGCGTGCGCCGTCAGCGCGACGGCTTCGCGCGAGTAGCGCGGCAGTGAAATGGCGATCAGCACGTCCTGCTCCGTCAGCCCTGTCATGCGGCGCACCGCCTGTTCCGATCCGCCTGCGGAGGTCACTTCCACCACCTGCGGCAGATAGGGTTGCAGTACGTCGGCGCCAAAGGCCGCCACATGGTGGGAGCTGCCGAACCCCATGAAGAGCACACGGCGTGCGCGGCAGATGCGCTGGGCCAGTTGGTCGAGCAGTCCGGGGTCGCAGGCCTGCGCAGCCGCCTGCAGGTTGCGCTGCGTGTGCCTGAAAGCCTGCTCGCCCATGGTGCCCACGGCGCCTGCCGTGGCGGCCTCGGGCCCATGCGCCGCGCGCAGCTTGTTCACGGGCTCCAGGGCCTGCTGCAGCTGGCGGCCCAGGTGCAGGCGCAAATCGGCAAAGCCTTCGTAGCCGGCGTGCTTGGCGAAGCGATTGACGGCGGCCAGGGAACCGCCGCAGGCATTGGCCACTTCTTCGGCGCTCAGCGTGACGGCCAGCACCGGATGCGCGGCCATCCAGCGGCCGACCCGGGCGACGGCGGGCGAGCCATCGACGCTGGCGCGCAGCAGTTCCTGTACGGCGGGGTGGGGGTGGAGTTCCATGAATGAATGAAAGTGAATGGTCTCTTTCATTCATTATTTTTTAAGAATGAAATCTTTCATTCAGGAAAAACCCTGAATCAAACGATCCATGCGTTCCGCTGGGTGCGGGGGAATGCGGGGGCGCGAGGGGAGTGGAGGGAGGGCGAGGCCTCAGGGGCGCACTTGGGCGGAGCCGAAGTGGAGCGCCGTCTTCACGCGGGACGACGCTTGTGGCAGGCGGTCCCATGGGACCGCCTGGTTTTCGAGAACGACTGGAATCAGTCGGAAATCGCGGCCGACAGCTGCTCGATCTGCTCGCTCAGTTCCAGCCAGCGCTCTTCCAGGCTGTCTATCTCGTCGTTGCAGGCCTTGAGGCTGCGGCCCGTCTCGGCCATGTCGGCGGGCGAGATGGGCTGGCTCAGCAGGCCTTCGAGCCGCGTGCGCTCGGCCTGCAGCTGGGGCAGGCGCTTGTCCAGCTGTTCCAGTTCCTTCTTGAACGGCCGGGTCTTTTCGGCCATCTGCTGGCGGGCCAGGGCGGCCAGGCGCCGTTGCTCGCGCTGGTCTCCGGCACTGGCGGCCGGGGGCGTGGACGGGGCAGCGGGGGCCGGGGCCAGCGCAGCAGCCACGGGGGCCTGCACTGCAGGTGCTGCATGTGCTGCGGGCTCCACCTGCGCTGCCGCCTTGCTGGTGGCCGCAGCCGCCTGTTCGGCCTTGCGGGCTTCCTCGCGCAGGCGGCGGGATTCTTCCAGCAGGTAGCGCTGGTAGTCGTCCAGGTCGCCGTCGAAGGGGCCGACCACGCCACGGCCGACCAGCCAGAAGTCCTCGCAGACCGAGCGCAGCAGCGCGCGGTCGTGGCTGACCAGCATGACGGTGCCGTCGAAGTCGTTGATCGCCATGGCCAGGGCCTCGCGCGTGGCCAGGTCCAGGTGGTTGGTGGGCTCGTCCAGCAGCAGCAGGTTGGGGCGCTGCCAGACGATCATGGCCAGCACCAGGCGGGCCTTTTCGCCGCCGCTCATGCTGCCCACGGCCTGCTTGACCATGTCGCCGCTGAAGTTGAACGTGCCCAGGTAGCTGCGCAGGTCCTGCTCGCGGGCCTGCGGGCCGGTGGCGCCGGTGTCCCGTGCCAGGCGGATCATGTGCTCCATGGGGTTTTCGCCGGGACGCAGCACATCCAGTTCCTGCTGGGCGAAGTAGCCGATGTTCAGGCCCTTGCCTTCGGTCACGGTGCCGGCCAGCGCCTTCATCTCGCGCGCAATGGTCTTGACCAGGGTGGACTTGCCCTGGCCGTTGGCGCCCAGGATACCGATGCGCTGGCCCGCCAGCACCGAGCGGTTGACGCCGCGCAGGATGGTGGTCGCCTGGCCTTCGTCGTCCACGTAGCCGAATGCGGCGTCCGTGATCGCCAGCATGGGGTTGGGCAGGTTGGCCGGCGGCTTGAACTCGAAGGTGAAATCGGCGCTGGCCAGCATGGGTGCGACCTTTTCCATGCGCTCGATCTGCTTGACGCGGCTTTGCGCCTGCTTGGCCTTGGAGGCCTTGGCCTTGAAGCGGTCGATGAATTTCTGCAGGTGGGCGATCTTGTCCTGCTGGCGCTCGAACGAGGCCTGCTGCAGCAGGATCTGCTGGGCGCGCAGTTCCTCGAACTTGCTGTAGTTGCCGCCATAGCGCGTGACCTGCGCGTTTTCTATGTGCAGCGTGGTGTTGGTGATGGCGTCCAGGAATTCGCGGTCATGGCTGATCACGACCAGGGTGCCGGGGTAGCGCTTGAGCCAGGCTTCCAGCCAGACCAGGGCGTCCAGGTCCAAGTGGTTGGTGGGCTCGTCCAGCAGCAGCAGGTCGGAGGGGCACATCAGCGCGCGCGCCAGCTGCAGGCGCATGCGCCAGCCGCCGGAGAAGCTGTTGACGGGGTGCTCCAGCTCGGAGACCTTGAAGCCCAGGCCCAGGATAAGGGCCTGGGCGCGCGGCACGGCATCATGCGCGCCGGCGTCGGCCAGGTCCACGTGGGCGTGGGCAATGGCCATGCCGTCCTCGCTGGCCTCGGCGGCCGCGAGCTGGGCGTTGAGCTCGCTCAGGCGGGTGTCGCCGTCCAGCACGAACTGGGTGGCCGTCTCCGAGGTCTCTGGCATGTTCTGCGCGACCTGGCCCAGGCGCCATTGCGAAGGGATGGAGAACTCTCCACCGTCCTCGGCCAGGCTGCCGTTGAGCAGGGCGAACAGGCTGGACTTGCCGGCGCCATTGCGTCCGACAAGGCCGACTTTTTCACCAGGGTTGATGGAGACGGAGGTGCTGTCCAGCAGCACGCGGGTGCCGCGGCGCAGGGTAATGTTGCGAAGGCTGATCATGAATGGGCAGGATTATCCCAGCGATTGCGCCAGGGCAGTATTGCCGCCCGCCATGCCCGTGCCCGGCCACGGTGCAAAGCCCTGGTACCAGGCCCTAGATCGGCTGTATGCCCACGCGCTGCATCATGGACTGGGTGAACTGGATCTCGCGCTCGAAACCCTTGGCATAGGCGTCGGCGCTGGTGATGGCGACCTTGCCGCCTTCCTGCTCCAGCAAGGCGATGACCCTGGGCTGCCTGAGCACCTCCTCCAGCGCCGTGCGCAGCCGCTGGACGATGGGCTCGGGCGTGGCGGCCGGCACGGACACGCCGCCCCAGGACGTGAGGTTGACATTGGGCACGCCCAGCTCGGCCAGGGTCTGCACCTGGGGCAGCTTGGCGTTGCGCTGCGGCCCGGCAATGGCCAGCGGCACCAGCTTGCCGGCCAGCACCTGGGGATAGGCCACGGAAAACAGCGGGGCGCCGAACGCTACCTGCTGGCCCAGCACGGCATTGACCAGCTCGGACGCGCCCTTGTAGGGCACATGGTTGACCTGCAGGCCCATGCTGGAGGCCAGCATCTCCACGCCCAGGTGCGACGGCGTGCCCACGCCGCCCGAGGCATAGTCCAGCGCCCCCGGCCTGGCCTTGGCGCGCGCGGCCAGGTCGTCCAGCGTGCGCATGCCAGAGTCGGCATGCACGACGACCAGGATGTCCGAGCGCGACATGCCCAGCACATGGCGGAAGTCCTTGAACACGTCGTAGCCCGGGCTTTTGTACATGCGCATGGCGGCGGCCATGGGCGAGCCCGAGTACAGCAGGGTGTAGCCGTCCGCCGGCGCCTTGGCCACCTGGCGTGCTCCGATGTTGCCGCCCGCGCCTGCGCGGTTGTCTATCACCACGGGCTGGCCCAGCTGGGCCGACAGCGCCTCGGCCACGATGCGCGCGGCCGTGTCGGGGCTGGTGCCGGCCAGGTAGGGCACCACCCATTTGATGGGGCGCGTGGGCCAGGCGCTGTCATGTGTGGTGGCTGTGGCGGCTGTGGTGGCCCAGGGCAGGCCTGCGGCAAGCGATGCGGCGCCCGCAGCGCGCAGGAATCGGCGTCGGTCCGGCCTTTGGGATGGATTGTCTTGCATGGCGTTGTCTCCTTGTCTTTTCGCTTCTATGCCGGCCGGCCTCAGGCGCCGGCCCGCTCCAGCAGTTCCTTGGCGATGGTGTTGCGCTGTATCTCGCTGGTGCCCGTGAGCACGCGGTACATGCGCAGCATGCGGAACAGGAATTCCACGCGCCGGCCCTGGACGATGCCTTCGCCGCCATGGATCTGCACGGCGCGGTCGGCGATGCGGAACGCCGTCTCCGAGCAGAACAGCTTGCTCATCGAGGCCTGGGCGCGCGCATCAATGCCGGCGTCGATGGCGCGGGCCGTCTGCACCATCAGTGCGCGCGCGGCCATCCATTCGGTGGCCATGTCGGCCAGCATGTGCTGTATGGACTGGAACTGGGCAATGCTGCGGCCGAATTGCTGGCGCCCCAGCGCATAGTCGCGCGCATCGCGCAGCGCCACCTGGGCCAGGCCCAGCATGGCCGGGCAGTGCAGCAGGCGGTTGACGGTGATGCGGCCCAGCGCCAGGGCCAGGCCCCGGCCCGGCTCGCCGATCAACTGGGCAGCGGGCACGCGGCAGCCGTCGAGCACGATGTCCCCCGTGCTCGATTGCCCCGCCATGGTCTTGTAGCCGCTGACCACCTGCACGCCCGGGGCATGCAGGTCCACGAAGAAGGCGCTGATCTCGCGCTGCGGGCTGCCTTCGGGCGCGGTCGAGGCCATGAGCACGGCGAAGTCGGCGAATGGAGAGCCCGAGATGAAGCGCTTGCGGCCGTGCAGCACGTAGTGGTCGCCTTCGAGCACGGCGCGCGTCTCCAGCGCGCCCGCGTCCGAGCCGGCCGCTGCCTCGGTCAGTGCAAAGCAGATGGATTTCTCGGCGCGCGCCACGGGCAGGATGAACTGCTCCATCTGCAAAGGCGTGGCCTTGCGGATCAGCGCGCCTATGCGCGGCGGGCCGCTGAGTTCGCCCAGCACATGGGGCGCGAAGGGCGAGCCCGTGGCGTAGATGGCCTCCTTGACCAGCACCTGGTCGAGCACGGACAGGCCGGCGCCGCCCATGGCCTCGGGCAGGGTCATGCCGTAGAAGCCGCGCGCATGCGACAGCTTCCAGACCTGGCGCAGCAGCTCGGTGGAGGCGCTGTTTTCATGGTCCACGCCATGCGCGCGGGCGAGGTCGGCCAGTTCGCCGTGGATGAAGGCGTTGAGCGCGTCGATCAGGCCGGCTGCGCGCTCGGAGCCTTCAAAAGGCATTTCCAGCAGGGCAGCGTTGGCGGCGGGGAGAGTGTCTTTGGCGTTCATCTCAGTTTACCTTGCGGGCGTGGTTGGCCCAGTAGGGCGCCTGCACGGCGCGGCGCATGACCTTGCCGTTGGGGTTCTTGGGCAGCTGCTGCACGAATTCGATGTGGCGCGGGCGCTTGAAGCCGCCCAGGCGCTCGGCGCAAAAGCGGTCCAGCGCGGCACTGTCGCCGGCCAGGCCGGGCTTGAGCACGATGTGGGCGGCCACGGCCTCGCCCCATTTGTCGTCGGGGATGGCGAACACGCAGGCATCGGCCACCGAGGCGTGTTCGTAGAGCACGGACTCCACCTCGGACGGATAGACGTTGAAGCCTCCGCTGATGACCATGTCCTTCTTGCGGTCCACGATGTAGACAAAGCCCTGCTCGTCCATGCGGGCCAGATCGCCCGTGTGGTAGCGGCCGTTCCTGAGCACCTCGGCCGTCAGCTCGGGCGCGCGCCAGTAGCCTGCAAAGACATCGGCGCCGCTGACCACGATCTCGCCGATCTCGCCCTCGGGCACCGGGCGGCCCTCGTCGTCCAGCACCTCGACCAGGGATTCCAGGAAGGGCCGGCCGCAGGAAGCCAGCCGCTCTGGGCGCGATGCGCGCGCCTGCAGGTGGTCCTGCACGCTCAGGCCGCAGACGCCGGAGGTGGTCTCGCCCGCGCCATAGCCCTGGGACAGGATGGGGCCGAACACGTCCATGGCCTGCAGGATGCGCGCCGGCGCCATGGGCGCTGCGCCGTAGCCCAGGCGCAGCAGGTCGGGCAGGGGGCGGTAGCGGCCGCCGATCTCGGCCAGCAGCATGTTGATCATGGTGGGCACCATGAAGGTATGGGTGACGCGCCGCGCCTGCATCTCGGCCATGAAGGCGCCCGGCTCGAAGCCCGAGAACAGGTGGATGGTGGCGCCCGTGCACAGCGCCGGCACCATCTGCATGCCCGAGGCGTGCGTGACCGGACCGACCAGTCCCAGCACGTGGCCGGCCTGCATGCCCTCGCCGCGCATCAGGAATTTGCGCAGCTGGGCCAGGCGGTTGCCGAAGGTCTGCATGGCGGCCTTGAGCACGCCCGAGGAGCCCGAGGTGTAGTGCAGCACGGCCACCTCGTGCTCGTGCACGGCCACGGGCTGGAAGCGGTCGCTGGCGCGGGCGAGCAGGGCCTCGTAGCTTTCGCCGGCGGGGCCGTCCAGCAGCAGCAGGCGCACGTCGGCGGACTGCAGGTGCGGCTTGAAGGCCTCGGCGCGCGCTGCGGTGGTCACGATGACGGCGGCATCGCTGTTGGCCGCGATATCGCCCACTTCGCGCGGCGAAAGGCGTGCGTTGAAGGGCGCCTTGATGAGCCCGGCCTTGTAGCAGGCGATCTCGATCTCCACGATTTCCACGCAGTTGGGCAGGTAGATGCCCACGCGGTCGCCACGGGCCAGGCCCTGGGCAAGCAGGGCGTTCGCCAGGCGGTTGGAGCGCTGCTCCAGCTCGGCGTAGCTGATGCTGCGCGCGGCGCTGGTCACGGCCGGCTGCGCGCCGTGGGCCCTGCAACTGCGCGCGACCAGTTCGCCGACATTGGGGATGGGAAGGGAGTGGGAATGGGGGTGGCCTGCGGTGGGCCGGGATGTCTCGTGCATGGCATTCCTTGGCTGAAGCCGCGCGTTTTGCGTGGCGTGCCATGCACTGTTCCAGAAGAGGCCTGGAGCGGGGAAATACCGTTTAGTGATTCAGGCGCATCAGAAAAATTGATGTCCAGATCAACCCTTGCGGTATTTGCTGATGGCCCGTGCCCAGACCCCTGCGGTCATGCCGTCATGCCTGCTGCCAGCGTGCCTGCCAGATGCCGGCCGTGATCAGTTGCCGGGCCTGTGCCATCAGCGCCTGCTGGACCACCTGCAGCGCCGGGTCGCTGCTGCGGTTGGCCTGCACGGCCAGGAAGTAGCGGCGCAGCAGTTCGGGCGCCGTGACCTGGGCCACGATCCAGCCGTGCTGGATGGCCGTGGGCGCAGCCTTGGCTTCCTCGCGCAGCCAGGCGGGCGCATCGCTCAGCGAGCAGGCGGGCGTGAAGGTGAAGCCCGCGCCGCAGTGGTAGAGCGAGCGGATGACGCGCGCTGAATCGTGTTCGTGGACGATGTTCAGCCGCAGGTCCCGTGCGTCGGCCGCGGCCTCCACGGTCTGGCGGATGGAAAAGCGCCGCGACTGCAGCACCAGCGGCAGCTGGCAGGCGTGGGCAAAGTCCATGTGCGGCAGGCCGCCGTCCGGCGCGGGGCGCAGCAGCGGGGCCACGCTGCCATCGACATCCTGGCCGCAGACGTAGATGGATTCCTCGGCCATGGGCTGCACCTGCATGTCGTGCAGGCTGGCCGTGTCCACGAGGATGGCCAGGTCGGCGCGCCGGTCCAGCATGGCCTTTTGCACCATGAGGCTGAGGTCGTCGAGCACAAAGATGCGTATGCGCGGGTGGCTGTTGCGCAGGCTGGCGATCACGGGGCCGGCCAGCAGGCTGGTCAGCAAAAAGGGCAGGGCGATGGTGACCGAGCCTTCGGGGCCCTGCGGCAGGCGCTGTATGCGCTCGCGCATGGCATCGGCGTCGGACAGCAGGCGGCGTGCGTCCTCGTACAGCTGGGCGCCGGCCGGCGTGGGGGTCACGCCGGCGTGGCTGCGCTCCAGCAACTGGGCGCCCAGCTCGCCTTCCAGCTTCTTGATCTGCGCCGTGAGCGCGGGCTGGGCCACGTACAGCGAATGCGCGGCGCGCGAGAGGCTGCCCGCCTCCAGCACCGCGATGAAGTAGCGCAGCGCCCGCAGGTCCATTTCAGCCCAGGGGGCGGTAGGTGGGGCGCAGGGCCTCGATGTCGCCTTCGGTCCAGGCGCGCAGTGCCTCCTGGGTGATCAGCAGCACCTGCTCGTCGCCCGAGCTGGTGTCCAGCCAGAACACGGGCAGGTCGGGGAAGGCGGCTTCGAAGAAGTCCTTTTCATTGCCGATTTCCAGCACGACCACGCCTTCCTTGGCCAGGCGCGACGGCAGATCCAGCAGCAGGCGGCGGATGAAGTCCATGCCGTCGGCGCCGCCGGCCAGCGCCAGTTCGGGCTCGGCCTGGTATTCGGCGGGCAGGCGCAACATGCTGTCGGCGTTCACATAGGGCGGGTTGCACAGCACCAGGTCCCAGGGGCCGGGAAGGGCGGCCAGTCCGTCGCTCTCCAGCAATTGCACGCGCTCGGCGAGTTCATGGCGGTCCACGTTGATGCGCGCCACGGCCAGCGCATCGGCCGAGATGTCGGCGCCCGTGACCTCGACCTCGGGCCAGGCCATGGCCGCCAGGCAGGCCAGGCTGCCGTTGCCGGTGCACAGGTCCAGCACGCGGCGCGTGCGGTCGGACAGCCAGCCGTCGATGCTGCCGTCGGCCAGCAGCTCGGCAATGAAGCTGCGCGGCACGATGGCGCGCTCGTCCACGTAGAAGGGCACGCCCTGCAGCCAGGCCTCGCGCGTGAGGTAGGCGGCGGGCTTGCGCGTTTGGATGCGCTCTGCGAACAGCTCGGCCACTTCGGCCTGCTGCTGGGCGCTGACGGCCTGGTCGGCCAGGGATTCGGGCGCGCCGGGCGCCAGTTCGCTGTCCAGTGGCAGGCCCAGCTTCCACAGCGTGAGCCAGGCCGCTTCGTCTTCGGCAGTGGCCGTGCCGTGGCCGAAAGCCACGCCGGCCGCCGTGAGCGCTGCGGCCCCGGAGGCCACGAGGTCGGCGATGGTGCTGCCCGAGATGGCGGGAATATTGGCAGGGGTGGGGGCGGATGTCATCGTCGGCTCCTTGGTCGCGTTCAGACGGCCTGCTGTCGCTGCAGCTCCTGGAGCGTGCGGCGGTAAATGTTCTTGATGGGCTCGATGTCGGCCACCACGATGTGCTCGTCGATCTTGTGGATGCTGGCGTTGGACGGGCCCACCTCCACGACCTGGCTGCAGATCTGGGCGATGAAGCGGCCGTCGCTGGTGCCGCCCGTGGTGGACAGCTCGGTCTCCAGGCCGGTCTCGGCGCGGATGGCGGCCTGCACGGCGTTCACCAGCGTGCCCGGCGTGGTCAGGAAGGGCTGGCCGCCAATGGTCCAGGCCAGCTCGTACTCCAGCCCGTGGTGGTCCAGCACGGCGTGCACGCGCTGCTGCAGCGATTCGGCCGTGGACTCGGTGCAGAAGCGGAAGTTGAAGTCGATGGTCACATGGCCGGGGATGACGTTGGATGCGCCCGTGCCGCCATGCATGTTGCTGATCTGCCAGCTGGTGGGCGGGAAGAAGGCATTGCCCTCGTCCCAGCGCGTGGCGGCCAGTTCGGCCAGGGCCGGCAGGGCCTGGTGGATGGGGTTGCGCGCGAGCTGCGGGTAGGCGATGTGGCCCTGGATGCCCTTGACCGTGAGGCGCCCGCTCATGGTGCCCCGGCGGCCGTTCTTGATCATGTCGCCCGTGCGCTCCACCGAGGTGGGCTCGCCGACGATGCACCAGTCCAGGCGCTCGCCGCGCTCGCGCAGCAGCTCGACCACGACCTTGGTGCCGTCCACCGAGGGGCCTTCCTCGTCGCTGGTCAGCAGCAGGGCAATGTCGAAGGAGGGGGCCGGTGTCTCGGCCAGGAATTCCTCCAGTGCCACGACGAAGGCGGCGATGGAGGTCTTCATGTCGCTGGCGCCGCGGCCGTACAGCTTGCCGTCGCGGTGCGTGGGCACGAAGGGCGGGCTGCTCCACTGCTCCAGCGGGCCGGTGGGCACTACGTCGGTATGGCCGGCAAAGACCAGCACGGGCCGGTCGGCGCCTGTCCCGGAGCGCCGGGCCCAGAGGTTGCGCACGCGAAAGCTGTCGGGGCCGCTGTCGATGCGCTCGCAGGCAAAGCCCATGGGCTGCAGGGCATCGGCCAGGAGTTCGAGGCAGCCGGCGTCTTCGGGAGTGACGGAGGGCAGGCTGATCAGCTGCTCGGTCAGTTGCAGGGTGCGGGACATGGTGGGTGGAATCAAAAAACAAAAAAGTCGGAGGGCCGGCTGCCGCCAGCGTGCTCCGACATTGTGAACGCTGCGGGGCCAGCCGATCAGTTCGGCTTGACTTCCAGCATGATTTCCGTGAACGAGGGCATGTCGTCCTCGCCGGGCGTGGCCAGTTCGGCGAACTGGCTGGACGGCGCGGCATGGCTGGCCTTGACCACGTCGTTTTCCAGGCGCCACATCAGGTTGGTGGGCGAATCGGCGAAGGCCAGGGCTTCGGCGCGGTCGATGCGGCCGGAGCGGACCAGCTGCGCCAGCGCCTCTTCAAAGGTCTGCGAGCCTTCGGCCATGGATTTTTCCATGGCCTCCTTGACGCCCGAAAAGTTGCCGCGCTCGATGAGGTCGGCGATCAGCTTGGTGTTGAGCATGACCTCGACGGCCGGCATGCGGCCGCCGTCCACGGTGCGCACCAGGCGCTGGGAGATCACGCCCTTGAGCGCAGCAGACAGCTCGCCCAGCATGGTGGGGCGGATTTCCTCGGGGAAGAAGGACAGGATGCGGTTGAGCGCGTGGTAGCTGTTGTTGGCGTGCAGCGTGGCCAGGCACAGGTGGCCCGACTGCGCAAAGCCCATGGCCGAGGAC
>Ga0209236_1001422_pt1 | contig 14317 bp, 7 predicted proteins | sample GraSoi013_1_40cm_FD_185819 | JGI IMG/M metagenome (GOLD analysis project Ga0209236, IMG submission 185819) | Grasslands soil microbial communities from the Angelo Coastal Reserve, California, USA - Sample 09_27_2013_1_40cm (SPAdes) (version 2) | ecosystem: Environmental > Terrestrial > Soil >... | reverse complement strand
CGTACTCTGTCTGGGGATTGAACAACGGCGTCTGCGCCAACGTGGGGTGTGGCAACGCCAACAGGAAAAACAAGGTCGCTGCGACAAATAGCGATGACCTTCCTAATTTTCTATTCATGGAGCACCACGCGGGTGAATTTGGAGCGTCATCCTACAGGGCCACAAAGGCAACCAGAGAATCGATCACTCGATCTGCTCTCCGCACCGAACAGACGGGCCACAGCCCCCAAAATCCCTTGTCCGTGCTCAAGCCTTTCTCCGCGCTAACGCTAAAAGAGGGGCCGGGTGCAAATCAATCGGTGGAACACCTGAATTCGATCTGGAAAAAGCCTGGCCGGAATCTTTACTTCCCCTCAACAAGCTATCTTCCTTCATATTTTGATGTCAGCAGTGAAAGCGGTGCGCTGCGGCCCACAGCTCGGAGCAGCAGCTAGTGTCGACACCACATGGTATGGCGTGGCCATATTGGTTTCGCTGCCCAGCTCGATGAAAGGATGGGGAAGTCGAACTGCTTAACCTCGAGCCTGCAGCAATGGATCAAGGCCCACGGGCTCAGCATGGCTGCGGTGCCAAAGCAGCCCAAGAACAGGAAAGCGTCTAGACCTTTACTTCGGAGACACCCAGCACAGTCCGGAACTTAGGCAGTAACAGGGCGTACCAGAGATTGGCCGCAATTGTCAGTGTGATGGCGGCGGTTACCGGCGCGCTATAAAGTGTCCGAGCACGATAGCATTAGCAGCGTGCAAAACACGACGAATCATTAGGCTTCCTCTATCCGCGGTGCACTTAGTGCTACGGAGCAAAAGCCTTTATAGCCAGGGGATCGACCATTGCACGAAGTAGAATTTTGATGCGTTTGAGATCGGCTACTTCCAGGAGGCGGAAGAACAAATCGTCAGACTGGCGACGAAGCCGATCGCACGAGCGGCACTGTTCACAACGGTCTCCATTGGGGTGGACGAGCGAGCGAACGATATCGAGTAAGCCTGGCTGGAAGGGTTTGGCCGCGATATGGCATCCCAGTTTCATGGCTTCACTCCGGCACCAAATGTGCGACGGAGCGAAGCAGCGTGTCGCGACGCGAAACATGGGAAGATCTGGCTCGGAATCGCCGATCGCTATGACCATAGGATCTTTTTCTCCGAGTCCGTTGATTAGCTCAGCCAGCCCCGTCCCCTTGTCTACAACCTTGGCGAGAATCGCAGTGTCGAGATCGGTCTGATGGAACCTTAGATGGTCCAAATTGAGGCTTGCCATTAGGCTCTGTATCAGCATCGTGGGTAAGGCCACGGTTTGTTCCCTTTGGTAAGTGTAAGCACGAATTGAGTATTGGTATGCGTCATTGAGGAAAATGCCCGGGAGCTTCCGCAGAGCGTGTCTGAGGACGTCTAATTGGCTCAGCGCTTCGGGGCTAACTAAGATCCGGTCGCGTCCGTTAACTGCATCCCAAAGGGAGCTACCGTACTCGGCCACTCCGCCGGCGAAGCCATAGAGACGGCAGTACTCCTTCACTTCCGAGAGGGAGCGAGCGGTGTCCAGGGCAACCGCGAAACCGTGGGCATGAAGCAGCGAGATGGCGCGAATGCCTGCTGCCGTGGTAGAAGGAAATCCAAGGAAGTGCGTGTCCAGAACCCCGTCCAGGTCCAGGACAACAATCGGACTGTGCCAGCCTGGATTTCGAGGCCGCGGACAGCGGCTTGCGCAGACCCGAATGGTGTGCATGGTCAAGAAGTTCCAGGCATCAAGATATCGCTGGTTGGATTCCTCGGAGCGATGCAACAAGCGCGTATCTTTGAGATTCGCAAGCGCTTGATTCATTGACCACGTTCCCGCAAGCAACTTATTCAAAAACATCCGCTCGCCGACGCCAGTATCGCCGGATTCTTCGATGTATCTGTCGATGAGCTTCTGCTCTTCGGCTTCGGAGAGATTGAAATGAAGGATCGCCTCTGCGAGATCGTACGCCGGGTCGGTTACCTCAAGTTCTTTCTTCCCCATACCGTGATGCTCAAAGTCAGTCTTCAGTAGGGAAGTGGATTCCCAGATCCATTCCATAGGGCGCATCTTGCCGTCGATCAGAGTTGGAAATGGAGAGGCACGCCGGCAGAGCTCGCGCCGCATTCTCGGCCGCTTGAGCAATCTCGCCGTCCTGGAGCAATATGCCCGGCTCAGTACGTTAGTTAGTTCTTCGAAGCCAGTGTGCTGGTTATCCCGGATCAAATCTGCAGAAGGATCGTCTTGCAAGCCCGCCAGGCGGACACGGCTGGCGACGTAGCAAGCGATGTCGTTCAGGCGCCCATCTTTCGCCTGATTGGTGACCAGTTTCGGCTGCGGCCGCCACTCAGTGTAGAGAAAACCATTCCGGAGCCCGAGCACCGGAGGCACGAACCGCGATAGCCTTTCGCTCAGTATGAAAGCCCGATAACTAAGCCATCCCCATCCCACGCTCTTGGCAAGAACATAGCGGGTCTCCACTGTCCCATCAGTTCTCCGTACATGGATTTTATAAATTTTCTTATGTCGAGTGTGGTACTTCTCATCGGAATACAATTTCAGTTGGGAATTGAAATCCTCCACCACGCTGCTGTGGGTTAGGCCCAGGAACAGATACCCGCGTCCCTCGAAGTACTCTTTAAAGAGACCCTCAACTGCTTCGGGCGCCAACATTCTTTGCTTGTGCCATTCGTCTGGTTCCAGAGTCAGGGCGCAAGCTTTCGAACCTCTCAGACTTTCCCATCCCTTCTTCCAGTCGCGGTAAAGGCGGTGGACAGGCAGAAGAGCAACAATTCGGTCCTCGCGATAACCCATCTTCTGCAGGGTCTGTACGACTCCGACTGTTGAACCGCCGCCGATAGGAGACTCGTCCACGATTACAGCTGTCCTCTGCTCGTTAGCGCATCTAGTCAGGTGGGTCTTTTCATAGCAACCTAGTGCGCTGCGCGGACGCACGGTCAGCAAATCCACATCCACATAACCATTGACTTTGAGATAAGCGCGGAGCAGCGGAGCGAAAAAAGATCCTGCGGTACGAAGCCCAACCAACACAATCGGCCGCCGACGATCCGGAAAACTCTCCACAAACTTCTCGCCCAGCTTCAACACGTCAAAGTGGGTGAGGTCCCGGCCATGGAAGAACGCCGGATTTCGCAGACGTCGGCCTAGCAGGTCGATGGGAAGCTGGAACTTGGGCACGAGCGTTCGCTGGACCGTAGACGCCAAAGAGGCTCTGGAGCTTTCCGATCCGCTGCAGACGAAGATCTCAAGGTATTGGTCAATCTCAGACTGCCATCTTTCTCGCCAGGCCTTCAGGCCTTTCAATCTCAACTCGCGAATTCTTTGGCTGTAGCTAACAAAACGGTCCGCGGCCCGAACGACCACTGCGCCGAAGGGGACCCTAGCGACCTTCGAGAAGTCGTAGCGCTTGCCGACCAGATAATCGTCAACCTCGTTGGCCACGGCACAAGAAAGCAGAAAGACGTTCGTCATCATCTCGGCCAATTGCCAGGGTTCCTGTGCGCCGTCCAATTTGGTCAGTTCTTGACGAAGGTATGTAATTGCGTCTTCCACAGTTGGATAGATATTGAGAGCCCATGGATAAGAGCTATAGAAATCCCGCTCTGAAGCCAAAAACTGGATTGGCAGACGGTTCTGCGCAACAAGCGGCGGCCGCAAGTCTTCCAGGCACCGGGTGTCCGACGCAGCCACTGTGAACCGGTTCTCGACCGAGGCCATTATCCTTTACCTCCACATTCTAAAATCCAGGGTGCAAAAGCGCCTTTTCTCGGGCGCGCAAATCGCAGCATCAGGACGTGACGATTAGGGAAGGAATTCTCCAGGAGCTATCTGTAAATCGGGTCCGATTTCGGGCGCGGAGTTGCTGGTCCTTCCGGGATGTAAGCCGCGTTTCCGTGGGTGGGAGTGATACTGTCGAGCTGTTCGAGAATTACTTGCAAGAGCCGCTCCTGGTCATACAGCGAACTAAACGTATGATCGGATTGCAGAATGACCTTTAACGTCACCCTGCCCAGCGCGCACAAGTGCTCGAGCTCATTCCCGCCCGCTTCCCGCAGATCATCCACATGTAGATCGCCCTGCGAACACAGAAACGTTAGCTGAATGCTCCGGCCGGCCAAGCGGCGCAAATTTGCTTCGAACCGAGTCGCCTCGCTAGACCTCTTCCTCCCGGAAGCGAACCGGCGCTTGGCCTGAAATCCTAGGACGCGAATGAGGTGTCGGTAGTCGGATTGCCCCGTGAGCAGCCTGCACCAGCTCTTCAGATTCGCGAGGGCGAAGTTGCGATAATAATGGAATGCCCTGCGTTGGATCAGTTCCGGATTCGTGTTTCCACCCTCGTCCTCGGCAATCGGGAAATTGATCAGGACCCCGCCAATGACTCGTGGGTCGCAGCAGGTGGTCTCCAGCGCAATGGCTGCTCCGGAGCACCCGCCCAGCAATATGAAATGCTCGATTCCTCGCGTCGCCTTCAAGAAATCCATAGCCTCTTGCGCTTCCCGAACGGCGCTCTGCTCGAACGGAAGACTATCATGGCGGGCCGCGCTGTCCCCAATCCCTGAGAAGTCAAATCGAAGGACCACAAAGCCAGCCGCCGCCAGTGCTCGCGAAATTTTCACGTAAATGCGCCCCGGTGCAACCCGGTGCACGATTCCCGGATTGAGCAGGATCGCCGCGGGCGCGAGGTGATTCCCGTCCCTACGAACCGGATCGGTTACGATCCCGATGAGGGACTCCATCTCCCCAAAAAGAACGGCCTCCTCTCTCATGAGTACCTCCTCGAGGCCCAGGAAACGACCGACTTCAGCGCCTCGCTAGGTACGAGCAAGCTGCCATCCTCTGTCGGCAACCAAATCTGAGGAATCTCGAGGCGCTGATATTCCAGCCGAGCCTTAGTCTGACTCAGATGATCTCTCAAGGCTTTTTCGCCAGTCGCCGGCTCGCTTTGAATGAACAAGAGGTTCTTCGCAGGTCGCTCCGTAAGCGTCAGGAGATTTAACATTTCAAGTTCGGTGTAAAGGCAGTGGGGCAACGGGAAGCCAACGATGTCCAGGTAGGCCGGGGATTTGTAGCCACCTCTTGGCTTGGGGCGAAAGCGGAGCAATTCTTTTTGCAGCGAGAGTAACCCGTCGAGATAACTCTTTCCGTCGACCACGGGATCCCAGAGGATTAAACTCTCTATGTCGCCCCGCTGGGAGCTGGCCATCATCGCTAGGGCTCCGCCCAATCGGAGTCCAACGAGACAGACCGGAACAAGGCCCGTTCTAGACCTCGCCTCAGAAATGGCCGTGGAGATGTCCTCCAGCCACTGAGAAATTCTGACCTCTTCCGCGTTACCAGAAGAATCGCCACAACCATAGTAGTCAAAGCGCAAAACCGGGAAGCCAGCTTCGGATAAGCGCGCGGCCAACTGCCGAAGAGCTCGGTGGCAGTTGATATATTCGTGCCCCACCGGCTGGCAGATAACGACTGCGCACTTCCGGCTGTCTTCGGTTCGGGCCTTATGGTAGCAGCCGAAGAGCGGCTTATCAGACGGCCCGAAATAGAAAGGCAATGGCCGTCCAGGAGGCCTCATTGAGGATGCAGTCGCGCCTTGCAACTTGCTGCAAGCTGCCCCAGCGTTTGGAATGCAAGTTCGTTGGGCCTGATGCGCAACCCCAGTTGATTTTGTAGCCGGGCGACGACCTGCATGGCTGTCAGAGAGTGCCCACCCAGGTCAAAGAAGTGATCGTAAATGCTTACTCGTTCCACCCCAAGCACCTCAGTCCAGATTCCCGCTAATAGCTCTTCCACCCTGTCACGGGGTCCTTCGAAAAGTTCTTCGGTTTCGGGACGCTCGGGCGGAGGAAGAGCGCGTCGATCCAACTTCCCGTTGGGCGTCAGGGGCAGCTTATCCAACATAACCAGAATTGGCATCATGTAACCGGGGAGTTTGTCCTTCAAATAGCCGCGTATCTCTTCACCTGCTGATGTTGTCTCCCGCTCCGGCACGACATAAGCAACCAAGCGTCGGTCACCAAAGGCTTCTTCGCGAACGATGACGCGTGCGTCGCAAACCGCCGGGCACTCATGCAACACAGCCTCGATTTCGCCCAGCTCAATACGAAATCCACGTATTTTCACTTGATCGTCAATGCGGCCGAGGAATTCAATATTCCCATCCGGCCGATAACGCGCCAGATCGCCGGTTTTGTAAAGGCGGGCACCGGGCTCGCTGCTGAACGGGTCTCGAATGAATTTCTGAGCGGTCAATTCAGGGCGATTCAAGTAGCCACGCGCCAGGGCCACTCCCCCGATGTGCAATTCGCCCTGAACACCCACCGGGACCGGCTGAAGGCTCCGGTCGAGTATGTAGATCTGAACGTTTGCGATCGGGCGGCCAATCGGGACAACCGGTCCTTTGTCCTCCGTTCGACATCGCCAATAGGTGACGTCCACGGCAGCTTCAGTAGGCCCATAGAGGTTATGTAATTCGGCAGGCAGACGAGCGAAGAAGCGCTTCTGAACTTCGAAAGGCAAGGCCTCACCGCTACAGATCACTCGCTTCAGACTGCTACTGCTCTCAATGCCGTCCACTTCCAGGAAGACCTGGAGCATAGAAGGCACGAAATGTAGAGTCGTAATCTTCTCGCGCCGAATTAATTCCACCAGGTAGTCGCCATCCTTGTGTCCTCCGGGCTTCGCAACCACCAAACAGGCACCAGCGATCAGGGGCCAGAAGAACTCCCAGACCGACACGTCGAAGCTGTAGGGTGTCTTTTGCAGAACGCGATCCGCCGTCGTCAATTGATATCTGTCCTGCATCCACAAGAGCCGATTCACAATTCCCCGATGGACATTCAGCACTCCTTTGGGCTTTCCGGTCGAACCTGAAGTATAGAGGGCGTAGGCAAGGTTTTGCGGACCCGCAAGGCGGACCAGGTTCGAATCGCTGTTTCTCGCGATTTCTCCCCAGCCAGTATCCAAGCAGATCACTCGTGCGGCTGAGGCAGGCAGTCGATGGAGCAAAAATTGCTGTGTAAGAAGGACCGGGACGCGGCTATCCTCAAGAATCATACGCAGCCGGTCTTTCGGAAAATCGGGATCCAATGGAAGATAAGCGCCACCCGCCTTCAGGACACCCAAAAGTCCAACCACCATCTCGATGGATCGCTCCATGCAAATGCCAACCAGCACATCGGGGCCAACACCGAGCTCGCGTAGGTGATTTGCAACTTGATTGGCACGCACGTTCAGTTCTCGATAAGTGAGTTGATTCTGCTCATACAAGACTGCGGTGGCCTCTGGCGTCCGCTCCACCTGAGCCTCGATGGGTTCATGCAGACAGATTTCCTGCGGGTAGTCCACCCGCGTATCGTTCCATGCGACCAGCATCCGCTGTCGCTCGCCCTCGGACAGCAAGGGTAAATCTGCGATGCGTTGATCGGGATCAACAGCAATGGATGACAGCAATGTGCGCCAGTGTTCAACCATTCGAGCAATCATCGAAGCGTCGAAAAGATCGGGATTGTAGGTGCAGGAGCCGGAAACGCCGCCGCCGCGGTCGTCGAAGATCACGAACAGATCCATCTTTGAGCCACCGCTGGAGACTTCCTCGATCACCCAGTTCCATCCCGGCGGTGGCACTGAATCGCGCGGTTGCTGGGAGAGCAGGACCTGAAAGACTGGGTGCCGGCTCGGATCGGATTTCTGTCGGATTTCCCTAACGACGCGCACAAAAGGGATGGCATTATGGGACAGGCTCTCCAGAACTACTGCTCGAGCACGCGCCAGCAACTCTCGGAAGGTAGGGTTGCCTGAAAGATCGATGCGGAGCGCTAAAGGATTTACGAAAAATCCCAGCAGTGGCTCGATTTCAGTCCGATTACGACCGGCACTCAGCCCACCGAGAATGAGATCCTCCCGCCCCGTGTAGCGCAGCAACAAAGTCGCCAAACTTGCAAGCAACGTCATGTAGAGCGAGGCGCCTTGCTGCTGGCTGAAGGCTCGCAAGCGTTCCACCAGTTCCTCTTCCAATGTAAAGCGCAAGACCTCTCCTCGATGAGTCTCCGCAGTTGGTCGCACACTGACCATAGGCCATTCCAGTAAAGGTAATTCCCCTGAGAGTTGCGACCGCCAGAAGGCTAGGTCTTCCGCCCAGACTTCTGCTGGGCCTGTGTTTCGCTGCCAGTAGGCAAAGTCCGCATATTGAATGGAAAGTTCCGGCAAGGGTGAAGGTTTTCCGGTGGAAAAGGCCTCGTATAAGGTTGCGATTTCGGGGAGGAAGACTCGCTCAGCCGACACGCCATCGAAGATGATTTGGTGAAAGGTCATGTAAAGCCGGTAGTCCTCATCGTCTAGACGGACGAGCAACGCTCGCAAGAGCGGCCCTTTGCTCAAGTTAAAGCGACGCCGTGCATTCTCTGAGGCCAGACGAATTGCCTCTGAGGCCCTTTCGGAATCCGGCAATTCCGATAGATCCACAACCTGCAGCGGGAAGACTGAAGGAGCCGGATTGATGACTTGGATCGGCTCACCGTCCCGCACCTCGAAGGTCGTCCGCCAGATCTCGTGCCGTCGCACGACCTCGCGCAAGCAACGTTCCAGCACCGACGGCGAAAGCGGGCCGTGGCGATAGAAAGTTATGCTCTCGTTGTAAAAGGGGATCTCAGTCCCCATTTGAGCGTGCAGCCAGACCTGGAGTTGGGGGAAAGAGAGAGGGATGGGCTCGTTCGGAGGACGGCGCACGATAGCAAGCTTCTGCCGAGAACCGACGTGCTCGCCACGCCGAAGCCTTTCCAGAACCTTCGACTTGTTCTCAGACAGATGCATTTCGTCCGGAGCCATATCCGGCTTTGTACGACTCCCTGTTTCTCCCTTCGAGGTGTTTGTCAGACCGACGACTTCCACTTTAAGGACCCGTGGAAACCAGGGCCGAGTCGAGACAGAGGCTGGAAATCCTCTGTCCAGGGTTTTGGATCAGTTTTTCGAGCACGCGCCGAAAATCCAGGATCATCGAGGTGATGGCCTCGCTCTCAAACAGGTCGGGGTTGTATTGAACGCGTCCGATCATCCCAGTGGGACGGTCATCCCAGACGAAGTACAAGTCCCACCTAGCGCCGCCCGATTCGATGTCCATCGGAGTCAGGCTCCATTGCGGGCCCACGTCGGACAGAGGCGGCTCAAGGGAGGCCGCAACCGTAAAAAACGGATTTCGGCTTGGATCGGGCCTGGGTTGCAGTTCCTTCACTAGATCTTCGAATGCGATGTCGTCGTGACTGAGGGCGCCGCTGACCACGTCCTGCACATGGTGGAGAAGCTCTTGAAAGGTTAGGGCGGGGGCTAGGCGGAAACGCAGCGGGACAGGGTTTAGGAAGTAGCCCATGAGCTTTTGGACTTCCGAGCGCTTGCGCCCGACCGGTGACACCGTTCCGATGATGAGGTCTTCCTGCTTTGTATAGATGTGAAGCAACACAGCGAACGTGGCAAGCAAGATTGAAAAAAGAGTGCTCCCGGCCTGTAGGCTCAGCGCCTTTACCGATTTGCTAAGAGATTGGGGAAAGGTGAAGGGTTGAATCGACCCCCGAAAAGACTGTTTAGGTGGTCGTGACCCTTCCCTTGGCCAAGCCAGCACCGGTATTTCGCCAGCTAGCTGCTTTTGCCAATACGCTAGCTGCTTCTCTACATTCTCACCCTGCAAGTAACACCGCTGCCAAAAGGCGTAGTCCCCAAACTGGATAGCCAGGTCGGGGAACGGTGACGGTTTGCCGGCGGCGTAGGCGTCGTAGAGTGCGGCTAACTCGGAAAGCAGAACCTGATAGACGGAAACGCCATCGAGGATGCTCTGGTGCACGATCAAGTACAACCGGAACTCCTCCTCATCGAACCGGACCAGAGAGGCGCGCAGCAACGGCCCATGCTGCATATCGAATGGCCGGCGAGCAGCCGGCGATATGGTCCGCGCCGTTTCCGCCGACCGCTGTTCTGGCGGTACCGCTCGCAGGTCTACCAAAGGCAGGCGAATGTGGTCGGGGGCTGGATGCACAACTTGAACCGTGCTGCCGTTTACGGTTGCGTAGGTAGTCCGCCAGATTTCATGCCGGCGAATCACCTCCGTAAAGCTCCGCTCCAACACATCCACATCGAGCGAACCGAATCGATAGATGGTGACCGATTCGTTATACAGAGGCGGGATTTCCGGTACCAACTTCTCGCGAGTTACGACCTGCTCCTGCGAGACCGCCAACGGGGCTGGTGTCTCCGGCGGCCGCTTGGTGATCCTGTCCATCCGGACCCCGCGGGCGAGCTCCCCACGAAGGTACTTCTGTAGCACCATGCGCTTGGCGTCGGAGAGTGAGGCTACAGACGACATCTTCTCTACTCTGTCCTTCGACAGGTGACCAATAATTAGGAGAGTGCAGACGGGTGGGCTGCCGGCGCCGGGCTTGCCGCTCTCGGCTGGTTAAAGCGAATCGGTAGCTTGGTTAGCCCTCGCAAACCCAGATTCGAGCGCCAGACGAGCGGTCCGGGCTCGAAGGCCCAATGAGGCAGCCGGCGCAGCATCAGCTCAAAGGCAACCTGACCTTCGATCCGCGCCAGCGCCGCGCCAAAGCAGAAGTGCGCTGCCCACCCGAACGCAAGATGCCGGTTGTCGGCGCGGGTGATGTCTAAGCGGTCGGGATCAGGAAATCTCTCCGGATCGCGATTCCCGGCGGCCATTACCGCAATTACAGCCTGGCGCTTTTGAATTCGCCTTCCACCCAAAATCGTATCTTCCGGAGCCAACCGGGCAGTATGCTGGCTGGGGCTTTCGTAGCGCAGCAACTCCTCTACGGCCGATGGGATCAGTGAAAGATCGGAGCGGAGTTTTTCGAGTTGGTCGGGATTCCGCAGCAGGGCAAGCACGCCGTTTCCGATCAGGTTGGTGGTGGTCTCTTGGCCCCCCACCATGGTCACAATGCAGTTCGCGATCACTTCCTCCTCGCTCAGGCGGTCGCCCTGAATCTCCGCATTCATCAACGAGCTTACGAGGCCATCACGAGGATGGAGACGCTGCTCGCGCATGGCGGAACGGAAGTAATCAGCCATCTCCAGAACGCTCTTCAGAATTCGTGGCGCTCGTTCCGGATTGTGCTGGAAGTTGCCGAGCATCTCAGCGAAATCTTGGGACCATGCTTTCAACTGTTGGTAATCCTCCACGGGTACGCCCAGCATCTCGGCAGTTACGATGCAGGGCAGAGGCTCAGCCAGGTCGGCAATCACATCCATGTGACCTTTAGCCTGGACTTTGTCCAGCAGGCGATCGGTGATGTCGCGGATATGCCCACGCAGGACTTCGACCCGCTGAGGAGTAAACGCCTGCGACGCAAGGCTACGCAATCGCGTATGAGTTGGCGGGTCCAGGAAAAGCATCTGCTTCACCATGATCTCTGAGATCGGGTTCAGCGAACCGAGGCCCATCGCAGCGAGCTGCTTCGGTGTCGGAGTACGTTCAGCGGAATAGTGATGAAGCACGGTCACCACATCCTTGTATCGCGTCACCACCCAGGCGTGCAAAAAAGGATCCCAATGCACTGGATCTTCGGTTCTCAGTCGATGGAAGAGGGGATAGGGATCGGCAAGGACCTCTGGGTCAAGTAGGTGATAGAGGCTCAGCGTGCGATCCGGTTGGCTCGCGGCGAGGTCCGTTTGAGTGTGCGGCGTCATTCCGGAAGGCTCTCGGCGGCTGCCGGTGCGGTTTCGTTCGCGAGGAACTGAGCCTCCTCTTCGCTCATGGCCTCCAGCTTGGCGAGGAGGAGCATTTCGATTTGTCCCGAGAGCTTGGAGATCGTCGGGAAGTCGAAGAGACTGCGCAGACTGAGCTCGACCCCGAATGTATCGCGTATTCTTGCGATCAGCTGCGTGCCCAGCAGAGAGTGGCCACCGAGCAGAAAGAAGTTGTCTTCTACGCCGACTCGGTCCAGGTCGAGCAACAATGCCAGCATAGGCGCTAGGCGTTCCTCGATGGGTGTTCGGGGTGCGACGAAGCTGCTATCGCGCAACGAGTTTTCCGCGTTCGGTGCTGGGAGTATGGCGCGGTCCACCTTGCCGCTCGCATTCAGAGGCAGGGCTTCCAGCTTCACGAATGTCGCCGGAACCATGTACTCTGGCAGTCGAGCGGCAATGAAATTGCGCAATTCCGTATGCGTCGGTTGGGTCTTAGCGGCGGGCACGAAATAAGCAACGAGGCGCTTGTCGCCCGGTTCGACCTCACGCGCCACTACAGCGCTTGCTTGCACGGCCGGGTGTTCGTCGAGCACTTTTACTATTTCCGCCGGTTCGATCCGGAAGCCTCGGATCTTGACTTGCTCGTCAACCCGCCCGAGAAACGCGATCTGACCGTCTGGGAGATAACGGCCCAGGTCACCTGTCCGGAAGAGACGCGCGCCTGCTTCGGAACGGAAGGGGTCGGGAACAAATCTCTCTGCGGTTAAGTCAGGCCGGTTCCGATAACCGCGTGCGACGCCCGCACCCCCAATGTAGATTTCGCCAGATTCCCCCATGGGAGCCTGCCGCATATTTTCATTTAAGATATGGACCTGCACATTATCGATCCGACCACCGATCGAGGGCAGGCAGCCTAGGTGCTCGTTGGGAAGAACAGTTCCTGACGTCGTCACCACCGTACACTCGGTAGGACCATAGTTATTCACCAACTGGAAGGGCAGCTTTCTCGGAGGATAGTGGTGGAGTGTGTCGGCCCCGGTGAGCATCACGCGCAATCTGGCCTTCGTTGGCCAATCTAGGGTCATCACGCGCTCCGCCAGAGGAGTCGGAAGGAAGCAAATGGTGATCTTTTGCAAAATAAGCCAGTCGCGAACTGCTTCGGGGTCATTCGCGGCGACACCATCAGACAGATGTACGCTCGCTCCCGCTGTAAGGTAAGGCCAGAGTTCCCAAACAGCCGCGTCGAACCCTAGAGCCGATAGCTGAGTTGCCCTGTCATCGCGAGTGACGCTGAAAGCCCGTTGGTGCCAGGAGACAAGATTGAGCAGACCGCCGTGCGTGATTTCAACGCCCTTTGGCTGGCCGGTTGAACCTGAGGTATAGATCACGTAGGCCAGATTTTCCGCCCTCGCTCTAGCGATAGGCGGCTCGGAGCTCTGAGTGACAGGCAATCGTCCTTCCGGGTCTAAGGTGACCACGTGCTCTGGGTGTTCCGGCAGCGCGTCTGCCATGCATTGTCCGGTCACCAAAATGGGCGTCTTTGCATCCTTCAGCATCACCATCAAGCGTTCTTTTGGGTAGCTTGGGTCTAGGGGAAGGTAGGCCCCGCCCGCTTTGAGAATGGCCAGAGCTCCCACGATCATCGCTAGAGAACGATCTAGATAGAGCCCGACGACGACATCAGGACCAACGCCGAGCGACTGCAGGATATGTGCCAGTCGATTGGCCCGACAATCAAGCTCCTGGTAGCTCAGCGATCGTTTTCCATGCGTTACTGCTATCGCGTCCGGGGTCGCAGCGGCCTGAGCGCTTACGAGGTCAGGGACACATCCTTGTGGAAGGGAGTCCTGCTGGTGGGGATCCACTAGGCCCGGCCTTTGCTGGCCCGCACGTCTAAATGGTGCTTGCTCTCCTACTGAGTTTCCGGCGGTGTCGCACATACTATACCCCTCTTTCCTAGGTCCCAAGGTGTCCCGGCGACAGGATTCAGTGGAACGAGTGAGTCGAGATTCCGGCGTTTGACGCATTCCCTTTTCACGGCGACTCATGGATCAGACAACTGAAGACCAATTCGGCATGGGAGCGACAATGAACTGCACACGCTTCCTGGGGAAGGTTAGAGCCAAAGGGCGCTAAGAATTCGCCCTGGAAACGGTATTGTTCGGGAAACCAGGTGAGCTCAACTTCCTTAAAGTCGATGTACCGTCGGCAAAGGGGATAAAATGCCTTGTAAATAGCCTCCTTGGCCGAGAAAATCATGGTGAGGCGCTCTTGGAAATCGCCACCACGAACCCAGTCGAGTTCCGCCTCGCCGCAAATCAAATCGCTGATATCGGTTCGCTGTATCCCTTCCATGGTTTCTAAATCCACGCCGATCGCAAAGCGATTCGAAGATTTGACGGCAACGGCAACGCTCCAAGGATGACAGTGCGTAATCGAGCCCGCGATTCCATCAGGCCATATGGGCTCTCCCTTTTGGCCACGCAATACGGGAGGAGGATTCTCGAAACCAATCTGTTTCAAGGCAAAGTGCGCTGCAGCTCGTCCTAAGGCGAACTCGACCCGTTTCCTTCCGCAAGCACGAGGTGACAGAATCCGTACCTCTTCGGGATGGAGGGTG
>Ga0209236_1001421_pt1 | contig 14328 bp, 13 predicted proteins | sample GraSoi013_1_40cm_FD_185819 | JGI IMG/M metagenome (GOLD analysis project Ga0209236, IMG submission 185819) | Grasslands soil microbial communities from the Angelo Coastal Reserve, California, USA - Sample 09_27_2013_1_40cm (SPAdes) (version 2) | ecosystem: Environmental > Terrestrial > Soil >... | reverse complement strand
CGCTGCTCGTGCCGCGGCCCTATCTCGCGCGCGGCTGGCGCTGGTCGGACGGCGGCCGAGCGCTGACGTTCCGGCTGCGGACGGACGTGCGCTGGCACGACGGCACGGCGACGACCGCGCGCGACGTTGTCTGGACCTTGCAGGCGGCGCGCGATCCGGCAACGGGTTATCCGCGGTTCACGGAGCTGCAGACGTTGACGTCAGTTGCTGCGTTGGACGATTCGACCATCGAGCTGCGATTCAGCGGTGCGGCCGTGCCTCGAGCCGGAGCCGATCTCCCCGATGTCCTCACGGATCTGGCGATCTTGCCTGCGCACCTGCTCGACAGCGTGCCCCACGCGCGGCTGCGGGACGCCTCCTGGAACGTCCATCCGGTGGGCAACGGTCCCTTCCGATTCGTAACGCACGAGCCCAACCGGCGGTGGGTGTTCGCGCGGAGCGCTGACTTTCCTCGGGACCTGGGTGGTCCGCCGCACGTCGATCGGCTGATCGTGGTGATCGTCGACGAGCCGATGGTCAAGCTCTCGGCGCTGGTGGCCGGTGAGCTCGACTTCGCGGGGATCAGTCCCCAGCACGCCGCGTTCGTGCGTCGTCATCACGAGCTCGCCCTGCGCGAGTATCCGCTGATTTTGCCGTACGGCCTCGTCTTCAACACGCGCCGGCCGCCGTTCAACGACCCGCGCGCGCGACTTGCTGCCGCCCTGGCCATCGATCGGCAGGAAATTGTCGACGGCTACCTCTTTGGCTTTGGGACGGTGGCGGAGGGACCGGTACCGTCGGGGGTACCGCACTACGTCGCGCCGCCGCACGTCCCGTTCGCGCCCGACTCGGCGCGGCGCCTCGTGGCGGCCCTCGGCGCGACCCCACGCTTCGAGTTGCTCACGGTGGGGAGCGGCGAGGCAGCACTCGAGCAGATGCTGCAAGCGCGTCTCAATGCGGTCGGCTTCGACGTGACGATTCGCCAACTCGAGAACGCGACGTTCCAGGACCGTCTAACCGGAGAGCGACACGATTTTGCCGCCGCGGTTACGGGGATTCCGGGAGACCCGGAGCTCGGCTACCTGCAGTCACTCGGGAGACTCACGGGCATCGCCGTGCCCACCGATCCCATCGCGGCGCAGCGCCTCTTCGCGGAGCAGCTCCCCGTGGTCTGGCTGTACCACGCGCGCGGCGTGCAGGCGATGAACAGCCGAGTGCAGGGCGTCCGCATGGACATGCGGGGCGAGCTGCCGACTGTCGCCGCCTGGCGCGTGCAGCCATGAGACGTCGCGATCTCCCAACCGCGTTTCACGCGACCGCCCCCCTGCGGCTGGACTTTGCCGGAGGGTGGACCGATGTCCCGCCGTTCTCGGCGCGTGAAGGCGGAGTTGTCGTGAATGGCGCGATCGCGTTGCGCGCGCACGTAGAGCTGCACCTGGGTGGGAAGCTGCTGCGCCTGGTTTCCGAGGAGCTCGGCGAAACACTCGAATGCGCGAATTCCGGTGGACTCCTTCCCCACGGCAAATTGCCGTTGCTCACGGCTGCGCTGCGCCGCTTCCCCGTGCTGGGTGGTTTCACGCTGACGACGCGATGCGACGCCCCTCCGGGCTCGGGACTCGGCAGCTCGGGCGCGCTCGGCGTCGCGCTGGTGGGTGCGTTGACACACGCGCGCCAGGAGACGTTGAGTGGACCGGACGTCGCGGACCAGGCCTGGCAGGTCGAGACCATCGAGGCCGAGCTCCCCGGCGGGAAGCAGGACCAGTACGGCGCGGCGCTCGGAGGCTTTCATCGCCTCAGCTTCCGGGATCCCGACGTCGGCGTAGAGCCGGTGACGCTCGATTCGACATTCGCGGCCGCGCTCGAGCGCCAGACGCTCATTTGCTACACCAACAAGTCGCGAGTCTCGGGAGGCACGATTTCCCGCGTGATGGGAGCGTACGAGCGCGGCGACCGCAAGGTGACGGGTGCGCTGCACGGGTTGAAGGGAACGGGTAACGCGATGGCCGAGGCGCTGCGCGCCGCCGATCTCGCGCGTGTCGGTACGCTGTTGAGCGAGAACTGGAAGCATCAGCAGGCGCTCGATCCCGGCATGCGAACCGCTGAGATGGCGCAGCTCGAGGCCGCTGCCTCCAGTGCTGGAGCCCTTGGCGGGAAGGCCGCAGGGGCCGGCGCCGGCGGGTGCATGTTCTTCGTGATGCGCGGTGACGCGCGTGAGGCCGCGAGCGCGGTCGCCGGTACCGGCGCGATAGTGCTGCCCCTGGCCTGGGCACCAGAAGGAGTGCGGACGTGGTGACGGCGGAAGAGCTCGCCGCGCGCGCGCAGGAAGTCCACGGCTCGGCTGACCTCGGGGCGCTGCTCGCCCATTTGCGGGAGCGAGCGCGGCCGCTGCTCGATCGGATGCCCGTGGTTCCGGAACACAAGGCGCAGCTGACGGTGGATGGCGGCTTCTGTCCCGATGACGGGACCGCGCTCACGTTCGATCCCTGGAGCCCTGACGAGCACCGATGTCCGCGCTGCGGCAAGACGTGGCGCGGCGAGCGCCACAACTGGAGTTGGGCGCGCTCGCAACATCTCTGGCTCGCCGAGCGCGCGGCGCACCTGGCGACGCTCGCAGGGTTGGGCGACGAGACGGACCGTGCGGCGGCGGCGCGCGCGCGCGACATCCTCAACGCCTACGCGCAGCGCTATTGGCGCTATCCCAATCGCGACAACGTGCTCGGACCCAGCCGCCTCTTCTTCTCCACGTACCTCGAGTCGTTATGGACCTGCAACTTCGTCGCCGCGGCCGCGCTGCTGCGCGCCTGTGACCAGCTCGACGACACGACAGCACGTGGCGTGAATCAGGTGGTAGAAGAAGCGGCGACGGTGATCGGGGATTACGACGAGGGGTTCTCGAACCGGCAAACCTGGAACAACGCCGCACTGGCGGCGGTCGCCGTCTGGTTCGAGGACGAGGAGCTCGCGCAGCGCGCCATCGAAGGCGAGACCGGTCTCATCGCACATCTCGTCCGCGGATATGGGCGCGACGGCATGTGGTACGAAGGAGAGAACTACCATCTGTTCGCGTTGCGAGGCCTGCTCACGGGGATCGGATGGGCGCGCCTGGCCGGAGTCGATTTCCGCGATGATCAGCGACTGGCGGACCGTCTGCACGCCGCGCTCCAGGCGCCGTCGTTGACCGCGCTCCCGGATTTCACGTATCCGGCGCGCAAGGACTCGCGCTTTGGAGTCTCGCTCGCTCAGCCGGCGTATCTCGAGTTGTGGGAAATCGGACTCGCGAGGCTGGTGCGCGGTGAGCGGTACGCGGTAGGCGGAAGTGATCTGCCGGCCTGGCTCCAGGCGTTGTATCAGGTTCCTGCGCTGGCCACCGAGCCGATGGAGGCGTACCTCCACGACGCAGGGTCCCGCGCACCGCTCACCGCGCACCGCGAACGCAGCGGTCTCTCATGGTGGTCGCTTTTGGAGATGCTCCCCGAGCTTCCCGCGAGCGAGACCCCGTGGGAGCCGAACACCGTCTTGCTCGGGAGCCAGGGCCTGGCGGTCCTGCGGCGCGAAGATCGATACGTGGGTGTCGAATGCGGTCCACAGGGTGGAGGCCACGGCCATCCCGACCGGCTCCAACTGATGCTGCACGCGAACGGCGTCTACTGGCTGCCCGACCCAGGCACGGGCTCGTATGTCGCGCACGATCTGTTCTGGTACCGTTCGACGTTGGCGCATAACGCGCCGCGCCTGGATGGCGAATCGCAGCCGCGCGGCAACGCCAGCTGCGAGTGCTTCGACGACGAGGGAGAGTGGGCGTGGGTCCAGGGGCGGTTCAACGACCTCGTTCGCATGGTGGCAACCGGGCCCGCCTACATCGTCGATGTGACGATGTTGGCGGGCCGGGAAGACCATCTGCTCGAGCTGCCGTGGCACCTCGCGGGTCGCGGTGCGGTGGAAACGCGGGGCCGATGGGTCAATGACGAGCTGCCGGACGAATTCGTCACGCGCGTGCTGTCGCACGTCCAGCAAGGAAGGCGCCTCACGGCCCATCTCAGCTTCGACGGCGCGCTCCTGGAAATGGAAGGGCCGGGCCTGCCGGGCGAGCCCGAACGGGCGAAGTTCTACGTCGTGCGCGCGCTCGGCCGCAACCCTCGCTTCATCACCGTGCTCGAAACGCACGAGGATCAGCCCGCGATCCGCGCCGTGCGCACCCAAGGCGATGCGGTCGAGGTCGAGACCGCCGCGGGCGTGGACCGACACCGGTTCGGCGGCGCGGAATGGACCGTCGAGCGGGAAGGGCAGGAGGCGGTGGTGTTGCGTGGACGGCGGGAGCAAACGCCTCCGTTCGCGCCGCTGCTCGAGATCGATCTCCCCACCCCCGCGACCGCTCCGGCGTTCCGGGTCGGAGGCCCGCCGCCCCTCGACGGGTCACTCGAGGGCTTCGACCTGTCGGAACCGCTCGAGCTGGGACTCGAAGACCAATATCGGCGCAGCGAAGATGCGTATCCCGGTCCCGACGATTTCTCCGCGGTGGCGTACGCGGCGTGGGAGGAGTCGGCCCTGTACCTGGCGGTGGTCGTGACCAAACCGGATCTCGTGCTGCGGCCGGCGGCCGCGCCGCCGCTCAAGCTCGACAATGAGGCGGACGAGATCCATTCCGATGGGCTGCAGGTGTATGTCGGCGCGGCCCGCCGTCACTCGGGTGAGGCCGGCGCCGCTCCGGTTGGCTACCTCATTATTCCGAATGAGGGCGCTCACTCCGTTCGTGCCCGCGCGACGAGCGACACGCACGGGACGCAGGGAGGGGGGGCGGTGGGCGGCGGTTGGCAGCGTACCGACACCGGATACTGCGTGACTGTCGCCATTCCGTGGCCCGCCGGCGCCTATCCGCACGCAGGCGGCCGCGTGAGCTTCGACCTCATCATCAATGAAATGCTGCCCGGCCGCCTGCGGCGTGTGGGCCAACTGGTGTGGAGCGGCGGCGGCGGGTGGGTCTGGCTGCGCGGTGACCGGCAGGATCCCGCCCGCTTCGGGATTCTCGAGCTCGTGGGATGATCGTCGTCGTCCTGCAGGAGCCTCAGGACCTCGTCAACATCGCGCACGTCGTGCGGGGAATGAAAAACTTTGGCCTGCGCGATTTGCGGCTCGTGAATCCGCGCGAGTACGAAGCCTACCGGGTGGAGGGCATCGCGCATCAGACACAGGACGTGCTCGGGCGCGTGCGCACATACGCGACGCTCGAGGAGGCGCTGGCCGACTGCGTGCACATTGTGGGGTTCACGGCGCGCGGACGGACAGCGAAGCGGAATCTGCAGCGCCCGCGAGACGCCGCTGCCGAGATCGTCGCGCTGGACGCGGGCGCGGGCGGACCCATCGCCTTACTCTTCGGGCGCGAGGACAAGGGGCTCTCCAACGAAGCGCTCGATCGTTGCCACCGCGTCGTCACCATTCCCAGCGATCCCGACTACGCCTCGCTCAATCTCGGCCATGCCGTCATCATCATGCTGTATGAGCTGGCACTCGGGCGGGGCGCCGAGGCGCGTCCGTTCAAGGCGCCGCGGCGGTCATCCGAGCCGGCCGACGCCGCGGAGCTCGAGCGGCTGTTTGCCGATGTCGCCCGGGCGCTGCATGCGATCGAGTTCTTCAAGACGCGGAATGCCGACGGCGTCATGCGGACGATGCGTGAGATCGCGCATCGGGCGCCGCTGGACGCTCGTGAGGTGAAACTGTTGCGTGCGATGGCCATCGAGGTGACCAAATACGGTGAACGACTGGCGCGTTCCGGGCTTCACGTCGACCGGTAGCAAGCGCCCCGACGCGCTGTTCGGGACCCCCGCGCGGATGACGCGGGCGGACGGCTGCCGCGTCTGGGACGAGGACGGGCGTGAATACGTCGACTTCGTCATGGCGCTGGGCGCCGTGGCGTTGGGATACGGACACCCCGACGTCAATCGCGCCGCCACGGCCGCGATCGCCGCCGGCGTCGTCGGGCCGCTGCCGCCCATCGCCGAGGAAGCGCTCGCCGAGGCACTGGCCGAGAAGATCCCTTGGCTCGAGCGCGTCCGCTTTCTCAAGACCGGTGCCGAGGCCGTCGCCGCGGCGGTGCGTCTGGCGCGCGTCGCCACCGGCCGTGACGAGGTCTTGGGCTGCGGGTACCACGGCTGGCTCGACTGGTCTCAGGGCGCCACCGAAGGCGTGCCCGCGGCCGTGCGCAATCTCTTCGCCGAGCTGCCGTTCAACGACGTCGCCGCCGGGCGCGAGATGATCCGCGCCCGCGCCGGACGCCTCGCCGCGGTGGTTGTGGAGCCGGTGATAGTGTCCGAGCCCGCGCGCGAATGGCTCCAGATGCTGCGCGTCGAGACCGAACGTGTGGGCGCGATCCTGATCTTCGACGAGATCAAGACGGCCTTCCGACTCGCGATCGGGGGCGCCGTCGAACGCTATCACGTGCAGCCCGCGCCCGACCTGGTCGTGCTTGGCAAGGCGCTCGCGAACGGATTTCCGCTCGCGGTTGTGGGCGGCAGGGCAGACCTCATGAATGGCGCGAGCCGCACCTGGATTTCCTCCACGTTGGCGACGGAGGGTGTGGCACTCGCGGCCGCGCGCGCGACGCTGGAGGTCTTCGCGCGCGATGACGTCTGCGGCCATCTCCATCGTATCGGGACGCGACTGCTGCACGGCCTGCACGAGGTGCAACGCGCGCACTCGGGCCTAGTGACCGGGGTCGCGGGTATTGCCGAGATGTGCTTCCTGCATTGCGCGACCGAAGACCTCTCGCGCGCCCTGACGTCGCGCGCGGCCGAGCGCGGTCTCCTGTTCAAACGCACGGCGTACAACTTTGTCTCCCTGGCGCACGACGAGGGCACGGTAGACCGTGCCCTCGCCATGCTGCATGAGGCCCTGCGCGCGATCTAGAAGAGCGTGTACGTGCTCACGAGCAGGAAAACCACAATCGCCGCGATGATCACGACGGCGGTGTAGCCCATCGATCGATCCTGCGGGACTTTCATGAGCGTCGGCAGGCCCAGGTAGAGCAGATACAGGCTGTACAGCGAAACGATGACGCCGACCATGAGGAACCGGCCGTGAATGTTGAAGATGCCGGCCAGCCACATCGGCGTGCTCGCATACGCCGCGACCTTCAAGGCCTGGACGTCGTTCTTCTGCCCGCCGAACCCGGGCGCGAGCAGGCTGATGATCTGCGTCAGCGCGAACACCGCGGCCAGCTGCAGCACCAGCGCGATGCCAAACCAGGTAACCGCGCCGCTGATCGTGACGGACTCGGGCAGGCTCGTTCCCGCGATGCGCTTACCGAAAAGCAGTCGCCCGACGGCGCCGGCCAGCGGCCCGATCAGCGCGAGAGGCAGGATATAGCGCCCCCAGATGACGCCCGGCTTGGTGAATTCGGACTCGACTTCCTTGAATGTCGCCCGAGGCTCGAACAGAACGCCCCGCGCACGGCCCACCGTCGTCTCCATCCCGATCTCCCCACTGAGGAAGCCCCCAAGATAAAAGGGGCGTAGATTGTGGCAATGCTTGTCGACGTCCACGCTCATTTTTACCATCAGCGGACGCCCCGCTCCGATTGGCGCGAGCGCAACGAAAGCCGCCTGGCCGCCGGCGCCAAGATCGGCATCACGATACACGTGGCGTCGATCCTGGGCAGTTTCGGCCTCACCTCGCCGACCTATTTCCCGTCACCGCGCGATGTCACAAGCGGGAACGATGCCCTCCTCGCGCTGCAGCGGGCGCATCCGGATCGCATTCGAGGGCTTGTGTGCGTGAATCCGAATTACACCGCGCACGCCGGCGCCGAGATCGTGCGCTGTCTCGACGCGGGGATGATCGGTATCAAGCTGGCGGCGAGCCGCCGGGCGGACGATCCGCTACTCGATCCGATTGCCGTCCTGGCGCTGGAGCGCCGCGTACCGGTGCTGCAGCACGTCTGGCAGCACCGGCGCCGCGATTGGCCGGGACAGGAGGCGTCGGACGCGAGCGAACTGGGCACCCTCGCGCGCCGTCATCCGGACGTCGCGTTCATCCTGGCGCACATCGGCGGGGGCGGGGACTGGCTGCATTCGCTGCATGCCTCGGCGGACGTCCCCAACGTCTACGTCGATCTCTCGGGCAGCGGCGTGGACGGCGGTATGCTCGAGGCCTGCATCGAAAGCGTCGGTGTGAATCGCCTGCTCTGGGGCAGCGACATCACGATGGACACCGGCTGGGCCAAGCTCCGCTACCTCGAGACCTTCCTCTCCAAGGACGACATGGCGTTGGTGCGCTGGAAGAATGCCGCGCGCATCTTCCCGCCGGGCGCGTTTCCGACCGACTGATGCGGATCGATTGCAACGCCTTCCTTGGGGCGTATCCGTGGCGCAAGGTTCCCGGCACCTCGCCGGACGCGCTGGTGCACGCGCTCGAGCGCACGCAGATCGATGTTGCCTGGATCACCCATCTCCCCAGCCTGTTCTGGCGCGATCCCACGGCAGGCAATGCCTGGTTGTACGAGACCGCGCGCAAGGAGAAACGCTTCAAGCCGGTGCCGACCGTGCATCCCGGGCTGGCACAGTGGGAGCAGGTGGTCGCCGACGCCGCCAACGCCGGAGCGCCCGCCGTGCGCTGTGATCCGCTGTATCTGGGACTCGAGCCCGCGGGCGGCGAAATGCGCGTCCTCGCCGCCGCGTGCAGCGCCGCCCGCATCCCGTTGATGCTCGCCGTTCGGCTCGAGGACAGCCGCCAGCGCCATCCCAACGATCGCGTCCCCGAGCTGCCGGCCGCCGCGGTGCGCGCGTTGATCCGCAGCGACGCCGACCTCCGACTGCTCGTGACGCACGCCGACCGCGCGTTTGTCGAGGAGGTGCACTTCGGCTCCACGCCGGAAGAGGCGCGCCGCATCTGGTGGGACATCTGCTGGATCTGGGGCCCGCCCGAGGATCATCTCGCCACGCTACTCGACACCATAGGCGCGGACCGATTCGTCTTCGGGACCGGCCAGCCGCTGCGCCTTCCCGAGAACAGCATCGCAAAACTTGATCTCCTCGATTTGTCACCCGACAAGCGAGCGGCAATCGAATCCAAGAACGTTCGGGAGCTGGGGAGCTGACCGCCCGACCGTCCGACCGTCCGACCGTCCGACTCGAGGGCGGCCTCATCCCGGCCGTGCCGGTCCCGTTTCGCGGCTCGACAATCGACTTTGCCGCGCAGCGCGCCTACGCGACCTGGATGGCGCGGCAGCCAGTCGCCGGAGTCGCAGTGTGGGCACACACCGGTCGTGGTCCCCATCTGGCGGACGATCAACGGCGCGTCGTGCTGGAAGAGTGGCGTGCCGCGCTTCCCGGAAAAGTCATCGTGGCCGGGGCCAACGGTAGGGCCATGGCCCGCGACGCGAAACGGGGGGGCGCCGATGTGCTGCTCGCGTTTCCCACACAAGAGAACGCGGTCGTGTATCACGACGAGCTCTCGCAGGAGCTGCCGGTTATCGCATTCTACCTGTATGAAGCGGCCGGAGGCGTGAACTACGACGACACGACCCTGCACGGGATTCTCGCGTTGCCCGGTGTCGTCGGCATCAAGGTCGCGACGCTCGATTCGGTCATGACATTCCAACGGATCGCGGCGGTGATGCGCGACCACCCCGATAAGCTCTTGATCACGGGTGAAGACCGATTCCTCGGCTACTCACTGATGTTGGGAGCGCGTGCGGCGTTGATCGGCATGGGCTCGGCGCTCACCGACATGCAGGCGGCACTGCTGAGCGCTCACGCGAGCGGCGACGACCACGCCTTTTTACGCCTTTCCACGCAGTTAGACGCGTTTGGGCAAGCGACCTTCACCGAGCCGATGGAAGGCTACATTCGGCGGATGCTCTGGGCCCTCGCCGCCGAAGGCGTGATCCCGGACGACGCGTGTGACGATCCGTGGGGGCCGCCACTGCCGGCGGCCGAGCGCGAGGCGGTCCGGCGCGCGGTGCGCGAGGCGCGCGTACGATAGGTCGCCGCTCGTTCCTCAAAACCAGCGCCGCCGCGGCGCTCGGGGGGAAAGTCTTGATGGCACAAGCCAGGCAACCGCACATCGCCGTGATCGGGGCGGGAGCGTTCGGCGGCTGGACTGCGCTGTTTCTGCGTCGCCAGGGGGCGCGCGTCACCCTCGTCGACGCCTGGGGCCCCGGCAACTCGCGCGCGAGCTCGGGTGGGGAGACGCGCGTGATCCGCGCGACCTACGGACCGCGCGCGATCTATACGAAGATGGCGGCGCGTGCGCTGACACTCTGGAAAGAGCACCAGACGCGGTGGCACCGGCAGCTGTATCACGGCATCGGCGTGCTCTGGCTGGTCGAGAGCGACGACCAGTACGAGAAGGCGGCGTTGCCGATCCTGCGCGAGGCGCGCGTCACGTTCGAGGAGCTGCAGGGTTCCGAAGTCGCGCGGCGCTTCCCGCAAATCAATTGCGAGCAGGTTCGCTGGGCGATCCTCGAGAAAGAGGGCGGCTATCTCACCGCCCGGCGGGCGTGCGCTGCCGTCCTCGAGGGGTTTCTTGTCGAGGGCGGCGAGTACCGCCAGCTCGCGGTGCAACCGCCGATCCAGCCTCGTGGAGGAGAGCTTTCTGCGATAAGCCTGTCTGACGACAGTAAACTGACGGCTGACCACTTTGTCTTTGCCTGCGGTCCGTGGCTCGGCGCGCTGTTTCCCGATGCTGTCGGTGACCGTGTGAAGCCGACTCGGCAAGAGGTGTTCTTCTTCGGGACACCGCCCGGCGATCGGCGCTTCACCGAAGAAGCGCTGCCCGTCTGGGCCGATCATGGCACGCGCTTCATGTACGGTATTCCCGGGAACGAGTGGCGTGGCTTCAAGGTGGCCGACGATACCAGAGGACCCGTCATCGATCCGACTACCGAGTCCCGACTCCCGAGTCCCGACGCCCTCCAAATCGCCCGCGACTATCTCGCGTACCGATTCCCCGGACTGAAGGGCGCGCCGCCGCTCGAGTCGCGCGTCTGTCAGTACGAGCAGTCTCCCGATGAGCATTTCATCATCGATCGACACCCCGACGCGGCGAACGCGTGGATCGTGGGTGGGGGATCGGGCCACGGCTTCAAACACGGCCCCGCCGTTGGCGAGCTCGTCGCTCGACTGGTCCTGAGTGGAGCGACGCCCGATGAGCAATTCCGGCTCTCGCGCTTCGCTCACTAACGACTTCGAGCGGTTCAAGCGGGCGTTGCCGCGTGATTTTCCCGCGCACGTGCGCGACACCTACCGGATCAACCTCGCGGCGCGCTACCTGGGCGAGCCGATCCCGCACCCCATCGGCAAAGGCTCCGGCCAGCTGTCGCTCAACAGCGGGCAGCTGGAAACCGACGCCGAGGCGGGGCTCGCGTTCGCGGTGCTGAAGACCGTGATCGCGCAGGACTCGGCCGGCGATCAATCGATGGCCGCCTGGGCGATTCACGAGACGAAAATGAAAGTCGAGCGTCGCGGCGGGGGGTGGACGGTGACGTGGAAGGGGAGGGGCTGGGATCGCTCGTTCGATGACTATCTTGTGCTGGCACGCGCCGCTTGGGATTTCACGCGGGCGGGACTGCTCCTGACCGTGCCGTCGGTGAAGTATCATCTTCCGCGACTGAATGAGCCGTTTCGCGACGACGAGTATGCCTTTACGACCCACGCGCTCTCGCATGCGTGCGGTCAGACGCCGCTCTTGCTGGAGAAGGACTTCTCGCCCACGCTCGCAGGCGATCCCCTTGCCGACGAGAAACAGCAGATCCTGCGATGGCTGCGAGAAGTGCCCGCGAAGATCAGGGCGCACGCCAATGTTCGGCTCGCCATGAAGCTGATGAATGCGCGCTTCGACGATGACTTTCAGCTGGAGATGATGGATGCTTCGAGCTCAGCCGATGCACTTGTCGTATTCAACCGGCTCTTCGATGCTGACCTGGGAGTCGCCTATGGAGGCCCCGAGCTGAGCGACCGTAATTTGAGAGTGTTAGACCGACCGTCCGGCCGTCAGACCGTCGGACCGTCCCTCAGCGGCACCGGCAACATCCATTCGGGCAGGATGGTTGTTGAATACGCGCTGCGCGGCTGTTCGTCAGTCCAACTCCATACCTTCTTTCAGCTCCCACTCGAAGAGTATCCCGCGACCGAGGGGTCACGCACGCAGCGTGCGCTGCATGCGTTGATGTTCGATCCCCGCGACGGCCTGATCGCGGTGATGCTCGAGCGCGAAGCCGCAGGCGCACTCGAGCGACGCGGCGGCGAGCTGCACTTCCTCGATCTCCTGCCCGGAGCGAAGCGTTGAGCGAGCGTCGTCGACTGTCAGGGCTGGCGTTTCTTGCCCTCGCGGTGGTCCTCGCCTGGGGCGGCACCGTTGATCCGACCAAGGCGTGGGCCCGCTGGCTCGGTGTCGTTGCGCTGGGATGCTTCGGGGTCATCGCGCTCTTCTCCGATCGGATGTCGTGGCTGCCCGCGCGTGATCGCATCGAGAGTGCCTACCTCCAGATGATGATGGCGGGCGTTGCAATCGGTGCCGTGGCATGGTTGATCCCGTCGAGTGGGAGCCAGGCGCTTCTCGTGGTGGCCGGACTACTCGTCGTCCTTCCGCTTGGCCTCTGGATCCGCGTATGGTTCCGCAGCAGACCGACAGATCACGATGACACGCATCGCCCGCGCTGAGTTGTTCGAGCTCACGCTGCCGCTTCTCGAGCCGTTCATCATTTCGGGCGGCGCGATGACGGAACGGCGCTCGCTCATCGTCGTGCTCCATGACGACACCGGCCACGTGGGATACGGTGAATGCCCGCCGTTCGAGCGTCCATTCTATTCGGAGGAGACGCTGTCCAGCGCGCGTGACTTGATCACACGACTACTGCTGCCGCGCGTCCTGGGCCGGGAGTTTGACGATCCGTTGCCCGAAGCGGTTGACGCCGTGGTGCGCGATGGCGTACGGGGCAATTGGTTTGCGCGCGCGGGAATCGAAACAGCAGCGTGGGATCTCGAAGCGCACGGGCGCGGCACGGGGCTCGCGATGTTGCTCGGCGAGCGACTCGGCGTCAAGCCCGCGCCCGCGGTCGTCTGCGGTGTCGCGCTCGGGATTCCACCCGACCGCGATCCCAACGAGCTGACGCGCTCGGTCTATGACGCCGTCCGGCACGGATATGCGCGCGTCAAAATCAAAGTGGCGCCGGGCTGGGACGTGGCAGCGGTTCGCGCGGCGCGGCAGGGACTCGAGGGCAGCGATGTTCCCCTTACCGTCGACGCGAATGGCGCGTATGAATGGCCGCGCGACGAGTCCGCGTTGCGCACGCTCGACGACGCCGGCCTCCTCTACATCGAGCAACCCCTCCATCCTGACGAGCTGGTAGGGCATGCCCGGCTCGGGAAAGCGTTGCGCACCCCGATCTGCCTCGATGAGACGTTGCGCGACGCGCGCGCGGCCCAGCAGATCATGGCATTGAACGGGCCCAAGGTCTGGAACATCAAGGTGCATCGCGTCGGCGGGCTGACGGAGGTCTGCCGGATTTACCGGTTGGCTGCCGAATATGGTGCGAAGTTGTGGGCCGGCACGATGCCGGAATCGGGCATTGGCTCCCAGGCGGGGCTCGCTGCGGCGTCATTGCCGTTGTTCGTCTATCCCTCCGACCTCGAGCCATCGAGCCGCTGGTTCGGCCGCAACGGCGACGTCATCAAGCTGGCGATGGGCCGGGACGGGCGTATGGCGGTGCCGCAGCAGTCGTGTGGGCGGCTGCTCGATCCTGCCCGATTTCGCCTCTTGACCACGCCTGTACTTTAGGGGCGCCAATGAACAAGCCAACCACTGATTACTGGGCCGGTCATCTGTACCTGAGCCCGCGCCAGCGGCCCAAGCCCGATCAGCCGGCGCGTGACCTGTCCGCCCGCGCCGCCCAGCGATTCAAGACCGCGCGCGAAGAGCTGCGCGGCCTGCGCCATGTGACCGAGCAAGTCGTCTACCTCGGCACGATGTGGAAATGGGTCTGGATGTACGAAGTTGGGGGCCGGAAGCTTGGCTACCTCCACCCGATGCAGACGGGTGTGAGCGGCACGTTCGTCTTGTCGGGGGTCGAGGAGCAGGAAATCAGCGCGACGAACGGCTTGCCGCGCGTCATCAAACAGGCGGTGCGTGACGGAACGATGTCCGACGGCGTGCGCCATTGCTGGATGGCATTCGACGATCTCGATGCCGTCCACGCGTTTGTCGACGTCGTGCGATTGAAGTACCAACTACTGGCGCGCCCGGAGTAGCCGTTGTTACATTCGTGAGCCTTCGGGCTTAAGCCGCCCACACCAAAACCGAACCACTGATTAGCCAGTAGAGGGAATCTGCGTTCAGCTGCGGTCGTGGTGTTGATTC
>Ga0209236_1001419_pt1 | contig 14336 bp, 9 predicted proteins | sample GraSoi013_1_40cm_FD_185819 | JGI IMG/M metagenome (GOLD analysis project Ga0209236, IMG submission 185819) | Grasslands soil microbial communities from the Angelo Coastal Reserve, California, USA - Sample 09_27_2013_1_40cm (SPAdes) (version 2) | ecosystem: Environmental > Terrestrial > Soil >... | reverse complement strand
CTTCTTGCGAGGAACCAGCCTTAGATGCTCAGTTTTTTTCAAGAGCGTCGCGCTTGGCCCCGAATCTTGTCGAGAAGCGAAGACCAAAAATTGACCTATTTTGGGGTTAGAATGATGGTCTCTGTTCGTGCAGAGATGAGCCCGAGGACTGATGCCCAACGCGGTCTCCTCACCGATAATGGGTTTTGATCGCAATGTCGATTCCGACTTGGTTTCTGAAGAGTGAGCTTGGAGCCTCGGGCGGGGAGCAAACGCAAGTTCAAACCCCCATCCAATTGGAGGAAGGTCAATTCTCTACGTACTCAAACCCGCGCCGTGGTTCCCTCGCTTTGGATAAATTCTCCTCGGTTCGAATCCGCCCGGGCTCAGACCCAAATGGGTTCGAGTCCGTTTCCTGGTCGAAACCCTTCTGGACTCGCCTTTTGCTAGGCTAGGCGGATTTAGACCAAAAACGGTTCGAGTTCGGAAGAAAAATTGCTCGTCAGGCATCTACTTTCAGCCGGTTCGAATCCCACCCTCCGCACCACTTATTCATTGGAGACCCATTCCAACCATTCTCCGTGAGGGTGGCAGTAGGCGAGTAATTGCTCTTTCTTGGCTCCGTTCTCGAAAACCGATAGCCCTAGCTCCGGCTTGTCTTTTCCAGGCCACCATTCATAGGAAATTTGAAAGATGTCCCGGCGTGCTCCACATTCGCTTAACATGGAAAAGAATCGTTCGCGCAACTCTTTTGGAAATTGATACGCTAAATGGGAATGCGAGATGCAAACGGCAGTTTGAACTGGGACTTTCGAAAGCACTTCAGGCAGAACGGTTAGAACATCCCCCGGGATGACCGTTGGTGGGATTTGCCTGGCCAGTTCGATGGCTGAGTTGAGAGTCTCGGCTCGCTTCCGATGTTCTGGCCATACTAGAGCTTTCAACCACAACATCATCTCCGGGTCGTTCACATCAATCGGATTCACGTCTATCCCCACCCGGTAAGCTACTAAGGGTAGTGAAGAAGGAAATGGTGGACTAACGTTGCCACGCAGTAAACAAGTTAACTGTACCGGTGAATCAGGATTGCCGAATCTCTTGCCTTCGCCGTAGTCGTAGCCGTAATGGTCCCATAGAAGATGCAGTCCTGCGCTGGCGCCCAAGTCAACTATGGATAACGGCTTGCCTGCTTTTCGGTACGCTACCGAATACGCGGGCATCAAGCAGGTGCAACGTTGCACTTCATTGGTTTGCACCCGACGCGTTGAAATCAGATCTTCGATTTCTTTCCTGTTCTCCAAACAGAACGATCGAAAGAAAGGATAGGGATCGTCCTCCCTGATAGATGAGCTGGACAATGATGGATAGAAGTTCGAGAGTGGATGCTGAATTCCTCTCAAAAGAAGACAGTGGACTGCACCGAGGAAGAGGTTGGGACTCAACTCACTCTTTCTAGCTCTGAGTGCTAGAGAGAGAAGTTCCGGGTCTTCTGACACACCACGGGATATTTGTTCATAAAGAGCAGAGGACCCATGATACACCTTTTCAGCGAAGGTTCTGAACTGGCGCGACAAAGCCTCGGTATCATATTCCTCACGGGGTTGTGCTTGACCGACCGAACTCACGAAACCACCTCAAAGATTCTCCATCTGCCCGAGCCTTTCTCTCTGACCAAACCTAGTTCAATCATTTTCCTCATATATTTTCGATATGCCCTATCAACAACAGCTTCCCTTACCTTTCTGCGATAGGCTCGATAAATGGATCCGGAATCGAGCCTTCCGTGGATCTTCAAGATTTCATAGAGGGTCCGCTGATGGTCGTTCAGCTTGGAAAGAAAATATTCCATCCTGAGCCTATTCGCCCCTCTGCTCGCTGCCTGTATGGGTGGTGGGCCCACCCGGATTCATTCCCCGCGGAGTGCAATTGACCTACTGGCAGTGGCTATGATGAGTTCTCTGAGGATTGCCAGATCGCTAACCGGGACAGGGAACATAGACAACAGAAGTACACAAGCCAGCGAGACAGTGAAGGCTCAAAACTTCGCAAGCTAGACTCATACTACTGAAAGGTGCGTCGCCAGAAGGTCTTTTCATACTCCTGTGGGGAAATGAATCGGTCTAGAGATCGTCGGATGAGGATTCTCGTTCTGTCAATTCCCGGTTTGGCATTCGTTACGTAGGGTCTACTTACCCCATCACTGCAACTTGAGTCGTCTCTTTCCCAGAGCGTAGATTGAAAGAATCACAGCCGAAAGTGAGGCAACTTCCCCGACTAGGACAGCGAAGACGAACCAGACACCCGTAGCCCTACCAATCTCCACAAGGTTCGGGGGAGTCAAGCCAGAAGTATGGCCTAAAAAGCCCCAAGTGCTCAGGGACGACAAGGTCAAAACCACAATGTATCCTATGCGCTTCTGATTCCAACTGGCAGCGACCCCTCCGAGGTAAACGACCGCATAGAGCGGGTTGATCGTGGCATCCAAAGTTTCCCCAGAAATGCTTCCAATCTCCAACCGAACGATGGCGTCGGAAACATGAATCAGGCCAAATAGAATCGACATCAGGGACGCAACCACAAGGGCGACGAGCCAAGTAGGCTTCTGAACAGGGTTCACAACTCGACTTTCTATTCTAGTCTAGCTAAAAAGGTGTCACAAAGTGGGGCCGAACAGAAAACCCGGAACGTGGGACCAAGTGCAAGTTCTAACCTCTCTACTCGCCCCATGAGCATGTCTTAGAGCCTATCGTTGGATTGAGATCAGTGATCGTGAGTCGAGTAATTGTTGGATCAGTCACAAACTTGAGGCACTGGAACCAGACGAGATGTTCGCAACAGACGTTCCTGACCCAAGTTGGCCCCGAGAGCTCTAATACGGTCGATGATAATCTTAAGTATTCATAACGAAAGCTAACCAGTTCCTTTGACCTCAATTTGAAATTGAGAGCCCGTGCCAAGATTATCGTCTTGATCCTCTGTTCGGGCGTTCTACTAGAGGCACCGACTGGGACGCTACCATTAGCTCATGCAGTTAACCAAAGCGGAGTAACAACCTGGTCTCCCTTTGGTCCAAGAATCGGTAGCCTCCAACTTGACATCTATCCAACCGCTGCCTCCACCATAGCCGGATTCAACGGAGGCTCACTGGACGTTGCAGATGCCCCCGTTCCCGCGGCGTACGGCGGCAATCCGGACTTTTTCGTAACAAATCCCCCAATCCAGCAGTATGCCATCTCCCAAGTCGACCTCAATCATCAGAACCCGTTTCTAGGCGTCGCACTAAACCAGCCGAGAGCTCCGGGAGCCCCAGCAGCAATTATCACGTCAAACGTGGCGGGCTGCTCCATCGGGTTTGGGTCGATCACAGCCAATCTAGTAAACTTGGAAGAGCCGGCCGGGGCACAATCCCTCACGGGATCGGGAGTAAATGCTAATGGCTTCGGGAGCGGCTTCGCCTCAATTCTAGACCCCACCAATACCGTTAGAGCTACTAACCAGCCGAGCGGTACTCCAAGCTCCGCCGTTCCCGGCCCCACTGGGACTTACAGTCTGCCTTGTATGCTAGCCGGAAACTACCTTCTATCCACTTCCTTTTATCAGGGGACAGCAAACGTCGCCGTGGGAAGCAATCAGGCGGTAACGGTGACCTTCAAGGTCAACTACAATAGCCAGAGCACCCGAGAACCAAGCTTCGCGTCCATAGAGGTCGGACGCGCTCTCTCTCATATGATCAGTAAGCCAGACCTCGCAGCAGGCATAGGGCAATGTGACGATGTTCAGGTTCCACAAGCCGACGGACTAATGACATCGATCCCGGGAGCAGGTACGTGCGGTCCTACCGACGCTCCTTCAGCCAGCATTCTTGCGGCCGACTGCAACGAGATTACCCTGTCGCCGGGGGCAGTTGATCCCGCCTTTCCGCGCTGTTTGGGAGCACCGCCGCCAGCTCCGATCTCGCTCTACCACCTCACCTCCCCAGGAGTGAATACGAACGGAGCGGTGCTCAGCTGGGGCCACCCGATAGCTCCTGCTGGATATACCAGCTCGGACGATTTACGCGCAGCCTGCGACCACTTTCTGCTCGCAGGATTTGCTCTGATAGCTGCAGCGAACTGCGGCGGGGTAGTTGCAGCTTATCCTGCTCCTGGCGCAGCTCACCTTGCCCCGGCAGTTGCTGGCGCGACCGTGACGGTCTACATCACTACAGACCCTGCGAGTGAAATCGCGGGTCAGATTATCGTTGATAGCATAAACTTCCTGTTCGGCACACCCTCGGGCCCCGGGGCACCCTGTCCGCCTGTGTGCACCGCGCTCTACGGCACAGCTTCCGGGGCTTCTACCACCATTACAACTTACCTTCCCACATCCCAGGCACAGGCCATCGTCTTCACAGCCGCCTCATCCGGCTCCTGGAATCTCTACACGGGAAGTTTCGAACTAGGAAGTACCACAGATTCGCTCTACTACAACTACAACAGTCAATTCGCCGGCGGCGCCTGCGGAGTCAGAGCAGTCAGCTTGCCGGAAAACTACCCGTACTACTGTAATCCGGCTTACGACACCCAAGCCTCAGGAGGCATGATAGGCGGCTCCACAACTGCGTTCCAACAGGCAGCCACGGTAGGTGCGATAACAGGCATGACACTTCCAATCTACAGTGGACTAAACCAGTACGCTGCCCTCAACGGCTGGAACTATCAGCCTTCAACCGCGTCAAGCCTAGTTTCCGTTCAAGGTCATGGGTTTGCTGGCGGCTCAGGTTTCTGGTCAGCCCTCAACATGCGCCAGCTCCCAGGCTTCGACCCGTGCGCGGCCCCCGGCGCTCCCGCCAACTGCGCCATTTACAAGCCCGGCGGCTGTATCCCGTCACCCTGTGCGCCAGCCAGCCCGAACAACCCGGACCTGATACGCCGAGGCCTTTCAACGCCCACATCTGAACTAACCCCGTTCTTCGCTCAGAACTCCGCCGAAATCGAGATCCTCTCCCTTGTTTACGACTCAATGCTCAAAGCAAACCCAGCGACTGCTGCTACGACCACCCAACTCTTTGACTGGATGACGAAAGACCACAGCTCGGTCTTCGACCCGACTGAAGTTTCGTGCGTGGGACCACCAGTCAATCCAGCCCCAGTCTGCGTGAACGGAACGACTACCCAGTTCTGGCATCTCAGAAATGATCTCGCATTCCAAGACGGAACGCATTTGACCGCACTCGACATCGCGTACACGATTCTAGCTTATCGAGACGTCCCATCAAGATCATTTTACCCTATGGTCACATCAGTCTCCTCCGCATTGGGAACCGACTGCGGCGTGGGCCAAGCCTGTATTACATTACGGGTGAAACTTCAGAACCAGAGTCCATACTACGAATCCAACATAGGAACCTTACCGGTCATACCTAGCACACTCACCAACGGAAAAGGATGGCAACCCGTTTGCGGCGCGATGCCCAACGCAGCGGGAGGAGGCCTCTGCGCCAACGCAGCATATGATCCTATGTCCAACGCGAATTTCATAGGAAGTGGGCCTTGGGTCTGCCATTCCAGTTCCCTTGTGCTCGGTGGACCGTGTACAAGCACAGGAACCCAGGCAGTCGGCGCAGTCCAAGGAAGTCTCCAGCTCACTCGCTACACAGGCTACTCAAGATGCTGCCCTAATCTTCAAGGGTCCAGTCTTCAGGCTTTGAGCTGGGCTGACAAGAATAATGATGGCGCAGTCAACATACTGGACCTAGCAGACCTCGCAATCCATTTCACCCAGTATCATCCTTACTGGTGGAACCCGTTCTACAGCGTTACCCCCGACTTTCCCAGGTCGGGCATGGGAGCAACCCAAATAATCGGCCAGAATAATTTTACCACCGCCACCCAAGCAACGAGTCAGAGCGGGCTCAACCTTCCTCACGGCACGGCCTTCGACTCCAAAGGCAATCTCTGGGTCGCCGACTTTGCGAACAACAGGGTTCTGGAATTCGGCGCGGTGGGCGGCTCTTTTGCCAACGGGATGAAGGCCAACATCGTAGTAGGTCAACCCGACTTCAACTCGGGCACCGCCGCAACATCCCAAACCGGCCTAGCTAACCCTGAGAGCTTAACATTCGATAGCAATGGAAATCTGTGGGTTGCAGACACTGGCAACAACCGCGTCCTAGAATTCCAACCTCCATTCTCCAACGGAATGGCCGCAGCCTCTGTGATCGGTCAAGCAAGCTTCACAACCAACACACCGAGCCTTTCCCAGACCGGGCTCAACGTCCCGGTCAGCATTGCGTTTGACCTTGGCGGCCGTCTATGGATCTCGGACCACGCAAACAACAGGGTTCTTGCGTTTTCGCTACCTTTCCCGAGTGCGATACTTGTCATAGGCCAGCCAGACTTCACGACCGCCGCTGCGGCCACAACACAAAACGGTGTGAGCGGTCCCCAAGACGTGAGACTCGACTTGGCGGGCAACCTCTGGCTTGCTGATGGATCCAACGCCCGCGTCCTCGAGTTCCCGTTCCCACAATCCACCGGAATGGCATCAAGCCTAGTTTTGGGCCAGACCCTATTTACGACCAGTACGGCAGCCACAACTCAGACCGGATTAGCCAGCCCGATCGGTCTGGCATTTGACACGACAGGCGATCTCTGGGTCGCCGACGAACTCAACAATCGAATAGTAGACTTTGCACCGCCCTTCTCAAACGGGATGGCGGAATCACTAGTGCTAGGCCAGAGCACTTTCACGACCAGCAGCCCGGCCACTACCCAGACTGGACTGGATAACCCGTTCGGAATCACCTTCGATCCGCACGGCCATCTCTGGGCCGCGGACCGTCTCAACAGCCGAGTAATCCAGTTCGCATTCGGATCGATCAACGTCGTACTGCTCGCGACTGTGGCGATCAACATGTTCCACGGAACAACAACCCCATTCTCACCATCAAGTCTAGTAGGCCTCGATCCGGATATCGATCCCTACGGCAATGGCGGAAACTATTACCTCGGAACATTTCAGATTAGTATCACCACCATAGATGTCGTGACTGTAGGGTCCGGGGGAACCGTCACCATCGCAGGGCCCACGGGTGGAACCGCTATCGCTTTCTCGTGCTCTCCAGTCCTCAGCAATGGCCGCACAACATTTGTCTGTACAGCCTCCACACCAATAGTCCCAGGCCATTATCTAGTGTCCTGGACTGTGGGAACAAACGCAAGGACAATATCCACATAGGTCAATTGATCCAAAGAGACTACAAGGGGAAACTAGGAACGCCCAGGGAGTCAAGAAATCGTCATGTCGAAGTTCCGGCCAAACCTTTCTGATATGAAGACGAGCATAACTCGTGGAGAATTACTTGCTGTCCCGATTCCATGCAGTGGAACTGTACCCGAGTTATCCCGGTCTGTTCGTGATAGTTACCGATCTTCTCAGGGTGGGCGGTTGATTCTTAGGGCATAGAGAATCTGTTTCCGGAATTGGGTGAATCCCAGGCTTTCATACAGATGCCTCGCGGGGTTGTTAGTCTCGCTTGTTGCTAGAAACACATCCTTCGTCCCCAGTGCTTTCAGCTTGTCCAAAGCGTAGACGGTGAGTTCTCTGCCTGCTCCTTGCCCTTGGAACTTTTCTAAGACCTGAACCTCCCTAATGTGAGCAAAATTTTCAATGTGCGGGGCGAAGAATGGCTTCTCGCCCAGGTGCCAATAAAGGAAGCCAGCATATTCTCCAGCGATCTCTCCGATGACCAGCCAGTCAAATTGAATCTCCTGAATCTTAGCTACGTCACAGAAAGAATCACCTAGGTTGTCCAATGGACCATAATGGTGTTCTATGCCCGGGAGATCAGACCGAGTCGCGCCACGGACGGTTATGTTTGCGGATCTCATTCCACGTCTTCTAATGTAGCAGAACGAAACGCTCAAACAGTTTTCAGATACAAGGTTTGCCTCGAATCTTCGCTCCCAGACGACATCAAGAATGACGTTCTTGGTCCAGGTGAGACTCGCGCACTTTGGGTGGTTTCAGGAACTAAGCAGGTAGGACGAGAGGCAGTGATGCCTTAGAAGGGAACCTCACTCGAGGTTCATGCCTCTTTCGGAAGTTTGAACCTTGCTGCAAAAGGACTCGGGCGTGGGATCAAACGCAAGTTCAAACCCCCTTACAGACATCCGGTTCGATGGAACTGTATTTCGGGAAGCCATGCTTATATAGTTATTACGTAATAACGGAATTATGTCTCGTGTCTTGACTGCCAAGATCAGGAGAGTTGGAAACTCCATGGCAGTGATAATACCGAAGGAGCTGTTGGACGAAGCGGGTGCGAGCGAGGGGGATACGATTAGAGTGTCTTTGGCGATCCCGAAATCTATCCGCGATTCCTCCCTGGAAAGTATCGCTGGCGTGGACCGAAAAAGCAAGCCGTTCATGAGAGAGAAACGAGACAGATTCTAGTTGCTCGTCGACACCAGTGCCATTATCGAGATTCTGCGGCATCCCAGAACCTCCAAAGAGTTCAAGCTGATCCAGGAACACATCGGAGCCGAGGAAGTGTACATGCTTGTAGTTCAGCTCGGCGAACTCTCGAATTGGTGCATTGCGAACAGAATACCTGTTAAGGAGAGAGTCGAAGCTGTAAAGAATCTAGCCAACATTATTCCAGTCGATGAGGAAATCTGTTTGGAAGGCTCCAAGCTCAAGAATGAGCGACGCAAGAAAGGATTTGGAAGTTTCGGTCTTCTCGACGGACTTGTCCTTGCGGCCGCGAGGTCAGTCGGCGAACGAGTACTCACCTTCGACCGGGACTTTGCAGGTGAGGAAGATTGCGTCCTCATCACACAAGAGACTTGGTCGAGTCGACATCCATCGTAGACGAATCGCGTACCTCCAGGCGGTAGCTCGAGATCCACGATTCAGGCTAGCGACTAGCGACTCTGGACCCGTCTGTGCGATTGTTGGCGCCTAGGTGAGCCTCGGGCGGGGTTTGAACCCGCGACCCTGCGGGGCACGCAACGACGTGCCTTTCCGCTTACGAGGCGGATGCTCTCTGGTGTCGAGAAACATCTACCAGGCTGAGCCACCGAGGCACCGAGCCAAGGCTCGACAACGCTTTGACTTAAAGCTCCTACCACAAACAAACAGTTCCGCCAGTCGATGAAGAGCCTTAGCGAGACACAGATTATTCGCATCCTCACCAACCAATTCTCCGGCCAACCAGGCATCCCACTCGATTTCGGTGATGACGTGTCCGCGATCCCGTTTTCATCGAAAACCTGGATTATTGTAAAGACAGACATGCTTGTCGGCAGCACTGATATCCCACCAGGAATGACCATTGAAGAGGCGGCAAGAAAGAGTGTTGTTGCAACTGTCAGCGACTTCGCCGCAAAAGGCGTCCGACCACAAGCCCTAATGGTCTCCCTAGGACTACCAGCACCCGTCAAAAAGAAGACAGTTCAGGACATAGCCCGAGGTCTCCGTCAAGCCGCCCGAGAGTACAGATGCAAGATGATCGGCGGAGACACCAACCAAGCAGATGATCTCATAATCGACATCGCAGGCATCGGGATCGCAAACCCGAAAACGCTAGTTCGGAGAAATGGAGCGAGACCAGGAGACATTATCGCAGTAACAGGATCGTTCGGAAAAACAAGCGCCGGCCTGGGAATCCTCACGTCAAGAAGAGAGAAGGATCTCGCGAAATATCCATCCCTCGTCAGAGCTGTACGCCGGCCAAGGGCTCGGCTGGCAGAAGGAATTATTCTAGCAAAAAGCAGCGGAGCCACTAGCTCCATTGATTCAAGTGACGGGTTGGCATGGAGCCTCCACCAGATTGCACGGTCGAGCAAAGTCGGAATCAACCTCCACACAATTCCCATTGCTTCTGATGTACAGAGATTCGCGAAAGAGCATAGATTGTCCGCGTTGGATCTCGCTCTATATGGAGGAGAGGAATACGAACTCGTAGTAACGATCAGACCAGAGAAATTTCACCACTCGAAAAAGCGTGTTCCGTCGCTAACGAGAATCGGGACTGTGGAGAAGCAATCTTTCGGAGTCTGGGCGCATCTTGCGGGAAAACGGACTCAGGTCAAAGAGCGTGGCTGGGAGCACTTTTCATGACACATCTGCAGACGCAATGATTGATAGTCAGTTTTTGACCGTAACCTAGAAGAACTCAGCAAATAGCCGCAGCGGATAACCGTTCATGTCCAAGACAGACGAGGTCTACAATGTCCCACGAGGAACAGCCTATCTAACAACCCAGCAAATCATCACCTACACCACCTACCTCATCTTCTACGTAGCGCTCGCCCGCGTCCTAGACCCAATAGAAGTGAACGAGATCGGTCTGCTCCTCGCCGCCCAGGCAGCCTTCGTCGCGCTCACACAACTAGGCCTGCCCGCGTCCGCCACACGATACATTTCCAGCAACATCGCGAGGAACGACCCCAAAACCGCCGGTGCGGCCGCAAGAACGATCCTCAGACTCTCTCTCCTAGTAGGGACAGCCGGCTTTCTCATGGCAAGCATTCTCTCGCCCCTTGTAGGATCATCATACATCGGCACCCCCGATGGCGGAAGCTTACTGATCATAACATTCGCGTCCGGACTCTTACTGGACTTCATTCTACTATTCGGAGCCTATTTTGTGGGAATCGGTTCCTACGCCCGGAGCCTCTATCAGAACGCGTTCTACGTACCGCTTAGTCGCGGGCTCGGTCTCTTACTCGCACTCCTTGGTTATCGAGTGTTCGGAATTATTCTCGGCTGGGCAGTCGGCGGAGTGCTGGCCCTTGCTCTTTCCTTGTATCTCTGGCACGGCCAGCTCCCCTCACATTCTTCACATCCTTTGAGACCCCTTCTGGCTTTCAGCCTGCCAGTCTTCGGGGCCGCTCTCATAGCCTTCGGTCAACAGTACGGAGACTTCACCATACTGAATCTGATTCTTGGACACTTGGCCTCAAATGGAATCTACTACGTAATCGTCTCGAGCGTAAGCGCCTTGTCCATCCTCTGGATTCCAGTCACACAAGCTCTATACCCCGCACTCTCAGCGAGCCATGCGACCGATGGGAGCCAAGCAATCTCCGATAGGCTAGCCATCGCATTCAGACTCACAAACCTAGCAGTTCTACCATTTGGCGCTGCCTTAGCCGCGGTAGCACCGACAGTGATAGGATTGGTGTACAAGCCGTCTTACGTAGCCCAAGCCGACATCTTCGCGATTCTGGCGCTCGCATCCATATTCACTGCTCAAGGTGCGATCCTGACGATATCCCTTCAGGCAGTAGGCCGAGCAAGACAGGTACTAATCGTGACCCTAGCATCCACACTGGTTGGTCTGATAACGGTCGCTACTACAGCCAGCCTCTTAGGAACTCTCGGAGCGGCGCTGGGAAGAATCATTCTCGGGGCAGGCACAGTCTTCTTCGCACGTCGGAGCATGGAGTCCTCCGCGAAAACCCACGTGGGAAACTCACTACCCACGGCGATCATGCTCGCTGTTGGTGTTGGGACTCCGCTTGCGATCGCCGACTACCTCCTGATCATGATCGACATGCCTCTTGTGGGTCACCCTGGCCCACTGCTAAGATTGCCAATTCTCGTTCTAGTATTTGCGGTAGCCTTTCTCTCCATGAGCCGGACCTTCAGAATCTTCAGAGCGTCCGACTTTGCAATCTTGAAGGACGCGCTGCCCCACCGGTTTCATCCCCAGTTGAGGGCCATTGAGCATCTGATTGTAGGGCGTAAGAAAGATGAAGGCCACAGCTAGTTTCTGGCGGGCCCGGCGGGATTTGAACCCGCGACCTTCGGCTCTCCCCTGACTGATAGAGGGCCGACGCTACTGTCCGTACTGAGCTACGGGCCCAGTACGAGTCGACAAACCCATCCAGTAAAATGCCTTACCCACACAAATCGGCAGAATATTCCATGCACTTAAAGAGAAAAGAGGAAATGCGGAGCGACAGGGCCAAGTGTCAGGTTTTCTTGGGAAGATTACTGAACCGGCTCTAGGTCAATACAAGAAAGCCGGTCGCTACGATCAGAACGACTAGAGTCGCAATTGGAACCCACCGAGACAGTATCAACATTGATGAGGCGTTGTTACTCGCGATATGGACTCACGGTCATTCCGGAATCATACAGAACAAGAAAGCTTGATAGGGAATCCAGTTTGAGCTCAACCGGGGGCTCGTCGTCTAAGACGCCGTTGACGCGTCGGCGAAGCCTGGTTAGGACGTCGCCCTGACACGGCGAAGGTCGCAGGTTCAAATCCTGCCGAGCCCACTTTTACAGACGAGCCAAGCCTGTCTTCAGTGACCTGGAGAGGCTTCAGGACCCCGATGGATCTCGTACTCTATGCGTTTCACGTACGGGTCGTTAAGCCCTAGTATGAATCCGTCTGTGTCGCAGATGAATATTTTCAGGTTGCGATTCCAATGCATTAGTCGGTTGCAGCGCGGGCATCTAACTTCGACCATTGGCGGCTCGTTCCGTCGATTCTATTCAACGAAGAGAAAATCCAAAGTTGGCTTGGACGAGAGACCACTGGTTCTAGACTATTCTTGTCCGGTTGATCTTTTTGTTCTGCCATGAGTAGCGTCGAAGCTTCGTAATCTCTCCGAAGCCGCATGCTGCGCAACGTTTCTTCCGAACGTGGTAAGCGTGTCGGCCACATCTCCGGCACCTGATGTGTGTACCTTTTCCGCCCATCTTTCCTAGCGATGTGGTTCCTTTGCTACCCATCTATGGTCCTTCTCGCGAACGCTTAACGCGTTGAAAGATAAACGTTGCACTATCACGCTGCTATTTTGCGAGGTAGGATGCTAGCTCTTTCAGCACACTGTCCACTTCGCCAATTGTGTTCGAATCGTCATTCGTAGGCTTATCGTGAAGGTCCGTCGGAGGTTCTTCTCCTGTGAGCTTCCTGAACTCTCTCGACCACGGTTCTGTGATCTCATTGTCCAGCTCTTTTCCCGCCAGAGTTGCGAAGGCGACTGTCCAGACCCTTGGGACGTTGGCAAGAGTATATCCTCCTCCGCCGAACAGCAGGAGTCGACCTTCGCACAGCTCATGCGCGAGCTTATGCATCTCCGAAACGACCCCTTGGTACATGTTTGTGGTAAGTCGAAGATGGGCGAGACGATCATCCATGTGACCGTCAGCCCCACACTGAACGAGAATAATCTGAGGTCGGAATTTTCTTACAATCTCTGGAGCCAATGCGTGAAACGCTCGAAGATACGCCTCGTCGCCTGTACCAGGGAGGAGTGGGACGTTTAGCTTGAGACCTTTCGCCTCGCTCTTTCCAATCTCGTCTGGAAATCCAGTTCCGGGGAAGAGGTATTTTCCGCTCTCGTGGAAATCGATGTCTAGCAGTGACGGGTCGTTGTAGAACCCGTACATGACACCGTCTCCGTGATGAGCATCGATGTCCAGGTAGAGGAGTCGGTTGACATTGTATTTTTTCCTCAGATAATTGATGCTCACCGCTGGGTCGTTGAAGATGCAGAAGCCTGAGGCTCGTTCAGGATGTGCGTGGTGCAGTCCTCCAGAAGGGTTGAAGGCATGGGCGAATTTTCCGGTCATTATCTTGTCGCAGGCTTCTAAGGAAGCACCGACTATGAGGCTGGTGGCTTCGAAGCATCCCTTGAAAGCAGGCGTATCGCCCGCGTCCAAGAGCCCTGAGCCTTTGTCGCTATACTTCTGAACCAATCGAACATACTCCTTTTCGTGAAAGAGAAGAATCTCCTCTTCAGAGGCGACTCGTGGCAGGGTAATCACGATCTCGTCTTCATGGAGTAGTCCCTTCGACCGAATCAGATCATAGGTTAGTTTTACTCTTACAGGACGTAGGGGGTGAAACTGTCCGAGGTTATAATCCAGAAACTTCTCAGAATAGAGAAGGGTAGTCGTCCCTCCCAAGAGCGTCCCTGTGTCGAATTCACTCCACGTGGGCGTGGGCTAGCGGTGACTTTTCATATACACGGACCGACTTGATGTTGGTGAATTCTAGCATTCCATATCTTGAGAGTTCTCGACCGATTCCACTGTGTCGAACTCCGCCGAATGGCATTCGTGGGTCTGAGACGACAACATTGTTGATGGTTACAAGACCTGCTGAGATCTCTCGGGCGACCTTTTCTGCTCTCCGTGTATCCGTTCCCCATACGGTTGCTCCCAATCCGAACTCGCTCTTGTTTGCAAGTCTTATCGCCTCATTCTCATCTTTGACAGCGATAACCGGTGCAGCAGGCCCGAATGTCTCTTCCTTCATCATCCTCATTTCCTTGCTTATGTTTGTGATTATGGTGGGAGCGTAGAACGATCCTTTGCGCCTCAATCTCTCTCCACCAGTTTCGAGTTGAGCT
>Ga0209236_1001411_pt1 | contig 14360 bp, 13 predicted proteins | sample GraSoi013_1_40cm_FD_185819 | JGI IMG/M metagenome (GOLD analysis project Ga0209236, IMG submission 185819) | Grasslands soil microbial communities from the Angelo Coastal Reserve, California, USA - Sample 09_27_2013_1_40cm (SPAdes) (version 2) | ecosystem: Environmental > Terrestrial > Soil >... | reverse complement strand
GGCGGGGGCTGGAAATACCAGTTCTTGCGCTCTCGCGCCAACACCATCGAGGCAGGCACGTCGGAGGTGCTGCGCAACATCCTCGCCGAGCGCGTGCTCGGCCTCCCAAGAAGCCGCTAGCCTCCCCAGCTCCAGCTTTTTGGAAGCTTTCGGCTTGCCAAATAGTTTAGGCTTTCGAAAGTATGTCCCAACCCTCGATTGACGAGGCGCTGTCCGTCTACAAGCGATTCCACCGCGCGCTCCTGACCTCAACCGCGAGCCGATGGCGGGGCCTCGATATCTCGATGCAGCAGCTGCGTGCGATCTACATGCTTCGCGATGAGGAAGTGGCCACGGTCGGACGGCTGGCGGAGCTGTTCGGCATCGGCCTGCCCGCCGCGAGCATCCTCGCGGACCGCCTCGTCCGCGCCGGATTTGTCGACCGCAACGACGACCCGGCCGACCGCCGCCGCGTGCTGCTCACCCTCACTCGGGCCGGCATCCAGCTCGTGACCGACCTGCAAGAGGGCAATCACCTGCTGATGCGGCGATGGATGTCCCGGATGTCGCCAGAGGATCTCGCGGCTCTGACGCGTGGCTGGCGGGCCCTCGCCGAAGTGGCCTCGCGTTCCAGCCAGCCGCTGCAGGCCACCGCGCGATGACGGCAGTCGCCACTCGCGGCTCCACCACCGAGCCTTCCGAGAAGAAGGGCGCCAACCGCGCGGTCCTCGCCGTTTTCGGCGGGCTGATGCTCGGCTCGCTGGTTGCCTCGCTCAACCTGACCCTGGTCGCGCCCGCGCTGCCAACCATCGTGGCCGAGCTCGGTGGTATCGCCGACTACACCTGGATTCCGATCTCCGCGATGCTGGCCTCAACGATCGTGGTCCCGATCGCGGGCAAGCTCTCCGACATCTACGGGCGCAAGCCGCTCTACATGACAGGGATCGTCGTCTTCGCGATCGGCTCCGCGCTCTCAGGCCTCGCGCCCAACTTCTGGTTCCTGGTCTTCGCGCGCTTCGTCCAGGGCGCCGGGATGGGCTTCATCATGCCGCTCTCGCAGGCGATCATCGGCGACATCATCTCCCCGCGCGAGCGCGGCAAGTACCAGGGAATCCTCGGCGCCTCGTTCGGGGTCGCATCGATCGTCGGACCCGCCGCCGGTGGCTTCATCACCGACCACTACTCATGGCGCTGGCTCTTCTTCGTCAACCTGCCATTCGCGGTGCTCACTCTCATCGTGGTTGCGCTTTACATGCACGTCCCCAATGAGCGACGCAAGCACGCCCTCGACATCGGCGGCAGTGTGACGCTGTCGTTGGGCATCGCGAGCGCGCTGCTCGCGACCGTCTGGGGCGGTACACAGTACGCATGGGACTCATGGCAGATCATCGGCCTCTACTCGGCGGCGGTCGTTCTGCTGGCTGTGTTCATCTGGTTCGAACGGCGAGCGCCGGAGCCCGTGCTTCCTCTATATCTGTTCAAGAGCAGCATCTTCACGTTCTCGAACATTGCCGGCATCGGCGTCGCCATGACGATGTTCGGCGCGATCTTCTTCCTACCGGTCTTCGTGCAGGGAGTGATCGGCAACAGCGCCACCAACTCGGGCGAGATCCTCGTCCCGATGCTGCTGGCCATGGTGGCGAGCAGCATTGGCAGCGGCCAGCTGATCTCGCGCACCGGACGCTACAAGGTCATCCTGCTTGCCGGCCTCGCCCTGATGGCCGCCGGGTACGTCATGATCACGACCTTCGACATTCACACCACCAATCAGACGCTTGTCGAAGCCATGATCCTGATCGGGCTCGGACTCGGCTGCACCATGCAGACCTACACCCTCGTCGTCCAGAACTCTGTCACCCGTGCCGACCTGGCGGTGGCGACGTCGGCCACGCAGCTGTCCCGTTCGATTGGCTCGGCGCTCGGCCTCGCGATCATGGGAACCATCCTCACCCAGGGCCTGGCTTCGGCGCTGGCCACCTACCTCCCGCCGAGCGTGCTCAACCAATTCCATGCCTCTGGGGGCGCGGCGAGCGCCGGCTCTGTGTTCGATCCCACGCTCCTTGCCCACCTGCCGCCGGCGATTGCAGCCGGAATCCGCCACGGGCTGTCCGACGCTCTGCACCCGGTGTTCGTCGCCGGGCTGGCGATGATAGTCGTGGCATTTGTCGCCACGCTGTTCATCCACGAGGTCCCCCTGCGCCAGACCGCCCACGTGGCTGCCGGGCGATCACGCGGCGGAGCCGTCAAGGACGCAGAGACAGCCGTCTAAACTTCCGCTCGTGGAGCCGACCGCCTTCAGAAACGCGCGGGTCGTGTGGTCGTTCTGGGTTGCCGCCGCGTTCTCGGCCATTGGCGCGGTGGCGCCCTTCGCATTCAGCATCGGTGCTCACAGCCGACTTACTGTTGTCGTCATCCCCTTCGGCATCGCCGTGGTGGCGTTCGCCGTCAACGCGCTCATGTATCAGCAGGGCCGGCCGCTTGCGGTCGCCCTTTACTTCATCGCGGGCATGGCGATCGTTTACGGCATCCTTGCGATGCTGGCTGTGCCGATTCGACTCGCGGTCGTGGGCACGTGTGCCGCCGCGCCTGCTCCCTGTGCGGGGGGGCTCGAACGGCCTCTTACCAGCGGCGAGAGCGACAGCCTCACCGCGGCCACATTCTGCGGCGTGCTCGCCGTCTTCATCGGTTTTTACGGCCTGCTGGTCCTCTACCGGCGCCGCTCCACGGCGGCGCGCGAGAAGGCGCAGGTCTGGCCGGCGCAGGCGCCTATCAAGAGCTCGGAGCCCGCGGCCGAAACTCCTTCCGGGTCCGCCTCCCAGACGGCTACCGAGCCGGCGGACGAGCTCAGGGAGCTGCCCGCGCCGGAAGAACTCAAGGAGCTCCCTCCGCCAGCCTGATAGCCGGTCTTACAGTTAGACATCCATGGACTTCGCCTTTTCCGAAGAGCAGGAGATGCTCCGGCGCTCGGCCCGCGACTTCCTTGCCAAGGAATGCTCGCCCAAGGTCGTGCGCAAGCTCATGGACGAGTCTGATGCATACGATCCGGCGCTCTGGTCAAAAATCGCCGGGCTGGGCTGGACCGCGCTCGGCATCCCAGAGGAATACGGCGGTGTCGGCAGCTTTCTCGACCTGATCGTCGTGCTGGAGGAGGCTGGGCGCGCGCTGCTGCCCGGTCCCTACTTCGCGACGATGGGGCTCGGCGTGCCTGCTCTGATAGAAGCCGGCACAGAGGCTCAGAAGAAATCCGCGCTGGGCGCGATCGCTTCCGGGGACGCTCGCGCCACGCTCGCCTTCACGGAGCCTTCGGCACGATGGGACGCAAGCGGCGTGGCCCTCACGGCGAAGCCGGGCGGCGGCGGCTGGCAGCTCGACGGGGTCAAGCTCTTCGTTCCAGACGCCCAGAACGCCGACTACATGGTGGTGGCGGCGCGCACGCGCGGCGAAGGTGAGGACGGGATCTCGCTCTTCCTGGTCGAAGGCAAGCCGAAGGGAATGTCCGTGCACCAGCTGCAGACGCTCGACATGACCAGACGCTGGAGCGAGGTTCGCTTCGATGGCGTCGAGCTCAACGCTGACTCGCTGATGGGCGCGCCACACAAGGCGTGGCCCGCGTTAAGGCGCGCTCTGGAGTGGGCGACCGCGGCGCTATGCGCCGAGATGATCGGTGGAGCTCAAAAGGTCCTCGAGACATCCACCGATTACGCGAAGACCCGCCACCAGTTCGGCAAGCCTATCGGCATCTACCAGGCGGTGTCGCACAAGCTTGCGGACATGCTGGTGCTGTCCGAGAGCGGACGCTCGGCGACCTACTACGCCGCATGGGCCGTGGACGCCGACGCGCCGGATCGGTCGCTCGCCTCGTCGATGGCGAAGGCTTACGTCTCGGACGCGTATCGCAAGGTGGCCGGCGACGGAATCCAGGTGCACGGCGGCATCGGCTTCACGTGGGAGCACGACATGCACCTCTACTTCAAGCGCGCCAAGGCCTCAGAGGTCACGCTCGGCGACGCCACGTATCACCGCGAGCTGGTCGCCCAGGCGCTGGACCTGTAGGTTCGCGCCCGCCTAAAACTGGCCGGACAGGTGCGGCCAAGAATCGTAGAAGTTCATGTCTATCGAGCCGCTCTCCACTCCCGCAAGGTCGTAGATGTAAAACTTGCCAGTCCGCGCGGGCCCGCCGAAACCGCACGGTGTGGTCGTCGTGCAGAGCACTTCGCCCGCGTACCAGATGAGCGATGACGTAATGAAGCCGGGGCTCGTTCGTGGCTCACTGGAAGCCTGGGCCAGTGGGCCGCCGTTGGTGTCAAGGATGCCCACTTTGTGGTTGGCTTGCGCATCGAGCGTCGTGAAGGTGATATGGCTGCCGTCCGCGCTCGCCCAGGGACGAATCCACTGCAGGCCGGCCGAGGCGGTCTGCACTTTGCCGGTCGCGTCCCACACCTCCACGCCGGCGCTCGTGCGGAAGTAGAAGCGAGCACCACTCGCGCCCCATGTAGCCATCGTGCCGTCCGCCCGGCTGTAGACGAGCTTGCCATCCGACAGGCGGACGATCTGAATCGGCGGCGTGCTGGTGGCGGCGCCCTTCTGGGTCGTGAACGTCTCCTCGACCGCCACGTACTGAGCGTCCGCGGAGAAACCGACCATGGCGTCATCGCCATCAGCCGAAACGCCTCGTCCCGGAACAGTCCCGAGGCTGCTCAAGGTCTTGTCGCCCGCGGCTGAAAGGAGGTGCCACTTGACGCCCGATGAATCCGAGCTCAGATACGTCAGCTTCTGCCCGTCAGGACTCCATGCGTAGACCCAGCTGGCATAGCCTCCGGAGGTCCAGGCCCGCACCAGCGAGGTCGTGCTGGTGGTGAGGTCGACCATGTAGAGGGCGCCCGACGCTCCGAGGTCACCGCTCGACGTGACGATGTAGGAGACGCGCGTCGAGTTGATGAAGCGCAGGTACGCGCCACCACTGAAGCCGCACCGGGTGACCGGGTGCTGGATGTCGGTCAAATCTCGCACCACGATGCCCTGGATTCCGCTGAGCGTCACAAGGGCGAGCTGGTGGCCGGCCGGCACCTGTGAGCTGCAAACGATCGCAACTGGCGCGGGAGGCGTCGGCCCGCCGGGAGTCGGGCTGGGGAAGGGGATCGGCGATCCGCTCGCGACAGGCGTTTTCGCGGCTGACGGCGACGTTTTCGACTGCGTGGGGCTGTTGCCGCATGCGACGGCCAGCAACATCAGAACGACGAGAACCCGCCTCACATCGCCTGCAATCTTGACGCACTCCCCATACCTATCCGCCTGCCAGCAGGCGAAACACTGTGACCCCGAACAGCGCGCAGGCCGGGATCACGATGCCCCGGTACAGCGACCAGTACCCCGACCAGGCTTCACGCAGGCGGTCGAGCCGCCTCCCGGAGCCGAACACAAGCGACCAGTAGATGGGCAGGGCGGCGCCGGTGTTCAGAGCCAGCGCGAGGAGCGCTATCCCGCCCGCGCCCGCGAGCCAGACTTGCAGCGGCGCGGACGTGCCAAAACCGAGCTGTGTCCCCCAGACAACTGACGCGGCCATGAGCCCCAGCAGCGCGGGTACGCCAAGGAGGAAGAAAGCAGCGAAGCTCACAACCACGAGCGCGAACATCAGCGCCAGCGTCGCCACGATCCCTGCGAGCCCGGCGGCGGCGATTGTCGTCCCGCTGGTGGTCGACGAGTCTGTAGTCACGATCGGCGCGTACGCCACGGCGCTTGCCGGATCGCCATTCGACAGACCGGCGGAACCGATCACCTCATTCCAGGAGTGAAGGCCGGCGTTCGATGTCACCGCGGCGGCGATGCCTGCGGGCGCGGCCGCCAGGAGCAGGCCGGCCACGATCGCGGCGGCGTTGCGGCGCACGACCGTCAACGGAAGCCACACTCGCCGGCGCCGCGTGCGGCCGATACCGGTTTCCATCAGACGCTCGCGGTCGAAGGTCGCTCCGCAGAGGACCGTGAGCGCGAAGCATGCGGTGATGGGCAGCAGCAACGATCCGATCGCAAGCGGAGAGCGAAATACGAACAGCGCGAGCGGCAGGTCGGCGACAGCCGCCGAGACGGGCGACAGCAAGAACGACCAGGCCCCGCCGGCCGCACCCTCGCGCGGGAAGAGCATGAAGCCGAGCATCCGGCCCATCGCCGCCCAGTAGGCGGTGACCGCGGCGACGAATGCGAACACTGGCAGGAGGTCCCACGGAGCACTCTGTCCGAACAGCGACAAAAGCCCCATTCCCGCCGCCATCCAGAGCGTCACCCAGACGGTGCTGACCACCGCGCCCGGAAGCACCTCGAGCCATATGAGCGAGGGATCATCGATCGGCGTGTACAGCAGCACCTCAAGCGACTGCTGCGCCTTCTCCCACCAGATCCCGATCGAGCTCTTGATCGATTCCAGCAGCGCGAACGACATGAAGAACAGAGGCAGCAGCAATCCAGCTTGCAGTGCGGCGCCACCGGTGAATCGCTGCGCCACCACGCTCGCCACTCCTGGCAGCTGCCCGAACAGCGATGTTCCCGCCACAAGCAGCAGCACGAATGCGTTTAGGTAGAGCACCCAGCTCAGATCGCCTCGGCGCCACCACGAGCTCACATAGAACGGGAGCGAGTGGCGCAGGAGGCGTCCCTGCGTACGCAGCGAACCGAACATCCGCAGCGCGCCGATGCCTGAGACCGTGCGCGCCGGCGGTGGGGGAGATTCGGCGCGTGTCGCGAACGGCTCATCCATCGCCTTGAGATAGACCGACTCGAGACTCACCTGTTGCTCTTCGAGGGCAAAGTACGGGGCGCCGGCGGATGCGAGCCGCTTCTGCAGCTCGGCCGCGAAGTCGGCGCGGTCGGAGATCGACGCATCCCAGGGGAGGCTGTAAGTGATCGCCTCGAATGTGATTTCGAACGCCACGGTTTGCTCGCGCAGCCATTGGCGCAGAGGCTCCGGATCCTCGAGCGTGCGGCTCAGCTGGACTGAGAAGCGCCTGCCCGCTTCCGCTTCCCGCTGCAGCTCGTGGAGGGTGCCGCCGGTGACGACCACACCGTGCCGCATGATCGCGATGCGATCCGCCATCAGCTCCGCCTCGCTCAGCACGTGAGTGGTGACGATGAGCGCGGCGCCGCGCGCCCGCTGCTCGCTGAGATATCTGCGCATGTCAGCCGCGGCCACCGGGTCTAGACCGGCGGTTGGCTCGTCGCAGAAGATCCAGTCGGGCGAGTGAAGGGTTGCCCGGATGAGGGCCACCTTCTGGGCCATTCCGCGCGAGTACGCGGCCAGGATGGTGTCGGTGCGGTCCGCGAGATCGAAGCGCTCGAGCAGGTCCGCGATGCGCTTGGCGCGCAGCCCCGCCGGCACGCCGTACAGGTAGCCGAAATGATCCAGGTATTCGATCGCAGTGTTGCGACCGTACAGGCGCGCCTGGTCGGGCACCACGCCAAGCCGGCCGCGGATTTCGTCCAGCCTGTCGGGGAGGCGCAGGCCGTCGAGCTCGATGAGGCCCCCGTCGGGGCGGAGGATTCCACCCAGGCAGCGCAGGGTCGTGGACTTGCCCGCGCCGTTCTGTCCCAGGAGCACGAGCACCTGCCCGCGCTCGACATGAAGGTCCACGCCGTCCACGGCGCGGACGTCGCCAAAGCTCTTGCGAAGGCCCTCGACGCGGATCATCGGACTTCGGAGTTTAGGCGCCGGGCCAGCAGGCGCAGCCGTCCTAGCCGGCGGCGTCCAGCATGGGCTGCAGACGCTCCATCACGGCCATGTGGATGTGCTCGCGCGAGCCGGTTGCGTCGAGGCGGGTGAATCGCCGCGGCTCAGAAGCCGCCAGGCGCTCGTATGCATCGGCGACGCGCTTGTGAAACTCGACGGATTCGCCCTCGACTCGATCCGGCTTCTTGCCGGCGCGAGCCAGGCGCTCGAGCCCGTGCTCGACAGGAACCGACAGGAGGAAGGTGACGTCCGGGCGCGGAAACGTCGAGGGCCAGGTCGTGGGCACCCCGCGCGCACCGCCCTGGTATGCCAGGGTCGAGTCGTGGTAGCGGTCGGCCACGACGATCTGGCCTGCGGCGAGGGCGGGCGCGATCACCTCGGCGATGAGCTGCCGGCGCCCTGCCATGAAGAGATACATCTCGGCCTCAGGGTCGAGCTCCATCGCGCCGTAGAGGACTATCTCGCGGATGCGCTCGCCGAGCTCGTTGCCGCCAGGCTCTCGCACCATCACCGGCTCGCGGCCGGCCAGCGCCTGGCCGAGCAGTTCGACCTGTGTGGTTTTGCCCGACCCCTCGGGCCCTTCGAAGGTGATGAACAGGCCGCGCCGCATCTAGTTAGTAATGGGGTCTTCGGGGGCGGGCGTGATGCGCAGGCGGCGCTGGGGCTCCTTGCCGGTGCTGCGAGCGGATAGCTCGTTCTCGGCGACCAGCTGGTGCTGAAGGCGGCGAAGGTACGCGTTCTGCGGGGAGATCTCGACCGGTCGCAGCGTCGACTTCACCGTTTTTATCGCGGCCGCAGCTTCGGCCAGCGCCCGCGTCGTGGCCTCGTCGTGCTTGTCGACTCCATAGATTCGTGAGAGCGCATCGCGAACCTGTGTGACCGAGTTGCTCTTCAGAATGTGGATCGGCAGCCCGCGACTCTCCGCCTGGCGAAGGCTGTCGGGGCGCCGGCGGTAGTGATTCTTTAGCGTGAGCACGGCGCCCGCGCCGTCGAGGTTGCCGAGCACCCGCACCGGCAGCTCGAGGTCGCGGATCGACTGCTCGACGTGGTGGCGGCTGACGCCGTAAGGAAAGATTCCGAGGGGCTTGCTGTTCGAGGATGCGGCCACCGCCACATCCGGTGCGACGACCGCAGGGGCATCGACGTTGGAGATCACGCGGCCGTCGCGCGTTCGCAGCCGGATCTTGGGCGTCAGCATCGGCCCGCGCAGTGCCGTGTCGACGATATCCGCCAGGGGCATGTGGATGGCGACGCGATCGCGGTCCTGGATCTCGACTAGCACATCGAACGTCGGCGGGGCCTTGCGCTCGAGCACCGACTTCTGGGTCCCTCGGCGGCGCGCTTCTTCGTCAGAGAGAGTCACGCTCTGGATGCCGCCCAGGAGGTCGTTGAGGGTGGGGTTGACGAGCAGGTTCTCGAGCGTCTGTCCATGCGCCGTCGCGATGAGCTGCACGCCCCGCTCGGCGATCGTTCGCGCGGCGGCCGCTTCGAGCTCGGTGCCGATCTCGTCGATGACGATGACCTCTGGCATGTGGTTCTCGACCGCTTCGATCATCACCGCGTGCTGGAGCATCGGTGTTCGCACCTGCATGCGGCGCGCGCGCCCGATGCCGGGGTGCGGGATGTCGCCGTCACCGCCGATCTCATTCGACGTGTCGACGATGACCACGCGCTTGCGAAGCTCGTCGGCCAGCAGGCGCGCGCACTCGCGCAGCATCGTGGTCTTGCCGATGCCAGGCCGGCCGAGAAGCAGGATGCTCTGGCCGCTGATCACGATGTCGCGGATGATCTCGCCGGTGCCTGTGACCGCCCGGCCCACGCGCATGGTGAGGCCGGTGATCCGCCCCGATCGGTTGCGGATGGCCGACACGCGGTGCAGGGTGCGCTCGATTCCGGCTCGGTTGTCGTCCCCAAACTGGCCGACGTTGTTGGCCACGTGGTCGAGATCCGACCCTGACACCGGGCGATCGGCGAGCAGCACCTCGCGGCCGGGCACCCGGGCTTCCGGCTCGCGGCCGAGGTCGAGCACGATCTCCAGAAGCTCGCCGGGATCGGTTCGCTCGTGAAGTGCGCGTGCCAGGTCGGTGGGCAGCGCCCGCGCCAAGAGCTCTATCTCCTCGTCCCAGTTGGCGGCGCGCTGCGACGCTCGGGCCTCCGAGCTCATGCGAGCGAGGGCACCAGTCCTTTCTCCCGTACCGGCACCCGAACGGCCAGTTCCTTGACCAGGAGAAGCTGCGTCAGAAGCACGCTGAACCCACGCCCTCGCAGGGCGTCGATCATGAGCGAATCATAGTGTCGGAGGCTCGACCAGGCGGGAGCGTCCGTTTCGCCGAGCAGCGATAGGCCGAGGTCGGCGAGCTCGTCCGGAAGCGGCCGCTCGGGAAGCGCCATGAAGCTGAGGGTGCTCGGGCGGGCGCCGGAGCCTCGCTCGACCTTGACCCAGCCGACCAGCTCGACGCGATCCACTACCAGCTCCTCCTTGTTGGAGCCGCGTGCAGTGAGGCGTCCTGTCCACTCTCCATGCAAGGCGCGCCAATCGCGGTACGTCGGCGCCTCCAGCTGCGAAACACCCTGGGGCGTGACCTTCCGGTAGAGCTGGTACAGCCGGCGCCCGTCGCCGCGACGCACCTGCCGTGCTCCATCCGGGGTCTGTGCCACGCGCCGGCTCGGCTTGTCTGCATAGACGACCACCTCGGTCGCGTACTGGCGAAAGCCTCGCATCCTGAACACCGGCAGCAGGGGGTCGCGGTCCGGCAGCCGGACGAACAACCGCTGCGCGCCACGCGCGAGTGCCTCGTTGCACAGGTGCTCGACCAGCGCCGGCGCCACCTCGTCGGTGTCAGAGCCTTCGGCAACCTGCAGGTTCAGGACTTGCAAGACCTTCGCGCGCGACAGGTCGAGGCCGCGCTGCTGCCCCGACGCCTGAACGTACCCGACCACCTTGCCTCCGTCCTCCGCCACGTAGATGAGCGTCTCTTGTGAGAGGGATAGGAACGCCGACAGCGTCGAGCTGAGAAGCGACCAGAGCCGAGCCGCGGGAAGGGCGGTTCCGTCGAGCTTGATGTCCACCGAGCGGTGCATCTCCTCGATACGCGTGAGGTCGAGCAAATTCGCGGCTCGCAGCTTCATGACGCCTTCGCCATTCGCACGAACTCCTGGTGCAGCCGCCGGTCGCTCGTAAGCTCGGGATGAAAGCACAAAGCGAGGATGTGGCCCTGCCGCACGGCCACGGCTCTGCCTTCGTGGGTGGCGACAACCTCGGCGCTGCCCGTCGACTCGACCAGCGGCGATCTGATGAACACCCCGGGAAATTTCTTGCCATCGAGGCCGGCGACCTCGAGCTCTGCTTCGAAGCTGTCGACCTGGCGTCCATAGCCGTTGCGCCGAACCGCGATGTCGAGCAGGCCCATACCTTGCTGGCCGGCCATCCCATCTGTGACCTCGCGCGCGAGGACGATCATGCCTGCGCATGTCGCCAGCGTGGGTAGGCCGTTTGCGATGGCGGCGCGCACAGATTCGAGCAGGCCTACGCGCTCCATGAGCATGGTCATGGTCGTGCTCTCGCCGCCTGGGAGCACCAACCCGTCGAGCCCTGCAAGGTCCTGGCGCGTCTTCACGAGCCGCGTGCTCGCGCCAATGGCCTCGAGTGCGCGAACGTGCTCCGCAAACGCACCCTGCATCGCGAGGACCCCGATCACAGGAGCGCTTCGGTTTGCGTGCGCCCGGCGACTACCAGCCTCTGGCAGCGAGCAGCTCGTCCTTTGGGATGGTGGGAATCTCCAGCCCGGGCATCGCCTTCCCCAGTCCCGCCGAGACCTCCGCCAGCACCTCGGGCTTGTCGAAGTACGTGGTGGCGGCCACGATCGCTTTGGCACGCTTCAAGGGGTCCTCGGACTTGAAGATGCCGGAGCCGACGAACACCCCGTCCACACCCAGCTGCATCATCAGCGCGGCGTCTGCCGGCGTCGCGATGCCACCCGCCGCGAAGTTGACCACTGGCAGGCGGCCAAGGCGCTGGCATTCGGCGAGCACATCGACGGGCGCACCGATCTGTTTCGCTTCGCGTACCAGCTCGGCGTGGTTCAAGCCGTGAAGTCTCCTGATGCCGGCGTTCACTGCGCGAGCGTGTCGCACCGCTTCAACCACGTTCCCAGTTCCAGCCTCGCCCTTGGTGCGAATCATCGCCGCGCCTTCGGAGATGCGACGCAGAGCCTCGCCCAGGTCCCGACACCCGCAGACGAACGGAACCTTGAATGGGTGCTTGTCGATGTGGTTTTCCTCATCGGCGGGCGTGAGCACCTCGGACTCATCGATGTAGTCGATCCCAAGCGCCTCGAGGATCTGAGCCTCGACGAAGTGGCCGATCCGGCACTTTGCCATGACCGGGATCGTCACCGACTCCATGATCGAGCGGATCAGCGTCGGGTCCGACATCCGCGCTACGCCGCCCTCCTTGCGGATGTCGGCCGGCACGCGCTCGAGGGCCATCACGGCGCAAGCGCCGGCTTCCTGAGCGATGCGCGCGTGCTCGGGCGTGACCACGTCCATGATCACGCCGCCCTTGAGCATCTGGGCCAGGCCGGCTTTGACCTTGAACGAGCCCTTGACGGCCTTGTTTCCATTGCGCGAACCGTTGCGTTCGGCCACGTTCCGAATTCTACGCCTGGGTCGTCAGAGCCTCTCCAAAACGAGGGTTCGTTTGCTCGCGTACTCGTCGTCCGACAGCAGGCCGTCCCGGTGCAGGCGGGTGAGCATGTCCATCTCCTCGAGGACATCAAGCAGCGGGGCCATCGTCCGGCGCGCCAGGTAGGCATCCGAGGCGGTTCCGGCGTCCTCGCCGCGAGCGTCGAACTCCCGAATGAAGAACAGCGCCTTGACGGCCGAGAACGGGATCCCGAGCTTGCGGATCGGGCTGTCGGCCTGCTCGGCGTGGAGATGGAGGACCACCCCGTAACGGTGCCGCTCGAGCGTGCCGTCGAGATGTCCTCTCAGCACCTCGCCATCGAGGAACCGGATCGCAACCTTGCGAGTCGGCGTCTCAGAAGCAAGGTTGGGGTCGCGCGGCAGCTCCACCCACTTCACAGCGGTAAGCGGGATCCAGGCCGTCTCGTTGTTCTCCAGCCCACCCGCGTCGTCGACCTCGACCAGGAAGTCGGGCTCGTCGAAATCGAGGTCCCGAGCGACTCCCTCGAGGGTCTCATCGTCGAAAAACCGCACGACTACCTTTGCCACTGCATCACCTACTCTACTAACCCTCATTTTGCGGGAGTCCTGCGGACAGCCCGCCGGCCCAGGCGCCGGGAGCATCGCAGGCAGGTGGCAATATGCCGGCGCACGGCTTCGGCCTGATTGCGGCGGAGCTTGCCGGCAACGTAGGGCGCTAGCAATGGGGCCACCTCCTCGTGGTTGAGCTCGGCCGCACCCTCGGCCGCGATGTATTCCTCCTTGAAACGGAGGCGGGCGCGATAAAGCAACGTTTCCACGGCGCTCTCGGACATTTTCAGGGTGCGGGCGATCTGGCGGTAGCTGAGGTCTTGCAGCTCGCGGAGCGTCAGCACAAGCCGGTATTTCTCGGGCAGCCGCTGGGCCACGGCCCACACTCGACGGCGCGTCTCGTTCGATTCCTGGACGTCGACGGGGTCGAAGCTTCGCGACGTGGACGGGAGGTTGGCCAGATACTCGTCGTCGTCTTCGTCCGAGCCCTCCACGCGAAGGTCGCGCTGACGCCTCCGCAGCTCATCGAAGCAAAGGTTGCGAGCAACGGTGTGCACCCAACCGCCGAAGTTGAACGAATCGTCGACTCGATCCATCATGCGCAGCGCCTTCATGAAGGTCTCCTGCGCGATGTCCTCAGCGAGCAGGGCATCGCCGAGTTTCCGGCGCACGAGACGGTAGATCGAGGCGACATAGCGGCGGTGCAGCTCCTCGAATGCGTGGATGTCGCCGTCGCGATATGCGCGGACGAGCTGGACGTCGGTCAGGTCCACGCTGGACTTCGCCGCTGCTTCGGGTTCGTCGGTCACAGCATCTGTCGAACGGCCCGGGCGGCCGCGCGGGTCAGTTCTTGGGCGGCATCACGCATGAGAACCTGCAGATTGTGCCCTTCCGGATCGCCTTCTTCAGCCAGCGTAACCACCGATGTGACGCCCAGTGAACTCAGCGACTCCCAGCCTGAGCCCTTGCTGCCGGCTATCAGGAGGGTGGGGATGCTTGCTTGCATAGCACGCCTTGCAACCTCTCCCGGCGCTTTGCCGTAGGCCGTCTGGGCATCGACCCGGCCCTCTCCGGTGATCACCAGCCCGGCCCCTGGAAGGGCTGTGTCGAATCCGCTGGCGTCGACCACCAGCGGGGCGCCCGGAACAAGCTTGGCGTCGAGGAAGGCGATCAGACCCGCCCCGGCACCGCCTGCCGCTCCGGCGCCCGGAACGTCCGCCACCTTCTTGCCCAGGTCGCGCTCGATGACCTCGGCCAGCCGCGCGAGCGCTCGATCAAGCTCGCGGACGGCCTCCGGGTCGGCCCCTTTCTGCGGCCCGTAGATGTAGCTGGCGCCCTGCGGGCCGGTGAGCGGGTTGGTGACGTCGCACGCGACCATCACGCTCACTGAGCGCCACGCTTGGTCGAAGCCGGACGCGTCGATACGTTCGAGCTCAGCCACCGCTGCCCCGCC
>Ga0209236_1001401_pt1 | contig 14406 bp, 13 predicted proteins | sample GraSoi013_1_40cm_FD_185819 | JGI IMG/M metagenome (GOLD analysis project Ga0209236, IMG submission 185819) | Grasslands soil microbial communities from the Angelo Coastal Reserve, California, USA - Sample 09_27_2013_1_40cm (SPAdes) (version 2) | ecosystem: Environmental > Terrestrial > Soil >... | reverse complement strand
AATCAACCGCGCGGAATCTCTCCCGACGGCCGTGGCATGTCAAGGGGGCGCGGCGGCGAGCGAATCCACGATCGCCCGGACGTGGTCGGGCGTGGTGGCCCCCAGGGAATCGAGCGGCGCCGACACGGCGGCCACGATCGCCCCGGTGCGAGTGTCAGCCAGGCGCACCAGAAGCCAGGTGAGCGCCGGCGGCTCGGTTTCCCGGAAGGTGAACGCGAGCAGGTACGCCGTCGGCCTGCTCCCGCCTCGCAGCTGCTGGCGCACGGTGAACCCTCGGCGCCGAAGCGCCTCAGCGAGGCCCTGACCCAGGGAATCGCGGCGTGTGATGAGGATCTCGTAGCCGCGCAGCGCGGCGGGCTGCTCGTAGCGGGTCGCGGGGGCGCAGCCGAGAGAGAAAACGTTATACGACGCTACGACGCCAAGTTGCACGAAAAGGCGCGTCCACGCGGGCCCACTTGCAACGTGGCGTCGTGGCGTCGTGGAACGCTTCATGGGATGATGCGCCGCGCCCCCACCCAGCGATCGAGCCAGTACGCGCCCTCCGGATCCTGCGGGTCCAGACGCGAGAGCTTCACGCCGCGGGTCGAGCTGTGGATGAACTTGAGCTCGCCCACGTACATGCCGACGTGGGTCACGCCGGCCCCGGGCCGCGCGGAGAACAGCAGGATGTCTCCCGGGCGGAGGGCGTCGATGAGCGGTGTGACCTCGCCTCCGACACGCGCCTGATCGCGACTCATGCGGGGCAGCCGAATGCCGTGCTGCCCGTAGGCGTACTGAATCAGCCCCGAGCAATCGAACCCGTTGTCGGCCGTACCACCCCAGATGTACGGCGTTCCCAAGGCTTCGAGTGCCGTCTGCACCACAGTCGCCGCGTTGCCGGAGATCGTCGCGGGCGGCTCGGGCGGCGGCAGGTCCGGAGGGGCGCCGTTTCCTCTCGCCCCGCTTCCCCCTGCACTCCTCCCCAGTCCAAACGACACCCCGAGCGTCGCGCTCACGCCGTCGCGCGCGTCGGGGCGTGGATTCCAGAACCCTCTCGGCCCCCGATCTTCGAGCCGATAGCGCAGCTCGCCTCCCAGGGCTAGCCAGGAGAGCGGCCGCCACTCGAGTCCGCCTCCCACCGTCCACTGAACCGCTACCTCCTGAGTCGAGGTGTCGGTCGAGAGGCCCAGGGCGAGTCCGGCGAGCGCGTAGGGCCCAAGCGTGGCCCGGCCCCTTCCGGCTTGCACCTCGTAGCCCAAACCATAGAAGGCCCGGCGTCGGCCCAGGGTGTCGCTCACGAGCGCGGCGAGTCCGAATCCGTGAGTGAACAGGCCACTCAGGCGCGCGCTCGTGCGGAGCTCGTAGACGTCGGCGCGATTGCCGTTGTACCAGCGCCCGAGATGCAGCTCCAGCGCGCGGCCTCCTCCCTGTGCCCCGAGCGTCGCCGGGAGGATGAGGAACGGCGCGAGCCACCAGGGCCTAGTCAGCCGCGGCAACGGCGCGCTGCTCCTCCGACGTGCGTGGTGCCATGTGATGGGACAAGAGGTGGGGGACCCGGCGCATGAAGCGGACCCAGATGAAGAGCGCGGTGAACCCGCACAGCGTGGCAACGGCGCCCGCCACGATAAGCATGGTCACGGGACGGGTGAACCCGGTGGCAACGAGCGCGCCGGCCCACAGCCCGATGTACGACGCCGACCACGCCAGGACGGGTGTCAGCAGCCATCCGACGACGACGAGCAGGTGAGCGAGCCAGCGGGGCACGTCGCCCCTTGCCGCGCCCTAGCCCTTACGGGCCAAGGCGACGAGGGCGAGCGCCGCGAGCACGAGCGTGAAGGCTCCGCCAGTCGCGACCGGGAGCGCCAGGGTGACGCCCGCGAGCCGCACGATCAACGCCACCACGATGGTCGCCGCGAGAGCCGGCAGCGCGCGGCGTCCCAGGGTCGCTTCGCCGCCGGCCGCGGTGACGATCCCACCCATCCACGCCAGGAACGTCCCCAGCATCCACCAAATGGGAAGGTACCACCACGTGCTGCCGCCGCCGATCGCGTCCCAGGTCCAGGGATACGCCTTGAAGGGCCGGAGCAGCACGATATCGATGGCGCTGAATACAACGGTAGCGACGAGGCCAACGGCAGCGGCGCCCGCGATGCCCTCGGTGCTGCGCGCGGCAGTCCACTGGGCGGGCAGGAAGGCCACGGCCACCCCCGCGGCCAGGACGATGAGCGCCTCGACCCCGCCCCGCAGGCCGCCGGTGATCGGCACGAGTCGGGACGCGGCGAGGAACGCGACGACCGCTACCGCCGTCGCGACGCCCAACTTGGCGCCACCCACAGTGACGGTGCGGAAGTCCGAGCGGTCGGAAGCAACCGGTGCGGCGGTGGCCGACATGCCTCGTATCTCCTCGGGTATCGGGGTTAGCGCGTCCGTCGCCGAAATCTAAGCTCGGGCTCTCACCGGGCAAACACCAGCAAGACCACGAGATCGGTCAGCGCCCACGCCGCGAGCGCCCGATACATCCCGCGCTGGTGGGCGGGCGCAGGCAACGCCTCGCGACGCCGGTACCATGGTACCAGCACCGCGACCCACGCGACGAGCGGCAAGACGAGCAGCCACGCCCGGACCCCCAACACGACGGCCGCCCATCCGAACAGCGCGAACGCCAGCGCGGTGCAGGCGATCGCGACGCCGAGGCTCGCCCGCAGACCCAGTAGGAGAGCGAGGGTGCGGTCACCGCGGCGGCGATCCTCCTCCATCTGATACAGCTGAGTGAGCGGATAGAGCCCGGCGAACAGCGGGCAGAAGCCGAGCAGGACGAGGGCATGGCCCGCATCGAGGGGACGGCCCGTGGCAGCCCACGCGGCAAACGGCGTGAGCGTCCCGAAGCCCCACATGTTGATCACCCAGTCGACTCCCGCCACCGCCTTGAAGCGGAACGGCGGTACCGAGTAGAGAATCGACAGCACGAAACAGATGGCGTACGCGACCCGAAACGCGGGCGGGAGCGCGAAGGCGAGCAGCTGACCGCCGGCGAGCAGCGCACCGCTGAACGCGAGCAGGTGTCGCGGCAGCGGAGGCGGCGCATTCAGGTAGCCGATGTCGCCCTCGTCCCTGTCGAACACGGAATTGATCGCGAGGGTGCCGCCATTGAGTAGGATCACCCAGATCAGGAGAGCGCCCAGGGCCGGAAGCAACCGCTCCCCGCTCCCCGCTCCCTTGATACCGACGGCCAGCACGTACCCGAGCATCGTATGCCCCGCCATGATCGGCCACTCGGCGGGACGCATGTGGAGCACATAGGAGAAGAGATCGCCGGGCAGCAGCCGGTAGCCCCAGCGGCGCCACACGTTCAGCGCGCGGGCGTCGGCTACCACTTCAGGCCCAGCGCCGTGGCGGCGATGCGGAGCCCGGTGAGGGTGAGGTCGGGGTGCACCGACTCGATCTCGCGGACCAGCGGCGCGACCAGGCTCGCGAGGCCGCCGGTGGCGATGACGTGCGGCGTCTGGCCGTTCGGCCACTCGGCCTTGATGCGTCGCACGATCCCGTCCACGGCGTCCGCCGTGCCCAGCAACACACCCGACCGAATCGCCTCTTCCGTCCGTCGCCCGATGGTGCGCGAGGGCGGCGTGAGGTCGGTCGCGGGGAGCTTGGCGGTGCCTCGAATGAGCGCGTCCGACGCGGTCCGGATGCCCGGCATGATCACGCCGCCGAGGAAGTGGCCGTCAGCCGTGATGCAGTCGAATGTCGTGGCGGTCCCGAAGTCGACGACGATCGAGTCACGGTGGAACAGCTGGGCTGCGGCGAGCGTGTTGAGGATGCGGTCCGCCCCGACCTGCAGCGGCTCTTCCACATCGAGCGTGATCGGCAGGCGCGAGCGTCCATCCACGACCACCGGTCGCACGGTCGTCGCGCGCTCGACCGCTTCGCACAACCCCTGGGTCACGGGGGGCACCACCGACGCGACGACGGCGGCGCGGACTTCCTGAGTGGACCGGCCCTCCTGCGCCAGATACGACGTGAGCGCAGCCGCCCACTCGTCCGGCGTGCGCGAGGGCGTGGTCGTGAGCCGCCAGTGGGCCTCGAGGCTGTCGCCACGGAACAGCCCGACTTTCGTTTCGGTGTTGTTGATGTTGATGGCGAGGAGCATGGGCGGCGTAAGTATAGACGGAGAGACGCGGGGTCGCCAAGCGGCGCTTTCCCTACTTGAGACGCGGGGCCCCACGAAGGGCCGCGCGGCCCTCATCAATTTGAGGGACTCAAGTCCCTCATTAACCGGGAGCATCGCGGCAGCCGCATGAGTGTCGGGGCGGCCGATGCTACTACGCGAGCTCGACGTGACCTTCCCGCACGGCGATCGTCGCCGCGCCGAGATCGACGAGCAGCGCGCCGTCCGGGCGGAGGCCGCGCGCGCGGCCGGCGGCGGGCGAGCGAAGCTGGCGACCCTGCAGCCAGTCGCGTGCCGCGAACGCGGTGCACTCGCGCTCGCTGAGCGCCGGCTCGCCCGACGCGAGCCCCGCGAGCGCTGGGACGAGGCGATCCAGAACATCGAGCCGGCGGACCGAGGGGAGCCATTCCCCGAGCGCCACCGCGCGATGCGCGACCGGCGCCGGAATGGCATTGCACACATTCACGCCCACACCGACCGCCAGCCATTGCAGAGCCTCGCCGTGCCAACGGCCCTCGCACAGGATGCCCGCGAGCTTGCGCTCCCCCAGCAACACGTCGTTGGGCCATTTGAGGCGGGTCTCGAACCGGCCGAGGAGGGCATCGACCGCATCCGCGACGGCGAGCCCGACGCGTACCGAGATCACACCCAGCTCGGCGCGCACCGGACGGAGCAGCATGCCGAGCCAGACCCCGCCCGCCGGCGAGTGCCACGTGCGACCGTCGCGTCCCCGCCCCGCGGTCTGCTCTTCGGCGATCACCACCGTCCCCGCAAGGGCGCCTTGCGCGGCGAGGTCGTGAACGGCGTCGAAGGTCGAGCCGAGCGCGCGAAACAGGCCGCACTGCGGCACGCCCCACCGCCCGGCGAGATCGGCTGCCGTCACCCCGTCGATCGCTAGCCGCGCCACACCGCGTACCCGATCGTCAGCACGCCGACGATCCAGTTGTACGGCGCGAACGCGTAGAAGCGGCCGCGCTGGAGCAGCGCCACGAGAAACCGAATGGACCAGATCCCGCTGGCAAACGCGAGCACGAAGCTCACCGCCAGCGGAAGCGCTCCGACGGCCGCGACGTTCACCGCCATGTGACGCCCCTCCAGGATCGCGGCACCCGCGATCACCGGAATCGCCAGCAGGAAGCTGAACTCCGCGGCGGCGGCGGGTCCGAGACCGCCCCACAGGGCAGCGCACACGGTCGACCCGGAACGGGAGACTCCGCGGAACACAGCCGCCACGGCTTGCGCGAACCCGATCCCCACGGCGACCCCGACCGTAGGTTCGGGGCGGTTGCCGCTGAGCCGCCGCGTGGACCAGTTCATGAACCCCGTCACGAGGAACCCGGTGCCCACGAGCACCAACGAGGCGGCCGCCTCGACTTGACGATGGAACAACCCGCCGACGACACCCGCTGGAACGGTCGCGAGCACGAGGAGCCCCGCCGTCCGCAGCTCCGCCGGCCGCCGCGCCAGGACGCCCCGCGTGATCGCCCACAGTCGCGGCCCGTACATCACCAACACGGAGCCCAGGGTCGCGACGTGGAGCGTCACCTCGACGAAGACGCCCGGGGTGTGCACGCCCGTCACCACTTCGAGCACCCTCAGATGTCCCGAGCTCGACACCGGGAGAAACTCCGTGAGCCCCTGCACCAGACCCAGGATCATTCCCTGCCAGAGCGTCATGCAACCCGCCCGGCCACCAGCGCCACGATTCCCACGAGCATGGCTCCCTTGAGGAGGCGACTGTTTCCCTGCGTACGCCCGGTGAACAGCCGGCTCGCCACGGCCAGCACGACGAGCTGGGCGAACAGGGCGATGAGAAAGTACGCGCTCCGGTAGTGCGCCGCTGCGGGCAACGCGAGCGACAGGGGCACGAAGGCCGCCGCCAACCCCGCCGCCACGAGGCTCGCCGGGCGAGCCCCGAGGACGAGCGGTAAGGTGCGGCGGCCGAGCGTCTGGTCCCCGGTCTGGTCGTCGATGTCCTTCACGATCTCGCGCACCAGGTGGATCCAGGTGGCGAGGATCCAGGGTACGATTCCCGCGGCCGCGTGTCCGACCGCGAGGGCGCCGTATATGAGCGGCAGGCCCCCGAGGAGCGCCACGGCCACGTTCCCCGGCAGGCCGCGGCGCTTGAGCACGGGCGAATACAGCCCGAGCACGGCGAAGGCCGCGAGGCCCACGAGCACCGCGGTCCCGTTGACGAAGGCCGCGGCGCCGAGCCCGATCACGGCCCCACCCGCGACGCACAGGTCGGCGGTGCCGCGGGTCACGCGGCCGGTGGCGAGGGGGCGCTCCCCACCGGACCGGTTGACGCGGTCGGCGGCCTGGTCCCAGATGTCGTTGAGCACGTTGCCCGCCATCGCGACCCCGACCGCGGCCACGGCCGCGAGCGCCAGGACGTTGGGCGTCCGCACCGCGCCGAGCGCGATCCAGCCTCCGGCGAGAACGCCGGCCGCGGCGAGCAGCAAGTTGTTGATGCGAACGAGGCGCAGCAGATCAGTCACGCAGCACGTCCTCGTACAGCTGCTCGTAGCGCGGCACGATGCGGTCGGCCGCGAACTCGAGCGCGCGGCGGGCGGCGGCGGCGCGCATCCGGGCGTGGAGGGCACCATCGCGCAGCACGCGAAGGCCGTGCGCGATCATGGCCGCGACGTCCCCCTTGGGCGTGAGGAATCCCGTCTCCCCGGGCACGACCACCTCGGGGAGGCCGCCCACGGCGGTCGCGATGACCGGTACGGCGCATGCCATCGCCTCGAGCGCGGCGAGGCCGAACGATTCGGTCTCGGACGGCAGCAGGAACAGGTCGCTGCCTCGCAGGATCTCGGCGACGTTGTCCACCTTGCCGAGGAAGCGGACGTCGCGTCGTAGCTCGAGGTGATCGACCTCCTGCTCCGCCGCGTCGCGCTCCGGCCCGTCTCCCACCAGCACGAGCGTCGCCGGGAGCTCGCGACGCACTCCGGCAAACACGCGCACGACGTCCGTCACTCGTTTCACGGGTCGGAAATTCGAAACGTGGACCAAAACCTTGTGGTCGGGCGGGGCGAGTGAGCGGCGACACGTGCCCTCGCCAGGCGGGTGGTACTCGGCCGTCGCGATGAAGTTCGGGATGACGATGACGTCGCAGCCGGCGCATCCGAACGCGCGGTAGGTCTCGTCCCGCAGGAACGCCGACACCGCGGTGACGCGGTCCGATTGTTCGATTGAGAACTTGGTGAGTGTGTAGTACGACGGATCCTGCCCGACCAGCGTGATGTCGGTGCCGTGCAGCGTCGTGACGATCTTCAGGTCGCGCTGCGACTTGAGCATCTGTTTCGCGAGCCACGCCGTCGCGGCATGGGGGATGGCGTAGTGCACGTGCATGAGGTCGAGGTTCTCACGCATCGCCACTTCGTGCTGCTTGACCGCCAGCGCCAGCGCGTACGGGGACGACTGCTCGAACAGGGGATACTCGGTCTGGGTGACCTCGTGGAACGTCACCCGTTCGGCGTAGCCGCGCAGCCGAAACGGGCTCGCGTAGGAGATGAAGTGCACCTCGTGTCCACGCCGGGCGAGCTCGAGCCCCAGCTCGGTCGCGACCGCACCGGAGCCGCCGTACGTCGGATAGCAGGTGATGCCGATTCTCATGGACCGGGATGCGGGATGCGGGATGCGGGATGGGTCACGGCGTGCCAGCGCTCCCCGATGCGGTGGGCCAGCACCTGGGGCGCCTCGGACGCGTCGAGCGTCCACACGCCTCCCGCATCCCGCATCCCGCCTCCCGCATCTCGTAGTTGATTTCGAAACCAGGTCTCCTGTCGCTTCGCGTAGCGCCGGGTCGCCACCACGATTGCTTCCCGCAGATCCCGCTCCGGAAGCCGCCCTGCGAGCATCGCAGCCACCTCTCGATATCCCACCCCGTCGAGCCCCGGGGCGTGCGGCGCCACGCCAGTCGCCAAGATCCGCCGCAGCTCGTCCACCAGGCCCCCCGCGAGCATCTCGTCCACGCGTTGAGCGATGCGACGGTGCAGCACGTCCCGGGGCAACGTGAGTTGAATGTACCACGGCCGCATCGCCCCGGTCTCGCGGGCGTGCTCCTGCCACCAGCTGAGGCCCCGCCCCGTGAGCAGCGCGACCTCGACGGCCCGCCCCGCCCGCTGTCGCCCGCCTCCCTGAAACCGGCGGTCGAGTCGCGCCGCCCAGTGGGCGAGCCGCGCCGGCGTCAGCGCCGCCGCCCAGGCGCGCAGCCGCTCGCGTCGCGCCGGGTCGAGCGGGGGCTCGTGGAACAGGCCCTCCGCCAGCGCGCGTACGTACAAACCGGTTCCACCGACGACGACCGGGTGACGGCCCGCGCCGCGGATTTGTCCGAGCCATTGCGCCGCGTCGCGCGCGAAGCGGCCGGCGCTGTAGCGCTCCCCCGGCTCGACGACGTCGAGTCCGAGGTGCGGCACGCGGGCCAGCAGCGCGCCTGACGGCTTCGCGGTGCCGATATCGAGCCCCCGGTATACCTGACGGGCATCGGCGGACACGACGCTGATGGACTCGGACTCGGCCCACGCGGCAACGACCGCGGTCTTGCCGACCGCCGTAGGGCCGACGAGGACCGGGGTCAATGGAAGGGACGTCAGCTCCTCCCAAACCGACGTTCCAGCTCGTCCTTCGGTAGCTGGACGACCGTCGGTCGTCCATGGACGTCGTGTGCCGGGAGCGTCGCCGTGAGCAGCCGGGCCACGAGCTCGCGCATCTCGTCGGGCTCGAGGTGTTGGCCTGCTTTGATGGCGGCGCGGCAGGCGTACGTCGCCGCGAACCGCTCCAACCGATTGGCGAGCCCGCCGAATCGCCCGCCCGCGAGATCGGCGACGAGCTCCCCGAAGCAGCGGGCTGCATCGAAGCGGGGATGCGGATTCGGCGCCGTGTGCACCACCACCGCGCGCCCCGAGAACGGCTCCACCTCGTAACCCACGCGACGGAGCAGCTCGCGGTGCGCGTCGATCGCCTCGAGCTCGGGCGCCGTGAACTCGAGCGTCAGTGGCAGCAGGAGCCGTTGGGCAGACGCCCCGTCGCCCGTGAGCTGGCGCATCGCCCGCTCGTACAGCACCCGTTCGTGCGCGGAGTGCTGGTCCACGATCGCAACGCCCGAGTCGGTCTGGAACACGATATAGCTGTCGAAGACTTGAAGCAGAGGAGCGAGGGGTTGAGTGCCAGAGGCGGGCGGTTCCGACGAAAACAGGTCCTGCGGCGCAGCAGCGGGCAACTCCGCGCCGAGGCCGGCCCAGGAGCCTCCGGCGCCCAGTGGAGCGGCCGCCACGAGGGGACCCAGCGCGGCCCGCACCGCCTCCTCCACGACCTTCTCGACGAAGAACTTGTCGCGGAAGCGCACCTCGAGCTTCGACGGGTGGACGTTCACGTCCACCGCGTCCCCCGGGAGCTCCAAAAACAGGATGAGCGACGGGCGGTCGCCCGGCGCAACCGTGGAGCGGTAGCCGGCCTCCGCGGCGCGCAACATGAACGGATCGCGGATCGGCCGGCCACGCACGAACACGTAGCCCTTTCGGCCCGCCGGCTTCGCCTGCGCCGGGCGCTGTGCGAAGCCTCGCACTTCGAGCGGGCCCTCGCGGTACGCGATCGGCAGGAGCGTGCCGGTCAGCTGGGGGCCCCACAACGCATGGACCCGGTCGATGGGACGTGTGGTGGGACGGACGTCGATCAGGGAACGATCGTCGCTCGTGAGGGTGAAGGCCACGTCGGGACGCGTGAGCGCGAGCAGCGTCACCACCTCGACGGCGGCACGGGTCTCCGTAGCCTGCGCCCGCAGGAACTTGCGCCGGGCGGGCGTATTGAAGAACAGCCCGCGCACCGTGACCGTCGTCCCCCGCTGCCGCGCGGCGTCGTCCATGCTCTCGCGCTTGCCGCCCGTGACGCGCAGGCGGGTAGCCACATGGCCGTCCGATGAGGTCTCAAGCTCGAACCGCGAGACCGATGCGATGGCGGGCAGCGCCTCGCCGCGGAACCCGAACGTCGCCACGCCGATCAGGTCCGCGGCCTCGCGAATCTTGCTCGTGGCATGACGCGACAGCGCGAGCTCCGCATCGGGGCGGCTCATGCCCGCGCCGTCGTCGCTGACTCGAATCAGGCTCTTCCCACCATCCTCGATGTCGATGCGGATCGCGCTGGCGCCGGCATCGAGTGCGTTCTCGATCAGCTCCTTCACCACCGACGCGGGCCGCTCGACCACCTCGCCGGCGGCGATCTGATCTGCGACCTGGGGGGGCAGGACCGCGATCGTCGCCGTCACGGCCGCGACACTTCGGCGGCGAGCACCCACCCGCGGACGCCGTCCGCGCGATGCACCTCGAGCCAGGCGCCGTAACGCCGGTCCACCAGGAGCGCGGCACCGGCCTCGACCATCGACGCGGGGCTCGCGCCCCCGTATGGCGCGACCCGGACCGGCGTCGCGGCGTTGAGGACGATCGCCAGGGGCTCTGCGCGGCGCAGGACCTCGCGGGCCGCGAGCCCAGCCGCCGCGACGGTGACGAGCGAGAGCCCGAGGACGACCGTGCGGCGGCGCCGCGCGGCCACTGCAATCCACAGGGCGACCCAGCAGAGCCCCGCGCCGAGCGCCCACTCCCCGGGCGTGGCAAGGCCCGTGGTCAGGAGCGCCTCGCTCGCGGCGTCGGGGGCCGGGAGGAGCTCACGCGCGCGCCGCACCAAGGGGTCACGTGGCGCGAGCCGGGCGGCTCTCGCCCAGGCGGCAGTCGCCTTGCCGTCCGCCCCGGCGCGGTACAACGTGGCGCCGAGGTTGTACCAATGGGCCGGCACACGCGGCTCGCCTGCCGCGCGTGCCGCAAACGAGTCGGCCGCGGCGCGGAGGGCGCCGGCGTCGTACAGCGCCTCCGCACTGGGCGTCTGAGCCGCGGCGGGCGGCGCCAATGCTGCGAGCGCCATGAGCGCGATCGCCGCCACCACGCGACGCCCTTTCCCGCCCGGCTCCGCACCCAGGACCCGCAGCACCTGCGCCAGCTCCGCGGCGAGCTCGGCCACGTCCCCCAGGCCGCGGGGACCGTAGCGCGACGCTCGGAGGCGGTCCCGCAGCCGCTTCACGTGGTCGGCGACCGCGCTGTCGACCCCGGCGGCGCGCAGTGCGCGGGCGAGCCCGTCGCCGTCCCGGGCCGGCTGGTCCGGGACGTGGCTCGCGAGCACCGCGTGAAACTCGCGCTCCAGCCGTCCGAGCTGGGTGAGCCGCTCCGGCGCGGCGGGCGTCACGGTCGTGGGGCCGTCCAGAGCGAGCGCGCGGCGCCGCCGCCATACGAGCAGCGGGGGACCGACGAGCAGCACGAGCCATCCCCAGGGCACAAGGCCACGTGCCACCTCGTCCGCCCACGCCGGGTCGCGCCCGCGCGCGAGCGGCGGCAACGCGCGCGCCGCGTGCGGCTCGATCCCCGGCGCCACGGCCAGCGCGCGCGGAGCGATCGTCGCCGCCCGGTAGTCCCCCGCCGCGAGATCGTAGTAGGGGTAGCGCACCTCGGGCAGGAGGAATGATCCCGCCGAGTCGGGCACCACGAGGTAATGAAACACCTTCGTACCGGCGATCCGTCCGTCGCGCGCCGCGATCCGCATGCCCGTTTCTCCGGGATAGGGACGGAACCCGGGCGGCCAGCGAATCGCGGGCTCCGGCCAGAGGGCCACGTTGCCCGCCCCGGATACCGTCGCTGTCATCGCGATCGGCTCTCCCACGCGACCGTTCGGCGGGTCGAGCCCCAGATCGAGCGCGAGCCCCTGTCCGACGACCGGTTGGTCGTCGGCCGGCCGGCGCGCGGCAGGCAGCGGCAACACGGTGACGGGCACCGTGTCGCTGCGCAGCGAGTAGCGCTCCTCGCGCTTGAAAACGGAGAACCCGACCGGCACCGCGTAGGCGACCGTGGCCGGCGGAATCACGATCCGGCCCGGGGCGAGCGGGAACAGCGCCTGGTGGGCCACGAACAGGTCCATCCATCCACCCCGCACCTGGCGCGACGCCGCCACCTCCGTCGGCACCGCCCCCGGGTACGACCACGCGCCTTCGGCCGTCTGGAGCGAGAGGATCGGTGGGTAGCTCAGGCGGGTGCGTAACTCGCGCGGAAACCAGGCGGCGGCGATCACGTCGAGCTGCTGGCCCACGAGCACCGAATCCCCCGGCAGGATCAGGCTGAGCGCGACGCGGTCGTTGTGCGCGGGAGGCGGGGCCGCCTCGATCAGCCGGCGGGCAATCGGGGAGACGGCGGTGGCGAGCCCCGCCGCCGCGCTGTCCACCGTGACGCTGAGCGGAGGCGTCGCGATCTCGCGGAGGCCCTGCCGTACGCGCACCGACCCGATCACGAGCGTGCCGGGCCGCTGGGTCTTGAGCCGTACCTCGCGCGTCATGGTGCGGACCGGTCCGCCCACCCCTTCGAGCGTCACCTCCGTCACCTCGCGGGAGGCGACGATCGTGAAGCCCGTGAGCCCCGGGAGGGTGAGCGCCACCGGCTCGGCCGAACGCGAGCGCGCGCGGATGGTGAGCGTCAGCTCTTCGCCGGCCGGCACTCGCGCGCGGTCGACCTGCGCCGTCACATCGGGTGGCGCCGCGCTCTGCAGGGCGACCAGCAGCCACAGCGCGGGGGTCACCAGTCCTTCACGCCCGGCTCGGCCGGGTGCCGCATCAGGCCGGTCCGATCGCGGCGGGTCTTCAGCTCTTCGTGGCCGATGGAGCGCAGCAGCTGCTCGGCCTGGGCCGGGCTCAGCCCGCCCTGAGCCCCGCCGCTGCTCCGGGCCCCCCCGCCCGATGGGCCGCTCCCCCCCCCGCTGGGCGGCGCCTTGTTCTGGCTGCCACCGCGGTGCTTGATCGCGAGCTCGAGGTTCCATTTCGCCGCGCGGTCGTGCGGCCGCAACAGCAGGGCTTCGCGGTACGCGCGCTCGGCGTCGGCCAGGTGCGAGTCGCGGCCCGCACTGTCGTCATCTGCCTGGCGCAGCGCGAGCAGCCCGAGATTGTACAACGCGCGGAACCGCAGGTCGGGATCGAGCGATGCGGCGGCGTGCGCGAGGCTCGCCTGCGCCGTCTCGGCGTCCGAGTCGGCCAATGCCGCGGTACCCGCGTTGTACCAGGCAGCGTCCTCTTTGCGACGGGCGGCGAGCTCCGCCAGGTACGCGACGCGCGCGCGCCGGAGGTCGTGACGGTCCCATGCCTTTTCCGCGGGGCTCCGCGGCAGTTGGGGCTGCTGCGCCGCGCTCGCGCGCGGGACAGTGAGACACGCGACGGCCAACCCGACGAGCGCGGCGGTTCGCCGCGAGGCGGCCTGCGCGACCAGCAGCACCACGCCGAGCATCAGCGGCAGCCAGGCCCGTGGCCGGCTCTGCTCGGTGCGCGTCTCGCTCGCCCGTGCCCGCCGGTACGAGGCGACGAGGTCACGGACGGCGCCGGCCTGGTCGGGGAGGTCCGCCGCGACGAGCGTTCCTTGCGCCGCGTCGGCCGCGGCCCCGAGCATGTCGTCCCGCCGCGTCGTCTCGATCACACGCCCGTCCTCGTCCTTCTGGTAGCCGAGCAGGACGCCGTGGTCGTCCCGCACGGGAATGCGGCTCGGGTTACGTCCGCCTTCGGCCACCAGGATCAAGCGGATCCCGTCGGCTTTGAGGCGCTCCGCCTGCGCGGTGATGGGCGGCAGGGAGTCGTGCGCCTCGCCGTCGGTGAATACCACGAGCACGCGGTCGGCGAGCTCGGAGCTGGCCTGCAGCAGCTCGCCGCCCTGGCGCAGCGCCGGCGCGAGCCCGGTGCCTCCCTGGGAAGCCATGTCGGGGTCGAGCGCATCCAAGTAGAGCGTCAACGCGGAGCCGTCGATCGAGAGCGGCGACATGATGTAGCTCGAGCCGGCGAAGGCGATGAGCCCAATGCGATCCCCGTCCAGGTCCTGAACCAGCCGTCGCGCCTCGCGGACCGCGCGCCGCAGCCGGCTGGGCGGCGCGTCCTCCGCGAGCATCGAGCGGGAGATGTCCACCGCGAGCACGACCGAGAGGCCACGCGTCTCGGCGACGATCCGCTCCTCTCCCCAGCGGGGCCCGGCGAGCGCCACGACGCCGAGGAACGCGGCGACCGCGAGCGCCGTGGGCCCGAGGCGTCCCGCGGCGACTGCCTGCCGCACCGTCTCGTGCGACCACAGCGCCGCACGTCGGATGCGGACGCGCCGCGCCCAGGCCGCGGCGAACCACACGGCACCGCCAATGAGCGGCGCGAGCGCGAGCACGACGGGGGCATCGAACGTCATCACGGAACCCGCACCGCGAAC
>Ga0209236_1001399_pt1 | contig 14420 bp, 13 predicted proteins | sample GraSoi013_1_40cm_FD_185819 | JGI IMG/M metagenome (GOLD analysis project Ga0209236, IMG submission 185819) | Grasslands soil microbial communities from the Angelo Coastal Reserve, California, USA - Sample 09_27_2013_1_40cm (SPAdes) (version 2) | ecosystem: Environmental > Terrestrial > Soil >... | reverse complement strand
GGGTTCTGCAAGCGTAAAAGACGCTCACTTGCAACGAGTTGACGTTTGACGAGAAAGTCTAATTCTGTGGTACTGCCACGGTGATTCTTATCGTCACATCCACTGCTTCCAAGCAGGGGGCACTCTTAGGACAGGCGAGTACTGCCAGGTGGACTGTGTACGGCCCTGCGAGGGTTGCTTGTGAGAATGGTTCGTCGGTTATCCACCGCGCTAGGATGTCAGACATGGATTGTCCAGGGGAAAGGGAGCAACTCTCCGGCGTCAGGCATGAGTTTAGGTCCGCCTGACGAAGCTTTGATGCTCCAAGGCGGTCCATTATGAAAACACTGCCGCTAAGTGTAACGAGTTGAAGTTGGTCTGGCCCAGTATTTGTAAGTGTCAGAACAATTTCAACTGTTTCGCCAAACCTGTAGTGAACTTTTGACGTGCAAATGGTGGACGATAGGTTTACTGAACTCACTTCCGGCCTAACACAGTTTTGGGGCTGCGGTGATGTTGGAACAGTTTGTCCAGCTGCCGTAGTTACAAGCTGAGACCAGCTCCCACTAAGCAGTATGAGCAGAGATACCAATACGATTTGGCAAGCGGTCTTCGAGCCAATCATTCCCATTCCAATGGGAAGAAGTTCTACCCGAAAGAAAAAGGTTTCTCATATCTTGCATTCCGGGACCACTCACTGGGACAACGCCGAGTCGAAGGTCCTCGTAGACGATTTTTGTGGAGGGCTCAGGCCGAAGCCCCCGGAGGGTTGTCGTCAATTCACTGCACAGCGATCCGAATCGCCTAAATCAATCTGTGCTGCCTATTTGCTGGGTTCGGTATGGAACTCCTCTCGAGAATGGGTACCAACCAGGCAATTCTTACACCAGAACTGGTTTCTCTCGGGGCTGTACTGGGCGTGGCTGTCGGTTACTATGTTTCCGCAGTTTCCGCATCGGACGATGAAGACTTTCCGCATTCTGTGGTGGGGGAGGTCTTTCTTGTGTCGCTCGATATCCATATCGCCAGGTTCAAGTATCATGTTACAGCTTTCACAGTAGTAGATCGTGTCAAGGATCGCCCTATCCCGTTCGTCTACCCAGCCCTCAGCCATTCCGATTCCTTGCCCAGAGATCTGCGGATTGTCCGCTTGAAAAGCTGACTCAGAGCAGCGCTCCACTTCGGACAAAGCTTCCTAGGCGGCGCGGATCAGAGCGGCGGACTGAAGGGAACATACCAGGCTGGGTTAACGAAAACACACCAGGAGCCTAGTGGCTGGCTGCAGCTCTTCTAGCTCTCGAACGTCCGAAAGGCTAATCCACGGGAGCACTAGCCAGTTATTGGCGACAGCTACGAAAGGATGCTCGCTCCGAGAACTGGATCTCGACAACCTAGCGTGTGGGTCAGTTCTCGTTTTGCTCGTCCTTTTACCTCTTCTCCCAGCCATCCATCCGGGAAGCGCGAGTTCCGCTCCTATTGAAAGGTCGGGTCCCCACACCGCCTCGGCCGTAGCGACTCTTACAGACTTCACAAAATTCCCGACAAACCCTAACGGCTACCAGATTAGCGGAAACATTTTCACCTTGGAGGGATGGGGCGACCAATCAGGATGGTGGCCCCTCGGACTTGGGTTCGCCAGCTGGGTCGACAACAGAACTCTCAAGCCCTCTCCGGAATGGAGCCAGTACAACGGGTCAGGCATCAAAATCGCCATACTGGACATCGGAACGAACACTACAATACCTGATCTCGCTGGCGTAACCAACCTCAACCCATCCACACCGGAGGTAAGCGCCTGCGACCCTTCTTTCGTAAGGTGGGCACCGCTCTACATCGGTTTTGGATTTGACACCTCCAACCATGGAACATCGACCGCGACGATGATATCAGCCAAGAAGGACGGCCAGGGACTCGTCGGGCTCGCTTATGGTGCGACCCTTTACTCGATAAATGTGCAGTACCTGAATAGTAGTGCGGGTTTTGCCAACCCGATAATCACGGACTGCTCCATCGCCGCGGGTCTCGATCAGGCACGTGCCCTCGGAGTCAACATCGTCAGCATGTCCCTCGCTTTCGCAGGCATTAATTCCTGCAACGACCCTCGGCTGAAACCTGTTCTAGAAGGAGCCATCGTCAACGCATACAACAATGGAATGTTCCTTGTCGCGTCAGCCGGCAATAGTGGCGGTGATTCTTTCGCCACAAACCCTGGACAGCAGAGCACCGTCTGGTGCCCTGCCTCCGATCCCAGAGTCATATCCATCGGGTCAATAGGGGATCTGCCGAGCCTCTGGAATACTCAGGCAGGCAATCTAGGGACCTCTCTCACGTATTGGACTGGAAGGTCGGCCTTTTCCAGCTGGGGACCCAAACTGGATCTGATGGCCCCAGGCGAGAACATTCTAACCTGGTTCCCCAAGTTCTTCGTATACAACGGAGGGCCTTATTCCCTAGTCTCGGGGACGTCATACTCAGCTCCGTTGGCGGCCGCTTATTTCGCGCACCTGATGCAGAAGGGGACTACTCGAGATCAGATCGTCGGAGACCTTCAGGGCTACGCGCTTGAAGAGTCTGGGGGTCGAAACTCATTCTACGGTCTGGGAAGGCTCAACGCATCCCTCATCAACACGCCTCTCACCAGTTCGCTGCCGTCGCTAAGAAGCTACGCAACCTATCAAGAAATCCAAAGCGTTGACCTTCTCTCCATCAACGCTCCCCCATACAACAAAACTAGTGGGGTCCAAACCCTGTTGCCCCAGGCGACGCCGTACTTCTCAACTCAGAGCGGGGATACCGATTTGAGAGTCAGCGTCGATCCATCCAAATGCAATGCTGGCGCAACAGGACTGGCCAGCTTTTTCACTTCCTTGAATATGACATGGAAAATTGTTACCGCGACACTGAACGAGACGGGCTTTTGGAACTTTCTAGTCCCGGGGGTACAGAACCAGACCTTCCCATTTACAGGCCAATCCTATGCACAGGTCACCTTCGGGTGGACGTGGATGCCAAACCGGCCTATGGGTGTCAGCATCGATCTTCGGCCTTGTATTACAACAGGCTTCGATTCCACACAAGTTCTAGCGCCTGCCAGTGCAACTCTCGCGTTGGACGGCTCAAGGGTCACCGTGACCGGAGGCCTGATCATAGACAAACAATCCTTCACTGCATCTGGAAGATTCACGGTGTCCGCTGCGAACCTAACGACAGGGATCACAACCTTCTCGCGTAATTATACGATATCCAACCTTCCGGTCTCGGGCTTGACAAGCACAATCTTCCGGACCGAACTCCTGCTCGATGTGGCGGTCCTCCCTTACCACCTTAGCGTGGACCTAAATGTGCAGACGGATGGTGGCATTGGATCCACGAGAGTAGAGCTAACGAGGGAGCTGGATATTGATCGAAACGGGGTCGTCAACATTGTTGATCTCGTCCGGGTAGCCATCTCGTTCTCTTCGACTGTCGGAAGCCCGAACTATGATCCCAGGGCGGATGTGAACGGTGATGGAGTGATCAATATCATCGACCTCAGTCGAGTAGCATTCTATTTCACGACACCCGCTTTTTCCTAGCAATACCTCACCTTCGAATTTTCCTCGTTGGGAGGTGTCCACTTTGGACAGAGCTACTGAGGTAGCAAAGACCAGTGGGCGGAGGAACGCCTAGCGAGTCAACGCAACAAACGCCTCTAACCTCAAAAGCGGTTCGTAAACCAACAAGGAATTTTGTAGCTGCGAGACCGCCCGAACGCCCTTTGCAGGGCTTGAAGAAGGGTCTAAGTGATTCTTGCACACTGGAATATTGAGGTTGAGAACTTGGGTCTTCCTGAGAAGATTAAGCAGATAGAGGAGGAGATGAAGAAGACCCAGATCAACAAGAAAACCGAACACCACATTGGCCTCCTCAAGGCCAAGCTGGCCCGATTGCGAGAGGAGCTTGAGAGTTCCACCTCAAAGGGTGGAGGCGAGGCTTTCGAGATCCGCAAGGGTGGCGACGCAACTGTTGTTCTCATAGGCCTCCCAAGTGTTGGTAAGTCGACTATTCTGAACCGGTTGACGAATGCCAAGTCGAAAGTCGCAGCGTACGCCTTCACAACCCTCACCGTCGTGCCGGGGATTCTACGTCTCAACGGAGCGGACATCCAGATCCTGGATCTTCCGGGAATTATCAGCGGCGCATCTTCCGGACGGGGAAGGGGAAGGAGAGTTCTCTCTGTGGCAAGGAACGCGGACCTTGTCATGTTGGTCCTGGACGTGTTTCAACCGGGACAGGTGCAGTTGTTGAAGCATGAGCTTCATGCGATGGGTATTCGGATCGACCAGAAGCCCCCCGATGTAGTCATCACGAGAGGCAGTAGGGGAGGCCTAGCTCTGACCACAAGTGTCAAGCTTACGAAACTAACTCCTGCAACCGTCAAGGGAATAGTCGAGGCGTACGGGATTAGTAATGGCGGCATTTTGGTACGAGAAGATGTCACGGATGAACAATTGATTGATGTCTTGACCGGAAACCGGAGATATGTTCCCTCGTTAGTTGTTCTGAACAAGGTGGACTTGGTAAACGAGCAATATCTTGCGGCTGCGAAGAAACAGATGGGAAGCGATTTCGTGCCCATATCCGCTGAGAAGGGATTGAACATGGACCTTCTTGCCGAGAGAATCTGGGAAACCCTCGATTTCATCCGTATCTATCTAAAGCGTCCTGACGGTGATGCAGATTTCGAGAAACCCCTGATTCTTCCTGCTGGCTCGACTCTTCGAGACGTCTGTAAGAAGATTCATCCCCGGTTCGTTGAAGGAGCCAAGTATGCATTTGTCTCTGGGTCCAGTGTAAAATTCACTGGTCAGCGCGTGAGTCTCGACCACATTCCGGCTGACAAGGACGTCGTCACCATCATGCGTTAAGCCGAGCGAAAGACTCAGTATCCAAGACGGAATTCTTCGTGAATCGACTTCACCACATCTGGGCCATCGTCGTGAGATACTACGAAAGATACGTTGTACTCGGAGGACCCTTGCGTGACCATGAGGATATTCACTTTTCGTTTCGCGACCGCCGTAAATATTCTACGAATCCTCCGAGAAGGGATGCTCCAACATTGTCGGTGTGGGCTGATCCTGAGGCGGCAGCTTCTCTGAGGCTAGCAATCCTCACCAGTTCGTCATTGGAAAGTTCCAGCTGTAGTAGATGATTCATGGCTTTGGTGCAGGCTGCTGCCGTTGCTCCACTGCTGCCCAGACCTAAACCGGGCGGAATGCTCTTTTCAATAATTATCTCGACGCCCGTATCGAGTCCGCTCCGATCTAGCAGTGCTCAGGCGGGTGGGCCGGCAGAGTTCTTGTTCGGGGCCCTCGGCAGCTCTCTGCTGCAAGGTCCCAGGGCTTTGATCCTGACAACTCTTGTATTTGTGGTCCTGACTTGCACTCTGTCCGCATGTTTGTTGAGGGCTAGTCCGAATACGTCGAAGCCGGCTCCAAGATTAGCCGTGGAACAGCTTGCCTCGACCCTCACCGCTTCGCCAGGAATCATCGATCGAGGTTCCTGGCCGAGATTAAGCTCTTCGCTCGATAATAACTGGTCTCGTACCCATACCTCGATTTCGGCCACAAGGAAAAGGGCCAGAATCGCCCATAATCAGCCCCGATCTCGAATCTGGGATGAGCTCCCTAGACTCCCGAGAATCGTTCGGGAATCGCTCTAGACATCCCGTCTTTTCGCCTTTTCATCCTAGCCCGGGCCCTGCCCTGAATCCCGACAATTGCTCATTATCCCCCCAGACAGGAAATTTTCTAGAAAAAGGGGGGGTATAGCGCAGAGCATCTCACAGCGCAGAAGGGGTAAGGTCGAAGGGGTCAACGCATGGTTTGCATGTGTTTCATTCGTGGTTATCAGTAATAGACCATTTCCGTGACACATAACTGTATACTTCTCCGAAATCCGCTTCGTAACGGAGTCTGCCTTTCGCGGCAGAAGCCCAATTCTCCTGAGCATCACCGTTCACAAAGCATAGCTGAACCGTTCGCCTGTCAGTCTTTAGATCATCTTGAAATCCGTCTGCGGTATATCCGCTCGTAGCACTGCTCCTGAGCTTCCGTCCAAGAGCGCGTTGTAGCTTCGGCCCTTGTACTCGTAGGTGCTGAACCAAATTGGTGCGTGAATATAGGTCGGCTTGTTCACTTTGAAGTTGGTATTGAAGGATGTTATCTGGTCCACTTCCTGTTTGGCCAAGAACCTCTGGATCGCCTCTACCTCGTCTCTAGCGTGCTGCACTGCCTCCTCGTTGGTCATCTCGCTGTTGAGGAACTTCGCCCCAGAATCAACTCTCTTGAAATCGAAAGGAATCTTCCCCGTATCCGGGACAGTATAGTCTCGTGTTGGAAACTGTGCGCCCTTCCGCCCGAGCACGAGCCAGTCGTAGTCCCGCTCTATCACGCCCTTTCTCGGGGAAGGCGGTGAGATTCGCTCAAGCACGCCCTCGTAGGTGCTTGACGCGTCCATCGGGACCAGCCAGAATGGAAGATACCGTAATTCCAAGGACAAGATCTTGCTCTTCTTCGCGAGGTCTCCCGGTTTCATGAATCCCTCTCGCATCCAGTCGCGCAGAGCGTTCTCGATGCTCGCAGCATTGTTGTTGTTCAGGATGAGACTGTGTTCAAGCTGGAACGGTTCGTCCGCTCCGACAACTGCCGTGTAACCACAATAGCGGCAAGTCGAGACGATCTCTCCAGGATTGATGGTGAGAGGCGCGCCGCAATTCTTGCATTTTATCTCCGAGACAATGTCCGACAATGTTTCTTCCTCGATCGTTCTAGGATAGAATTAATGAAGGCCGAATTAAGCTCTCTACGTCTGGAAGAGAAGAATTGGCGGGACTCGGCGCGCTAAAGCGGACAATGGGCTTTACTGTAATTCTAGTCTTCGCCATCCTCCTAGGCCTGCTCTTCGTCATATCCGCGTTCTTCCTCGATCCGGTCACCGGACTAGTACTTGGCCTGGTAGGAGCTTTCTTCATAATACTCCTCCAGTACCTGATCGGTCCGGTAATCGTCAGAGCTACGAGTAGATTACACTACTTGGCTCCTGGCGAAAATCGTTGGCTTGAAGCGAAAGTAAGCCAGCTTGCCTCGAAATCAGGCATTCCCATGCCCCGACTCGCGGTCTCGCCAGATCCAACTCCTAACGCGTTCGTGTTCGGTCGGACCCGCAAAAGCGCCACGCTCGCAGTCCACCAGGGCCTACTCCAACGTCTGGACGAGAATGAGATCGAAGGCGTAATAGGCCACGAGCTAGGTCATGTAAAACATCGCGACTTCATCGTAGTAACAATGATCAGTGCCATTCCTCTTGTCGCTTATCTTATCGCCCGGTCTGTTCTCTGGGGAGGCATCGCCAGCGGTTACAGCGGTCGCAGCAACAAGAACAACAGTGCCGGACTCTTGATTATCGTCGCTGTTGCTGCCTATGCTGTCTATATTCTCACCACCCTCCTTGCGTTACGATTGACGCGTCTACGGGAGAGCTATGCAGACGCGTACTCTGCGTTTCTCACCCAGCAGCCGAGAGAGCTGGAGAGCGCTCTCACAAAGATCGCCTACGGCCTGTCTCTCGCACCAGGCGAACCTCACGGAGCTCGAGCCTTCTTTATCGAAGACCCTGCCCAAGCAAAACAGGATGTCGCAGGCATCATGGACCAGAAATCGAAATATGATCTCGACAAGGATGGCGTCCTCAGCGAACGAGAGCTAGAAGCGGCCATGGAAGCAGAGTCAAAGTCCAACTGGAGGAAAGCGGCTCAGCTCTTCATGACACATCCTCCCACCTACAAGAGGATCCTTATGCTGAGGGAGATCGAGCAGGACATGAACTCGGGAAACTTCCAGCAGAACAACGCGTACGATCACGTCTGACAACCAGCAATCCAGCTCCACATCTACATGATTACAATAGAACTATAAACTGGGAACGCCAGCCCGTTTGACAAGGTCAAACATGCCTCGGGTTCCCTGGGCTCCTCTAAACGGCGGAGTATTTCTCATAGTTTTCGGTACCATAATGCTTCTCTCTCTGGTTGGTGTTGGCAACCTCAATCCGTTCACCGGCATCCCGCTGGTGTTCTTGGTGTTCGGGATCTGGCTTATCGTTGCAGCCCTCGCGTTGCCTGGACCTGACGATCGATATGCTCCCCCCAGATCAATGATCCTTGCATGGGGCGGAATGGTCGCTTTCCTCGGAGCCATATGGTACGTCGGCACTATCGCCCTCACCCTTGTCCCAATTGTCCTCCTCGTTGTCTTGGTGGTCGTCGGCATTGGCGCAGTCGGATATGCCTTGACTCGAGCTGAGGCTAAGAAAGCTCACCCTACAGTCGCATAGGCCGTGTACGACTCCAAAGCCCGCTACGTCCGCACCCTCTTCTCCAAGGTTCCCCTAGAATACGACCTGCTACTTGGACTGCTCAGCTTCGGCCAAGACAGAAAATGGCGTGCCTTTGTGGTCGAACAAGCGGAGCCTCTACCTGGCAGCGTGGTACTCGATGTGGCTACTGGCACTGGACTCTTAGCGGCGGATTTTGCGAACGTGATCGCCGATGAGGGCTTGGTGGTTGGTGTCGATCTGACCCTGTCTATGCTCCAGACGGCAAAGGAAAGGCTGAGACAGAAAGGGCTGACCGGAAGAACCGACTGGGTTTTGGCCCGCGCTGAGAACCTACCGTTTAGAGACGATTGTTTCAGGTCTGCGTCGATCAGCCTAGCGCTTAGAAACGTGTCCGATGCACGATTGACCTTTAGAGAGATGGCTCGCGCAACAGCACCTGGCGGTGTAGTGATCTCTCTCGATTTCGCTCGGCCTCCAAACAGGGCATTTCGACTATTTTACTACGACTACCTCCTTGGACTGTTTCCTATCTTCGGAAGAATTGTCTCTCAAGCTTGGGGAAGAACCCTATCATATCTCGGCCGTTCCATATTGAGGTCCCGAACTGGGACTCAGATCGCCACTCTGATGGTCGAGGAGGGCGTCTTGGACACGAAACCGGTTGCCTTGACAAAAGGAATCGTTTACGCAGTCTATGGAAAGAAGCGGTAGTAGGCAAAAGCCAATGTGAACAAGCTCATCCCAGCAACCGAAGTTGGTCCTCGGGGGGATTTATTGTTCGCAACGGGCGTCGTTTCAGCTCGTCAAAGCTGTAGGAGGCAAGGCAGCGACTTCCAAAGACGATCACACAAGTGATCAGTAATCGGTCGAAGTGAACTATACGTGCGAGAACTGCGCCTAGGGTGGTGAACGAGATCATGCAAAGAGGGCAGCGGAAAGTGCCTAAGGCGAGCGTAATCTCGAACGACCCCCTGTCTTTGTAGAGCCTCTCTGATGAGACCCGTTAATGTCAAAATGACTTTGAACCTTGCGATGGTCCCGGACTCGTTGATTCCGGTCCAAGTTCGGATGGAGTCGCCCTACTGGCTCTACCGCGAAAGCTGAACGCCGCGAGTGTTGCCAACGCGAGGAATGAAGCCGATGTCGTGCAGAACACTATTACCGGGTCCAAGCTATAGAGGACACCTCCCAAAAAGGAGCCAGCAACGAACCCTAGGTTTTCCAGCGTCAAGTAAAATCCGTATTGTCCAGCCCTTGACGCGTCCTGCCTGCCGGTTGATAGCATAGAATAGACAACTGGGCTTGGCGCTCGTGCGCCTCCAACGAGGAATACTATTGGAAAGGCCAGAAATAGGTTTCTGACAAACAGAACCCCGAAGAGACCGGCTGCTGACGCTGTTAGTCCTAGGGCTATTGCGCTGCCCTTTCCACGAGAATCCGCTCTTCTTCCTAGAAGGATCCCGAAGACTGTCGCTCCGAGGGACTGTACCGCTCCGAGCAGTTGAATGATTGATGGGTGCAGTCCTACGACATCTTGGAAGTACAGAGGTATGAAGGGTATTGTGATACTGAATGCGAGTGCAGCTCCCACGAGATAGAGGAGGAGCATTCCCTCTCTCCGTGACCTAGGGACTTCCAATTTGGGAGTCTGAGGGTTCTTTCTCAGCGGGGGCTGGGACTTCATGAAAAATAGAATGATGGTGGATACTGTGAAGAAGATGAATGTGAGGAGGAAGATTTGGCGCAGCGAGATTAGGTTGAGCAAAGCGCTTCCAACTATTGGCGAGAAGACTAAACCCAAAGGGAAAGAGGCCCAGGTTATTCCAAAATTTGTAGCTCTCTTAGCGCGGTCGGACGCACCAGCAATGTAAGCGTAGAAGGCTGGAAGGTTGAAGGCCGAAACTTGTAGAAGGATGACTCCTGGAATTACGTCAAACCAGCTTCTTGCAAAATAGTACATCAGAGGCGGGGGTATTCCCATGGCCCAGCCGATGATTAGAAGGGCTTTCAGCTCGTACCTGTTGGCAAGTATGGCTCCCGGTATCATGGTCAGAGCCACGGCCAAGAATCCAATGGAGAATACCAGGCCGATGTCGCTGGGGGTTGCGTTGAGGTCTCTCAGGTACAGTGGCCAGATGTAGTTGTAAAGTCCTAGGCCGAAGGTCCAGAGGAATAGCGATAGAAAGAGGAGCCGTAGGTCTCTAGGAAGGGTCCAGATCGAGGCTAAAGGGTTCAGCCTGTTCGTTGTCAGCAAAGTTCATCGGCCTTTCTTTCTCAGTGACTTGAGAGTTGAAGGCTAGAGTGATTTTCTTTCAAGGAATGACTCCCAGTGCGATCAGGATTCCGGATATGAAGAAGTATGAGCCAAAGGAGAGGAGGACGATTCCTGCGATTAGGTCCAGGAGCCATCGCGGGACCCGCATGAGATAATCGTAGGAGAACGCACACACGACGATCAAGAGGATGAGGCTTGCTAGTGCGCCTACAAGCGTCCATTCTAGGTTGAAGGCTCCGGCCGCAGCGAGGACCAGGCTCGCTTCGAATCCTTCTGTCATTGTGATGCTGAAAACTGGTAGTGAGTTTCCGACCGAGAACGGTATCTGGCCTTCTGGTGTTCTGACTCCTCCGCTATGCTTGAGGTCTTTCTCAACGACTTCGTCGCTCCATTTTTCCATCTTTGCCCTGAACGATTTGCCTCTGAAATAGTACTTGACGAATCCTCGCAGAAACCGATAGGAAAAGTAGAGTATGACGGCACCAGGTATCAGGTTGATCAGAGCATCGGATATTGTCTTTAGCGCAAGGAAGACTTGTTCGACGATTAGGAATGTGACTATCGATCCGAGGCCTCCCAGGGCAACGCCGAGTAGGACGTTCCTTCTACCGATCTGCTTTATTGTTGCAAGGGAGAGGATGGCAACCTCGCTGCCTTCTATAAGAATGGCTTTGAAAGCTAGGAGAAATGATGCGATGATTACTACGTCTATTCCAGCCAGCTGTTCTCCCATCCAATTATTGCGAACTGTTCTTGAGACCTTCTCGGACTAGGGCGCGCTCATATCTCTAACGGTAGCGTGCCCTAGATCAATATTCCGCAAAAGCAGCTTGGTGGCTAAGACGACATGCCGACTATTCTTTGGGCTCTGCGGATGCCCTCTTCTCGTCACTTTTCTTGAAGTTTAGTGAGAGGGAGTTGACACAGTACCGCAGCCCAGTGGGTTGCGGGCCGTCCTCAAAAACGTGGCCTAGATGACCGCCGCATTGTTTGCACAGAATCTCAAGCCTTTTCATGAAAAGGCTTCGGTCGGATTTTTCCTCAACATTCTCTTTTTCTGCTGGAGACCAGAAGCTGGGCCAACCGGTTCCGGATTCAAACTTCGTATCGGATGAGAATAGTGGTGCTCCACATCCAGCGCAGACATACATTCCCTTCTCTTTGTTGTGAAGGTATTTTCCGGTAAAGGGTCGTTCGGTTGCTTTCCTTCTCAAAACTTGGTAGGTTTCGGTGTCTAGCTGTTTTTTCCATTCTTCTTCGGATTTTTTCATACTCACTGGAGGGCGAGTGCAGTAAATATCCTAATCGCTCTGGGAGGCATTTTGTCCAATTGACCAGACTTCTCGAGCCTGAGGTTACCTTTGAGAGATGAGGAAGGGGAGCTACGGGATCCGTTTGGAGACTCGTCCCACAAATGGGTTCGTTAGTTTTTCATCGCCTATGCTTGTCTCGGGGCCGTGACCAGGGTAGACGATAGTATCATCGTCTAGACTGAACAAGCGATCGGTTATTGAACGTACTAGCGTGTCGAGGTCTCCGCCGGGAAGGTCTGTTCGTCCTATGGACTGGTTGAACAATGCATCTCCGGCCAGCACATAGCCAGGTCCCGTTAGACTGATACTCCCGGGAGAGTGTCCCGGAGTGTGTAACACCTTCACTGTATCCTGTCCTATTGTTATCGATTCTCTGTCGGTGAGAAATTGATCCACTTTAGGCGGTGGCGGGACGTCGAAACCCATGAACTGGCGGACACGGCTTTGCATTGACTTGAGCATAGAGAGATCGTCTTGGTGTATCAGAAATGGAATGTTGAGCTTGTTGCGAATCGTATTCACGCCGAGTACATGATCGAAGTGTGTATGAGTGGCTATGATCTGGCTGGGCTTGACAGCGATGTCACTGAGGAATCGCAGGATTCTTTCCGGTTCGTCGCCTGGATCAATGACCAACGCTGTCAAGTCTGATTGTAGGATGTAGCAGTTGGTCTGTAGGCGCCCGACTACAATTGTGTGTAGCTTGATCATTTCGAGGCTCGTTTGTGATATTCCCTGGGAGAATATGAACTTGGTCGGCTTTCTATCAGGGGGCCGATCATCTTGTAGCGCCTGACGCCGGCTCAATATTTCCACAGCGGCTGCGACCTAGGCAATCAAGAGGAGCGTGGAAAGGAGCCGTTAGAATAGCACTTCACAGCGAATCCCTCTGATCTAGGACGCATGATGAGAAATGGCCCGTGGAAGTCTTGTTAATTGTTCCAATAGGGCCTGGTTGCTATGAATTGTAACTTGGCTTCGAGGAGATCTCTATAGAATTCATCATCGCTCTCGTGCATCTTCGACAGGACCCTGCCAGCTGTCTGTGGTCCGATGCCATACACCGATTGGGCGATCACGGCTCTCTTCCCGTATGCAATAACAAGATCCGCTGAACGTCGCGTTCTGGTCAAAGTTTTCTGCTCGTTCTCATCCAGCATCTTCTTATCTCGCTTCCTCTGGAGAATGCTTGCGGCGTAGCCGCTGGACCAGAAGAGAGGTGCTAGAAGTTTGGAGCTGCAATTGTGGCAGAGTGGATGCTCGGGAAGACTGGCGATACTAACCTCCATGGCAAGATTGCCACATTCGAAGCACAACATGTCGATGGCTCGCCCCTCGATCGAAATGCGCAGTCGAGTCATGTTGTCCCCTGCTACGTTCTCCGGTGCAATTAGCTCGGGGATGTCCACGTGTCGGTAGAGGATGTGATAGGCGAGTGGTGTGGGCTTGTCTTTGGACCTGAAGAATCTTAGATCCATCTTTTTCTCTTCGATCTGTTTGAAGATTTTTTTCAAGCCGTCGAAGTCAGAGTGTTCCATCAGTGCTTCCCTTATCGTCTCGTCGTAGATGGGGGTGAGTCGAAATCTCAGCATCAATTCCTTCATTGCATCTCCATACATGAGTCGTCCGCGGCTTAGTGCTCCGAACCTTTCGGCGATATGTTTCATATGGAGTTGCCATGGGAAGTGGCGATGGAGTACTCCGTGGCATGCTCCGCCTAGTACAGGTTCTTCGACCCCGAAGACTTGTTGCAGGAATAGATCTTCCAAGTCCAAGTCGGACGTGTCAGCGGTCATTTCGAAGAGAATCCTGTAAGCGTCTGACCACCACATTCGGACGAGGCCTTGGCGGCGAAAGAGTTCCTCGATAACTTCTCCGAGGGTGAAGTTGAGTATATCTCCTAGATGGGCGTGAATTATGATGTATCGATCAAAGCCCTCGATTAGGACTCGCTGATCGGTTGGAACTGGTGCACCGGCGGCCTTGTGGGCTTCTATTTCTTCAATCAGCCGTCTGAGCCCGTAGGTCTCGCAAGGCCAGCGCTGGGAGAGGGTTTCAATCGCTATCGACTTGGCCGTGTTTTCCTCAAGCAACTCATCCACAATGGCCCGGTATACGCCAACCTTGGTTGCAAGGGCGCGGGGCACGGGGAGTATCTGGCCGTCCCATCCCGGGATGGCCGCTGTGGGATCAATAATGGGAAGAACGTAGACCTTTCCATCGTCTGTGATCTGTTTGATCTGCCAGACTCGCCCCTTAACGATGAAGTTGAGTCCAATGCGCGCCTTGGTAATCATGAATTCCTCGCCGAGAATGCCGACGTTTTGTTGGCTGGTGAGATCCACAACTAAGTAACGACGTTCGTCGGGGATCATGCTCAGGTTTTCGAAATAGTAGAATCGAGTCCTCGAGGTGCGGTAGAGTGTTGCATCATCTCTCTTGAGGTAACCCATCTTGCGCATGAATTCGATGAC
>Ga0209236_1001397_pt1 | contig 14449 bp, 12 predicted proteins | sample GraSoi013_1_40cm_FD_185819 | JGI IMG/M metagenome (GOLD analysis project Ga0209236, IMG submission 185819) | Grasslands soil microbial communities from the Angelo Coastal Reserve, California, USA - Sample 09_27_2013_1_40cm (SPAdes) (version 2) | ecosystem: Environmental > Terrestrial > Soil >... | reverse complement strand
GATGAACAGTTTCCCAGCCAGCACTTCCCTGACGCCGGATCTGGATGGTCAACACCTCGGCATTGGGGTCGCTCTTACCGGGCCAGACTGTAAGGCCGAGAAAGTCTCCATTTGGCAACTTGCTCGTGAACCTTGCCTTGTACTTCTGCCTCTCAGCCATCATACACGAGTAGAACGTGCCCGCGGCGTATTAAGCTGAATCCTTCATCGACAGAGCCTCCCTCTCAGAGGGCTCATCTTATTACTTGACGAAATCAGAATACTGATTGATAGTCTTGCTCTCGGGATTGCTCGTTGTCCTCCGAGCGCTGGAACGAGAAGATCTGACAGCGCTCCACAAGTGGCAGAATGACGAAGAGATCATGCGTTTGGCCCGCTCCTTCCCAGACCATGTGATCTCGAAAGAAGCCTTGGAGGCAGAATTCGCGAAGGAGCTGAAGGGAGAAGACACGGGAAGGAGAGCCTACATTATCGAAGAGAAATCCACACGCAAGCCAGTCGGCTGGGCGACGATTCGAATTCACCAGTTCCAGCGAAGGATGACGGTTGCTGATGTCGGTCTGGCACTGGGGGAGAAGACTGCCTGGAACAAGGGCTACGGAACAGAAACTGCTAGGCTCCTCCTGGACGAGGTGTTTAGACAATTGAACCTGCACCGAGCCGAATGGTGGACGTTCTCCGAGAACAACGTCAGCGTCCAACTGGCCAAGAAACTAGGCTTCAAAGAAGAAGCCCGCCTGCGGGATGCGGTCTACTTCGACAACCGGTATCATGACTTGGTTGTACTTGGCCTCCTGAAACAGGAATTTGAATCGATTAGAGCGGCGTCCGAAACATCCCGGGACAAGACAACCGTTAGCTATTTACAGAGCCCGTAGTAGAACGTTTGCGATCGACGTTGAGCACCCTAGAGCTGAAGGCCCAGAGAGGAGACACTGTATCCGTACATTATCTCGGACGATATCCTGGCGGGAAGGTCTTCGACACTTCCATGGAGAAAGAAGCGAAATCCGCAGGACTCTACAATCCTGCCCGTGACTACAAGCCTCTACAGGTGACCCTTGGAGCTGGAAAGGTGATTCAAGGGTTCGACGAAGCACTGATCGGAATGAAGGTCAACGAAGAGAAGGAAGTTGTGATTCCTCCGGAGAAGGCCTACGGAAAAACGGGGGGTCATCCTATGGCGGGCAAGACTCTGCAGTTCAAACTGAGAGTGACCAACATCAAACGCCAATAACGGGAACTGGCCAGAATTCCTCACACAGACTACAACGCGACCCCTTTACGACAGCTCACGTCCAATGCTGGATATGACACACTCGAAGAGGAGGGGTGCCATCGTCTCAAGGACGGTACGTGGCGACGGCGCTGAGGTCCTACAGGTCAACCCGAATAATATCCTTGATCTTTGTCGACGGAGAACCTGAGAAAGTAGAAAGAGCCAAGGCTCAGATACCCAATGCAATCTACACAAACTGCGATAGGATCGTCGAAAGATTGGAAGACTTGATGAGGCAGACTCCTCAAAAGGTCCCACAGGCTCGGTCACGCCTCGAAGGCTACGCAGGAGTCCCTCTCGCCAAGAAGCTCGGAATCAGACCGGGATACACTGTTTCCCTAGTTGGTGCACCCGAGGGGTTCCGAGAGACCATGGGCGAATTACCGGAAAATGTGGTGCTGCGAGATGGTGTCAGAGCCCAGTCTGACCTAACGCTATGGTTTGCAAAGTCTCGAAGAGAATTGGAAGAGAGACTACAACACATGAGGCCATTGTCGAAGAAGGCTGGATTATGGATTCTCTGGCCGAAGCAAACCTCTAAGCTTCAAACGGACTTGGGACAGCCATTAGTCCGGGAAGCAGGGCTCGCAGCAGGGATGGTTGATTTCAAGATCTGCTCGATCGACAAAAACTGGTCCGGCCTCAGATTCACACTAAGAGAAAAGTAACCGTCGTGTGCCATGGATTCCGTGCCGGTTCAAGTCAAACAGTTCTCGATCCTGGGATTAAGCATCGATCACTTTTACCCGTGCCGAGCCTTCACTGGTAACATAACCTCCGTACGGTCGTCCGCCAGACGTACAGCTACGACTTTGGGTTTGGCTTTTCTTGAAATCGTCCACGACTAACAAGCAAGAACGATGGAATGACTGGAGGATTGACGGGTGAGCTTGGTGGATCTTTTGATCTCGATAGGAAGTGCCGGGCTTGCGATCTTTAGTGTGCCTACGGTTCTGAACAAGGGTTCTCAAGTTCCGAGAAAGACAGCAAGCATTCCCTCGGCGTCCATTTTGACATATTTCGTCCCGTTGTTTGCGATTAGCGGATTGGATCTCACGGCGATAACCATCGCGGGACAGGCCATCGTATGGTGGCTAATTGTTGCACTCAGACCTGTAAGAAAGCTTAGCTAACTTGACGACTCGTGAAAGAACGCTAACCGGGATCATGGTGCGGCCGCCGGACACCACACTATAAGTGCAAATCGGATACGATCCGGGGTTCACCAAGATGCTTTGAAACCGCATCTCTCGAAAACCCGCTAGATGAACACTTGTGGCCGAAACAACTTACGGACTTAACATTGTTCAAACCCTGGGGCGTGGATGCAGATGCAAGTTCTAACCCCTCTACGCTCGCTCGTCCGAGGTAGGCCTTGCAGTAGTGAACAATTTCGAGAGGAGGGCGACCGTTTTCAGGGTCGGAATCCCACCCCCGCACCAATTCACGAGTCCCTCAATCCTCTCTTTCGACTAGTGGCTTGCGATTAGCGTTGCATCAGTCTTTGTGCCGGGTGGTTTTGCCTGAGAGGTCTCCGGGTCGCTTGGGAGTCTTATCGTATTGAGTACGTTGCCTTTTTTTGGATGTCTCGTTCAGCTCCCCTGAAAACCTCGTCATCCGGTCCTCGCTGTTGACCATGCACAAGTGAACCTTGCAGGGTATTCCCTGTTCGTAGCGGTGTTGCTGGCCGGGTTACTTGGGTCCCTTGAGCCAACCCGAGATTCCGAGTTCCCTTACGACCACGGCGATCGGCTGGAACTCGAAAGAGCCTAAAACGCCCCTTTCATCCACGAAGAGAACTTTGGGCTTTACCTCGAACGTCCCCTTGTGTTTCGCCCTCAAAAGTATCCTGACTTCATGACTGCTCATGTAATCCAGTCTCTTTCCTTTCAGTTCTATAATACCGTCCACACGTCGAACAGACGCGTTTCCCTCTTCGAAGTCCAGCCCTTCCGAGAACACGCCTTCCAACTTCAACAGCACGGCCGGACTCTTCCCAACGCTAACGATGTCCAGCTCCATCGTAACGCTGGAGCCAACCCCCAATTCTCTCTTAGACATTGCAAAGCTTCCGGCCACGGAGGCGCCCTGGAGGATTTCGATCCCGAGTGCCTGGTCTTGAGTAAGGGAAATGGGAGCCTCGGAAGCCGCTGGACTTCCAGATAGAGCCTCCACGGGCGACATCAAAAGTAGTTTTTCGTCGCGGGCCCTGCCCAAGAGTTTTAGAGCCTCTTCCTTCTTTCTGGCAAATCCCGCCTTATCATACAAGCCAACGGCTCGTTCCAAGTGTTTCTCAGCTAGGTGGAAAAGCTTGGTCTTTTTCTCCGGGTTTCTCTCTGTTTCGGCCTCGGCAAGGTAGATTAGAGAGTCGAACAATTTTTGTGTTCCCTGGGTCCACGCTGTTGCTTTATTGAGCCCGGCCTGCCCGTAGAAATCGGTTGCGGTTTCGAGATGCTTCTTTATGTCCGAGTAGACCTTCGGGTCTCGAGTCCGACGGAAGATCGCGCCTTGGTGGAGGGCTTGGCAGATGGACTGGTTGGCGTGGGCGATCTGACGCCATCGTCGGCCAGTCGCCTGCTTCTCTGCTCTGTCGAAAAGTAGAGCCGCCTCGCCGTACTCGTCCGGCGACGATTTCATTTCGGCTTGGAGCATGTGTGTCCACGCATCGCAAAAAATGGCAAGAGCTTCCAACTCGTTGCTTGTTTGATTGTGGACGGGTTTGGCGAGCAAATCTTTGATGATTTTTTGTGCCACACGATAATGCGTGATTGCAACATCGTCGTCTCCTGATTGCTCGCCGAACCTTGCGTTCTCGATGGCCACCCGAGCTTTGCAAAACTGTTCCCTCGAGAGAGATACGTCCAACCAATTCTCCAGCTCCGCTCTCCCCTGTTGCTGACTGTGGTCTGCTCCGAGTTTGTTCTTGAGCAGGCGTGCATGCTCGTCGAATTTGGCTTCGGCTCTGCCGAACGATCGGATCGCTTCCTGGTTATTCTCTTGCCTGCTAAGGTTCTCGCCCTCCTCTAGGTCGGCGCATGCTTCGTAATGTCCCGAGAGGTGATTGTAAGTGTCCGTTGACCGAAGCTTCTCTGCCGCTGCACTGTAGGAGGCGCTGGCGGCCATGAATTTCTCTTCGGAATGGTTGACCTGAGACTTTTCAATCATTTGCCATGTCTCCATGAAAGCACGGAGGTCGTCGAAAAATTGTCGGGAGGCGGGAATCTTTTCCGCCGCAGTATCGCAGTCCTTCCCCGCGTTACCAAACGCTTGGGAAGCTGCTTCGTAATCTCCTAGGCTGTCTAGGACTTTCGCAATCTTCCACCGCACCAAAGGTATCGGTCCGAGATGCGACCGCCGCACAAGCTCGTTAACCACTTTTTCATACGCGGCGACTGCGTCTCGTCCCACAGTTGAGTCAGCAGTCGAAGAGTAGAGTTGTGCAAGAACGTCACCATAGTTTTCAGCATGATAGGAATAAAGCGTCGTAGATCCAGCCTCGACCGTTTTGGTCCATGCTTCAATGTTCTGAACATCGAGTTTGGCGTCGGAAGCAGCACTTCGGAGAAGACCTACCTTCACGGTTTCTTCCGCGCTAATTCTTGCGAGTTCCGACTTTAACCTCGACAAGGTCAGTCGACTGGTCGCTCGGTTCGTAGAATCAGGATTATCGCGAAGGTCAGTTTCCTCTGCTTCCCCTTCAGCTATGGCCAATGCTTCCTTGAGAAGGCTTGTCTTTTCCTTGCTGTTCTCCATTAGCAAGGACAAGAAATACATGGGGTAGCTTGTCGACCCACTGAACGAAAAATCGCCGAGGCTTTTGGATAGCCGAGCCAGCTCGATGGCGTTGTTGAACGCGGCCCGCTTGACCGAAGCCTCCGTCTCGACAAACCTCGCCATCTGCACGTAATAACTACTGAAAGTTGCATAACCCAACTGAAGAAGCTGGGGATGGCCAGAGATGTTGAGCAATCTGATTGCTTCCTCGCAAAGTTTTCTTGACCCTTCGAAAATTGTGCGACGAGTTTCGACATCATCGATGTGGTAGGCGCTTGTCATCCCCGTCCAAGCGGCGTTCAACGCAAACCGCGCGACAAGTAGCGAGTCGTTTAGCATTCGTGCATGTGATAAACCGTCTTGGAATAGTGTCGTGGCCTTTGAGTAGTCTCCCTCAAAGTTTATGGTGAGAAATGCGGAGGCGTCCGATGCGGCAGCTAGAGACAACTGCCTTTTCACCCGGTTAGAGACCTCGGTCAGCTTTTTGCCGATCGACTGTATTCTCGTGGCGACATCCTCGATTTCAGAGCGTGAGAAGCAATAGTCAAAGTACATTGCAGAGCAGACGACTGATTTCCAAAGACTCTCTAGTGCGTCTTCGACGTCCTGAGTCTGGTCCCAGTCTTTGGCTACGGATTCGCCGATATCAATGACAGATTGTAGCTGTTGCCTGAAATCGTTGTAATGTTTTGTTAGAGGTACTGACTCGAACAGATAGAGGAGAATGTTCCTTCTGGCTCGCGCTACGCCCGCCTTGTGTCTATCGCGCTGAAGAACGCTCAAAGCCTCTTGGGCGAGTGAGATGCATTTTCCGAGTTTCCTCCTTTGCTCGTCGGCACCTCGAGTTAACCAGAAGTCTACAAACAATGATCGTGAAACCATCAGCTTCGACTGACCATGCGACGCGGTCTCCTCGAGATGTACCGCCGCAATTTCGTAGTATTCCTTGGCCAGTCGCATCCTTATCTCGAATTCCTTACGGTCGGGCGCCTGAAAGGCCGCTTTGAAGAAACAATCGCCGATCAGTGCTGCTGTTCCGGCTTGTTCTTTCTGGTCTTCCCGTATGGCGTCCAGCTTCAGAATCCTTTGGTAAAGCTCCGCGGCAGCCATCCACGAGTATCCGTCAAGTCTCGCCTTAGCCGCAGGCATCAGTTCTTCAATAGTAAGTGACGTGTCTGAGCCCAAGAATCCATACAATCCTAACGTTCATCGATTATTAAGCGATACCAGAAGGCGTGCACGCGAGATAACCTGACACTTGGGTTAACGCATCTGTTATCTGATGCAGGCGATTTGAACTCAATTGGGTATCAATTCTGCCGCGCCTCTACACCAAGGCGAACTCGTACCGTCAAGGCAACCGCGCTGTACTTGCCGCCGAAAGCTTGCTATGTGGAGATTTCTCGCACGAGTCGAATGTCGATCTCTCGTTCGACGTACCTCCACTCTTCCGACTGTCGGAGGATACCTACGAGTTCCTCAAACGCGTCGACATTCGCCGGAGCGTATTCGAACCACGTAAGGAAATCGAAGGGCTCGCCGAGGTCCCGACAGTGGTAGAGGCGACGAGCGATTGCTGGGAGGTATTTCAAGCCGACTCTGATGTGTCCAGATCGGGTTTCGAATATCGCCCGCCTCTCACTTTGACTGAGTTGCCACCAAGACTCCGACTTCGTGACTGGAATAAGGGTGGCACGGGTGGCTTCTGATCGTCCTAGGGCAGGCTGGCGGGACAGGAGCATTTCATGCTCCTTCCGCGTTGAATAGCGCTCATTGCTCGTTACTCCGCGTATCAGCCACTCGCCCCCACTAGGCAGTGCTGCCAAATTGCCTTCTAATACCGCAATTCTGTCAACCCTTTTCAGCGGAGGCCCTGCGACAACCTTCGTACTGGTGACCCTCCAAATACCAGTGTCTCCACCGACGAAAGTTGCAACGCGCTTCATCCAAGAGTTTCTAGTCCTTGGGCGGTCGCCATTAGCAAATCTCTCCCGCTTAGTGCAGTGCGGTACCAGTGCACCAACCTTTAGGTTCAAATCGCAACCGATTTCCAAAATTTTTGTTCGTCTCGTGTGAGGTTTGGTCTGGTTTGGTGCGGCCGCCGGGATTTGAAGTCCCGAGCCGCTGTTTAGACGGCTTCCCGGGTCGTTGGGTTGGAAGCCCATTGGACGCTACCAGGGGCTATGTCCTAGACCAGGCTAGACTACGGCCGCTAACCATGCGTCAAAGCCGATGTCTTTTCTGCCTTACGATTGGCAGGGAATACTCAACAAATGCCGTTGCGTCATATGAGAACCCTATCAAGCGGTCAAGTTCGGGACAAGTCTCAACTAGTCTTAAGAATCTGACAATGCCTGCTGCAACGTTTTGAAAATCGTCCCAATTGAACACGATCCGGCTCAAGCCCGTGACTATCTTAACGACAAGAGTTTGCAGGTCGGACATATTCTTCCTGTCGGTGAAGGTCTACTTGGAGAATACTTTGCGACCGGCAGTAGTTTTGTTCTGCTGAAGGGAAGGGCCGCCGACGCGCTATTCTCCTACAATGCAGGGCGAGATAAGCAGGTATCCACGGTGAGATTCCGTGTTGTAACAGATTCTATTGTAGGGCTAAGAGAGGCAACTAGGCTTGTTGAGGAAACAGCTGTTGCGGGCGAGAAAATGGTTCTTCGAACCAATGTTTTCGGATACGACAAGAAGCGGCTCCAGGCCCTCAAAGCCTTGGGCTACACCGTTGGCGCTTCTCTACCGGGAGTCGTCTCACTTGATGGGAGGAGATTTGACTATCACCTTCTCTACAAGGATCTAAGTTCGAGGTACAAGTCTGGCGTCCGAAGAAGTTACGCCAAGCCGGGCATGTACAAGGCGTTAGAAGTTGAAAAGGCAAAGACGCCAAAACTGAAGGTCAGAGGCTATCGGTCGGAGGATCGGCCGATCCTCGACAAGTTCGCAACTCACCAGAACGTGATTCGCGGAATCGGCTCAGGAGTCTTTGAGGGCCTGTACCCGTGGCCACCGGGCGATTATCAAAGGAGGGTTGATGCAAAGCAGATTTTTCCGATCGTATGTGAGGACGAGCTCATCAGGGAACCTGTGGGGGTTGTCGACCTCTTCGGATCTCCCGCACAAGTCATGCAGCATTCGATGGGTACTGGAATCTATGTCAGGGCGGACTACCAAGGGCTTGGCGTCGGGACGATGTTGATGGAGGCCTCGAAGACTCTTGCCATGAGGTTGCACCTAGGCAGGATTTGGTTGAGCGTTTTCGAGGGAAACAGCCCCGCCTTGGCGCTGTATCGAAAAACCGGGTTTGAAGAATCCGGAAGGGTGCCCGGGTGGTTGCAAGAGGGATATGTCGATGAGATCTTCATGACTCTGAAACTGGACTAGAGAGACTCTGACCACGAGTCCCAAGGGGGCTCATCCATTCTTGAGCAACCACTCTTTTCGAGCAAGGCCGCGTTCGGTTAGAACGTATTGGAACCTGCCTGCTCGGCGGGTCCGACTCAAGAGCCCTTGTCTCCAGTAGCGCAGAAGCGCCATCTCAACCGCTTTGTCTGTCAACTTGACAGTCTTTTCGGTTGCCAAGAGCTTACGAATTTTGAGACTCTCGAGCTCCTGTGTTGGTTCGAAGAGGCCGAGTATGCGGATCTTGAGTTCGTTGTAGTTCATTCTTGCGAGCCGTGGGCGGGGCAATCACATAAAGATATTGTGGAAGATGCGATTGTAGGAATTCTCTTAGCATGTTCTTGAGAGGGCTGAGAGTAACACCTTGTATGCGTTCCCGAGCGTGTTGTTTCGGCGAAACACTTTCACTTTCACTCCCGATTTCAAGAGTAACATCTTGTAGAACCTCGTTCGGGACCGAAAATCGTTATATATCTACAACGGAGAAGGCTCGGGCTGAGCAATATTGTCCGACTTGGAAGTAGTTGAGGGTCCAGTTCAGCCCAGCCAACCTAGCGGGACGATAGAAGTGACTGTAAGACACAACGGGGCAGAGACCAAGGTCATTGGAAACCCGGAGAATGTTGTTCGCGAACTTGTCATCTTCTTCTCGAAGGCCTACCCTTCCCTTGAACTGGCATCGAAGCTGGTACTCTCGGTTGACAGCGTAGAGTTCCTGCAAAGCTGTGCGGGCGTTCTTGCCTACTCTCCCGAGGGTCTTGTGATCTTGAAAGATACGACGACGCTGAAGGATAGAGAGCTCATAATGCTTCACGTCGCCGGAGCACGCATGTTCTACTTGATGGGAAAGAAAGAGAACGATTCGACCTCCTTAGACGAACTGGCGAAGATTACTGGACGTGTTACCGGGACTATTGCAGGCCGGCTCAGCGAACTCGTCCGAGAGCAACTAATCGAAAGAGTCGGAAAAGGCTCCTACAGGCTCACCACAATGGGACAGCGAATCATCATCCAGACACTGATGCCGAAAGCTGTGCAGTTGCCGGAGAGGTAGAGGACAATGACAGAGCGTCCGAAGATCAAGGTTCAGATCGAATGGGGGGACATCAAACACACCGTTGAAGGCGACTTGGAGACTGTGGTGCAGGAGGTTATGCGGTTCGCGGCCCAGGTCCTGCCAAACTATTCACTAGCATCGAAGCTGACGTTCTCTCCGGATTACTCGTCGATGGTTGACGATCTTTCTGAAGTGGTCAAACTGACACCTGAGGGTGAGGCTGTCTTTCTGAGGCCTGAGATGTCAGCCGAACAATCGATCGCGCTTGTCCTGCTCGCTACTCGAGTTGCGCATGCGGTGGGCACTCGATCTAGCGTCGATATGAGCCCTGAGAATATCAGCAAGGCTATCGGAAAATCTGTCAAGACAGTCCGCAATACCCTGGCGATGATGGGGAAGACAGGTATCGTTGAGCGGACCAATGAGGGAAACTACCGGCTCTCGATCCAGGGAATCCGCAAGTCGCACGAGATCGCGAGAGGCGTGACAGCTCGCGCCGCCGCGTCCCAGCATGAAACAAAGGTGACCACACCAGGATGATACTAGAGAGGGTGCGGGGACAGGCGGGAGAGGGGGATCTCCCGCCCAATACTGGGGGAATCTAACCTTGCTCCACCGCACCCAGGAACTAACTGAACCTCTAGCACAATTAAAAAGCATACCGGAAGAGCTTCAACACCCAATACCCGAAGCTCTCCTCCAGCTCTCAACAAAATCGATGCAATCTCTACGAGGGTCCACGCTCAACCCGCGAACCGTGTCCCTCGTGGATATGGGGCTGGATGATGGAGACTCTGACGAGCAGCTCGAAATCGGCGCGTCATCAATAGCAATGGGTTTGAAGCGCAGCCCAATTAATCCATTGAAAGAATCGGTTCCAATTGCGGCGTGTGACGCGTCCAGCGTTAAGATTGGCGAAACCGAAACTGGAATGATATTCGCAATTCGAGCCGTCGCCGTCTGGAGACAACCTGACAGGATCGCTTTCACACGCTGGGGACCCTTGCTGTTCCACATTCCCAACTCCGACGGCCAACCGGAAAAGTACCGAGATGACGACTCTCGGGCCTTCGGCGGGCTATCGGTCAAGACCCTGCGGGTTCTGACTAAGCTGAGGAATCATGTGGAACGCTGGGTCCAGGAAGAGCTAGCCTTCTCAGTCAAAGACGGTGTTGTCCTGTTTGACGGTTCATTGACTGCGGGGACGCCTGACAATCCTTCCAGTAGAGTCCAACGAATCCTCTCCACAGCTCGCAACAACAACAGTATCGTTATCGCTCTCTCGAAATCAACGCAGCTTACAGTTGGCGGGAAGAATATTCTCGGCTTCTTCGACGCTGAAAAAATCCCCCACATTATCGACATCACATCGGTTGTCGAGAACGAGTATCCAGCATATCCGATCAGATTCCTCGGACGAGTTTGTGTCTCGAAACTTTCACCGGATGGGTTCCTGTTCCGCACCGATATTGACCGAGATGCTGATGAACAACAAGCATTGGTTGCGCTTGGCCGAATCGCAGGAACCGACGTTATCTTCCACGGCTACCCCGAGACATTGAGGATCGCCCACATCTTCAGCACGTTCACCGCTAACGAGATCCTCGCCGTCCAGCGATTCGTCGCCAGCAACCATCATGTTAGTCTTCAGGCGCGGCCGAATCTCCGACGATCATTGTTCGGACCCTTCGGCACAAGCAGGTACGTGGCCTAGATGCGAATCTACCGGAAGGAAGCTGACGAGGTCCAACTCATAGCCTTCCCTGACGAGCATGTTCAGAAGGGTGACTATTTTGTCATCGAGGACCCAGCGCAGTCGAGAGGGCTCCTCGTCCAAGCGATAGACTTGCAGTACGCCAACGTTCCAGGGGTCCTAGAGGATATTCTCAGAGACGTAATGACTGATGGGGAACTTTCAGGAGAAGATGTGGACCCATTGAACATTTCGAGCCAGGTGGACGCGTTGAAAGATACGAGGCTGGCGGTCTGCAAGATTCGCGGGACCATAGCCCAAGACGGAAGCCTTTCACCCAGCACGTCCTGGTTGCCCTCACGTACAGCATCAAAGATCCGGCCCTACGCGGTCAACCGGCTGATAATGAATGGTGGAAAGATGCCGGTCAAGCTCGGACACAACGATGGCGAGCCGATAAGCGTGGACGCCAGCGGACTCGATGGCGGCCTAAACATAATCACCGGAAGAAAAGGCTCAGGTAAATCTCACCTTGCGAAACTACTCTTGTTATCCATGGCAGGATGGGGCGCGCCTTGCATTGTTCTCGACGTTAACGGGGAATACATCAACCTACACAAATCGAAGGACGGACGACAATCATCTGCACGGCTGACAGTTCTAGCGCCGAGAAGCGGCCTAAACTTCTCTATGGCCAAACTCGGACTAAGAACCGTAGCGGGGGTCTTGAGCCATGCTCTCGATCTACCGGCGACTTCCTCCAAGGTCTTCACCACTATCTGGAAAGATCTGGAAGCTCGGGGCGATCTGACTCTGCCAACCGTGATTCAAGCGGTACAGTCGTGGAGCTGCCATGACAGCGTCCGCGAAGCGCTGACTTCTAGGCTGCAGGTACTGATGGAATCAGGATTGTTTGACGAGGCAAACCCGTTGACCGAAGAGCGAATTCTTCACACTATCGAGGGAGGCGGTGTCTTGGTGGTTAATCTGAAGAATCAGAGCCAGATAGTTCGACGTATACTTGTCGAGATCTTTCTCGGAGAACTAACCAAGATTCTCTCCTCTAACTGGCTCAAGGCCGCGTTTCTCTTCGCAGAGGAAGCCCACCTTTACTTGCGGGATACTTACTGGGACGACATTGTTACAAGGATGAGACATATCGGATTGTTCACCACTTTCATCACGAACCAGCCGGACACTGTTCAGGAAGCGATCTACAGGCAGGCCGACAATGTGTTCATCTTCAACTTCACGAATGAGCACGATATCGAGGCCATTGGAAAGGTGGCGAAGGCGGACAGCGATACGATACGATATCTTGTCAGAGGAATACCCACCCGACGATGCTTACTGCTGGGGAATGTTGTCAAGGACCTGCCACTGATGGTCGACGTGGAACAGCTGGACGTCAGAACAATGGGCGAGACGCGACTCTTCTTCTCTTAGTATCAGCAAGAACACTAGTCTTTTGTTGGAACTCGGTCTAGCCAGTCCTGAGTCCCCGGGAGACGTTTCTTTCTGGCAAGAACTCGCGTAAACCCTAAGCTGCGGCCTGTGTCGGCCCGTAGCATCTCGATCTCCCTTGCGTCCGTTGGAGCCTCTTGGTCTCGACAGATCTCCAGCCATCGAAGCCAGTGTTTCCATCCTTCCGGGACCAAGTCCGAAAGTTCGACTGCGACTTTTCCGCTTTTCACCCATTGACTGTGCCACCAGCGTGGACTGTGAAAACTCCAGTAATCCGATTCCCAATATGGAGCAACATGAGATGGTAATCCCTCGGTGAACTCCTGCACTAGGCCAGGGACAACGATGCCGATCTGAGCATCATCCTTCGCGAAACGGGAATAGTAGGCCATGTAGAGATCATCTGTTCCGAAATAATGATATGCGTCAAAACTGACGAGGGCATCGAAGAAGTCATCCGGGAAGGGTAGAGCGTGTGCCTCAGCGTGGACGGGAAAAATCCGATCTTCCAGTCCGGCAGCCTGTATTCTCTTCAAGTTTTCAGTGGGCTTGATCCAGAGGTCGGCGGCCCAAACTTGGACCTTGAACTCCTTGGCGAGAAAGATTGAGCTTACAGCTTTTCCACAGCCCATGTCCAAGACCCGCATTCCAGGCCTGAGCTTCATCACTTGGGTCAATGCCTCTGTCAGCCACAAGACGTTGGGTCCCATGAGATTCTCTATCACCCATTCCGGATCGTAAGAGGCGGAACGAGGATACTGCTCAACAACGAGCAGCCTGGCCAGCTCGGTTTTGGAATACTTCTTCGTCAAGACTGGATCTTCAGAAAGGGCCACTGAGTATAAGGTCACGCTGGGTCAGGAGACGGTCCGGTACTCTACTCTCTGGCGATCTGCACTAGATCGGATGGCTGTTTCTTGCTGTTCTCAGAGAGGCTCATTATTCCTCCAGTGAGACTTTGCCCCTGTATTCCCTTCGCGGCAAGAATCTGCGCAACGCGCAACGACGTGCCTCCAGCCATACACACCAACAGGACCTTTCGATTGTCCTTGGGGAGAAGATTCCTGATATTATCAGGTATCTTCTCAGTCGAGATCAACGCTTGCACATCGGATACTCGTGCGACCTTGATTTTGCTCTCATCGCATCCAAGGCACGATGCGACGAGTTTGATGCCGTCCTCTTTCGGGACGAACATGCCGTGAGTCCATAGAACCTCGTCATAATCTGCCACGCTAGAGCTGGCCTGCGGGAGAGTCACCTCGAGAGGAGGAGGTGCCTGCGCCACTGTTCCGAGAGTGCTCCGGTACTTGTCGATACCGTCTGCGAGCATTACGACAAACTTGTCTCCGACACCATAGTTGAGCATTTGTAAGCAAGCGTAGAGCGCCAGCGCGCTGCTCTCGCCGATGTCGTAACCTCTTCCGACGAAGAAGCGAAGGACTCGCCTGGCCGGTTCGAAGTCCACCTCGTGTTGTCCCGCGTATAAGGCTGGATCATAGAATCTTAACCCCAAGGCCTTGTCCTTGGTTCGTATTCCAGCAACGTCCTGGTTGCTGAGCGGGAAGACGATGTGGACGGATTTCTTGCCATGTTTTGTCTGGAGGTATTTGCTGATGCCAGCCGACGTGCCTCCGGTTCCAAACGCGGAGATTATTCTGAACTCAGCCAGTGAGAGATTAAGGTCTCCTAGCTGCTGGTCTATCTCTGGTGCTGTTACTCTCTCGTGCGACTTGACGTTCAGCTCGTTATCATATTGTTCGGGGCAGAAGCC
>Ga0209236_1001396_pt1 | contig 14455 bp, 18 predicted proteins | sample GraSoi013_1_40cm_FD_185819 | JGI IMG/M metagenome (GOLD analysis project Ga0209236, IMG submission 185819) | Grasslands soil microbial communities from the Angelo Coastal Reserve, California, USA - Sample 09_27_2013_1_40cm (SPAdes) (version 2) | ecosystem: Environmental > Terrestrial > Soil >... | reverse complement strand
TCGGCGACGCCTTGGCGGGCCATGACACGCCAGGTTTCGAGGTAGTTCACCAACGTGGCCCGAATGTCTGATGTGTCACGGGGCTCGACGCGTCGCTGCGTGGTGAGCGTCTTCAACTCCGAGCGGATGGCGTCACGGCGCTGCTCGCGTACCTTGACGGCCTGCAGGAGCGTTTCAAGCGGCCCTGCGTCCGCGACCGCCTCCGCATAGCGGTTCAGCTCGACTTCAAGCCGCGCCAACTCGTTCTTCAGAGTGTCCAGGCGTGCCGCGACCCCGGGGGCGGGCTGCTCCAAATCGCGCAGGGCAAGGTCGAGGGCCTCGCGCACGACCTCCGGATCCAGGACGTCGCGGGTGACCGCCTGAAGGACGGTGTCATCGGCCAGGTGCATGTCCACCACGAGAGTGTTGGCGCACACGGCCCGGCCTCTACTGTGGTTGTACCAGCACCGGTACGCTGGCTTGCGGCCGTTCCACGTCTGCACGATCCTGCCGCCGCACACGCCACACTCCACCATCCCCGTGAGCAGATACTTGGAGTCAAGGGCCCCAACCGGGCGGGGGGAGCCGCGCTTGAAGCCATAGGCCTTCTGCCGGCTCTGAAGTGCCTCGTGCCCCTTCGCCCACAGGTCGTCGCTGACGATGCGGAGATGTTCGGCGGTGGTGATGACCCATTCATTCGTTGGCCGATCGCTTTCCTTCCGGCGCCCCCAGGCATCGCGCTTTTTCGTGCGCCCCCAGACAACCTCACCCTTGTAGAGCGAGTTGAAGAGGACCGAGCGGACGCTGGATGGTGCCCAGGAGTGATGACGACCGGCACGAGCCCGCGGTGAGCGTACACCCTCGGCGTTCAGCGCCCGCGCGATCGTCCGGAGCCCGGTGCCCCCGGCCGCCATGCGGAAAATGTGTCGGACCGCCGCTGCCTCGTCCTCGCGGATCTCGCGTACGACGTGCGAGCGTTGACCGCCCTTGTCGACGACTGGGACGTTGCGGTAACCGAAGACGGTGCCGCCGGCCACATACCCGCGCTGAGCCTTGAGCTGATGGGGCTCTCGAGCCGCACCTCCTGGCCACCGTTCTGGTATTCGAAGATGCGCACGCCCGCCAAGCTGATTTGCTTGGTCTCGAACTGCTCGCGCCCCAAGCGGTCCTTATCGGCCAGGAAGAGGCCGGCGAACGGGGCCTGCGGGCGGAGGGTGTTGAGAAGCCGCATCAGGCCGGGTCGCCGATCGAATTCCGCCCCGGAGATCGCGTCGTCGACGTAGATGTGCTCGGGCGGCACCTCGAAGCCGTGCGTCCTGGCGCAGGCGACGGCCAGCTCGACCTGCCGCGTGACGGACTTCTCCTGGTCGGCGACGGTCTGATCGGTCGACTTCCGGGCGTAGATGGCGGCGTTGGCGATCACAGCAGCTCACGCGACGGGAATGCGCTCGCGCGCTCCCTCCTTCTGCTCGCGGCGGTAGTGGGCGACCAGTAGGGCCGCCAGCGCCTTCGCGATCCGCTTCTTGGCGGGCGACAGCTCTTGAATGCCGCGATCTCGTCCCTCGATGCCTCCCCGAAAGCCGAAAGTCTGGACTGCTTATCCGAGGCTCCCAAGCCGGGAGGGGTTCTTCAGAGCGTCTTCTTTGCCCGCGGTGGCGGCCCTATCTTCAATGTGTATTCGTCCGGAGATTGGTCGAACCGTTATCTCTTCAGGACGGCAGCGCTGTTCGGTCGAGATGATTTCGCCAAGGGCGCTGGCGCGACGGAAATACCACCCGCGGAAGGCGAAGACCCGAAAGACGTCGCTATCGACGAATTTGGGAATCCACGTCCAAATCAAAAAAAGGCCGTCGATAGAGGCATCTGGAATGTCGATGCCTCAGAGATTATCGACAGCCACACTGACATTTATAAGGGCCGAGTCTCACACCTCATCGTGGAACTATTGAAGTTAGCGTACAACGCTCGCCGCAGGCCAGGGCAATAGTGTCCTGTATCAGGTCCCAGGGTTTCCCGAAGGCGATGGGACAGCGGAGTCAGATAACGAAGGACGGGGTGGTTCAACTGAGATGCCGTTCGACAACTTCGCCCCGCCAGTAGACCTTAGGGATTTTCTCGATGCTTTTGGGGGCGAGTTTACGGAAGTCACGGAGATCTGGCTGTTCGGGTCACGCGCCGAAGGCCTTGCCGATGCCCGCGACTGGGATCTGCTTGTCTTCTCGGACGATCGGCTGACGCCCGAGGCCGTCTCGCCAGCAGTTCACTTTCGAAGCGACGAATTCACCCTCTTCATTGCGGTTCGGGACATTTTCCGCCGACCGTGGCGTCGGACGAAAGACGGGGTGACCGAAGAGGGCTCGTTCACAGCTGGAAATGGAAATTCAACGGGAATCGAGCGACGTATGACGGCTCTGCGGACGCTGAGAACAAGCCCAACCGTCACTCGGGCTGGAAGCCAGTTTTCCGGATGTGGCAACGGTTCCCAAAACTTGACGAACCCGGGACGTGCTTAATCCCGACCGGCGCGATCTCCTCATCGCGGCCCTCGCCTGCCGGCGCATCAAGACGACACGCCAGAAGTCGGGACGGTGTGCCGCTGGCTCGACACGTGGAGCGGGACGGGAGCGGTCCTCGTCGGCATGATCCGCCAGGCGTATCGGGTAAGCCTGGGCTACGTGGCCAAAGACGAGTGGCGCGCGGTGTTCTCGTCGCATCCGCTGACGAGTCCTGATGGCTTCGCAATTGATCGCGTGTCGTGGCGAGCGGTGCAGCGGGCGGCGTGGGGCCTTACAGGCCGGGGAGGCGTTGAAGCGGGCGTAGTCACTGGGGCTCGCGGAGGCCGGCGGCTTCTTACCACGGTGGTCGAGGGGTCGGCGTCCAGCAGGGGGGACTGCGGAGAGGCTGATGACAGTTTTTGGCGTCCAGATATGTGGAGCCGGTGGCGCTTGACAATGTCCGCGGATCTAGCCGACAGTCTTGGCCGTTCGAGCCGCTGGGGTAGGGAGCACGTGGCGATGCTGAGTTGGACTAATCCCTTCCGAGCGTAATCTCGTTGGCAGCCTTTGCCCGCGCAGTTCCCGAGATGCCAGTTCTACGATCCTCTGCTCAGTTTGGAGCCGGGCCTTCCACCGCGTCTCCATATGTTGGGCCACGTTTCCATCTTACAGGACCAGAAAATATGAAAACGATTTGCATTACCGTTGTCATCGTCTTCATCGCCGTCTGTGCAAGCGTTCTTGTCGCTCGCGGCGACAACACACGAGACGAGCGCTCTCGCGAAGACTTACCCGAGCGTCAGGGCGAAGGTGACGAGCCGCGTTTCGACCGGCATCGCGACGGCAACGCTCGCCATCAAATTTGCACGAACGCGCTTACAGGCACGTTCCGGACCATCGTCGTGCCAGATGGCGAATCATGCACGCTCTACCGCGCGATTGTGCAGGGCAATGTGCGGGTCAAGCGCAACGCGAGTCTTTTCGTCGGTCCGCCCGGGTCCTCAAGCATTCGCGGCAACGTTGAGGCGGAGCGCTGCATGACGGTGCTGTTATCAGGCACGGTCATAGTGGACGGCAACGTCGAGATTGAGCACTGTGCAACGAAGAGCGGCTATGTCGGCCCTGGCGTCCAAATTGGCCGCAATTTCGAGTGCCGTCACAACTCAGGCCCCTGCGTGGCGTATAGCGGCACGGTCCGTGGGCACGTGAAGATCGATCACAACGCGTCGGCAGTGGCCACAGACATCAGCCTCAATACCATCCGCGGCAGTCTTGAATGCCATAGCAACGTTCCCGCGCCCACTCATACTTTTGGCGCGAACAAGGTGACGGGAAAGGCGGACGGCGAGTGTGCCGCAAGTCTTGGCTTTACGGTTTCAGTCGGCAGCTTCCCGCCGACGGCAGCCAAAGCAGCCGGTGGCCGATGGGTACGGGCCAGAAGCCTACTTGCACAGGAATCATTCAGAGGTCCATTATGAGCCCGGCCGCGTGTCGCATGACGCTCACGGTGTGAGTGATTGGCGAAAGGCGGGAGCCTCGTGATAAACCACCGGCTCGAGGTTTTCGGTCAGGAAAGTCCGAGGCTGCGTCTCCTCGGCGCCGCGCCGCAGCCCCTCGACGAGCGGCGGCTCGAGGTGGCGGAGTTGCGCGAAATGCAAGGCATGGCGGCCCGCCCGTTGCAGCCCGGATTCGCCAGCAGGGTGGAACTGGGTCGCTCGCTCTTTCGCCGCGCTCTTATTAGCACGCCGCCAGCACATCGCTTATCTTCGATAGGCAGGTCAGCTCCCCGAGAAAACTCGACGCGCCGGCTGGTTCTCGTGAGCCGGAGTCAACAATCAGGCCGTCCCCCGATACGCGTGCGCGGGCAGGGACTTGGTTGCGCTGCTGCCGATGCTGATCTAGTCTCGCGCCCGTGATCTTCCGCCGGCTCGTTGGTCTGAGTCTGGTCACGGCAGTCCTGGCGCTCGCGCCAGTCGCCCATGCGAGCCCGCCGGATCAGTCGTGGATCCCTGGCCTCTACGACAATGCCGATTTCGACGATGTCGTCCTTCTGATCACCAGCAACCTTGGTGCGATCCAACCCGCCCTCGTTTGGTCATTACGCCCGGGGGGCCGTGCCGTCGGTCTCGTTACGCCGACGGACACCGAGCCGCGCCCACTGTTTCCTCTGTCATCTGTTCTCGGTCGCGCGCCGCCGCTCGCTTGATCCTGCCCATAACGTAGCCGGCCGATTTCAAGCGTAGAACCAACGCGGCTTCCGCCGCGCACTGGGTGTCTGTCGAGGCGGAGACTCATGTGGCCCACGGCGAAGACGACGTTGAAGCAGGCACTCGAAGAGCGGAAACGGATCCGGCGCGCCGGCTGGTGGAGCTGATGGTCGAGCCGCGCTCGAGGGACAAATGGGAGCGGAGGCGGCGCCGGGCCATCGTTTTCACCATCGTCAGCGTCCTGCTCGCAGTGCTGGTGGCTGGCGTCCTGCTCGTGGCGTTTGACCGTGGGTTCATCCGATGATGTCGCCGAACCGCCGCGGGCGGGCGCGCGCATGAGATTCACGATGCCGAAGAAGAAGTGCCCCGAAGTGCGGAGCGCCGATGCGCCGGACGACCCCTGAGAGGCGCACGAGCAAGGCGAGACGGTGTTCCGGTACAACTGCGCGAAGTGAGGGTAGAGCGACGAGAACGAAGCGGGACGTCATCTTCACCGTCCCCGCCACGCTCCTGCCCTTGCAGCTCCGGATTGGGGTGATCGCTTGGTCGATGCCGCCGGCGAGTGGAAGGTCATCGGCGGACCCTGGAGCATGGCGGCCGGGAAGACCGTCTATGCCTTCGTGCAGCGTCCGGGCGATCCTGGCACGAAGCGGGAGATGGCCTGGGCGGCGCACGAGGAGATCACGGCGCGGAGGAAGGCGTGAGCAGACCAGACCCGATCTTGAACGAGCTCGCCCGCATCGAGGCGTTGCGCGCCGAGCTGCGCCGGCTGCGCGGCGAGGTCCTGCGCCTCGAGGAGGACAACCGCGTCCTCCAGGAGCGCATCGCCTTCCTCGTGCGCGAGCTCGAGCAGATGCGCGCGAAGGTTCCCCGCGGGATTTCGACGTCGTGATGCCGCCTGACGATCGTCCAGGAAGCGCTGGCCCCGGCCCGGTGAAGGAGCGGCGCGGCGATCAAACTGTGCGTTATGGCGACCGGGGGAGCTGGGCATCGCTGCCGTCCCAGTGGAGGGCCAACGATGACGACGTGGGGGCAGGTGCTTGGTGGACTGGTCATCTTCGTCGTCCTCGTCGTCCTGGTCGTTCTCCTGGCCTGCGCCGGATGGGTTGGGGCGCAGAAGTACCGAGAGAGCGTTGAGCAACGTGCGAGCCTTGAGGCCGGGCGCTGTCGGCTCGTTGACGGCGATAGGTATCCGGCCTACTTCATCGTCTTGATGAGTTCGCGCCTACTCACCGCGGTCAGGGTTTGAGGTATTCCGGATCTTCATTCTCCTTGCGGCGGCCGTGTGCTTCGCCTTCCTGGCGTACCGACGGGCAGCCAGCCTTGTTGCCTTTCTTGAAAAGCCATAGCGCGCGCTCAAGGCCGTCGATCGACGATTCGGGTCCCGATGGGTCGGACAACTTGGCTTCCGTGGGGTGCCGGTATCGGCGGCACTGTCGGTTTCGCCGCAGCCCCGGTCAGAGTGCTCCGAGGTAGTGAGATGGTCCGGCCTTCCCCGAGACGTCTATCGCCCAGAAATAAGCACGAAATCGGCGCTCATTCCGCGGTTTGGGCATAGGGAAATCGGAGCGTACCCGGCCGGATCACCGCGTCCTTATTGTCGTCAGACCTCGGGAGGGTGAGGTAGGCGCGCACGATACGATCGCAAGACGTTTGCGGTCCTGCTGAATGCCGTCATGGTGATGGGCAGGGGCCGACAGTTCGCAGCTCGGCGTGTAACTGACCGTCGGTAGTCCGGAGTCCAGTACTTGAGACCCGGCGCAACGCCGGCGGTACGATTGCGCCGATGCCGTGCACCTATCCGGGCCCCCCACGGGGTGATGTCCGATGAGTCCCTGGGCTATCAGTCTCTCTCCATCACAGAGGTCACCCAGGCATCTCGACGAGATTTGATCGGATTGAAGTCGTGAGGCCGGGCGTCCAGGACTCGCCACGCGGCGATTTGGCGATCACGCTCAGCGGCGGCGGCGCCAGAGCTGCCTATCAGGTTGGCGTGCTCCGGGGCCTCGCGAGACACCTTCCGAGAACCCGGCCCGTGATCCTGACGGGCGAATCGGCCGGCGCGATCAACGTGGTTTACCTGGCGGCGTATCCTGGTGCGCTCCCGGAGGCGATCGAGGACCTTGCCAGCCTGTGGAGCCAGCTTACGGCGGACCAACTCTTCCGAGTCGGCCCGCTCTCACTCGCGTGCAACGTCCTGCGCTGGGGAACGCGTTTGATATCGGGTGGCGCGGCCATTGCCCCCAAAGTGCGGGGCCTCCTCGATACCGCTCCGTTGCGCGCGTTACTCGAGCGAAGCCTCGCGCCCGTCAACGGCGAGATTGTCGGCATCACCGAGAAGCTCAAGAGGGGTCTGCTGAAAGCGATCGCCCTCACCACGATTAACTACTCGACGGGCCAGACCGTAACGTGGGTGCAAGGCGGCCAGATCCTGGACTGGGAGCGACCGCTCCGGCGAAGCGTCAGGGCCCGGCTCACAGTAGACCACGTGCTGGCCTCAGCGGCGCTTCCGTTCATGTTCCCGGCGGTGCGGCTGGGAGACGACTGGTACGGCGATGGTGGCGTCCGTCTCCACGCGCCCCTCTCGCCCGCAATTCACCTCGGCGCGAGACGGATCCTCGCGGTCTCGACCCGCTACCAGCCTACCCACGAGGAGGCCGACCGACCGGCCGTTTCCGGCTATCCAGCGCCCGCCCAGGTGGCCGGGATCCTCCTGGACGCGATCTTCCTTGATCTCATCGACTATGATGCGCTGGTGCTCGAGCGCCTGAACCGGTTGCTCGGGAAGCTGCCGCGGCAGGAGTGGGGAGACTTGCGCCCGGTGGATCTCCTCGTGCTCCGCCCGTCGCAGGACTTGGCCAAGTTGGCCGCGGACTGCGAGTCGCGTCTGCCTCGTGGGCTCCGATTCCTGACCCGCGGCCTGGGCACCCACGAGACATCGAGGCCTGCTTTGCTCAGCCTCCTGATGTTTCTGCCGGAGTACCTCCAGCCATTGATTCGGATCGGGGAGTCGGACGTCGAGGCCCGCCTGGATGAGATCGCGGCGTTCGTAACGGACTGACAAAAGGCATGGTGTTCGTGTCGCGCTCACGATACTCGGCACGGCCTACCTCGCGGCGCTGGTCGGCGCCGTGGTCGCTCTGGTCACCGCCGCGACGGCGATCCTCTATCTGTTCGCGTACACTCCGCTCAAGCAGCGGACGGCGCTCTGCACGCTGGTAGGCGCGGTGTCCGGCGCGCTCCCGCCCCGGGCCGCGCGGTCTTCCGGTCATGACCTCGGCCGGCGCGCGCATCCGCGCACCTCACGCGGCCGTCCCAATGGTCGAGAGAGCCGAACGAGGTGGTGGACCATGATCTGGAGCCCGAGGATCCGACAGTGGCTCGGGCAGTGGGTCGGGGCGGCGATCGTCATCGCGCTCGCCGGCGGCCTGTTCTGGATGGCAATGGAAGCACGCTGAGAGGGCGGGCGGCGCTTCGCCCGCGGCGCGAGAACGATCCTTGTCACCGAGCACGAATGGGCGTCGAGACGTCTTGCGATCGTATCGTGCGCGCCTACACCATCAATAACGCGCGCATCACGTTCGAAGAAGAGCTCAAGGGCTCCATCGAGCCCGGCAAGCTCGCCGATCTCGTCATTCTCTCGGCCGATTACCTGACCGTCCGGAGAGCGAGATCCAGCGGCTCACGGCGCTCGCCACCATGATCGGCGGGAAGTTGGTCTATATCGACCCGGCGGCGCGCGCCGAGCTGGCGCGTTGCGCTAGCGCGACCATCTTGATTTACGATTCCTCAACAGATCAGTACATCTATGCGTGGAGGACCGACAAGAGGGTCACGACCGATCATCGTTGTCGCCGTCGTGAAAGAATGCCTATGCAGGACTCGGCTCGTCCGTCAACTGCTCCGGCTGTAACCATCGGAAGAAGCGCTTGCGGGTCGCGGAACTTCAGCGGACGTGGATCTCGGCGACTCGGACGGCAACGACAAGCGTTTCCCCGGATTCCTCGACGCGGACCACGTCGCCCGTCATGTCGATGGGCGTGTAGTCGCCAGCGACGTGACGGAACACCACCCGCAGGGTCAACACCTGGCCGTAGACGAACCGATGGGTGGATTCGAAGCGGACGCCGTCCTCACTAACGTCGATGGTCGTCCCGGTTCCGTGCGCGGATTCGATCGGAAGCTGCACGTAGTACCGCGGCGTCCGGCGGCGTTCAGGGCCGACGTACGGGGGTGGCGGTACCCGGCCCGAACGAGAACGAAACCGGTGCATTTGTCGGGTAGGACCCTGCGGGCCTTGAGCAAAAAGTCGACCAAAGGCCGCCGCCGTGGGCATTCCCGCCTCGACAAAGATTCGGATCGGCTGAGTGGTGATCATTACCGTCTTCAACACTTGGGATACCGGGGAGCTGCCGCCGGATTGTCCTAACTCACGACGATGCGGTCATCGTCGACGTCCCGAGATGATCGGGCGTTGCGTCGAAGATGTCGACCGGGAGCCTGCCGTCGTCAGCAAGCCGCTGTCGGCGGGCGGCCTATGACGGACGATCAATTGATCCTCTTAGCCGTCCTGCCTATATTCCGTGCGCCAACCGAGGGAGATCGGGCTCCCAGCTCGAGGACGGATCGGCCTGGGAGGGGTCGATGGAACTCACGCGACAGGATCCTCTTCGCTCGGGAATCATGCTCGGAGGTGGTGCGGCACTCATTCTCAGGCGACGGTGGTTCGTCGCCATGAGCTTCACGTTCGCGCTCGCCTCCGTCGCCCACGCCGCCAATGGTGATCCGCGCCTCGTTCAAGGGGTCCTCGAGTGGCCGACCAAGCTGACCGCCGAGCCGTTCGTGGTGATCCGCACGGAGGACGGGAGGTGGTATTACGTCGAAATCAAGAGTGCGAGGCGTCTGGAGCCGACCTCGCTGACCGTCGGCGCGCGCGTCGCTGTGCTTGGCACCGAAGCGGCGCGACCGCACGAGATCACGGCGCTCGCGTTCGGCTCAGGAGACGTCGCCGCTCTTGCGCTCGCGCTCATGCCTCACACGAGCCCCCCGACACCGTCGTCGGCCTCCGGCCCCGCGACGACCGCAGAGTTGCTTGGCCCAGTCAAGCCCCCAGCAGCAGAGCCACCGAAGAGCGCCGCCAAGGCAGGACCGGCTCCGGTAGCGGCCGCGCCAGCGACGACTGTCCAGCCTGAGCCGGGGCCGCCAGCCCATCTCAGGGTCGGCGAGCCGCGAAAGGAGCAACTGACCCCGGTCAAGACGATGACCCCATCGGAACCGAAACCCTCTGCCGGCGCGTCGGCCCGTTCGACTGACATATCGCGTTGGTCGGAACTCCGGGGCACGGTACACGCCGTCGGCGACCACGAGGTCGTGGTGCGCGTCGACGACGGACAACTCGTCCCCGCGGATCTCTCCGGCCTCCGCGGCGTGGCGGTCGCGCTCAAGCCCGGGTCGCCGATCGTCGTGTACGGCACGCGTGATGGGGAGAAGTTCCAGGCCATCGGGCTCATCCAGCAGGAAATCCGACCGCTGGTGAAGCCCGTCGCTGCACCACAGCGCCACTGACGTCGCGCATCATCCGCGATACGCTCCTGATCCTCGCGGTGTTCCTGGGCGCGTTTATGGGAACGACCTTCGCCTATTCCGTGATAGTCAGCTTCTTCCCGAGGCTACTTGACTGATGACGCGTGCCGCTGCGCGATCATCCCTTCTTCCTAACGATGTAGTCGTCGGGTCCCTATTGCGGTGGAAATCTGAGACGACACAGCTTCCGGCACTTGCGTCATTCAATGAGTTGATCCGCCCGCAGCAGCAGCGATTGGGGAATCTTCAGGCCCAGCGCTTTGGCGGTCTTCAGGTTAATGACCAATTCGAGGCGCGCAATCTGCTCGACGGGGAGATCAGCCGGCTTCGTTCCCTTGAGAAGCCTGTCTACCAGCCTTGCCGCATCAATCCGGCCTACCGAGAAATAGTTCGCCCCGTAGGAAAACAGCGCACCCTGCTCCGCCCATTCTTTTCGATGACCAGGGATCGGGAGGCGTCTCTCGGCCGCGAGATGGATGACGAGCGACGGGAATTTCGTGACGAGGCCGGAGACAACAACGATCGCTTGGATGTTCTCGCGTCTCACAGGCATGAAGACCCGTTCGATGTCACCTTGCGTCACCGCGGCCCGCTCGACCAATCGGAGCTTGAGCGCCGTGGCGGCAGCTCGTAGGGCAGTCAGCTCTTGGAGCGCCGTGTGATCGGTAGGATCAAATAAGAGCAGGAGCCGATCGAGGTTGGGTACCACCTCTTTCAGAAGCTCCACTCGCTTTCCCGGGACATCGCCAAAAATGCCTGTAATGTTTCCGCCGGGATGAGCGAGGCTCTGCACGAACCCCTCACCGACTGGATCGGTGAGCACGTGGAGAAACAGGATGGGGACTTCCGACGTTGCTGCCTTTGCGGCACGGACGGTTTGATTCTCGAACGCCACAATCACGTCCACCTTCTCGCGGACGAAATTCCCGCGCGGTCCCTTGAGCGGCACTTTCATCTGGCAGGTTACGAAAGTCCCAGCGCAGATTTTTGCTCTCTTCATACCCCAGCTCCTTCAAGCCTTCTCGCAATCCATGCAAGGCCGGCGGAACGTGGTCGAGACCTACGTGAAATAGCCCGATCCGCCACACCCTCCCCGGCTGCTGCGCTCTTGCGGCGAGCGGCGCGGCGAGAACGCCAACACGTATCGTCCTGAGGAGGGTTCGTCGGTTCACTGGATTACTTCGTCGGCTCGTATCGACAGAGACGGCGGGACAAGTGAGACCGAGGCGCCTTCGCGGTCTGCAGGTTATGGTCAACTGCTCTCATCACGGCCCTTGCTAGCCGAACGTCCCAGGGCAGGTCCTGAAAAGCTCAGCGTGGCGTCAGTGAGAAGTCAAAGGCATTCAAAAGATTGTTTGCGGCAGCGTCTCGGCTACCCAGGGGCGCGAGGTTCCATCGGGTTTCGATGAGCTTCAAGATTGAAACGGTCTCATAGGGCGTGTGATCGACGAAGCCGCGTTTGGCGTAGGGCGAGATGATGATCGCCGGAACGCGGACGCCGGGGCTCCAGCGATCGCCTCGCGGTGGCGGAACATGGTCCCAGCGTCCCGCGCCTTCGTCGTAGGTGATGATGACGCTGTTCTTCCAGACGGCGCTATCCTGCACGGCCTTGACCAGGGTGGCGACGTACTGCTGACCTCGCAGCAAATCGGCATAACCTGGGTGTTCGTTGTGAGCACCGATCGGCTTGACGAAAGCCACGGCTGGCACGTTACCCGTCCGGAGGGCAGCGAAGAGGTCCTCGATGTCCTTCAAGTGCTCCACTCTGGTGGCCGTCCCTTCGGCGTACGGGGCGAAGTAGTTGAACGGCTGGTGATGAAACTGAAAGAGCGCATCGGGACGTCCGGCCACCGCGTCGTTCCAACCCTCCGAGTACCAGGCCCAGGAGATGCCCTCGATGTCCCCGGTCTTCTGGTCAGCCGGAACATACCGGGCCGCATCGTACGGAGCGACCGGTAGATTGGCCGGGAACCGCGGGTCGGGGACCGGCGGCTGCTTTGACGTATCGAGCGGCTGAGGAAGTGTCGTGTAGGGCCTGCCGTCCTGCTTCACCTGCCTGATCCGTTCGCCCGCGTTCGCCAGACCATCGGCCCCGGGAAACTTCCCATACAAGCTGTCGAAGCTCCAGTTCTCCTGATAGATCACGATGACGTGGTGGAGCTTTTCGAGCCCTGCAAGCTGCGCCGCCCCGCGTGAATCTGCGGACATTGAAGTGCAACCCGTAACGACCAGCAGGGCCACGAGGAGTGATTGGACTGACGTTGTCATGACGCTCTCCGAAGGTCGGTCTCGGGTCGAACGGACAAGGGGATGCGTCATGCCGCGACCGCTGTGTGCTGGCTGAGCACGGTGGCGATCTTCCGCCAGCCGTCGATCCTGCGCAACTTGATCTGCCCGCTCGCCACGAGGCTGAACAGCAGGACCAGCGCTGCGTCTTCGCTCGGCAGCGAGCCTTGCGTCTTCACGCGACGTCGGAATTCCTCGTGGAGTCGCCCAATCGTGTTCGTCGTTCGTAACGTCTTCCACTGCACCTTGGGGAAGCTGAAGAATGTGAGAAGCTCGTCGCCGCCTTCCCGCAGGCTCGCCACCACGCCCGCGCAGCGCTTGGCCCACGTGCGCTCGAAGGTCGCGTAGGCGGCGCGGGCCGCCTCGGCATTAGCCGCGTAGACGATGCGATGGAAGTCGCCCCGAATCTCGGGATCACCGCTTCGTTGACTTCCGGCATTCTCCGCTGATAGCGCGGGACGATCGTCGACGTCCATTCTTTCGCGCCGGCGCCTCTGAAGAGGGTAGCGCGAGGCAACGCGAGCGCAACCGGGCCGGTCGGTCCCGTGAGCGTGCGGCAGTCGGATATACTTCAGTCGTCTGATTCGCTTCGTTGGTTCATTGTGAAGCAACATGCGCGTCAGACCGCGTTTCGGCTCCTTCCGGGTTCTGGGCGCGCCCTAAGTCGGCGGAAGACGTGCATTGGGGCGCCCGATGGCGCAGAAACTCCTCGTCGGTGGTCTCTCCTTTTCACGGGAATGTCGAGCAGCGCCAGGAGGGGGCGTCAACAGCGGCTCCAGCGTCCGGTCCAATGTCAGTAGTTTGGCGGCCACTCGTTCACGAATTTCCCGCTGGTCGTCGCGCTCCTGGATGCTCAGATATGCCTTCAGCAGCTCGATGAGACGTCGACCTCTTCCTCGACCGGCTGGCAGGCGACGCCTACTCCGGCGGGATAGCAGGCACCCGAAAATGCCCAACTCAACCGCCGCGCCGCCTCTGCGCAGCGTACGTACGCAAGAACCCGTATCCCGGAAAGACCCCGGCGTGCTCTGCCCCGTCTGCAGGGCGACACCGGCGCCCTCGAGAGCGGGGCGGCCGCCAGACCGTCTGTAGCGCCCGGTGCCGAGCACGGCGATGGCGAGAGGCCCAGGCCGGTCAGTTCGCGGAGCGCGAGCAGAAGGTCCGCGCCCTGCTCCTGACTGCCCAGGAGAGCCTCGAGGCGGCGGTCGCCAAACTGAACGGAGGTGACCTATGAGCCGATGGGCGGTCACTCTGACGCTCGCCCTCCTCCTCGCCGGCTGCTCCACCGTCTGGATGCCTGGCGTGGACGACGCGCAGGTCAGGCAGGATGCGGCAGCGTGTCGGGCGGAGGCCTTCTATGTCCCGATGGCGCCCCAGAGCACCTTCGTCGGGGCTTACCCGTTCGACCCGGCCAACCCAACCCTAGGCTGGAGCGACGCCGCGCGCCAGAACCAAGTCGAGGAGGCGTGCATGGAAGAGAAGGGGAACAAGAAGCGATAGGCTTTTTCTACAGGAAGATCGAGGCGGCGTACCGGCGACGTGGATCTCTTCCTCGAGCACGAGCCACTTGCCCGGGCCGAGCAGGCGAAGGTGCACGGCTGGGAGGAGGCAGCCGGCGTCTACACGCTGCGGCTTCGTGGACGGGACGTAATCGCATACAAACGTCGTTGACATGCCGTGCGCTTGACAATATTCCCAGGGGGAATATAAGAGTGTCACCTCAGAGACTCGGAACGGTGATTCGGAAGCTGCGGGAGGAGCAACGAATGACGCAGGAGCAGCTGGCGCGCAAGAGCAGCGTCACGCAGGGCTATATCGCCAAGCTGGAGCTCGGGATGAAGAAGAATCCGTCCCTGCCGACGATCAAGAAGCTAGCCCGCGCCCTCGGCGTGCCGGTAACGGAGC